>Ga0265797_10000659_pt1 | contig 62650 bp, 57 predicted proteins | sample P2T30metagenome_FD_192433 | JGI IMG/M metagenome (GOLD analysis project Ga0265797, IMG submission 192433) | Plant litter microbial communities from East Loma Ridge, Irvine, California - P2 T30 | ecosystem: Environmental > Terrestrial > Plant litter > Unclassified | place: USA: California... | reverse complement strand
TCGCCCCCAATGCCTCCCCCCCCCCATGCCTGACCCGATCCGCAGCATGCAGCTCGACGACCTGGACGCCGTCCTGGCCGTCCAGGCTGCGTCTTATCCAGTTTCGATGCAAGAACCCCGCGCCATCCTCCGCGCGCGTCTGCAAGCAGCGCGTGCGACCTGCGCCGTTGCCTGTGACGGCGACGACGTATGCGGCTATCTGTTTGCCTATCCCTCGCGTCTTGGTGCAGTCACCGCCCTGGGCGCGCGGTTCGCGATTGCTGCCGAAGCCGACACCCTCTACCTGCACGATCTGGCGCTGGCGCCGCAGGCCCATGGACGTGGCCTGGCGCGCGCGCTGGTCGAGCATCTGCTCGGGCTGCGCTGTGCACGCGGCCTGGCGCATGCGGCGCTGGTGTCGGTGCAGGACACGGCCGATTTCTGGCGCGCTCTCGGCTTCCGCCCGGCGCAGCCGGGTGCAGCGTCGTCTGCCGCTGCGCTGGCCAGTTATCCCGTCGGCGCGCTTTACATGGTGCGGCCGCTACCTTTACCTTCAACCGAAAGACCGCAATGACCCAGCAAATCACCATCCTCGCCACCATTCACGCGCGCGCCGGACGCGAAGCCGACGTCGAAGCGCGCATGCGCATCATGGTCGAAGCCAGCCGTAAGGAGGCGGGTTGCCTGCGCTACGACATGCACCGCGCCGAGGATGATGGAGCGAGTTTCATCATGGTCGAGTACTGGGCCAGCGCCCAGGCCTTGGGGCTGCATGACGACAGCGCGCACATGGCTGCGCTGCGCGCCGACCTGCCGCCCATGCTCGACCGGCCGATCGAGGTACGCCGCCTTGCGCAGGTTTTTTGACTGTCGGAAATTTTAACACTAGTAAATACGTAGCACACCCTTCAAGAAAATCCTTGTTTAAAATCAATGCAGTAGCGCGCAGAAGTATCTCTGGCGCATTTTTTGCTTCCTTTTGCAGGGTTACCTGAGGAGCGAAATGATGTTACGTATTACTTCTGTATTGTTCGCGGCTGCACTGCTGGCCCAACCGGTTCAGGCCGGCGTGATGTATTCATGGCACCAGACCGCGGCGTCCGATAGCATGCCTGCGGGTATGAACATGGAGCTGGTGTTTTCGGACAAAGCCGTCGACAAGGGCAGCTTGAACCTCGATATCGCCACCGATTGCCAGAATGGGTCGTGCTACGACTGGCAAGATAGCCTGCTGTCCCTGCGCTTCTGGTTTGACCCGGAAGGCAACGGGACACGCAGTTCGTACATCAACTACGGATACCGCAGCATGCCGCAGTCGGGCATAGGGGACAGCATCAAGCTCAATCTGAGCTTCATGCCGGGCGGCTTGCTCAGCGGTTCGATCTGGGCCAACGACACCAGCAGCGATCTTTTCATGCAGAGCGAGGGCACGACCTTCGAAATGGTGTCCACCAGCAGCGACGGCGGACCATGCAATTTCGATTTCCCGTCCTGTAGCGGCGAACTGGGCGAACTGCGCGCCGAAATACCTGAGCCGTCGAGCGCCGCGATCGCCGGCCTCGGGCTTCTGGCCGCCTGGTTCGGTCGCCGGCGCCGCAGCTGATTCGCGGCTGCCGGGAAGGACAGCAGGCCGCGGCCGGCATTGCGCCCGCCGCGGCCTGGTGCTATCTGCCCGGTGCAACCGGCCTGGTGTTATCTATAGGCGCTGTCACTGTTATCTATGGATGAGCAATGAACTGTTGAGCTGAGTTGCGGTCGAAACCTGATCGTCATCGACAGGAAACCGCCATGAAGGCGCCGCGATTCGAGAAATGGTTTGCTGCCTGACGTTACTGAATCGGCCACAGCGCAAACGCGGCGGTCGCGCACGGCGGCGTGGCATTTCGCGCGAACTCGACTGCATCCTGGTGGCGCGCAACCGCAGCGGCCAGACGATCGATGCCGTCACTGGCCGCGGCGCAGTGACGGTCGCCCAACTGACGCAGCACCTGCTGCCGAAGCTCGATCCGCAGGCGCTACTGGTAAGTGACGCCAACGCAGCCTACCGGGCCTTCGCCAGCAAGCACCGGATTGCCCACGAGGGTGTCAACCTGCGCGCCGGCCAGCGGGTGCGCCTGAGTGCGGCGGGCGTTATCCACGTGCAGAAAGTGAATGCCTATCATCAGCGCTTTCGCCAGTGGCTTACGCCATTTCGCGGCGTGGCATTTCGCTATCTGCCGAATTATCTGGGTTGGCGCTGGGGGCTCGACACGGGTCGAATTGCTACCGCCGAACAATTGTTCAGCATCGCAGTCAAACTCATCTATACGAAACGGTGACAGCGCCTATTCATACGTCGCCAGCATCGCCGCCGTATCATCGGCCCCCATCCGGCGCGCAGCGTCGAGCGCGCTGACGCCGCCGGCGTCGCGCGCCGCCGGGTCGGCGCCGCGATCCATCAACAGCTGCAGGATCTCGGTGCGGTTGAACATCGCCGCGAACATCAGCGCGGTGCGCCCGGAAGGGCCGGCATTGTCGGGCTTGGCGCCGCGCTCGAGCAGCAGGGTGGTGATCGCCAGGTCACCCTTGAAGGCGGCGCCGTGCAGCGGCGACTGGCTGGCGTCGTTCATGATTTCGGGGTCCGCGCCGTGCTCGAGCAGGACACGGACCGCGTCCAGGTGGCCGTGGTAGGCGGCCAGCATCAGCAGGGTGTCGCCGCGCTCGTTGCGCAGGTTGGGCGGCAGGCCCTGGGCGAGCAGGGGCTCGAGCTGTGCGGCGTCGCCGCTGCGGGCGTATTGGAATACCTGGCGCAGCCATTCCAGGGTGGCCTCGTCGAGGGGCGGACGGGCAGCGCTGGCGCCGTCATCGCTGGCGGCCGATTGCGTGGGTTGCATGATGACTCCGGATAATGTCGATATCAAATTAGAACATATCGGGCGTTCTGTAGAGCGGATATCAAATCCCATAAAACGTAACTAACCAACACTTGGCCAAACCAACACCTGAAACTCATACGCCAACGGCTAAAAACACGACCACACTGACCACACCAGTCAACCAGGAAAGCCGGTTTTGACCGGCCTCCAAGCTATTGCTCTCAGGCAGTACGACGCGCCGCCGAATGTTCGGCCGCTTCCATCAGCCACACCGGCAATGCCAGGGCCGGCATCAACATCCCGGCCGCCAGCGCAGCATGCCAACCGAACTCGGCATACAGCCAACCGCCAACTGCCGAACCGAACGCGCCGCCTGCAAAGAACAGGGCGAAATACAGGCCATTCAAGCGGCTGCGCACTTCGGCGCCGAGCGAGAACAGGGCGCGCTGACCCAGCACCAGGTTGGCGGCGACCGCGGCGTCGAGCACGATTGCGGCAAGCGCAAGCAGGGCCAGGGCAGGGATCTTCGCATGCGGCGCCAACATCGGCAGCGCGAAACTCAGGCTGCCCAGGATCAGGGCCAAGGCAGTCGCACCCAGGGTGCGGCCGGCGTCGGCCAGGCGACCGGCGATGGGCGAGGCTACCGCACCGGCCATGCCGACCAGGGCGAATACGGCAATACCATTCTGGCTCAGGCCGAACTGTGGGCCGCCGAGGGCTTGCGGCACCACGGTCCAGAACAGACTGAAGGCGCCGAACAGGCCGGCGTGGTACAGCGCGCGGCGGCGCAGCACGCCGGTGGTGGTGAACAGCGTCCAGAGCGAACCGATCAGGGCAACGTAACGCGGCGGCGCAGCGGGGCGGCGCTGGGGCAGCTTGAAGTGCAGTACCACGGCCAGTGCCAGCACCAGTGCCGCGGCGATGCCGAACACCGTGTGATAGCCGCCTGCGCCAGAGAGCAGGCTGGCCACCGGGCGCGCCACCATGATCCCCAGCAGCAGGCCACTGACGACTTTACCGACCGTCTGGCCACGCGTGGCTTCCGGCGCCAGGTGCGCGGCAAACGGCACCAGCACTTGCGCTACCACGGCGCTGAGCCCGATCGCCAGTGCGGCGAGCAGGAATTGCCAGGCCTGGCTTGCCGTCGCCGCCAGCAGCAGGGCCGCGCTGGTGACCACCAGGCCACCCACGATCAGGCGCCGGTTCTCGAACAGGTCGCCGAGCGGAACGATGAACAGCAGGCCCAGCGTGTAGCCGATCTGGGTCAGCGTCACGATCAGGCCGGCAGCGGCGGGCGGCATGCCAAGGGCGGCGCCGATCGGGCCCACCAGTGGTTGCGCGTAGTACAGGTTGGCGACGATGATGCCGGCCGCCGCTGCCAGCAGGGCAGTCATGCCGGGCGTGATGTCGTGGGTTCTTGAAGCGCTCATGGTGCAATCCTTTGTAGGCGGGAAGATATGCAACGATTCTAGGCCGGGTTCGCCTAAAGATAATTAGTGCATAATGCCCTCACACAATTCACATAAGATGAACAATCATGGACAAAGTGAAGGCGATGCAGACCTTTGTGCGGATCGTCGAAGCAAACAGCTTTTCAAAAGCGGCCGAGTCGCTGAACCTGCCGCGCGCCTCGCTGACCGCGACCATGCAAAAGCTCGAGCGTCACCTGGGCGCCCAGCTCCTGCAGCGCACCACGCGCCGGCTCTCGCTGACGCCCGAGGGTGAACGCTACTACCAACAGTGCGGCGAGATCCTGGCCGCGATCGACGCCGCCGAGGCCGGGTTTCTGGGCGCCGACAACCAGGCCCTGGGCGGCAGCTTGCGCATCGACCTGCCGGGCGCGCTCGGTCGCGCCATCGTGCTGCCGCGTATTGCCGGGTTTCGCGCGCGTTACCCTGACTTGAACCTGACCATCAGCATGAGCGACCGCCTGGTCGACCTCACCGCCGAAGGCATCGACTGCGCGCTGCGTGTGGGAACGCTGCAGGATTCTGCGCTGGTGGCGCGCCGCATCGGCCTGATGCGGTTCGTGATCGGGGCGGCGCCAGCCTATCTGGCACGACGCGCTGCCCCCGCATCGGTCGACGAACTGGCCGCGCACGAGGGTGTGGTGCACTTTTCGGGCCGCACCGGCCGCGCCTTCGAGTGGGAGCTCGAACAGGGCGGCGCGCTGAGCAAGGTGGCCATGCGGGGCGGCGTGGCCGTCAACGACGCCGAGGCCAACCTGCTGTGCGCGCTGCAGGGCCTGGGACTGGCGCAGCTGGGGCGCTACCAGATGCGCGCGCACCTGGCGACCGGCGCGCTGGTGGAAGTGCTGCCGGGCGTGACGCCGACGCCGATGCCGGTGTCGCTGCTGTATCCGCGCGGGCGCATGGCCAGTGCGCGCCTGCAGGCCTTTGCTGCCTGGCTGGCCGCGCTGTTCGAGGACGATCCCGACCTGCGCCTGGCGCACGATTGAGACCCGACAAAGGCGCCGAGCGGCCAGGACGACAGGATGGGACCGAATCGACCGTTCAGGAGCCACCATGCAGCGCGTCCCGCATCCACACCACCGCCTGGCGGCGCTGCTATGCCTCGGCTTCGGCGTGTGCCTGGCAGGGCCCGCCGCAGCGCAAGCGATCCCGTATGTCTATCCGTTCAACGTCATGACGGCGCAGGAAGTCATCGAACAGCACCTCAAGAAACCGAAGTCGCAGCTCGACTACATCAATCGCGAAAAGGTCGAGGCCTACCTGAACGGCATCAAGGACGGCGCCCACGGTACGATCTGGTGCCTGAACCGTCCGCTGCTGCCGCAGGAACTGAATCTGGCCGTCGTGCAGCAGCTGAAACAGACCCGCAAGCCGGCCGAGCTGAAAGCGAATGCGGCGCCGCTGGTGCTGGGCGAGCTGCGCCGGCGCTTTCCGTGCGAGAAGCCGCGCAAGGCCAGACGCTGATCTGGGGCGAGCGCCGCGCTGGCGCCATCACGCACCGTTGGCACATCGGGCGCGGCGATAGCTGCCGCAAGTGTGGACGATTCCGCTATCATGCCGGACGCGCGTGGACCGAGACTGTGGTCCCACCCGTCTTTACGCAGTAGCCCATACAGGAGACCCCATGAAGAAGCACCTGATCCTGGCGGCGATGTTCGCCGTCACCGCCGTTCCTGCCGCCCATGCCAGCCCGGAACTGGCCAAGGCCAAGGCATGCATGGCTTGCCATGCCGTCGGCACCAAGCTGGTCGGCCCGGCCTACAAGGACGTCGCCGCCAGATATGCCAAGGACGCGGGCGCGGAAGCGAAACTGGTGCAGAAAATTCAGAAAGGCAGCAGCGGCACCTGGGGCCCGATTCCGATGCCGGCCAATCCGACGGTCAGCGACGCCGAGGCGAAAACCCTGGCCAAATGGATCCTGGCCCAGAAATAATGTCAAGCGGCGCAATCTGGCGCCGCCTTTTTGGCTCTTTACCCGCAATATCGCAACACCGCGCGCTGGCGTATTAATTGCATGCCGCAACGCTGTCTGATGATGACAGAGGCTGCGGATGTTTCTCAAGAACGACATTATCCAATATAGTGCAGCGCCGGTTCACGCAATCCGGATTCTCTGGATTGACGAGAATGCGGGATTGGCCTATACCTTTGCGCTGGACCAGGCCAACGCATTGCCGCGTCCGGTGCTGCTGCAGCAATTGGCGCTTGACCTGCAAACCCGACGCGCGCGCTTGCTGCTGAGCGACCCGTGGCGCGCTGTCGTCACCCGCGATCCCCCCGAACGCCACCGCCTGATCCAGGCCAAAGCCTGGGCCGCAGTGCGTGCACTGCACCAGCATCTACCCCTGTTGTTCGATCGCAACTGGCGCTCGGCGGCAGTGGCCGAGCATGCGCGCACCCATGCAATGTCCCCGGCCAACGTCATGCGCAACCTGCGCCGCTACTGGGAGCGCGGCCAGACGCCGGATGCGCTGTTGCCGGACTACGCCCGGTCAGGGGCGCCGGGCAAGGCGCGCGTGCCCAATGCCGGCGTCAAACGCGGCCGGCCCAGCAAGGCGCCGTCAGCCAGACCCAACGCCGATGCCGAATTGCGCGCGATCTTCCGCGCCGCCGCCGCGCGTTATGCGGCGCAGCACCCCGAGTTTTCGCGCCGGGCGGCCTATCGGCAGATGCTGGCCGAAGATTTTGCCGGCTGCGCACCGCACGATATTCCCAGCTATGGCCAATTCATCTATTGGCTCGGGCGCGACCGCATTGCGGATGCGGTGCACGACGCACCGCGCTAGCCCATCCGGATGAGTATTTACACCATTGCAGTGCAGCATCGAATTCGTGACTAGATCAGCAGAATATGACAGCTGGATCGAGCGCATTCTGGGCATAAAGAATTGAAAATCAATAATGTCCGCGCCTTTAAAAATAGAGTCCTGAATAATTACCGAAAACCCGCGCGTAAATATTCTGCCTGTCTGGTAAGCGAGCACGACTATATTTACACACTTGCCTTTCTCATTGCCGATTCAAATGTCCAGTGCGCCATTACTGTATTTTTAAATTATCCGTGACGAATTAATTCACCCTGACTGGCACAGCTATTGCTGAAAGACCATTAATAAAAAGGTTTTTGGCAAATAACTGGGAGGGTGGGATGAATGGTTCGACACTGGCGCTGACGCGACGTGAATTCTTGCACCGGGCTGCTGCGGTGGGCGGCTCGGCGCTGCTCCTCAATACCATGAACGCCTGGGGAATCGGCATCGCCTCCCGGGTCACCGCGCCGCCGGCGCTGAGCGGCAGCGGCAAGGGCAAGAAGGTGGTGGTGCTCGGCGCCGGCCTCGCCGGCCTGAGTGCGGCGTTCGAACTGCGCAAACTCGGCTACGAGGTCCAGGTGCTCGAGGCGCGCCCGTTCGCCGGCGGGCGCTGCCAAAGCGCGCGCAAGGGGTTTGCCCTGCAAGAGCTGGGCGGCGAGGCCCAGCAGTGCCGCTTCGACGACGGCCACTACATCAACCACGGTCCGTGGCGCATCCCGCTTGACCACCAGTCGACGCTGTATTACACGCGCCTGTTCGACGTGCCGCTCGAGGTGATGGTCAACGAGAACGACCATGCCTTCGTCTATCTCGAAGACGGCGGCCCGCTGTCGAAGCAGCGCCTGCGCGGCGCCCAGATCAAGGCCGACATGCGCGGCCATGTGGCCGAATTGCTGGCCAAGTCGGTGCAGGGCCACCAGCTCGACGCCGCGCTCGGCGCCGACGACCAGATGCTGCTGCTCGACTACCTGCGGCGCGAAGGCGCGCTCGAAAGCGGCGACCTGGCCTACAAGGGCCGCAACGGGCGCGGCTACGCGGTCAATCCGGGCGCGGGGCTGATGCCGGGTGCCGGCACGCCATCCGATCCGCTGGCGTTTCGCGACCTGCTGGCGGCCAAGGTCGGCAAGGTCTACAGCGCGGTGCAGGATTTCCCGATGCACGCCACCATGTTCCAGCCGGTTGGCGGCATGGACGCGATCCCGCGCGCCTTTGCCAGGCGCCTGGGCGGCGCGATCCGCTACAACGCCGACGTGCAGCGCATCACCCAGAACGCCGACAAGGTCACGCTCGACATCCGCGACGCCGCCAGCGGCAAGCTCTCGAGCGTGCAGGCCGATTACTGCCTGTGCACCGTGCCCTTGTCGGTGTTGCGCATGATCGACTCGAATTTCTCGGACGGCTTCAAGGCGGCGATCAAGGCCGTGCCGTACGCGCCGGTCGGCAAGATCGGCCTGCAGATGCGGCGCCGCTTCTGGGAAGAGGACGACCATATCTACGGCGGCCACGTGCTGACCGACATACCCGGCATTAACACGATCTCGCTGCCGTCGAGCGGCTGGCAGCAGCGCAAGGGCGTGCTGCTCGGCTACTACCACTACGCGCTCGACGCGATCGAAGTCAGCGCCCTGAGCCTGCAGGAGCGCACCGAACTGGCGCTGGCGGCCGGCGAAAAGATCTTTCCGGGCTACCGCAGCGACTTCGAAAGCGCCTTCTCGGTGGCCTGGCACCGCGTCAAGTACAGCCTGGGCGGCTGGGCCGAATGGAACGATGCGGCGCGCCAGAACGCCTATCCGGCCTTGCTCGAGGGAGAGGGGCGGGTCATGCTCGCCGGCGAACACCTGAGCTACCTGACCGGGTGGCAGGCCGGCGCCATCGAGTCGAGCTGGCAGCAGATCGAGCGCCTGCACCGGAGGGCCAGCGCATGAAACGCGTTCTCCTTTTGCTGGCGACCCTGGCCGCCGGCGCCGCCGCCCAGCCTACGCCAGACGGCAAGACCCTGTTCGCCAGGAACTGCGCCGCCTGTCACCAGCTCGACGGGCGCGGCATCCCGGGCGCCTTCCCGGCGCTGGCCACCAGTCCGGTGGTGGTGGGCGCCGCCAACGAGGCAGCCGAAGTATTGCTCAAGGGGCGCGGCGGGATGCCGGCCTTCAGCGGCAGCCTGGACGACATCGAGATCGCCGAGGTGCTGACCTATGCGCGCAGCAGCTGGGGCAACCGCGCCGGCGCCGTGTCCGGCCCCGAAGTACAAGCGCGGCGCAGCGCCCTCGGGGTGGCGCCGCCAACCCGCAGCCGCTTCGGCAACAAGCATTGAATCCCGCACCGATTTTCCTCGCCATGAAAGAGCACCACATGAAACTTGCCCCATCCAGGCTGTCCAGCACGCTGTTCGCCGCCCTGACGTTCATCGCCGCCGGCGCCGGCGCCCAGGAGATCGTGCGCCACAAGATTCCCGGCTCGGATTTTCCGATCGCGCTGGCGGTCTCGGTGCCGCCGAGCGCCACCATCCACTTCATCAGCGGCCAGGTACCGCCGATCGTCAACAAGGCGGCCGACCCGAACGCGCTGGCCGCGTTTGGCGACACCAGAACCCAGACCCTCGGCGTGCTCACCAGGATCAAGGAGATCCTGGCCGGCATGGGGCTGGCCACCGGCGACGTGGTCAAGATGCAGGTGTTCCTGGTGGGCGACCCGGGCAAGGGCGGCCGCGCCGACGTCGCCGGCTTCATGGAAGGCTACACCCAGTACTTCGGCGGCGCCCAGCCGAACCTGCCGGCGCGCGCAGTGGTGCAGGTCGCTGCGCTGAGCAACCCGGGCTGGCTGGTGGAGATCGAGGTGGTGGCGGCGAAAAAGTAAGACCACCGGTTCGACCAGCAATCAGCAGCCAATCAGCAGCCAATCAGCAGTTAAAAACAAGGGCCGGCCGCGCCGCGCCCGACAGATCGTTCAAACCAGGGGAAATCGCATGATGTACAAAGCCATACTTCATACCGGCGTCGCGGCCGGCTTGCTGAGCGCCGGATTCGCCGGCGCGCATGCCAGCGACAAGGTGGCATCACCGGAAGTCGAGACTGCGGCTGTCGATGCAGCGGCGCCGAGCGCAGCGCCGGCGGTCACCAACTCGGGCGTCGTGATCGTCACCGGCACCCGCGCCGCCGGCCTGACCGTGCAGGACAGCGCCTCGCCGGTGCAGGTGCTCGACGCCGCCTCGCTGGCGCGCACCGGCCAACCGGACCTGATCCAGGCGCTGTCGCAGAACCTGCCGTCGCTCAACGCCCAGGCCTTCGGCAGCGACATGGCCAACATGACCCTGTCGGCGCGCCTGCGCGGCCTGAGCCCGAACAACACGCTGGTGCTGGTCAACGGCAAGCGCCGCCACGGCACCGCCAACCTGGCGGTGCTGGGCGGACCCTACCAGGGCGGCGCCGCAGCCGACCTGAACTACATTCCGGTGGCGGCGATCGACCATATCGAGGTGCTGCAGGATGGCGCCGCCGCCCAGTACGGCACCGACGCGATCGCCGGCGTGATCAACATCATCTTCAAGTCGGACAACCGGGGCGGCAGCGCCAACATCAATGGCGGCGCCTACATGGACGGCGGCGGCCACACCGGCGACGGCATGGCCAACATCGGCTTGACCCCGTTCAACGACGCCTTCCTGAACCTGACCGTCGAATCGAAGTACCACGGCTTCTCGGACCGCGGCGGGATCGATCCGCGCGTGATCGACCCGGCCACGATGGCCGCGATGCCGACCCTGGTCGACGCCCCGGGCTACCCGAACCTGAACAAGATTTCGGGCGACGCCCAGTACCGCCAGCATATCTTCGCGCTCAACTTCGGCGTCGAGCTCAGTCCCGGCACCGAGCTGTACAGCTTCGGCACCTACGGGCGCAAGAAGGCGCGCGCCTTCGAGAACTACCGCATGCCGAACCGCCTGCCGTCGATCTACCCGTTCGGCTTCAGCCCGCAGGAAACGTTCAACGAAGAAGACTATGCGCTGACCGTCGGCCTCAAGGGCAAGCTCGGCGGCGCCTGGAACTGGGATTTGTCGAGCACCTACGGCAAGGACGTGGCCAAGCTGGGCGTGGCCAATTCGGCCAATATCGCGCTGTTCACCGACACCGGCGCGACCCCGCTCGAATTCGATGCCGGCCAGTTCCACGCCAGCCAGTGGACCAATAACCTCGATATCAGCCGCGAGTTCGACGTCGGCTGGGCCACGCCGCTGACGCTGGCCCTGGGCCTGGAGCACCGGCGCGACACCTATGCCATCGTGGCCGGCGACGCCGCGTCGCGCTACAAGGAAGGCTCGCAGTCGTTCCCGGGCTTTTCGCTGACCGACGCCGGCAGCCATAGCCGCAACAACAAGGCCGCCTACGTCAACGTGTCGGTCAAGCCGCTGCCGCAGTGGGTCGTCGACATCGCCGGGCGCTTCGAAGACTTCAGCGACTTCGGCAACGCCAAGGTCGGCAAACTCACCAGCCGCTACGACTTCTCGCCGGCCGTGGCCCTGCGCGCGACCTACAGCAACGGCTTCCGGGCGCCGACGCTGGCCGAGTCGTTCTATTCGGCCACCAACGTTTCGCCGCGCAGCGCCTTCGTGCAGCTGGCGCCGAATTCGCCGGGCGCGCGCCTGGTCGGCATCGACGGCCTCAAGCCGGAAGCGTCGACCAATATCAGCGCCGGCCTGGTGCTCAATCCGGGCAACGGCGTGGCGATCACGCTCGACGCCTACCAGATCAGCATCCGCGACCGCATCGTCGGCAGCGGCGCGCTGTATGGGTCGGGCGGCGCGGTGAATGCGCCGGCGGTGACGGCGGCGATCCTGGCCAACGGCAACGTGCTCGATCCGACCGTGGTGCAGACCGGCATCAACATCTTCTCGAACGCGGTCAATACCCGCAGCCGCGGGCTGGAAGCGGTGGCCACGCTGTCGAGCAACTACGGCGCCAACGGCCGCGTCGACTGGTCGGCGGCGGCCAACTACAACCGGGTCGAAGTCACCAAGATCAACCAGGCGCCGCTCCAGCTGCAGCCGCAGACCCTGCTCGACGAGACCGCGATCTCGCACCTGGAAACGGCCTCGCCGCGGGTGCGCGTGAACCTGGGCGCGCTGTGGAAGATCGGCGCCTGGAGCGTGAACCTGCGTGAGAACTACTTCGGCAAGTCGACCGAACTGCAATCGACCGACGGCGCGCGCTACTACGAGAACAAGGTCAAGGCGACCCTGCTGACCGACCTCGAGGCGAGCTACCAGTTCAACCGGGCGTGGACGATTTCGCTCGGCGCGAACAACCTGTTCAACGAGTATCCGGACCAGGTCAATCCGCAACTGCTGGCCGAGCAGCGCGCCAACCTGGACAACGGGGCGGTGACGATCTACCCGGCGATCTCGCCGTTCGGCATCAATGGCGGCTACTACTACGCGCGCGTGGCCCTGAAGTTCTGATCCACGCCGGGGCCATGCCCGGCGCGCGAATCGGACGGCGCCTGGTGTTTGACAGGCGCCGTTGTTCGTCCGGCCGCTCGGCCACCGGATGATCGAATATTTCGATGATAGGCCGGTAGATTACCCGTTTTTCAATCTGCGACGGACCGCGCATAATGACTCCATCGCATCGAACACAAGGCAGCAGGCGACGACGAGTTAGAGCGTTTCACAGCGTCGAGTGGTTCGATGATCCATAACCCCAAAGGAGCACATCATGTTGAACGTACGTAAAAGCAATGAACGCGGCGGCGCAAACTTCGGCTGGCTGGACTCGAAGCACACCTTCTCGTTCGGTCACTACCAGGATCAGAACCACATGGGCTTCGGTCCACTGCGCGTGATCAACGAAGACCATGTGCAGGCAGGGCGCGGCTTCGATTCGCACGGTCACCGCGACATGGAGATCATTTCGTATGTGCTCGACGGCGCGCTGGAACACAAGGACAGCATGGGCAACGGTTCGGTGCTGCGCTACGGCGACGTGCAACGGATGAGCGCCGGCAGCGGCGTCGTGCACAGCGAGTACAACCACTCGAAAACCGACGGCGTGCACTTCTTGCAGATCTGGATCGAACCGAATACCCGCAGCGAAGCGCCGGGCTACGAAGAAAAACACTTCGACGCCGCCTCCAAGACCGGCAAGCTGCGCCTGATCGCCTCGCCCGATGGCCGTGAAGGTTCGGTCTCGCTGCGCCAGGATGCGTCGATCTACGCGTCGATCCTGAATGGCGACGCGGCGCTGGAACACCCGCTGGCCGCTGGCCGCCAGGCCTACGTTCACGTGATCCGGGGCCGGGTAACGGTCAACGGGGTGGCGCTCGATGGCGGCGATGCGCTCAAGCTCACGCAAGAAGCGGCGGTCACGCTGAGCGGGGCCGAAGCGGCCGAAGTGCTGCTGTTCGACCTGCCCAGCTAACGATTGGCGCCGCCCGCAGCATGGGGCGGCGCATCGTGCAGAGGGTGGCGTCGCACGCCTTTCAGGCGCAGGGATCGCGCAGCATCCGCGCAAACGGCGAACTGCTGCGCATGCGCTCGATCCACCAGCGCAGCGCGGCGCCGTCCTCGCCGCTGCGCCAGGCCAGGTAGAAGGTTTCAGCGGCCTTCGGCTCGACCACCTGTTTTTCGACCAGCATGCCGCGCTCGATCGCGGGCCGGGCCCAGGCTTCGGGCAGGAAGCCGAAGCCGAGGCCGCGCACCTGGAATTCGTACTTGGTGGTCATGTCCGGCACGGCCAGCGTGTCCTGGCCGAACAGCAGGCCGACCGTGCGCCGTCCCAGCACCCGGGCCGAATCGGACACGGACACGGCGCGATACGGCAGCAGGTCGCTCTTGTCGAGCGGGTGGCTGGCGGCGGCCAGCGGGTGGCCGGGCGCCACGGTGAACACGAAGCTGCTGGTGCCGATCGGCTCGGCGGTGAAGCCGCCGCCGGACGGGCCTTCGCCGGCGGCGCCGATCAGCAGGTCGACGCGGCGCTCGAGCAGGGCGTCCCAGGTGCCCGAGAGCGACTCGCGCACGATGCGCAGGCGGGTCTGGTCGGCCACGCCATAAAAGGCTTCGATGTCGGCCTGCAGGCCGGCCGCGGAGAGCAGGGAATCCATGCCAAGGGCGATGTCGGTTTCCCAGCCCGAGGCCACGCGCCGCACCCTTGACTCGAGGTCGGCGGCGGCGCGCAGCAGATAACGGCCTTCCTTGAGCAGTTCCTGGCCGGCGGCAGTAAGGGTCACGCGGGGGCCGAAACGGTCGAACAGGCGCACCCCCAGGTCTTCTTCGAGCTTGGAGACCGTGTACGAAATGGTCGACGGCACCCGGAACAGCGCCTTGGCGGCGCCGGCGAAGGAACCCTTGCGGGCGATGGTGTCGATAATCTGCAAGGCGTCGAGGCTAAGTTTGAGCAATGGCGTTACCTGTGAACTGGATGCGCCATGGTAGCGGTTTTGTTGCGCTGCCTCCAGTGCTGGTGTGCTTGACACGGTTGATTGGACAGCAATCTGATTCTATTGCCGCGAGCGCGGTCAAACGATACTTCAACCGGCGGCGCCACCCCCGGCGCCAGCGAGGAGACTGATATGTACCTGATTTCACTGGGCGCCGGCGTGCTGGCCGGGGTGTTGTACGGCCTGCTCAACGTGCGTTCGCCGGCCCCGCCCGCGATCGCCCTGATCGGGCTGCTGGGGATGCTGATCGGTGAACAGATCGTGCCGCTGGCCAAGCGGGTGATCGATGGCGAGCCGCTGACGATCTCGTGGCTGGCCAGCGAGTGCAAGCCGAAGATCACCGGCGTCGAACCCAGGCAGGCAGCCCTGAACGACGACGACAGCGCCAGCCGTCAAGGCTGAGCGCCATCCGATATTGCAGCGCCACCGGGCAGCCGCTCAGCGCGGCGCCCATCAATCACAAGCACAAAGGAGAACCGCATGACCAATCCAAAACTCGAAGTCCTGACCCCGCATAACGCGCAGCTGATCATCATCGACCACCAGCCGCAGATGGCCTTCGGCGTGCAGTCGATCGACCGCCAGACCCTGAAGAACAATGTGGTCGGCCTGGCCAAGGCAGCCAAGGTGTTCGGCATTCCGACCATCATCACCACGGTCGAGACCCAATCCTTCTCGGGCAACACCTACCCTGAACTGCTGGACGTGTTCCCGGGCCAGAAACTGCTGGAACGCACCTCGATGAACTCGTGGGACGACCAGAAGGTGCGCGACGCGCTGAAAGAAAACGGCCGCAAGAAAGTGATCGTGGCCGGTCTCTGGACCGAAGTGTGCAACACCACCTTCGCCCTGTGCGCCATGCTCGAAGGCGACTATGAAATCTACATGGTCTCGGACGCCTCGGGCGGCACCACCAGGGAAGCGCACGACATGGCGATGCTGCGCATGGTGCAGGCCGGCGTGGTGCCGGTAACCTGGCAACAGGTGCTGCTCGAGTGGCAGCGCGACTGGGCCAACCGCGACACCTACGACGCCGTCATGAAGATCGTGACCGAGCACTCGGGCGCCTACGGCATGGGCGTCGACTACGCCTACACCATGGTGCACAAGGCGCCTGCGCGCGCCGCCGGCGAACACGAAGTGCTGGCGCCGCTGCAGGCGCCGGTCGCAGGTAACGCAGGTAACGCAGGTAATTAAGTAGCGCCTGGCCGGCCCGTGCGCACCTTCGCACGGCGCCGGCCATCGAGTCACTGCCGGCTGCCTCGCGCCGGCGCCACCGGAGAGACCAGCATGCAAGACCAGACCACCGCGGCGGCAACGCCCACCCTCATCCTTGTCAACGGCCGCTTTGCCACGGTCGACCGCGAACATCCGCAGGCCGGCGCGGTCGCCATCCGCGACGGCCGCTTCGTGGCCGTGGGCGACGTCGAACACGTGATGCGCCAGCATACCGAAGGCAGCCGGGTGATCGACCTGAATGGCCGCACCGTGATTCCGGGCCTGAACGACTCGCACCTGCACCTGATCCGCGGCGGTCTCAATTACAACCTCGAACTGCGCTGGGAAGGCGTGCCGTCGCTGGCCGATGCGCTGCGCATGCTCAGGCAGCAGGCGCTGCGCACGCCGAACCCGCAGTGGGTGCGGGTGGTAGGCGGCTGGAACGAATTCCAGTTCGCCGAAAAGCGCCTGCCGACGCTCGACGAAATCAACGCCGCCGCGCCCGATACGCCGGTGTTCATCCTGCACCTGTACGACCGCGCGCTATTGAACCGCGCCGCCTTGCGCGCCGTCGGCTACACCAAAGATACGCCGAACCCGCCGGGCGGCGAGATCGTGCGCGACGCCGGCGGCAACCCGACCGGCATGCTGATCGCGCGCCCCAACGCGATGATCCTGTACGCCACCCTGGCAAGGGGGCCGAGCTTGCCGCGCGATCTGCAGGTCAATTCGACGCGCCAGTTCATGCGCGAACTGAACCGGCTGGGCCTGACGAGCGCGATCGACGCCGGCGGCGGCTTCCAGAATTATCCCGAAGACTACGCCGTTATCGAAGAACTCGAGGCGGCCGACCAGCTGACCATCCGCATCGCCTACAACCTGTTCACCCAGAACAAGGGCGCCGAGCTGGAAGACTTCCAGCGCTGGACCAAGATGGTGACGCCGGGGCAGGGCAGCGACTACTACCGCCACAACGGCGCCGGCGAGATGCTGGTGTTCTCGGCCGCCGACTTCGAGGATTTTCTCGAGCCGCGCCCCGACCTGGCGCCCGGCATGGAAGACGAACTCGAACGCGTGGTGCGCCACCTGGTGGCCAGCCGCTGGCCATTTCGCCTGCACGCCACCTATGACGAATCGATTTCGCGCATGCTCGACGTGTTCGAAAAGGTCAATCGCGAGATCCCGTTCGACGGCCTGCACTGGATGTTCGACCACTGCGAAACCATCACCCAGCGCAATATCGACCGGGTTCAGGCGCTCGGCGGCGGCATCGCCATCCAGCACCGCATGGCGTTCCAGGGTGAATATTTCGTCGAGCGCTACGGCGCCGAGGCCGCGCGCTCGACGCCGCCGATCAAGCGCATGTTAGAGACGGGCGTGCCGGTCGGCGCCGGCACCGACGCCACCCGCGTGGCCAGCTACAACCCGTGGACCGCGCTGTACTGGCTGGTGACCGGGCGCACCGTCGGCGGCCTGGCCCTGTACGGCAGCGCCGGCCACCTGCCGCGCGAGACCGCGCTCGAACTGTGGACCGCGGGCAGCGCCTGGTTCTCGAACGAACAGCAAAAGAAGGGCCGCATCCGCGAAGGCATGCTGGCCGACCTGGCGGTGCTGTCGCATGACTTCTTCAGCATCGACGCCGAACAGATCAAGGCCATCGAGTCGGTGCTGACAATCGTCGGCGGCAAGATTGTGTATGGCGCCGCCGAATTCAGCGCGCTCGGCCCGCCGCCGATTCCGGTGCTGCCCGAATGGTCGCCGGTGCAGAAGGTGCCCGGTCACTGGCGCCGCAGCGCGCCGACCGCGCAACCGCTGGCGCCGCTGGCGCACCAGTGCCAGGGGCCGTGCGGCGTGCATGCGCACAGCCACGATACGGCGCGCCGCTCGACGATGCCGGTGTCCGACCATACCGGCTTCTGGGGCGCGCTCGGCTGCAGCTGCTTCGCCTTCTGAAAGAGAACAACATGGCACCGCAGGCATCGCAACGACTGCACGGCTTCGGCATGGGTTTCCTGGCCGGCTATGTCGACACGCTCGGCTTCATCGCCCTGTTCGGGCTGTTCACCGCCCACGTTACCGGCAACTTCGTGCTGCTCGGGGCCGCGCTGGCCGACCCGCAGCAGACCCCGTCGCTGCTCAAGATCCTGGCGTTCCCGGCGTTCATTCTCGGGATCGCGGCGGCGCGCCTGCTGGTGGTTTCCTGCGAGCGGCGCGCGGTGTCGGCCCACAAGCCGTCGTATCTGCTGCAGCTGCTCTTGCTGATCGGCTTCATGGTGTGCGGCATGCTGGCCGAACCGGTGGGCCGCCAGATGTCGGCGCTGGCGATGGCCGGCGGCCTGCTCGGCACGGCGGCGATGGGCGCCCACAGCGCGGCCAGCAAACTGCTGCTGACCAAGCTGGCGCCGACCTCGATGATGACCGGTAACGTGACCCAGCTGGTGCTCGACGGCGTCGACTGGCTGCGCGGCGCCGGCGACGCCAGCACCGCCGCCCGCTGCGGCAAGTTCTTCTGGCCGGTGTGCGGCTTTGCGCTGGGCTGCGCCGGCGCCGCATTCTTGTTCCTCGAATTCGGCTTTGTCGCACTGCTGGCGCCGATCGCCATACTGTGCGCGCACCTGTTGCTGCCCGCGCCCGAGGCTGAAGCAAAACCAATCTCGGCTGCGGCATGAACAAGACCCGGCTCGAAGCCTTCAGCGATGGCGTGATCGCGATCATCATCACCATCATGGTGCTCGAACTCAAGCCGCCGGCGTCGAATACGCTGGCTGACGCGGCGAATGTGATCCCGGCCTGGCTGCGCTATGGACTGAGCTTTGTCTATGTCGGCATCTATTGGGTCAACCACCACGCGCTGTTCGAGCAGGTGCGGCGGGTCGACTGGGCCGCGCTGTGGGCCAACCTGCACCTGCTGTTCTGGATGTCGCTGATCCCGTACGTTACCGCCTGGGCCGGCGAGCATCCGATGGCGTCGGCGCCGGTGGCCCTGTATGGCCTCGTCTTGCTGATGTGCTCGTTCTCGTTCATGCTGTTGTCCTGGCGCCTGGGCACGCTGGGCGGGGTCGATCACGCCCACGCCTGGCAAAACCGCAAGAACCGGCTGTCGGTCGCGCTGTATGCGAGCGCGGTGGGGCTGGCGCTGTGGTATGCGCCGCTCGGCTCGGCGCTGCATGTGGTGCTGGCGGCGTTGTGGCTGGTGCCGCAGGCGAACCACGAACAGCGCCAGGACCATCAGAAACATCAGGAACATCAGAAACAGGAGACCGAGTGAACATCAAGCAGCTGCCGATCCAGGTACTGATCGCCGACGACCATCCGCTGATGCGCGAGGGGATCGCCGCCGTGATCGGAAGTGAGTCCGATATGCGGGTGGTCGGCCAAGCCGGCGACGGCCGCGAGGCGCTCGAACAGTACCGTCTACTTCGCCCGCACGTGACGCTGCTCGACTTGCAGATGCCGACCATGAGTGGGCTCGAGGCGGTGCAGGCGATCCGCGCCGAGTTCCCCAACGCCTGCCTGGCGATCCTGACCACCTTCAGCGGCGACGCCCGCGCGACCCAGGCGATCAAGGCCGGCGCCCAGGGCTACCTGCTGAAGAGCGCGCTGCGGCGCGAACTGACCGACGCCATCCGCACGCTGGCCGCCGGCCACCGCTATTTTCCAGCGCAGATCGCCGCCGAACTTGCCAACCACCTGGGCCAGGAGTCGCTCACCCCGCGCGAACTGCAGGTGCTCGAACTGATCGCGCGCGGCAGCGCCAACAAGCGGATCGGCGCCACCCTGGGGCTGTCCGAGGACACTGTCAAAGGCCACCTGCGCAGCATCATGGACAAACTCGGCGCCAGCAACCGCACCCACGCGGTCACGATTGGCATCGAGCGCGGCTTCATCGAACTGTAAGCCAGGCGTCGCCTGGGCGCCAGTCCGCTAAAATGGCGGCATGCCAAGAAAGTCACCCGTCTTCCCCGGCCCGCGCACCGCGCGCGGCGCCGTCCTTGCCGTCCTGTTGTCGAACGCCGACCAGGCCGGCGCCGAGCCTTTGCGCGGGCGCGTCACCCTGGCCGCCATCGTGCGTGCGCTCAAGCGCAAATACAATTGGCCGATCGAGACCACCAGCTTTCCATCGAACGCCGCCGATGGCCGCGCCACCTGGGCCACGGTCTACAGCTTGCCCGAAGACGTGATCGCATCCGCACTCGACAAGGGCGGCAGCGACTGGTTGCGCAGCGCCGCCACGGGTTCGACGCGCGAATAGCCGCTGGCGGCGCGCAAATCGGGCAGATCGCGCAGCAGCCGGCCGAGCAGGACACCGTTGAAGATGCCGAACAGGGCGCCCACCGGCAGCACCGCGAGCGCCGCCGCGCCCAGTTGCGGGCGCAGCGCCAGCATGACGGACGCCGCATATTTGGTGAAGAACACCGCCATCATCGTTGCCAGCGGCGCGGCGCTGCCGGCCACCCGCACATGCCCTGGCAGGGTCGACGCCGAAATCCGCCGACGGCCAAAGCGCGCGATGAACAGCGCCGCGCACACGCAGCCGGCGCTCCACGCAGCCAGCGCCGGCGCGGTAAAGCCGAACTTGTTGCCGATGTCGTTGAGCGACAGCGCCAGCATCGCCAGCGGCAGGATCAGCAGCCTGCGCGGCGTCATCTCACGCTCGCGCATCGACTTCACGCCGAGCACGATCAAGGTGGCGAGAATCGCCCAGACGTAGATTGGGGTGTGGTTCAGGATCTGCAGCAGCATGGTCGGCTCCGAAAGGCAGTAGTGGTCAAGGTGCGGCCACTATGCCAATCCCGGGCGCCGTGCGCTGCCCGGTGCGACGAACCCGGGGTTTGGCGGCGCCAGGCTGCTAAATGATGCGCCGAACAATGACGCGCCGAACCGTGCGCCCCAATCAGGCGGGCGTCAGTGTCCGCAGCGACGCGATCACCGTCGGCAGACTGGCCGCTTCGCAGCTCGGTACTGCCGCCGACGTATTGGCCAGCCGTCCCGGATTGAACCAGCAGCTCTCGATGCCGAAGCGGTTGGCGCCGAGGATGTCGGCATCGAGCCGGTCGCCGACGATCACGGTTTCGGCCGGCACGAAGCGGCGCGCCATGCGGGTCGAGTACTCGAAGAAGCGGGTGTCGGGCTTGGCGAAGCCGCAGGCTTCGGACGTGGCCACGAACGAGATCGACGGCCCCAGCCCCGAGCTGGCGATGCGCCGGTTCTGGATCTGGTGCACGCCGTTGGTGATGATGCCGACCTCGCCGATCCCGGCCAGCGTTTCGCACAACTCGGTGGCGCCATCGATCAGCACCACCGTATCGGACAGCGCTTCCAGGTACAGATTGCTGGCGGCCTGCGCATCGCAATCGAGCCCGTGCGCGGCGAAGGCGGCGCGGAAGCGCTCCACTTTCAGGAAATCCTTGCTCACCGTTCCCAGTTCGAACGCCTTCCACAGAGCCAGGTTGATGCGCTGGTAGTCGGCGAAGATTGCCTCGATCTCGCCGGCGGCGCCGAGCGCGCCCATCGTGCGCGCGAACGACAAGGCTTCGGAGGCGCGGAAATCAAGCAGGGTGTCATCGAGGTCGAACAAGAACAGGCGGTGTTTCATTGCGGCGGATGCGGATGTGGGCGCGGATGGGAGCGGCACTTATGTTAGCACAGCAGCGCCAGCGGCCGCTGCTGTGGGCACGTCGGGCACGGCGCCAGCGCCCGCGCCAACCCCCACTTTCGTGGGGGGCGGCTGCGCCTCGATCCGGTCTGTGCGGGATCGCTCCCGCACCGCAACATCGTGGCTTGAACGATCCCTGTTCGTCACCATGGAGATGCCCCCGTGCAGATCACGCCCGCGAGTCCGACAATTCATGTCACAGCCCAGCCCGGCAGCTTGCCCGGCTGGCAGGTCAGGCAGGTCACCGCGTTTATCGACGCCAACCTCGATGCGACCTTGCGCACCACCAGCCTGGCTGCCAGCGTCGGCCTGAGCGTGAGCCACTTTACGCGCGCCTTCAAGCGCAGCGTCGGCGTGCCGCCGCGCGTGTTCGTGATCCGGCGCCGCCTGGCCGCGGCCTGCACCGCGATGCTGGCGTCCGACGCGCCGCTGACGGCGATCGCCCATGCCCACGGTTTTTGCGACCAGTCGCATTTCACGCGCACGTTTCACGACACCATCGGCATCGCGCCGCATGCATGGCGGCGCGGCCAAGCACCGCGCCACGGTGTATGTTACGTCGACCAGCACGATAACGTAGCGAACCGTGTCATTTCGACAAAGTTGGTATCGTAGGGGCTGCCTAACCTGACGGAGCGCGTACCGTGTTCGAATTCATCACCGACTTCATGCAAAACAGCGGCTATCTCGGCGTGTTCGCCCTGATGGCGCTGGAAAACATCTTCCCGCCGATTCCCTCCGAACTGATCATGCCATTCGCCGGCTTCGTTGCCGCGCGCGGCGATCTGAATGTGGTCGGGGTGCTGCTGGCCGGTACCGCCGGTTCGGTGGCCGGCGCCTTGCCGTGGTATTACGCAGGCAAGGTGTATGGCAAGGAGCGCCTCGAAAAGCTGGCCGACCGCCACGCACGCTGGCTGACCGTGACCCACGGCGACATCGAACACGCGATGGACGCGTTCGAAAAGCATGGCCGCAAGGTGGTGTTGCTGGGACGCCTGGTCCCGGCGATCCGGACCCTGATCTCGGTGCCGGCCGGGCTGGCCAAGATGTCGATGGCGCAGTTCCTGCTGTATTCCACGGTCGGTTCGCTGATCTGGACCGGCGTGCTGACCGGCGCCGGCTATCTGCTCGAGAGCCAGTACGAGCGCGTGGCGCAGTACGTCGATCCGGTCTCCAAGGCAGTTCTGATCGGCCTGCTTGGCTGGTATCTGTACCGCGTCGTCACCTTCAAGTCGCGCAAGGCCTGACGATGCGCACGGCGCCTGCCTGATGCGCGGCGCCGCACGCGCATCGCCCGACTTGCCCGCATCCGGCTACAATCGGGCTGTCCGTAGCCAGCCCCGCGCCCCATGAAGAATCAGTTGCTGGAAGATTTTGGTGATAGCCGCTCACAGCCGGCTGTGGCAGCACCTGTTGTGACACCGCCAGCCACGGCCATGCCGCTGGTGGCGCCTGTCAAGCCTGCTGTTACGTCTGCTATTACCTCTGCTGTTACGCCAGAGCCGATGTCAGACTCGCGACCGAGGGTCTGGCGGGCGCGCAAGATCAACCACCGGTCGGCGTGGCGTCCACGTGACGCCGCAACTGCGTCGGGCGAGCTGCCTACGCCAGTGCCGCCGGTGCCGCCAGTGCCTGCCGCCGTACCCCCGGCGCCGGTCGCGCCGACACCGGCCGCGCCCAAGCCGGCGCCAGCGCCGTCCTATTCAAGCCGCGCGCCAGAGCCAATGCTGCGCGTGCCAGTGATGCAGCCGACGTGGTTCGAACGTAAGGGACGCCGCGTACTCGGCTGGGGTGCAGGCCTTGTGCTGGCTGCGCTGGTGGTTGGCGCCGGGGCCTGGGTGGTGCGCGATCGCCAGGATACGGCCACCCTGGCAGCGGTGGCGGGCGCGGTCAAGCCGGCGCTCCGGTTTGCTCCGTATGTCGCGCCGGCGCCGTCAGTCGCGCCGCCGCTGGTACTGGCGCGGCCCGATCCGGCGCCAGCGGCGCCGGCGCCCGAGATGGACGATGCGCGCCAGGTCGACTTCCGGGTTGCCGATGCCCCCGACCAGACTGACGACGAAGAACAGCCGGCCGCGGTGGGGCCGGCGCTAGCGCCCGCAGCGACGCCAGTGAAGGCGCCGCCGCCGGTGGCGCGCAAGGACAAACCGAAGCAGTCCGCAGCGCGCAAGCAGGACAAGCCCAAACAGGAAGTCGCGAAAAAGGACAAGCCCAGGTCGCAGGCGCGCACGACCAAGCCAGCGGCCAGGGAAAGCGCCAAAGTCGAACCACGCAAGCCCGACAAGGCCAAACCCGCAAGCCGCGCCACGCCAGCTGTGGCGCCGGCGTCCTCCGCAGCGGCCGAATCCGCGGCCGCATTGTCGCAGGCCGAAACCCTGCGCCAGTGCCGCGCTGCCGGCTATCACGCCACCCAATGCATGCGGCGCGGCTGCGTCGCCACCAAGTTCGGGCTGGCCTGCCGCGGTTAGTCGCCGTCGCACTGCCAGGTCGGCGGCGATTAAAGGTTGTCTGGGGTACGTTCATGGAATATCGTCTTGAATTTTCGGGACGCTGCGAACCGTTGTTGTCGGCACCGAAAAGACGCATAAAGCGGTAAATCCGGCGATAGTGTCTTTGTTTGTTCCCCCGTCCTGTACACTACGCCGTGATCAATTTTCAAGCCCTCTTACCGGCATCGACTGCATGCAATTAGCCGACCTTGCGCCACTCGCATTTCTCACTGAGGGCGGGGAAACAGGCGCGCTCATGCGCGCTCGAGATTGGTCTTCGTCGCCTCTTGGACCACCCGCTTCATGGCCGCAGTCATTGCGCTCCATGGTCGGAATGCTGCTGAACTCGAAGTTCCCCATGTTGCTGGCCTGGGGGCCGCAGCTGAGCTTGTTGTATAACGACGCCTATATCGAGATCCTGTGCGACAAGCATCCTCGTGCGCTTGGCAGCCGGCTCGAGGATACGTGGCGCGAAGTCTGGCCCGATGTCGAGGCGAGCGTCGAACAAGCGATGAGCGGAAACGCGGTCTACGCCGAGAATCTGCCGCTGACCGTGAGACGTCTGGGCGCCGACCAGGAGGCCTGGTTCACGTTTTCGTACTCGCCGGTGCGGGACGAAAGTGGCGCCGTCGGCGGCTTGCTGTGTACGGTGATGGAAACGACCGGACAAATCCTGGCGCAGCGCCACCGCGCCGATGAGATCACGCGCTTGCAGCGCCTGTTTCAACAAGCGCCCGGGATCATTGCCATCCTGCGCGGGCCGGAACACATCTTTGATATCGCCAACGATGGCTATTGCCGCTTCATTGGCCGTCATGACAGCGTGGGCAAGACAGTCAGGCAGGCGCTGCCTGAACTGGACGGGCAAGGTTTCTATGAGCTGCTCGATCAGGTCTACACAAGCGGCAAGCCGTATATCGGCGACCAGTTGCCGATCATGTTGCAGCGCGAGCCGAATGGCAGTCTCGAAGAACGATTCGTCAGCTTCATCTATCAGCCGACGTTCGACCATTGGGGAAACATCAGCGGGATATTTGTCGAAGGCAGCGACGTGACCGAATCGGTCAGGGCGCTCAACGCCTTGCGCGCTAGCGAGACCGAACTCAAAGCCGCACACCACCGCAAGGACGAATTCCTGGCGATGCTGGCCCACGAACTGAGAAACCCGCTAGCGCCCATTACCAGTGCCGCCGAAGTACTCCAGATGGTCGCCCGGGGCGACGCCAAGGTACTGCGCGCCGCCGAAGTCATTACGCGTCAGTCCCGGCACCTGAGCGCACTGGTCGACGATCTGCTCGACGTTTCCCGCGTCACCAGGGGGCTGGTCGAGCTGCAGATGGGCGTGGTCGACCTGGACGCCATCGTTGAAAGTGCGGTCGAGCAGGCGCGGCCCTTGCTTGAATCGAAGCAGCATTCGCTCACCGTCCATCACGAGCGCGGGCATCGAGCCGTCATCGGCGATCGAAACCGCCTGGTGCAGGTGCTGGTGAACCTGCTCAACAACGCAGCGAAATACACGCCGGACGGCGGAATCATCGCGCTGACTGTCCACAACGACGGCAGTCGTATCGTGGTGGACGTAAAAGACAATGGCATCGGCATTGACAGCGCCTTGCTGCCGTTTGTCTTCGACCTGTTCACGCAAGCTTCACGTACCCCGGACCGTTCGCAAGGCGGGCTTGGTATCGGCCTGGCGCTGGTCAAGACGATTGTGACATTGCATGGTGGCGAGGTCAGTGCGGCGAGTGACGGATTTGGTGCCGGCAGCAGGTTCACGGTGATCCTTCCCGCCGCTATCGACAAGCAGGGCTGACCGGCATCTGGTTCCGATCTGGTATCTGCGTTATCCGCAGGGTTGAGAAAGCATCACCATGTCGGCCGATCATGCGAAATCCTGGCGCTGTCACCGTTACCTGTTGATGGCGCCGCATTGCAGTAACCGGGTAGGGTCAGGAGCAGGATCGCATGCAGACGCGCTCTGCCGGCTTCGGTCGCCACTTCGTCAAACCTGTCGACATTCAACAACTGAACTCTTTATTGGCAGGACTAAATCGGCGCTGATCGTTCAGTCGCATGCATTCTGGTCTCCAGCGCGCACCGGGCCAACGGTTCATCCGCAGTTCAAGTGAGAGGTTCCGTAACGATGAAGTCACCATTGCAGTGCTCTACCTACGCAGAGCCCGATTTCAGAATCCTGTTTGATGCAATGCCGTCGCCTTACCTGGTTCTATCGGCAGACCTGCGTATTGTTTCTGTCAATCAGGCATATCTGATAGCGACCAAAACTACCCGGGAAGGTATTCTCGGACAGGGGATTTTTGACGCCTTCCCCGATAACCCCGATGATCCAAGCGCCAGTGGTGTCGAGAAGTTGCGGGCATCACTCGAGCGCGTGCTGCAAAGCGCGTGCGCCGATACCATGGCCATCCAAAAGTATGACATCCGCGTGTCTGGGCCAGACGGCATAAATTTTGAAGAGCGGTACTGGAGCCCTGTCAATACGCCATTTTCGACGCCCGGGGTGAGCTGACCCATATTATCCACCGGGTCGAAGACGTCACCGAATTCGCCCGCGCCAAAGACCGCAACGCGCTGATGGCGCACCAGATCGACGATCAGGCGCTTGAAATCGAAATCGCGAACCGGCGTCTGCGTGAACTGAACGATTTGCTCGAGCTGGGCCTCGGGCGAATACCGCTGGTTTCTGGCACGTGCAGAGTCGTATCGCGACCCGCAGACGGACGGGATCGTCATGTGGTTCGGTACATCCACCGACATCCACGACCGCAAACTGGTGGTGACGGCGCTGACCGAGCGCGAGGAACAGCTGCGATTGGCGATCGATGCCGCGGACGTCGGCGAGTGGGACGTCGATATGGCAACCGGTACGATGTACTGGCCCGCGCGCGTAAAAGCGATGTTCGGCATTGCGGCTGACGCGCCCGTTACGCTGGAGGACTATTACGAGGGCGTCCACCCCGACGACCGGGAGCGCACACTCGCGTCTTTTGCCAATACCGCCAATCCCGACCTTCGACTTCAATATGAAGCCGAGTACCGGACGATCGGCAAGGACGACCAGGTCATCCGCTGGGTTGCCGCCAAGGGGCGCGGCCTGTTCAACGAAGCCGGTGAATGCACGCGCATCATTGGCACCGCCATCGATATCACCAGGCGCAAGGCCGACGAAGAAACGCTGCGTGAAAGCGGCGAGCGCCTGCGCCAGGCTGACCGCAGGAAGGACGAGTTCCTGGCCATGCTGGCCCACGAGTTGCGCAACCCACTGGCGCCAATCAGCGCCGCTGCTGAATTGCTTCAGCTTGGCAAGCTCGACGGTGAGCGCGTGCTGCGCACCAGCCAGATTATCGGCCGCCAGGTGCGCCATATGACGAGCCTGGTCGACGACCTGCTGGACGTGTCACGCGTCACCCGTGGCCTGGTCGAGCTCGAGAAGACGCCGCTGGATGTCAACCGGATCGTCGCTGACGCGGTCGAGCAAGTCACGCCCCTGATCCGCGCGCGCCACCATCGCCTGGAATTGTTTCTCACGCCAGTCGCGACACTGGTAATGGGGGACAGTAAACGGCTGGTGCAGGTGCTCGCCAACGTTCTGAACAATGCCGCCAAGTACACGCATGAAGCCGGCACCATCCAGCTGCGCACGGATGTACGTGACGCTCGCGTGCACATCGTGGTTTCCGATAACGGCATCGGCATGGCGCCCGAACTGCTGGTCCGGGCGTTCGATCTGTTTGCGCAAGCCGAACGCTCCTCGGACCGCTCGCTGGGCGGGCTGGGCCTGGGCCTGGCACTGGTGAAGAGCCTGGTCGAACTGCACCAGGGCAGCGTGGTCTGCGAAAGCGCCGGTGCCGGCAAGGGCAGCAAATTCACCATTTGCCTGCCGCTGATCAGCGTCGACGATGACGCGGCAGATCGGGCCACGCAATCCAGCGCTGGCGGCCTGATGGACAACACGCGCAGCCTGCGGATCATGGTCGTGGACGACAACGTCGATGCAGCGGCGATGCTGGCGATGCTGCTGCAGGCGTCGGGCCACGAGGTGACGATCGAACACGGCGCGCGCCAGGCCCTGGCGCACAGCAAAACACAGCCGCCGGACGTCTTCGTCCTCGATATCGGCTTGCCCGACATCGACGGCAACGAACTGGCGCAGCGGCTGCGCGCCCAACCAGAAACTGCGCACGCTGTGTTGATCGCGGCGACCGGCTATGGCCAGGACAGCGACCGAAAACGCAGCGCCGAAGCCGGCTTTGATCATCATCTGGTGAAACCGCTCGATATCAGCAGGCTCGCGCAGATACTTGCGTCCTTGAGCAAGGCCTAGCCAATCAAACGCCTGATCGCCGCGGCGCTGGGGCGGCGCCGCCAACTGCAGGGCATTCGAGCGCCCGTTGATCACGCGCCTGGACCATGTGGCGAATAGCATCCCTTGCCCGTTTTGTCCTACAGCGCACGGCGTTGAACGCCTATTCGTATCCGCCCCACGGTTGGCTATGATGAGCTGACGTTGTCAATTACAGGGAGACCACGATGTCGATGCAAAGCGAAGGCAAGGACGCCAAAGGGCGCAACTACGACCAGATCACCAACGGCAGCACCAGCGCCGGCAGCATGGGCTCCGGTTCGACCGGGGAAGTGGGCGCGATTCCGGGGCAGGATGCGGCGCAGGATGCCAAACCCGGCAACGAGCAAAGCGGCGACGCCGGGCGCACCGACGACCTGCTGGCCGGCGGTTCGAGCGATGAAGCCTCGGACAAGGGCTTCCAGGGCGAGTCGGGCCAGCAAGGCAGTCAATCGGTGGCGGGCACCGGAAACCGGCAGGCCGGTGAGCCGGATAAGCCAGCCAGGTAAGGCGTTTGGGCTGGTTCGCCAGCTCGATCGAGAGGGAGTTGGCGCGGGTCGTAAAGGCGGCTTGAAGCACCGTGCCAGCCCTCGTTTGTTACTGACACTCAGCATTGTCTAATTACCTACGGCAAGAGTGTGTCAGAATAGCGGTATGACAGCAGAGATTTCTTCACGTTCCTACCGCGGCCAGTCGCAAGAGCAGCGCCGCGCCGAACGCCGTGCGCGCCTGATCGCGGCGGCCATCGCCGTGTATGGCGAACGCGGTTATCAAGGCGCAACCGTCAAGGGCGTCTGCGAAGCGGCCGGCCTTACCGAGCGTTATTTCTACGAATCCTTTGTCAACAGCGAAGCGTTGCTGATCGATTGTTTCCACCTGGTGACCGCAAGAGTCATGGGTGAAATCGTGCGCGCAGGCGAAGGAGCAGGTCGCGGCAGTGTCGCGCGTTCACGTGCGATGCTGCACGCCTATTTCTCGGCGCTGCAGCGCGAATCACGCATGGCGCGCGTGTTCCTGGTTGAAATCCGCGGCGTGAGCCGCGCGGTGGACCAGGCGTTCGATACGTCGTTGCGCGCGATCGGGCAAGAGGTGGCGCGCCTGGTGGGGCCGGCAGAGGCGGTCGGCGACGAACTGCTGCAAGCCGGGGTGGTGGGCGGCGTGATCAGCATCGCGCTGCGCTGGATCGAGAACGATTACCAGCCGCCGGTAGAACAGGCGGTGGATTCCGCTTTGCGCCTGGGAACGGTGCTGGCCAAGCCGCCTCGCAAACGGCGCGCTTCGTAGCCGGAACCACTTCATCCCTGCGTAGGCGTACTGCGGTCCGGAATAATTCCCAGGTCGCTGAAACATCACGTTTCATTGCTAAAGCCACGTCGTCCCCGCGCAGGCGGGGATCCAAGTTCTGCGTGCCGACTGCCTCGAAACCCGATTCTGGTCAGCCCAAATGTATTAATGCAGTACGGGCTTTCTGCGCTTCCGCATGGATCCCCGCCTGCGCGGGGACGACGGTGCAGATTTTAGATGTGCAGCGCGTGTCCCAGCGCCCGCATGGCCGCTTCCTGCACCGCTTCACCGAGGGTCGGATGGGCATGGATCGTGCGCGCCACGTCTTCCAGTTGCGCGCCGAGCTCGATCGACTGGGTAAAGCCCGCCGCCAGTTCAGCCACCCCGACGCCCACCGCCTGCCAACCCAGGATCAGGTGGTTGTCCTTGCGCGCCACTACCCGCACGAAGCCGTCGGTGCCTTCGATCGTCATCGCCCGTCCGTTGGCGCTGAACGGGAAACTGGCGCTGATGGCGTCGATCCCGGCAGCCGAGGCCTCTGCTGGCGACATGCCGGCCACCACGATCTCCGGGTCGGTGTAGCACACCGCCGGAATCGCCGCCGGGGCAAAGCGGCGCCGCTTGCCGGAGATGATCTCGGCCACCATCTCGCCCTGCGCCATGGCGCGGTGCGCCAGCATCGGTTCACCGGTCAGGTCGCCGATGGCCCACACATTGCGCATCGAGGTGCGGCAGGTGTCGTCGACCTTGAGGGCCCGGCCGTGCATGTCGAGCATCAGGTTTTCAAGGCCCCAGCCGAGCGTGCGCGGCGCGCGCCCGACCGCCACCAGCACCTTGTCGGCGTCGAGGAACGCTTCGACGCCGGACGCGTCGCGTACCCGCACTCGCACACCCTCGCGCCCGTCTTCCATGCCCAGTACCGAGGTCGCCAGGCGCAGCTCGACGCCGAGGCGCGCCAGCGACGCCGCCACCGGTTTCACCAGGTCGGCATCGTAGGCCGGCAGGATGCGCTCGGCCGCTTCCACCACTGTGACCTGGGCGCCGAGTTTCCTGAATGCCGTGCCCAGTTCGAGGCCGATGTAGCCGGCGCCGACCACCACCATCCGCTCTGGCACGCTGGTGAGCGACAATGCTTCGGTCGACGAGATGACGGCGCCGCCGAATGGCATGAACGGCAGTTCCACGCTGTGCGAGCCGCTGGCCAGCAGCAGGTGCTCGCAGCGGATGCGCACCGTTGCCTCGGCGGCGCCGTCCGGCGTCACCTCGACCGTCTTGCCATCGAGGATGGTGGCCCAGCCATTGACCAGGCGCACGCCGTTTTTCTTGAGCAGCGCGCCAACGCCGCCCGTGAGCTTCTTGACGATGCCGTCCTTCCAGGCCACGGTCTGGTTCAGGTCGATGTGCGGATTGGCGGCCGTGATGCCGAGCGCCGACGTCTCGGCCGCATAGCCGCGCAGCTTGCAGTATTCGTCGGCCGCGTGGATCAGCGCCTTGGACGGAATGCAGCCGACGTTCAGGCAGGTGCCGCCTGGCTGGGCGCCTTCCACCAGCACCGTCGGCACGCCCAGCTGGCCGGCGCGGATGCCGGCCACGTAGCCGCCCGGTCCGCCGCCGATGATGAGCAGTGTCGTGTTGATTGTTTCCATCAGCCTCACTCCACGAACAGGGTTGCAGGGAACTCGAGGTAGCCGCGGATCGTCTGCACGAACTGCGCCGCCACCATGCCGTCGATCACGCGATGGTCGAACGACGACGACAGGTTCATCATCTTGCGCGCGACCATCGCGCCGTCACGGATCACCGGACGCTCGACGATGCGGTTGGTGCCGATGATCGCCACCTCAGGACGGTTGATCACCGGCGTGGTGACGATGCCGCCCAAGGGTCCCAGGCTGGTGATCGTGATGGTCGAGCCGGTCAGTTCTTCGCGCGTGGCCTTGCCGGCCCGGGCCGCTTCGGCCAGGCGCAGGATCTCGGCCGCGCTCGACCATGGGTCGCGCGCCTCGGCGTGGCGCACCACCGGCACCATCAGCCCGGTCTCGGTCTGGGTGGCGATGCCGATGTGGGCGGCGTCGTAGGTGGTGAGCAGGTTGGCGTCGTCGTCGTAGCGCGCGCTCATTTGCGGGAAGGCGCGCAGCGACAGCACCACCGCGCGCATCAACAGCGGCAGCAGCGTCAGTTTGCCGCGCTGGTGGCCATAGCGCGCATTGAGCTGGGCGCGCAGCGCTTCGAGTTCGGTGACGTCGACTTCTTCGACATAGGTGAAGTGCGGGATATGGCGCTTGGCCTCTTGCATCTTCTCGGCGATCTTGCGCCGCATGCCGATCAGCGGCGCTGCGTGCTCGCCGCGCTGCTCGGCGTAGCGTTCGTCGCGCCCGCCTGAGCCAGAACCCTGACGGTGGCCATCGACGTGCGCATCGAGGTCGGCGTGCGTGATGCGGCCGGCCGGGCCACTGCCGGGCACGAACTGGAGCTCGACGCCAAGATCCCAGGCGCGCTGGCGCACGGCCGGCGCGGCCAGCGGTTTTTCGCCCGCGGCGCGCATCGCCGGCGCGCCGTGCGCAGGTTTTTGCGGCGCGCGCGGCGCCGGTTTTACGGGTGCGGCCGCGGCGGCGGCTGTGGCCGGCTCGGCGTGTTCGGCCACCGCCTCGAGCTGCGGCTCGGCGACTTCTTCGGCCGGCGCGGTCGCGGCCGCCGATTTGACCGGCTCCTGCCTGGCTTTGTCGCCCGAGTAGTTGCCGGCGCCTTCGACTTCAAGGCGGATCAGCTCGGCGCCCACCGCGAGCGACTGCCCGATCGCGCCGCCCAGGCTGGTGATGACGCCGTGCACCGGCGACGGAATCTCGACCGTCGCCTTGTCGGTCATGACGTCGGCCAGCACCTGGTCTTCGCGCACCGTGTCGCCTGGCTGCACATGCCATGCCACGACTTCGACCTCGGCAATGCCTTCGCCCAGGTCGGGCATCTTGATTACATGAATACCCATCTCAATTCTCCATCACGCGTTTCAAGGCTGCGCCGACACGGTCGGGGCCCGGGAAGTATGCCCATTCCTGCGCATGCGGATACGGGGTGTCCCAGCCGGCGACGCGCTCGATCGGCGCCTCGAGCTGGTAGAAGCAGTGTTCCTGCACCAGCGCCGCCAGTTCGGCGCCGAAGCCGCTGGTCTGGGTCGCTTCGTGCACGATCACGCAGCGCCCCGTTTTTTTCACCGAGGCCACGATGGTGTCGAGGTCGAGCGGCCAGATGCTGCGCAGGTCGATCACTTCGGCATCCACGCCCGACTCGCGCGCGGCCGCCTCGGACACCCATACCATGGTGCCGTAGGCGATCACGGTAACGTCGTTACCGGGGCGCACGATGGCGGCCTTGTCGAGCGGCACGCTGTAGTAGCCGGACGGCACGTCGCCTTTTGGATGGCCGCTCCAGGACACCACCGGGCGGTCGTGGTGACCGTCGAACGGGCCGTTGTAGAGGCGCTTCGGTTCCAGGAAGATCACCGGGTCGTCGTTTTCGATCGACGCGATCAGCAAACCTTTGGCGTCGTAGGGATTCGACGGCATCACGGTGCGCAGGCCGCACACGTGGGTGAAGAACGCCTCCGGGCTCTGGCTGTGGGTCTGGCCGCCATAAATGCCGCCGCCGCATGGCATCCGGATCACCATCGAGGCCGTGAATTCACCGGCCGAGCGGTAGCGCAGGCGCGCCGCCTCTGACACGATCTGGTCGGTCGCCGGGTAGAAATAATCGGCGAACTGGATCTCGACCACGGGGCGCAGGCCATACGCGGCCATGCCGACCGCGGTGCCGACGATGCCGCCTTCGGAAATCGGCGCGTCAAACACACGCGAGCTGCCGTATTTCGCCTGCAGCCCGTCGGTGACGCGGAACACGCCGCCGAAATAACCGACATCCTGGCCATACACCACGACGTTGTTGTCGCGTTCCATCATCACGTCCATGGCCGAGCGCAGGGCCTGGATCATGGTCATCGGCATCGTTGCCGCTTCATTGCTCTGGTCGTCTCGCGCCATCTTTACACTCCCAACTGCTGACGCTGACGGCGCAGATGCTCCGGCATGTCTTTATAAACGTCCTCGAACATGGCTGCGGCGCTTGGTGCGCGCTCGTCGCCCAGGATGCCGAAGCTTTCCGCTTCCTTTTGCGCGGCCAGGACTTCGGCTTCCAGTTCGCTGTGCACGGCGTCGTGCTCGGCGTCCGACCACCAGCCCTGCTTGGTCAGGTACTGGCGCAGGCGCGCGATCGGGTCGCCCAGCGGGAAGCGCGAATAGTCGTCGGCCGGGCGGTAGCGCGACGGGTCGTCCGAGGTCGAGTGCGGGCCGGCGCGGTAGGTGACCCATTCGATCAGGGTCGGGCCGAGGTTGCTGCGCGCGCGTTCGGCGGCCCAGCGCGACGCGGCCAGCACCGCCAGGAAGTCGTTGCCGTCGACCCGCAGCGAGGCGATGCCGCTGCCGATGCCGCGCGTGGCGAACGTGACGCTCTCGCCGCCGGCGATCGCCTGGAAGCTCGAGATCGCCCACTGGTTGTTGACCACGTTCAGGATCACCGGCGCGCGGTAGACGTGGGCGAAGGTGAGGGCGGTCGAGAAATCGGATTCGGCGGTGGCGCCGTCGCCGATCCAGGCCGAGGCGATTTTGGTGTCGCCCTTGATCGCCGAGGCCATGGCCCAGCCGACCGCCTGCGGATACTGGGTGGCCAGGTTGCCCGAAATGGTGAAGAAGCCGGCCTCGCGCACCGAGTACATCACCGGCAACTGGCGCCCCTTGAGGGGATCGCGTTCGTTCGACAGCAGCTGGCAGATCATGTCCACCAACGGCACCTTGCGCGCCATCAGCAGGCTTTGCTGGCGGTAGGTCGGAAAGTTCATGTCGCCATCTTGCAGCGCCAGCGCGTGCGCGGTGCCGATGGCTTCCTCGCCGAGCGAGATCATGTAGAACGACATTTTCTTCTGGCGCTGGGCGATCACCATGCGCGCATCGAAAATGCGCGTCTTCATCATGGTGCGCAGGCCGAAGCGCAGCAGTTCGCGGTCGGGCTCGCCCGCCCAGGGGCCGACGGCGTTGCCTTCGTCGTCGAGCACGCGGATCAGTTGCGAGGCGATGTCGCTTGTGTCGAGTGGCGCAACATCGATGGGAGGGCGGCGCACAGCGCCGGCGGGGCTAATCTGGAGAAACGAAAAATCAGTCTTGCAGCCCGGACGGCCGGTAGGCTCCGGTACGTGCAGCGACAGAGGATTGCTCTGGCTCATACGCATTCTTTCCCTTGTGAGGTGGTGTGCTACTTGACGATAATAAACGGAGAATTGACGTATACGTAAACCTGATCCAAGTATTTTCATATTGCTTTGCACCATAGGCGCCCGATGACGTGGCGCCAGCGCGGGCCTCGGCGCCGGCAGCGCCCCTGCGGGGCCGTCGCGCGGGCGCTTTGCGCACAGCAGCAATTGCTGCTGCTTGCGTATCGCTGATCACAGTCGAGCAGCAGCAGCGCGAACCATCAATCGTGCGGCGTCGTGCATGGCGCCATCCTATTCTTGGTCAATGTCGTTCAATGAACCAAGGAGAGATCGTGATTACAGCAAAAGGCTATGGCACCACGCATTCGTTCACCGATTTGAAGCCGGTCCAGTTCGAGCGCCAGGAGGCGGGCGCGCATGAGGTCGAGATCGAGGTGCTTTACTGCGGCGTTTGCCACTCGGACATTCACCAGGCCAAGAACGAGTGGTCGAACACCGTGTATCCATGCGTGCCCGGGCACGAGATCGTCGGCCGCATCACCAGGGTCGGCGCCCATGTCAGCAAGCATGCGGTGGGCGACCTGGTCGGCGTCGGCTGCATGATCGACAGCTGCCGCCAGTGCCAACCGTGCAGCGAGGGGGATGAAAATTATTGCGAAAGCCCGAACAGCTGGCTGGCCACCTACAACGGCCCGATGGTGCCGGCCAAGCAGGCGCCGAATGGCGAGAATATCTATGGCCGCGAGAATACCTTTGGCGGTTATTCCGACGTCGTCACCGTCAACCAGGACTTCGTGCTCAAGATCCCGGCGGCGCTCAAGCCCGAGGTGGCCGCGCCGATCCTGTGCGCCGGCGTCACCACCTATTCGCCGCTCAAGCACTGGGGCGTCAAGGCCGGTGACAAGGTCGGGGTGATCGGCTTCGGCGGCCTGGGCGACATGGCGGCCAAGCTGGCCAAGGCGATGGGCGCCGAGGTCACCGTGTTCACCAGGACCAAAGAAAAGCTCGACGAAGCAGCGCGCCTGGGCGTGGCCGGCGTGCTCGAAGACGACGCCCAGGCGCTTGAAAAACTGGCCATGGGATTCGACTTCATCCTCTCGACGGTACCCGAGAAGCACGACATCAACCCGTTCATCACGCTGCTCAAGCGCGACGCCACCCTCTGCGTGGTCGGCGCGCTCGATACCATGAAAGGCGTGGACAACCAGGAAGTCGCGTTCCACCGCAAGCGCGTTGCCGGTTCACTGATCGGCAACCTGGCCGACACGCAAGAGGTGCTCGACTTCTGCGCCGAGCACGGGATCGGGCCGGACATCGAGATCATTCCGATCCAGCAGATCAACGACGCCTACAAGAAGGTGATCAAGGGCGAGGTGCGCTTCCGCTACGTGATCGACATGGCCAGCTTGAAAAACGATACGTCGGATTTTGCGACGCTCTGAGCCGGCGCTGCGGGCCGCCGCACGGATCAGTCGGTGACGATTGCCGACCACAACTGCGCGTTGAGCGCGGCGACGGCCCGGTCACTGTCGCGGTACGGGTAGTCCTGCAGCGTGCTCAAGCGCCAGTAGACGTCGCCGTGGCGCAGCGCCCGCACCTGGACCCGGGTGACGCTCGGGTTGTCCATGAAGTTTTCGGCGGCCCAGGACGGGACGCCCATGAACGTTTCGCTGCGGCCGTCAAGCTTGACGTGTTGGGCGAGCGATTCGCGCACCGTGCGTACGTAGGCCTCGAACGGCATCGGCCCGACCGCTTCGTAGCTCAGCAGCACGGCGGCGCGGCCGTTGTCGCCCATGAAACGATGCACCGGCTTGCCGTCTTCGTCATAGTCTATATGGTGGCGCCATCCCGGGGCGATGTTGATCACCTGGCCGGTTTCCGGATTGGTCCACGAGATCGCGGCGCCCGCTGCGCGTGCCGCCGGCTTGGCGGGGGCATTGCCTGACCGCTTGCCGGCCATGCCGATGGCCAGCAGCAGCGCCAAGGCAGCGAGCACGAATCCCAGGCGGCGGCGCCAGGTGAGCGGCAACGCCAGCACGCGGTAGCGGCCCTCGTCGTAGCTGGCGGGGCGGCCCTCGCCGACACGCCAGCCCTGGCGCCCCATGGCGACCAGGTTAATTATCGGAATCGTCAGGCCCAGGCCAAGCGCCCATACGCCCAGGTTGCGCAGTAGCGCCGCGCGCAGCGAGAGCGGCTGACCGGCCACGGTTTCGACGCGCACGCCAAGCAGGTATTTGCCCGGGGTGGCGCCGAAGCGCGCCATCAGCATGGCGTCGAGCAGCAGCCCCAGCAGAATCAGGACGATGCCGGTCAGGGCGCTGCCGCCGGGCGAGGACATCCAGACAGTCGCGCGCGGCGAGAACAGCGCCACAGCAACGCCGACAATGAGCCCGATCAGGATCAACTGCCACCACATATCGAACAGGCGCGCCAGGAAGCGGCGCCAGGCGCCGGCCGGCGCCAGCGCCGGCAGGGCAGGGGCGCCGTCCGCGGTTGGCGCATCGATCTGGTGCGGGACGACGTCGCTCATGGCGGCGATTCCGGTTAGTTGATGACGGCTGGCGCGCCAGCGACGCGGCGCTGGCGCAGCCAGTAGCCGAAGCCCAGCAGCAGCAGCCAGGCCGGGATCAGGTACACCGAGATGCGCAGGCCCGGCGTCATGAACATGATCACCAGCAGCGCCGCGACGAACGCCAGGCACAGGTAATTCGACAGCGGGAACCAGGGGCTGCGGAACGCCGGCCGCTCACCCAGCGCCTCTTTGGCGCGCCGGAAGCGCAGGTGGCTCCACGAGATCATGGCCCAGTTGATCACCAGTGCCGCCACGGCCAGGCTCATCACGGTGCCGAGCGCTTCGCGCGGCAAAAAGTAATTGATCAGGATCGCCGAACCGGTCGCGACCGCCGACACCGCCAACGCCGCCAGCGGCACCCCGCGCGCGTTGGTATGCATCAGCGTGCGCGGCGCATTGCCCTGCGCCGCGAGGCCGAACAGCATGCGGCTGTTGGCGTACACGCAGCCGTTGTACACCGACAGCGCGGCGGTCAGCACCACCAGGTTCAGGATATTGGCCACCCAGCCGCTGTCGAGCGCCTGGAAGATCAGCACGAACGGGCTGCCTCCCAACACCACCTTCTGCCATGGGTACAGCGTCAGCAGCACCGCCAGCGCGCCGATGTAGAAGATCAGGATGCGGTACAAGGCATTGTTGGTGGCGCGCGGGATGGTGCGCGCCGGGTCGTCGGCCTCGGCGGCGGTGATGCCGATCAGCTCCAGCCCGCCGAACGAGAACATGATGACCGTCATCGCCATCACCAGGCCGCCCACGCCATTCGGGAAGAAGCCGCCATGGCGCCACAGGTTCGAGATACCCGCTTCAGGCCCGGCGCCGCCGCCGATCAAGAGGTACAGGCCGAACACGATCATGCCGACCACGGCCACCACCTTGATCACGGCAAACCAGAACTCCATCTCGCCGAAGGCTTTCACGTTCAGCAAACTGAGGCAATTGACCAGCACGAAGAAGCCGAGCGCCGAGACCCAGGTCGGCAGCTCGGGGAACCAGTACTGCATGTAGATGCCGAGTGCGGTCAGTTCGGCCAGGCTGACCAGGATATACATGACCCAGTAGTTCCAGCCCGAGACGAAACCGGCCCACTGGCCGCAGTACTTGTCGGCGAAGTGGCTGAACGAGCCGGCCACCGGTTCGTCGACGATCATCTCGCCCAGCTGGCGCATGATCAGGAACGCGACTGCGCCGGCGATCGCATAGCCCAGCAGCACCGAGGGGCCGGCCATCTGGATGGTCGAGGCGATCCCGAGGAACAGGCCGGTGCCGATCGCGCCGCCAAGGGCGATCAGCTGGATGTGGCGGTTCTTCAGTCCACGTTTGAGTTGATTGTGCGCGTCGTCCATCGTTCGCCAGGGTGGGTTGCCATAAAGATAGCGATTTTACTGCATCCGGCGCCGTGCGCGGCGGCGATGGCAATCTCGCGCCACGTTGATCGCGCCGGCGCTATGCTGAGAACGAACGCGGTTGCCTTTCGCAACTGCGCACCTCACTCACTGGAGAAACACCATGCGTAAACTGATCATGGCAGCACTGGCAGGCTTTTTGTGGAAGAAGTTTCAGGCCAAAACGATGAAGCGTCCGGTGGCTGGCCGTCAGGGTAACTGGCGCAATTAATGCGGCTGCCGGGATGAATCCCGGCAGCGCGTAGCTTTGATGACCGAGCATCGTTCGGCTGCTTCAGGCCGCACGTCTATCGGTGCAGCTCGCACAGCGCTTCAGAGCGCTGAGCCGGCCCCATAACGCCGCTCGAAATCTTCCAGCGGCATCGGCCGCGCCAGCAGGTATCCCTGCAGCGCATCGCAACCGCAATCGCGCAGAAAATCGCGCTGCGCCTCGGTCTCCACGCCTTCGCCCACCGTCGACAGGCCCAGCTTGTGCGCCAGCGCCACGATGGCCTCCACGATCGGGCCGCCGTGCGGATCGGATTCGACATCTTTTACAAAGGCGCGGTCGATCTTCAGCGTCGACAGGGGCAGCCGTTTCAGGTACGCCAGCGACGAGTAACCGGTGCCGAAATCATCGAGGGCAAATTCGAGTCCCAGTGCGCGCAGGGCGAGCATCCGTTGTGCGGTGACGGCCAGGTCTTCGGCGAACACGCTCTCGGTGATCTCCAGTTGCAGCCGCGCGGGATTGGCGCCGCTCTCGGCCAATGCCGCCGCCACCGATTCCAGGAAGCGCGGCTCGCGCAACTGCTGCACGCTCACGTTCACCGCCAGTTTCACGCCACCCAGCACCGGGTCGTCCGCCCAGCGCGCCAGCGCGGCGCAACCCTGTTCGATCATCTGCAGGCCGAGCGCCACGACCAGGCCGGCGTCTTCCATCAGGCCGATGAATTCGCCCGGCATGCCGATGCTGCCGTCGCTGCGGCGCCAGCGCGCCAGGCCTTCGGCGCCGAGCAGGCGGCCGGCGCAGTCGAACTGGGGCTGCACATGCAGCACGAACTGGCGCAGCTCGAGCGCCAGGCGCAGGGCGCTTTCCAGTGCGGCGCGCCGTTCGGCCTCGGATTGCATCGCCGGCTCGAAGAAGCGCGCGGTGTTGCGCCCGTCGGCCTTGGCGCGGTACATGGCCAGGTCGGCTTCCATCAACAGCTGTTCGATGCCGGTCGCGTCGGCGTCGAACAGCGTGACGCCGATGCTGGGCGTGCTGCGCGCGCTGTGGGGGCCGAGCTGGAACGGCTTGCCGAGCACCCCGAGCAGGCGCTCGGCGACGCCACGGGCAGCGGCCACGGCATCGGCGCGGACCGTGCCGAGATGCTCGAGTACCACCACGAATTCGTCGCCACCAAGGCGCGCCACGTGCGCGTCGCAGCGCAAGTTGCCTGCTTCCTCGCCGCACGCTTGTACCCGCACCGTTTCGCGCAGGCGCTGCGCCACCTGGTGCAGCAGCAGGTCGCCCACCGCGTGGCCGAGCGTGTCGTTGAGCAGCTTGAAGTTGTCGAGGTCGATGAACAGCAGGGCGCCGAACTCGCCGCTGTGGGCGCTGTGGGCCAGGGTCTCGGCCAGCTGCTCGGTCAGGAAGCGCCGGTTGGGCAGGCCGGTGAGCGGATCGAAATAGGCCAGCTCGTGGATGCGCTGGTCGGCCAGCTTGCGCTCGGTGAGATCGGTGTTGGTGCCCGAGATCCGCAACGCCTTGCCGTCGTCGTCGCGCAGCACGTAGCCACGCGAGAGGATCGGCACGGCGTAGCCGTCGCGATTAAGCAAGCGGAATTCGACGCTGTAGGTCTCGCGCGGGCCGTCCAGCAAGGCCTGCAAAAATGTCGATACGCCGGAGACGTCTTCCGGATGCATCATGCGGCGCCACACTTCATTGTCGGGTTCGATCTCACCCGCGCTAAAGCCGAGCATGCTCCACCAGCGCTCTGAATAATACAGCTCGCCGCTCTTGAGGTCCCAATCCCAGGGCGCGTCGGACGAACCCTGCACGATCAGGCGCAGGCGCTCTTCGGATTTCATGAGCGCGCGTTCGGCGTCCTTCAAGGCGCTGCAGTCGGTGAAGCAGACCACCACCCGCGCCAGGCTGCCTTCAAACCCGAATTCCGGATAGGCGTTTGTCATGCACCAGCGCACCGCTTGCGGCGCGGCGCGCGGCAGCCCGATCACCGTGTCAATCAGCGTCTCGCGGCGGGCCAGCACATGATTGACGGGAAATTCGGAGGCGGGCATCTTGCTGCCGTCGCCGCGCAGCAAATTCCAGGAAGGATCGTTCGCTTCCAGGCCCAGCAATTGCGACTCGTCGACATCGAGCAATGCGCAGGCCAGCCGGTTGGCCGAGACGATGCGGCCGTCGGCGGCGTGCACGATGACGCCGACCGGCAAGTGCTCGAGCAAGTCGTCAAGGCGGCGCTGCAGCTCATGCGGGCCCGTGGCCGACGGCGATGTCGCCTGGCGCTGGAGCGTTGGCGTGTTGTGCATGGTATGCGGGAGGCCGCCCGCTCAGGCGCCGTGTGGAAGACCGAGCTGGCGGTTGGCCGGCAGCGCAATGTCCATCAATCTGGGGCGCGGCAGGTCGAGCGCAGCCATCAGCGCAATGAAATCGTCGCGTTCGCGCCCGGCCAGGCGCGCGTTGTGGGTGCGTTCCCAACCGATCGTCGAGACCGACTGCCCGCGGTAGTCGTGGCCCGGCCAGACCCGGGTCGCGGCGTCCAGCGTGAACAGCTTGCGCGTGACGCTGTCATACAGATCGGCGGCGCTGCCGCTCTGGAAATCGGTGCGCCCGCAGCCGTCGATGAGCAGGGTGTCGCCAGTGAACAGGTTGCCGCGCCACAGGTAGCACATGCTGCCCGCGGTGTGGCCCGGCGTGTGGATGACGGCGATATGTTCGCGCCCACCAAAGTCCACCACGTCGCCGTCCTCGAGCTGCATTTCGGCCGGCGCGATGCCGCATCCGCTCGGGGCGCAGGCGGTAGCGCCGGTGCGCGCGCGCAGCAGGCCGGCCGACGTTACATGGTCGGCGTGGGCATGGGTTTCCAGCACGTGGGTGAGGTGCAGGCCAAGGCGCGCCAGGTGTGCCAGGTCGCGCTCCAGATGGCGCTCGACCGGGTCGACGATCACCGCATCCCGGCTATCGGGCGCGGCCAGGATGTAGGTAAACGTGGACGACTCGGCGTCGAACAGCTGGATCGGGTTGACGTGCATGTGGTTTCTCCTTGGTGCGGCAGAAGTTGTACCACACGAATGTTTGCCAGGTAAGTGCCGGTCGGCCGTTCATATTGTTTATATGAAATATGTGTGGTTTTTGATGCACGGAACCGGCAACTCAAGGTTGCCATGCATCGCTTACTGATCAGCGTCTTCCGGTGCTGCCGGTGGCGCCGGCAACTGCTCGACCAGCACCCGGTCGATGCGGTTGTTGTCCATGTCCACCACCTCGAAGCGGTAGCCGCCCCACTCGAACAATTCCGAGGTCTTTGGAATATAGCCAAGCTGGTACAGCACGAAGCCGGCCAGCGTGTGGTAGCCGCCGCCTTCTTCATCGGGGAAGCGGGTGTCGGTCGCCATCAGGTCGCGGAAGCGATCCAGGTCGATGCCGCCGTCGAGCAGCCAGCTGCCATCCTGGCGCTGGACCGCGTCCGGGTCGTGCTCTTCACCGATCACGGTGACGTCGCCGACCAGGGCGCTCATCACGTCGGACAGGGTCACCATGCCCTGGATGTCGCCATATTCGTCCACGATCAGGGCCAGTTCGGCGCTGTTCTTCTTGAACGATTCGAGCAGCGCCATGGCGCTCACGGTCTCGGGCACGTACAGCAGCGGCTGGATGGCGGCGTCGATATTCACCGCCTCGAGCGAGCCGTGCTTGACGGCCTGGGCCAGCAGGTCGCGCACCGCGACGAAACCGATGATCTGGGCGCGGTCGCCGCGGTACACCGGGAAGCGGCTGTAGCTGCAGTCGGCGATGAATTCAAGGATGTCCTTGCGCTCGGCGTCGAGGTCGATCAGTTCGAGGTCGACGCGCGGCGTCATCAGGGCCTTCAGGTGACGGTCGTCGAGCCGCAGCGCGCGCGAGACGATGTCGTATTCGGTCTTCTCGAACAGGCCCGTGTCGGCGCCTTCCTTGATCATGCCGGCGATGTCTTCTTCGGTCGGCGCTTCTTCCTTGGCGTGGCGGATGCCGAGCAGGCGCACGATCGCTTCGGTGGTCAGCGACAGCACCATGACGAACGGCGACATGATCTTGGAAAGCAGGCTCAGGGGCGGCGCGATCAGCGTCGCCATCGCTTCCGGATAGCGCATCGCGATCCGCTTGGGCACCAGTTCGCCGAGGATGATGGAAACGAACGTGATCGACAGCACCACCACGAACAGCGCCGCCTGGTAGGCATACTCGGCCGGGATGCCGAAGGCTTCGAACTGCGGGCGCAGGCGCTGCACCAGTGATTTTTCGCCGAACGCGCCGGTGAAAATGCCGATCAGCGTAATGCCGACCTGGACGGTAGAGAGGAAACGGCTGGGATCGTCGGCCAGCTTGATCGCGACTCTGGCGCCGCGGCTGCCTTCCTGGGCGCGCCGTTCGAGACGCAGGCGCTTGGCGGAAACGAGCGCCAGTTCGCTCATTGAAAACACCCCGTTCAGGAGGATCAGAACGAGGATGATCAGTATGTCGGACATAAAGGACGGCGGCCCTGCACAGCGGTCTTTCCGGGCCGTGGCCGGGCACGCCAGGAGGGCGCACGGCGCATCATGGCATATTTGACAAAATTGCGGAACACGCCAGCCCGGCGCGGCGCCGGGGACAGCGCGCGCTCAGGGTTCGGGGCGGAAGAACTTGCCGATGCCGGCCCAGCATTGCTGGTAGTCGGGCTGCAACTGCGGCGACGCCAGCGCCGCAGCGGTCGGCACCAGCGGATTGCGGGTCTCGAACATGAAGGCCATGGTGTCGCTCACCTTGTGCGGGCGGCTGGTATCGGCGGCGCTGGCTTTTTCGAATGTGGCGGCGTCCGGCCCGTGCCCGCTCATGCAGTTGTGCAGGCTGGCGCCGCCCGGCACGAAGCCCTCGGCCTTGGCGTCGTAGGCGCCATGGATCAGGCCCATGAATTCGCTGGCAACGTTGCGGTGGAACCATGGCGGGCGGAAGGTGTCTTCGCCCACCAGCCAGCGCGGCGGGAAGATCACGAAGTCGAGCGTGTCGACGCCCGGCGTATCGGACGGCGACTGCAGCACCAGGAAGATCGACGGGTCGGGATGGTCGAAGCTGATCGAGCCGATCGTGTTGAAGTGGCGCAGGTCGTATTTGCAGGGCGCGTAGTTGCCATGCCAGGCGACGACGTCGAGCGGCGAGTGGCCAATCGGCGCGCGCCACAGCTTGCCGCTGAACTTGCAGACCAGCTCGAAATCGCCTTCGAGATCCTGATACGCGGCAACCGGCGTCAGGAAGTCGCGCGGGTTGGCCAGGCCGTTCGAGCCGAGCGGACCCAGGTCGGGCAGTTGCAGCAGGGCGCCGAAGTTCTCGCACAGGTAGCCGCGCGCGGCGCCATCGGGCAGCAAGACCTGGAAGCGGATGCCGCGCGGGATCACCGCGATTTCTTGCGGCGCCACCTCGAGCAGGCCGAGTTCGGTGACGATCTGCAACCGGCCTTGCTGCGGCACGATCAGGAGTTCGGCGTCGGCGTCGTAGAAATAACGGCCCGTCATCGAGCGGTTGGCGGCGTACAGGTGGATCGCGCAACCGCTCATCGCTTCGCTCGAACCATTACCGGCCATGGTGACCCAGCCCTCGATGAAGTCGGTCGGCGCATCCGGCATTGGCAGCGGGCTCCAGCGCAGCTGGTTGGGCGCGGCCGGCGTGTCGAAGCGGCCGACGATGCGCTCGCTCTGCATCGGCGTGAAGCTGCCATGCACGGCGGCCGGGCGGATCCGGTACAGCCACGAGCGCCGGTTATGGCTGCGCGGGGCGGTGAAGGCGGTGCCAGAAATCTGCTCGGCATACAGGCCGTAGGCAACCTGCTGCGGCGAGTTGCGGTGCTGCGGCAGGGCGCCGGGCAGGGCTTCGGTGGCGAACTCGTTGCCGAAGCCGCTCATATAACGCGCTTCGAGGCCAGGCTGGCTCATGGGGTGGATCTCCTGTAATGACGGTGCCGATACGGTTTGGCGTCACTCTAGAATATCCAACCGTGTTTTACGAGATGAATAGCAAAATGTAGACTATTCATATCATCAATATTGCTGTTCGGTGAGCGGGGCAGGCGCGGACAATGCGGTTCGCGTCTCCCGGCCGGGCGGCGCCGCCAAGAGAGCCTCATGATCGAACCGCACGCCATCGACCTGAACCTGCTGTCCGTGTTCCAGGAAGTCTACCGGGAGCGCCAGATCTCATCCGCCGCGCGGCGCCTGGGCCTGAGCCAGTCGGCGGTGAGCAATGCACTGGCGCGCCTGCGCCGCAGCTTCGGCGACGAGCTGTTTGTGCGCACCGCCAGCGGCATGCAGCCAACCCCGCTGGCGGCGCAGATGGCCGAACCGATCGGGGCGGCGATGGCGCAGGTGGCGCTGGCGCTGAACCAGCGCAGCCGGTTCGATCCGGCCACCAGCAACCGCCGCTTCATGCTGGCCATGACCGACGTCGGCGAGATCTATTTCATGCCGACCCTGATCGAGCGCTGCCGCCAGCTGGCGCCGCAAGTGCAGATCAGTTCGCTGCGCGTGGCGACGCCGAACCTGAAACAAGAGATGGAAGGCGGGCGCGTCGACCTGGCGGTGGGCCCGTTCGAAGACGTGTCCGACGCGCTGTACCAGCGCCAGCTGTTCCGGCAGCCGTTCGTGTCGATGTTCCGCAAGGGCCATCCGCTCGGGCGCGGCGCGCTGACGCCGGCGCGCTTCATCGCCGCCGAGCACCTGCTGGTGGACGCCGCCGACAGCCCGTACGACCGGGTCAACGCGGTGCTGGCGCGCGCCGGCGTGAAGGCCGACAGCCGCTTCCGGGTGCCGCATTTTACCGCCGTACCCTACATCGTCAGCAGCAGCGACCTGGTGGTGACGGTGCCGCAGAAGCTGGCCGAGCGCGCGGCGGCGCCGTTCGCCCTCGAATGGGTAACGCCGCCGCTCGATTTGCCGCCACTGCAAACGAATATCTTCTGGCACCGCCGCTTCAACCAGGATCCGGGCAACGCCTGGCTGCGCGGCCTGCTGGCCGACGTGTTCGCCGAATGAACGTAGTACATATCACTGAGAATAGAGGAAGACGATAATGGCAGATCTGTATGAAAACCCGATGGGCCTGATGGGCTTCGAGTTCGTCGAGTTCGCCTCGCCAACGCCGGGCGTGCTTGAAAGCGTGTTCGAGACGCTGGGCTTTACCAAGGTGGCCAAACACCGCTCGAAAGACGTGGCGCTGTTCCGCCAGGGCGGCATCAACTTCATCGTCAACAACGAGCCGAAGAGCTACGCGGCCTATTTCGCCGCCGAGCACGGCCCGTCGGCATGCGGCATGGCGTTTCGCGTGCGCGACGCCCATAAAGCGTATGCGCGCGCGCTCGAACTGGGCGCCCAGGCAGTCGAGATCCCGACCGGCCCGATGGAGTTGCGCCTGCCGGCGATCAAGGGCATCGGCGGCGCGCCGCTGTACCTGATCGACCGCTTCGACGAAGGCGACACGGTCGGCAAGTCGATCTATGACATCGACTTCGAATTCCTGCCCGGCGTCGAGCGCAATCCGCGTGGCCATGGCCTGTCGATCATCGACCACCTGACCCACAATGTGTACCGGGGCCGCATGTCCTACTGGGCCGGCTTCTACGAGAAGCTGTTCAACTTCCGCGAGATCCGCTACTTCGACATCAGCGGCGAATACACTGGCCTGACCTCGAAGGCGATGACGGCCCCGGACGGCATGATCCGGATTCCGCTCAACGAAGAAGGCAAGGCCGGCGGCGGCCAGATCGAAGAATTCCTGATGCAGTTCAATGGCGAAGGCATCCAGCACATCGCGCTGCTGACCGACGACCTGATCCAGACCGTGGACCAGCTGCGCGCCGCCGGTGTGCCCTTGATGAGCGCACCACCCGAAACCTATTACGACATGCTCGACGAGCGCATTCCCGGCCATGGCCAGGACGCCGGCGCGCTCAAGGCGCGCGGCCTGCTGCTCGACGGTAACGTGAAGGACGGCAAGGCGCGCCTGCTGGTGCAGATCTTCGGTGAAGCCCAGCTCGGCCCGGTGTTCTTCGAGTTCATCCAGCGCAAGGGCGACGACGGTTTCGGCGAGGGCAACTTCAAGGCCCTGTTCGAGTCGATCGAGCGCGACCAGCTCAAGCGTGGTGCGATTCCGGGTGCGGCAGTGCCGGCTTGACGCTGATAGATTTGCTATCCTGAGCGCTTTGCGGCGGCCCTGCGGCCGCCGCACTGCATTCGAGGAGAAGTGATGCTGGCTGCGTTTGCCATCCTGTTGTTGTTTCAGTGCCTGGGTGAAGCCGTCGTGTTCGTGCTGCACCTGCCAATCCCCGGGCCGGTGGCCGGCATGCTGCTGCTGAGCGCCGCGCTGGTCGCACTGCCGCGCCTGCAGGCGCTGGTCGAGTCGGCCGCAAATACCTTGCTGTCGCATTTGTCGCTGCTGTTCGTGCCGGCCGGCGTCGGCATCGTCGCGGCCGCCGCCAGCGGCAGCGGCCACTGGATCGCGATCATGGCGTCGGTGATGGTCAGCACGATCCTGGCGCTGGCCGTCACCGGGCTGCTGCTGCGCGGCATCGGCGACAAGGATGCCGCTGCGCCAAAGGATAGCGATGCTTGACCTGTCCGGATTCGGCCCGTTCTGGGTGTATCTGTCGGCCTCGCCACTGCTGGGGCTGACCATGACCTTGTGCGCTTATCTGGCGGCGCAGGCGATTTTTCTGCGCTGCAAAGGTTCGCCCCTGGCCAATCCGGTGGCGATCTCGATTGGGTTGATCGCGCTCGTGCTGTGGCTCTCGGGCATGTCGTACGAGCGTTACTTTGCGGGCGCCCAGTTCGTCCATTTTTTGCTGGGCCCGGCGACGGTGGCGCTGGCGGTGCCGCTGGTGCGTCAGTTGCCGCGTCTGCGGCGCGCCTGGCTGCCGCTCTCGCTTGCCCTCGTCGCCGGTTGCGTGACGGCCATCGTGTCGGCAGTGGCGATCGCCGTGTGGCTTGGTGCGACACCCGAGCTGGCCTATACGCTGGGGCCGAAATCGGCTACCTCGCCGATCGCCATGGCAGTCTCCGAGCGCCTGGGCGGGATTCCGGCGCTGACCGCGGCCATGGTGATCGGCACCGGCATCTTCGGCGCCATCGTTTCCAGGTATGTGTTCGAGCTGCTGCGCATCGACTCGGATGCGGCGCGCGGTTTCGCCCTGGGCCTGGCGGCGCACGGCGTCGGCACGGCGCGTGCATTCCAGCTCAGTGCCCAGATGGGCGCGTTTGCAGGATTGTCGATGGGGCTCAATGGGGCGTTGACGGCGCTGTTCGCACCATGGCTGGTGCCAATGGTGCTGCGCTGGCTGAGTTGATTTCGCGGAGCGTGGCGTAAGCCAGGGCAGGGCTGCGCCGCTTCCGGCTTCGCGGCCGGAAGCGACATCACCCTGGATTCAGACCGAAGCCGGCTTCGACTTCCAGGTTTCTTTCTTCGGCGCCAGCGCGAATGCCGCCAGCAGTGCGCCGGCGGCGCCAACCACCACCGCCGCCGTGCTGCCAGAGAAGCCCACCACGTGTTCCTTGGCGACCTTGCCGGCCTTCGGCCCCAGCAGCTGGATGCGGCGGCGCGTCATGTCGGCGCCCATCTCGGACAAGCGCTGCTTGCCGAGGATTGCCTCGGCCTGTGGCAACAGCTTGGTTTCTTCGTCGGCCACGTGGTGGATCACGTCGCGCATCAATTCCATCACCAGGTCGTCGTGACGTGGATCGGCGCCGCTGGTGCGGCGCAGCTCGGCGATCAGGCGCCGCATTTCATCGTGTTCCGGCTCGGCCTCATGGATGAACGGCTCCTTGGCATCGTGCCGTCGCATGACCGGATAGAAGATTTCCTCTTCGAGCGTCGCATGAATCTCTAATGCATCACAGATCGTCTCGGCCAGCGCCTTCTTGACACTCGGGCGCTTGTCTTTCGAATACTGGTGGAAGGTGACCATGACGTGCGAATGATCGAAGCGGATCATATCGGTGATGGTTGGGCTAAGTTGTTTCAGATTAAACATGGCACTACCCCCGTTCGTGGTTGTTTGACCAACATGGTAGTGCGCTCCTGCTGGGCTTTGCTGTAGGACGCCGAGCCGGCGCTGTGTCAGTGAGCGGAGTTCTACGACGCGTGCCTGGGACGGCATTCATGCGGCAAGTTCCAAACTCGCAATATTGCAATTTTGCATTGTTAACGATACATAACTGATTGTCACATTTGTCCTACACGCGCACGGGCGTCCTCCTGATGACTATTAATCAAGCAAACTGCGAACATGACTTATCGAGTTGCCGTTCCCGGCGGTAGCTCACCTGCAGGCAATTGCGCGCCATGCGCGTTGCCTGGATCACCAACTCAATCGGAGAACGCCAGTCATGTTTGCACATAATAAGCGCTTGCAATACACCGTCCGCGTCGCCGGCCCCAACCCGGGTCTCGCGAATCTGATGCTGGAACAGTTCGGCGGCCCACAGGGCGAACTTGCCGCTGCCATGCGTTACTTCACCCAGGCCGTGTCGGAAGACGATCCAGGCCGCAAGGATATGCTGTTCGATATCGCGACCGAGGAGCTGAGCCACCTGGAAGTCATCGGTCACATCGTCGCCATGCTCAACAAGGGCGCCAAGGGGCGCCTGGCCGAAGCGGTCGAGAGCGAAGCGGAAATGTACAAGTCGATCACCGGCGCCGGTAACGACAGCCATATCACGCAAGTGCTGTATGGCGCCGGTACGCCGCTGGTCAACTCGGCCGGCGTGCCATGGACTGCGGCGTATATCGACTCGATCACCGAGCCGAGCGCAGATTTGCGTTCGAATATCGCCGCCGAAGCGCGCGCCAAGATTGTCTACGAGCGCCTGATCGCGCTGACCGATGACCCCGGCGTGAAAGAAGCGCTGGGCTTCCTGATGACGCGCGAAGTGGCGCACCAGAAGTCGTTCGAAAAAGCGCTGTATTCGATGGAGCCGAATTTCCCACCGGGCAAAATGCCGGTCGACCCGCGCTTCTCGAGTGTCTACTTCAATATGTCGCAGGGCCCGGGCGAGATGCGCGGCCCATGGAACCAGGGCGGCGACTGGGACTTCGTGAGCGACCGCGAGAAGCAGATGGCGGTCGATGGCGGCTCGGGTGAAGCCGAGGTCGCACTGCCAGACGGCGACATCGACGTGCTCAAGCAGATGGCGATGCGCACTATGTCGGACCCGAATTCGACGCCGCGCACCGGTGCTGAACTGGGCATGTTGCAGTCCGCAACTGGTGGTACGATGGGTGCGACCGGCGGTAACCGGATGGGTGAGGCCAACGTCGGTTCGAAGGGCGGTCCGCTCGACGATACCGGCCTGGGCAATCCGATGGGCAGTGGCAAGCCATTCAAGTGATGACGAGCTGATCATTTAGTCAGCCGATATTTCTCGTGGCCCCGGCCACGCTGCCGCGCCTGGGGCCACTTTCACCGTGGTCCGGCGCGGCGTTCGTACAGGGATTTGCATGAACTTTCGTACCGAAAAAGCCGACAATCCACCCCCCGCCCTGAGCATGGTCCCGCGCTGGCTGACGCCACGCCGCGCGATTGGCTTTGGCATCTGCGTCGTCGGCTTTCTGGTGCTGATGGGCAGCATGATCGAGCAGATCATGAATGCCAACCCCAAGATGCTGGCCGCCCTGTTGGGTGGCGGGATGGCCGCGGCGGCCACCGCGCTGGGCACCTTGCCCGTGCTGTTTGCCCAGAACTTCTCGAAACGCACCTACGATTGCTTCCTTGGTTTCGGCGCTGGCGTTATGCTCGGCGCAACCGCATTTTCGCTGGTCATCCCCGCGCTGGCCGCGGCCAAGACGGGCGGCGCAGGCAATTGGGAATCGAGCCTGATGGTGGGCGCCGGGATCATGGCCGGCGCCGGCGCCATCCTGCTGCTCGGCCGCGCGGTGCGCACCGAGGGGCTGTTGACATCCGACGCCGAAAACAAATCGCTGCGCCGCGCCTGGCTGTTCGTCTGGGCAGTTGCGCTGCACAACCTGCCGGAAGGTCTCGCCATTGGCGTGGCCTACGCCGGCATCGACGCCGAAAAGGCCGCATCGCTGGCCACCGGCGTCTCGATCCAGGACGTGCCGGAAGGCCTGGTGGTGGCGCTGGCGCTGCACACGGTTGGCTACAGCCGCCTTGCGGCGGTCGGGATGGGCATCGTGTCCGGCCTGATCGAGCCGATCGCGGCGGTCTTCGGCGTAGCGCTGATCGGCATCTCGGCCGGACTGCTCCCGTTTGCGCTGGCGGCCGCAGCCGGCGCCATGCTGCTGGTAATCGTCAATGACGTGATTCCGGAGTCCCAGCATGCGGGCAATGGCACGCAGGCCAGCATTGCGCTGGTGGGAGGTTTTATATTGATGACGGTGCTGGATACGGCGTTGTCCTGATCAGATAACGCTGCGTTACCGGGTTCGCTTGATGCGAGAGGTGAATGTCGAAAGGCATTCACCTTTTTTTTGCTTACGACGTCTTCGAAGCCTCTTATCACGTTCTTGCGAGTTGAGTTTGTGCGAATTCTGACTCGTCGTTCCTTCGGTCACAAAACCACATCTTGGGGAAGGAATACCTATTCGGCGCAACGAATTGTTATCCGATTTGAACAATTTGAGCGGCGTCAACGTGATGCCCGGCTCATTCTCGAATACTAACCGTTGTTCGCAGGCAAGAAACGGGGCGGACTGATTCGACTAGAAACTTTCGCCAAATCTGCAATTCTGAGTTCTCGGACAACAAGGATCGCGTATGCCAAGCCCAGTCCGCTCTTTTTACGATCTGATCAACAGTAGTGAGCACAATCGGATATTGCGCTTGTTTTTTCCGAATAATGACGCGCCACGCACAACCTTTTTAGTCAACAAAATTAATGCATCAGAAACCCTTTCCAAAGATTTCGACTTTATCGTCGAATTAATTTCTGATGATGCCAGTTTTCCTTTAAAGGATATGCAAGGCAAGCTTCTGAGTATTGGTCTGGTTCGGCTGGATGGAAGCATGCGCTTCTTTTCTGGATATGTTTTTAGTTTTCAACGCTGCCATTCTGACGGAAGCATCGCGTTCTATAGAGCCCGGCTCGTACCATGGTTGAAATACCTTGGTTTGCGCAAAAATAGCTATATCTTTCATGGGAAAACACTTCGCGACCAGACCGAAAAGATCTTTCGAGACTACGGTCATTACGCGGTTTGGGACTGGCGTGTAGCAGATGGGACACCAGTCATGGCGGATGCCATTCAGTTTAACGAGACAGATTTTAACTATCTTAGCCGACGTTGGGAGGCTGCAGGATGGTATTACTGGTATGAGCATCATAGCAATGGTCACACGCTCATAGTAAGCAGCGACTCGACAACGGCGCCGGCGATCGACGGTGTGCCAGATATTCGTTTCCATGGCAAAGGTGGCGCATTCGAGGAGGACGCCATCGACCGCTGGTCGCCAACACGCAACAACATGGCGACTGACATCGCTTTAGGGTCATTTAATTTTAAAGTTGTTATGCCTCACCAGCTAACTTTACCAACATTGAACCAACAGGGTGATGTTCCCAAAGTCGAATCTTACGAATACGTTGGATCCTACGGATACAGGAATGCTGCCGACGGTGATGCCCAGTGCAGGGTCCGGCTTGAGGAAATAGAGGCAATAGGAAAACATGTCGAAGCCGAGAGTACCAACCGATTCGTCATGCCAGGTCGCTGGTTCCGCTTTACGAGTCATTTCAACCATCGCATCGGCATCGAGAAGAAGGATGATTTTCTGATCCTGTCCGCGCAACATATTGCGACCAATAATTATTTACGAGAAGAGGGCGAAAAAATCCTATATCGCAACTCGATGATTTGCTCGCGTAAACTCATTCGCTGGAGGCCGGGCCGTGGCTTCAATAGCGTTGATACCAAAATTCTCGCTCCGCAAACCGCCCTCGTTGTCGGTCCCACCAATCAAGACAACATCTTTACTGATGAATACGGTAGGGTACGTGTGCAGTTTCACTGGGACAGAGTTGGCAACAATGACTCCCGCAGTTCCACGTGGATACGTGTGTCGAGTGCATGGGCGGGTGCTGAACTCGGCGCCGCTGCGATTCCGCGGGTTGGAACCGAAGTCATCGTTCAGTGGTTGGACGGCTGCCCTGATCATCCGCTCATCACCGGCGCCGTGTTCAACCAAAGGAACATGCCACCCTGGTCTGTACCCGCGCAAAGGGCGCTGACCGGACTTCGTAGCCGCGAACTCACGCCCGGTGGCGGTAATTCTCCGGCCGGGCGTAGCAATCACCTGATTCTTGATGATACTAATGGCGAAATTCAGGCTCAACTGAAAAGCGATCAGCAGCACAGCCAGCTATCACTCGGCTCCATCACGCGCATTGAGAATAGTCGCGGACGGACTGACGCACGCGGAAGCGGATGGGAACTCCGTACTGACGGACATGGTGTTGCACGTGCAGCCGAGGGCATGTTGATCACGACAGAGGCCCGTACACGCGTGCAAGGCCATGTTAAGGATATGGACGAAACCATACAACGCCTCAGCAAAGCACACGATTTGCACGACACCAATGCGACGGCAGCGATGCAAGCGCAGGCGCAGGAAAGCAACCAGCAACACGAAATAGTCGATGCTCTGGAGACGCAAAACGACTCGATTAAAGGTTCGGGCGACACGTTTCCTGAACTTTCAAACCCCCACATTGTATTAGCAAGTTCTGCGGGAATCGCAAGTACAAGCGCCAAGTCGACCCACATCTCCAGCAACCAACACATTGCGCTAACCTCGGGAGGCAGTCTTTCGATCGCTGCGGGTGAAAGTGTCTTTGCCAGCATCAAAGATACCCTGCGAGTGTTCGTTCACAAGGCGGGTATGAAACTGGTCGCTGCGGCCGGAAAGATTACGATCCAAGCGCATGACGATGAAATTCAGATCGTCGCTGATAAGGTGCTCGGCCTTATTAGTCAGACTGACTGGATTGATTTAAAAGGACGGAAAGGTGTCAGGCTGCATGGGGCAGGAAGCATGGTCGAGATTAGCGATCTTGTACAGGTCTTCACCTCTAAACCGGTGCAATTTCATGGAAATCTAGAAACGTTAGGGCCAAAGAACAAGCCTCATCCGTCGAGCGAACACAAAATCAAGATCGACGAGTTGAATAAGTCTGAGCAGCTTATCTTTACCTTGCAGGCACATTCGCAAACCAAACGCCCTTTTTCGAATGTGCCGTATGCACTGTTCAAGGGTGATATAAAGGTTCGAGATGGGATTACCGATGACCTCGGCCAAATTTCTATCGAGCATGTCCCCGGAACTTCGGACTATAGGGTTGAACTTCCCGACGGTGAAACGTACGCATTGAAAGCTGTACCCGAGTTCGCTGAAGAAGGCACGCCAGATCATCTTGAGCAACGTTTGTCAAATGTTGGCGCACGGGCCCTGACAGGCGTAACTGATAGTCGCGAACACGACTGAGTTTATATTGTTAGTCCATGGAGAGTTCGAATGGCTGATAAAATCAAAAGGACGGAGACGGTTTCCATCGATGAAATAAGCTGTCGGGCAACTAGCACGGTTCAATGGTTTCTTGAAAACCGCACTGCGACGCATCCGATAACACATAACAACGAGCTTAAGTTTTTCGTCTGTGGCAAGGCTGCTTTTGAAGATATTGCACAAAAAATCGCAAACGCCAAAGATTCCATCGACATCTGCTGCTGGGGCTTCGATCCCGGTATGGAGCTAGTGCGAAATAGAACCACTTGGCCACGCGGCGAGACCTACGGTGATTTGCTGGTTGCAGCCGCCAGGAAAAGGCATGTAAAAGTTCGGATATTGGTCTGGTATAGCAAAATTGGCAGTCGGGCAGCACTCAATATGCCTGGATATTCGCATGGGAAAGATGCATGGCGTTCAGCCGACGGAAGTAATGAAGCCCAATTGGTTAGCGCAAATCGCAGTCTAATGCTGGCCCAAGAATACTATCGCTCTCTTAGCGGGAATATCGGTATAACGGGTTCACCATTGAGAGGGATGGGCACGGCTTCTGTTGTTTCGTCGGAACTAATCGCAAGAAAGGCCCGTGAGGAATATTGTCATAGTTGGTACAAAGCCGCTTTCGCTAATCTATTTGGTGGTCTCACCATAAGAACTCGGGCCGGTGATGGCGAGGCGATCAAAAAATGCCTTGCTAATGAAAAATATCAGCCTGGGGGGCTAGCAGATCTGGAGGCAGAGCGCACTGGCATGGTCGAGTTGGGAACGCACCATCAAAAAACGATTCTCATCGATTATAGGGGCGGCGAGCGTGCTGTTGGATATGTAAAAGGGCTTAACTCTGTCACCGACTATTGGGATACTCCTGAACACTTGTTGGAAGATCCATTCCGTGAAGCAGGTTTTGGGCGAGAAGCAAATGAGTCGGTACAGGTGGATGAAGGCAGAAAAGCAGACATAGGATTTAAGACTTACAAGCCTTATCGCGACTACGCTTGTCGTATCACCTGTGGTGGCGCATTGATCGACGTGTATAAAAACTTTTTGACCGCATGGGGGCGGGCAGGGGGCGATACGCTTATGGACGATTTGGCAACTATCCCTACCGAACTGAAGCGTAAGGTGGCGCCAGGCTCTCTTTCATCAGTTCAGATCGTTCGAACCCAGCCACAGGAAAATGACCAGACAGTCAAGGAGATGTATTTCCACGCTACCGATGTAGCGGCCAAAGCCACAGGCTATCTGTACATTGAAAACCAATACTTCCAGTATCAAGAGTGGTCTGAACGTTTAATGCAGGCACGAAAGAACGTCATGGCCGCGTGGAAAGCCGCTTCAACCGCTACCGGCAAGACCAAGGGCGAAATGCCACTGCTGCACGTCTTTATCGTGATCCCTGTGGCAGAGCGCGCACAGATGGTTCCACGTACCTACGATGCGCTTGCAGTAATCGGTCAGCAAGCTGGTATGACAGGGCAATCCAAATTCATCGACAATGAAAACAAGAGAGTTCATACCGGAGTGATGCGTGACGACATGGGGCGATCAACCAGTGCCGTTTATGCGAAGCCTGCTGTCGTTGTGCATGCTAATAAGATAGACAAGCCCGACGCCGACGCCCTCGGTATGAAGTATGGTCTAAAGCTTGCCGTGGCAATGTTGCAGACATCTGGTTTCAGTAAGCGCAGGATACGATACCGAGAGATATATATTCATTCAAAATTGTTGCTTGTAGATGACTCTTTCTTCAGCTTAGGTAGCTCAAACTTAAATCAGCGCAGTATGGCGGTAGACAGTGAATTAAATCTGTCGACGACAGATTCTGGATTGGCGGCTGAATTGCGAAGTGAAATTTGGAGCCAGCTCAGTGGCGGCACTTCCGATTTAGGAAATGGGTCGCCTGTCGCTATTGCAAAAAGTTTTCGCCAATGGAAAGAAGTCATGAGCACAAACTTCTCTCACAAGCGAGATGGAAATTCGATGACAGGTTTCTTGCTACCGATCGCAGACAATCGGAGTGCCTCTTTGCGGTTGGGCTGACGATGAATCCGCGATTGATGCGCAAGCTTGCATGGTTACTTTCGGCAGTCCTTGCAGTAATGTTCGTTCTAAAGGGGGGAAGCGTGGCATATGATCAGTACAGAACTATCCAAGACCTGCCAAGAAACCAAATTCTCAGACCTTTTGATCCTCATCGGTCCAACTTTACATGCATCTTCGAAACGACCCGCGTGCCCCCCATTGATGCCGAGGCGGACGCATGGTTTCTTGAAGCGCTGGCAATGGAAGATCCGGAAACGTGGGAAGAAGATCGCGACTATAAAATGATCGTTTTGTTAACCCAGCAGGCAGCAGAAAGGCGGCATTGGAAAGCAATGCTGAATTTAGCTAGTTTATATTTAGAGGGTCGTGTGCCAGGACGTGGCGTTAACGATGCGATAGAACAAGTAGAGGAAGCTATGCGACTAGGCATACCTGCTGCCTATGACCGTATGGGGATTTACTATTCTCGTGGAATTGGGGTGCCAGGCGATGCCACGAATGCTTTCGCATTTCAGCAAAAAGCAGCAGAAATGGGAGATCCGCGAGCTATGGCGCTAATAGGGGATAAGCTGTCAGCTGTATGGGACAGTCCTGCCGATGGTTTTTGGGCAAACATTCCGATCGCGACCAAAATGCTTGAATGCGCTTTAGAGCAAGGATACGGGCCTGCAGCTTATACTCTGGCACATCTCCGTGCATGGCGCCGCGAACCAAATGGAAAACGTATTAATCCAAGAACAGATGAGACAAAGTTGCTGGCGCTAAAGACTCTGCATGAAGGAGTAAGACATGGTTGTCCTGACTGCGCAAGAAAACTCTCTGTAGAATTCGATACACCACACGATCTGGCTGATATGCTTGTGCCGCATTTAGACATCGCACGCTCGGAGCGCTACGCCGTTTTTAACGATGCACTCGACTTCAATCCTTTACTTCGCTTCCCGAATTTAGACAAGGTTTTGCCACTGCCTCCGGCTCCCTTGCCGCAATGGAATGGAGATAAAAAAGATTTAATAAATATCGCAAAAGCCGTAATTCCTCGCCAAAAACGGTCCGTTGGAGGTAACCTTTCTCAACAACACGGTAGACAACACCGGGACCCTTTCTACATTCTGCACGCGAGCGGCGATAGCGCTAGCAGTGCACATGCTCCGTTTGCCGGTTACTGGCAACCAACCGCACCGCAAGCATCGTTACCAATACAAGCTTGGCTTGCTACCTTCTCTCCGGGCCTGTATCGTGCTGGCGAAATCTTCGATAAACCGTATTATCCGCACGAGCCGGGACTCGGTACCATCGTTGGCCTGACGTGGCAGCACTTCCTCACCGTTCCCAGAGAGGTGGACGCTGTCCATCCCAGGGGAGCAGGAGGAATTACGCGCGAAATCGCACGACCTGAACAGCATCTCTCATGCGAGCCAAACAAATCTTGTCCATTAACGGGAACCTGGCAGCCATGGCTTCCGCATGAGCACCCGCTGCGACAGGAAATCAATCAGCCATGGCGACAGGCCTGGGTAAGTGCGAAACAACCATTTCCAGACTTGCAATCCGACTCATTAGGTTCGCAAGATCGTAATCCGCTGAAATGGTATCTAATGGAAGCAGAGGTTTTATCACTGCCAGACGAGGGCGGCCGCGATGAAGCATGAGGGGCGCGGTGTCGTTCGTCTAAATGACAAAACCAGTCATGGGGGCAGAGTGATTTCGGCCTCTTCTGAAACGCTGGTAATGGGAAAAGAAGCAGCGTTGGCAGACGATTTGACATTCTGTCCGCAGTGCAAGGGGAAATTTCCGATCATTGTCGGCGCAGACGGTGCGGCGCACAAGGGGCGACCCTATGCTTACCATGGTGATACCACTGGGTGTGGAGCAAAGCTGATCTCTTCGCTTTAATCATAAGCGCTGTCGACCTGCAGGCGAGACGCGCACCAGCGAGTTGACTCAAATCGAAATGGCCCCGCAGGGCCATTTTTAACGCAATCGCAGAATTAGACCTTGGCTTCGACACCCGGCGTTGCCGAGCGCGCCAGGAACGCCTGCGTCACTTGCGGCAGGTGATCGAGCAGCCACGCCGCCATGTCTTTTTCCTGCACCAGGATGCGTTCGCAGGCGCTGGCCGTGGCGCTGTCGCCCACGGCATTGGCGGCGGCGATCAATGAGGTGTAGCTAGCGATTTCGAGGTTCTCGAAGACGTAGCCAGCCATCGCGCCCTTGACGACTTCATCGCTCGCGGTCATGCCGCCCAGGCCCTGGCCGAAGGCCATCAGCTTGCCGCCGAGGTCCTTGAAGGTCGAGTTGCTGATGCCGCGCCGGGTCAGGCATTCGGCCAGCAGCGCCTGCTGGCCGCGGGTTTCCTCGATGTGCTGCACGATCCGTGCGCGCAGATCCGGGTAGTGTTCCAGACGCTCGGCCTGTGCTTTCAACATCGTTTCAGCCTGCTCTTCCATGGCGTGCGCGTCGCGCAGCCAGTCGTTCAGGTTGTCATTCGCAGAAGTCGACATAGTTCCTCCGTTAAGTGCGTTGGTAACGAGCGCAGTGGGCAAGGGCGTCAAGAATTAACCCGACCAGTGCGCTTCCTGATACTACTTTCGCAAACTTCGGGCGCGACGTTTGTTAGGTGATACACACTTGCGCTGAATAACTGCAAAGCAGCCGAATAACCAGCCATATGGTTAAAAAAAATGGCCCCGAAGGGCCATTTTGTCGACGCTGACTACATCAGCTTAGTCGCGAATCTCCAGCTTGCGGTTCAGGCTCAGCGCCGCCAGGGTGGCCAGCGCGCCCGACAGCAGGTACAGGCTGACATAACCCAGGCCGAAGTGCGCCGACAGGCCCAGCGCGACCAGCGGCGCAAACGCTGCGCCGACCAGCCATGCCAGATCCGACGTCAGGGCCGCGCCGGTATAGCGGAAGTGCTTCTGGAAATTCGACGCGGTGGCGCCGGCAGCCTGGGCGTACGAGAAGCCGAGCAGGGCGAAGCCGATCAGGATGTAGGCATTCTGGCCAGTGGTGCCAGCGTCCATCAGGAACGGGATGGCGGCCGAGAACAGGGCGATCAGCGCGGCGCCGACGCCAAGCGTGGTACGGCGGCCGACTTTGTCGGCGACGACGCCCGAGATCAGCATCGCGATGACGGCCACACCTGCGCCAATCATCTGGATGTGCAGGAATTCTTCCATCGGACGGGTGTCGTACAGCTGGATCCACGACAGTGGGAACACCGTCACCAGGTGGAACAGGGCGTAGCTGGCGAGAGCGGCCATGGCGCCGATGGCGATATTGCTGCCTTGCTTGTTGACCAGCTCACCGACCGGGGCCGGATCCATGTGATTGCTGTCGAGCAGGCGGGCGTATTCAGGCGTGCTGGCCAGGCGCAGGCGGGCGAAGGTGCCGACCACGTTGATGGCGAAGGCGACGAAGAACGGATAACGCCAGCCCCAGGTCAGGAAGTCTTCCTGGGTCAGGCTGGTGAGCAGGTAGGCGAACACGCCGGCTGCGATCGCGAAACCGATCGGCGCGCTCAATTGTCCCAGCATGGCATACCAGCCGCGCTTGTTCTCGGGAGCGCTCAGGGCCAGCAGCGACGGCAGTCCATCCCACGAACCGCCCTGGGCCAGGCCCTGGGCGATACGCAGGCCGGCGAGCATGAACACGGCGTTCATGCCGATTTCGTTGTAGCTCGGGAGCATGGCGATGACGACGGTGGCGGTACCCATCATCAACAGCGAGATGCCCAGCTTCATGTCACGGCTATGGCGTTTTTGGATCGCCATGAACAGCACGGTGCCGATCGGGCGCGCGATGAAGGCGAGGGCGAAGATGGCGAACGAATACAGGGTCGCGTCGAGACGGTCGGCCCACGGGAAGAAGATCGACGGAAACACGATCGCCGACGCGATGGCGTAGGTAAAGAATTCGAAGTATTCGGCCGCACGCCCGACCACCACCCCGACGGCGATATCGCCTGGGTCGACATGGTCGTCGCGTGCATTGACGTTGCGGGCTCCACTATTGGGAGCGGTAATGGGTGCGGCCCCTGCGCCGCCGTGCGTGGTCGAGCTTTGCATATCGTGTTCTCCAGATGTAAATTCCGCGGCCGGCTCTATTGTTAAAATTGCATTAGAGCAAGGGGTGGGACAAACTGTCCAATGGTATTTGCCGACCGTTCGCATTACAGTAGCATGTTCTTATTCCATGTAACGTTAGATACCTAGCATGATTCCTAAAATTGTCCGCCGCGGACTTCCCTTACTTCTGATTGCAGTGCTGTCCGGCTGTAATACGGTCGTGATGAATCCAGCCGGTGATATCGCGAAGCAGCAGGCCGATCTGATTTCCATATCGGTGTGGCTGATGTTGTTGATCATCATTCCTGTGATGATTCTTACTGTCGTGTTCGCATGGCGCTACCGTAGTGGCGCCAATGCAGAGTATGAACCCGACTGGGACCACTCGACCAAGCTCGAGCTCATCATCTGGGGTGCGCCGCTCCTGATCATCATCGTTCTCGGTGTGATCACCTGGGTCAGCACCCACAAGCTCGATCCTTACCGTCCACTCGACCGGATCGACGCCAGCCGCCCGATCGCCGCTTCCGTGAAACCGCTCGAAGTGCAAGTGGTGGCGCTGGACTGGAAGTGGCTGTTCATCTATCCAGAGCAGGGCATCGCTTCGGTGAACCAGCTGGTGACCCCGATCGACGTGCCGGTGCGTTTCAAGATCACCTCGTCGACCGTGATGAACACGTTCTACATTCCTACCCTGGCCGGTATGATCTATGCAATGCCGGGCATGGAGACCGAACTGAACGCGGTTCTGAACAAGACCGGTAACTACCAGGGCCTGTCGGCCAACTTCAGTGGCGACGGTTTCTCGCACATGAAGTTCGCGTACAAAGGCGTCACCGCCGGCGAATTCGACAGCTGGGTTGCCGAGATGAAGAACAATCCGGGCGTGCTCGATCGCGCGGATTATCTGGTGCTTGAAAAGCCGAGCGCGAAGGAAGCAGTGCGTCACTACGGCCAGGTCGAACCTGCGCTGTTCAACCGCATCCTGAACCTGTGCGTGGCTGAAGGCACCATGTGCATGAACCAGCAGATGCATGACGACCACAAGCGTAACCAGATGGCCGCGGCGATTCGCCAGCTGCCGAAGGACGGCGAGAAGTCGGTGCTGGCAGAAGCGCTGGAAATGTGCGTTGCCCCTTTTAATACTGTGAAGAAGTAACCATGCAAGACTCTTTCGACTTGACGAAGTTTATCTTCGGTCGGCTGGGTTGGGATTCGATTCCCTTCCATGAGCCGATCCTGCTTGCTACCTTCGCAGGTGTGATCGTCGGCGGTCTGGCCCTGTTCGGCCTGATCACCTACTTCCGCCTGTGGGGCTCCTTGTGGCGCGACTGGATCACCAGTATCGACCACAAGAAAATCGGCATCATGTACATGATCCTGGGCATCATCATGCTGCTGCGCGGTTTCGCCGATGCACTCATGATGCGCGCGCAACAGGCGCTCGCCTTTGGCGACAACGCCGGCTTCCTGCCACCGCACCACTATGATCAAGTGTTCACCGCCCACGGCGTGATCATGATTTTCTTCGTGGCGATGCCGTTCGTGACGGGCCTGATGAACTACGTGGTGCCGCTCCAGATCGGTGCGCGCGACGTGGCGTTCCCATTCCTGAACAACTTCTCGTTCTGGATGACCACCATGGGCGCCGTGCTCGTGATGGCCTCGCTGTTCGTGGGTGAATTCGCGCGTACCGGCTGGCTGGCCTATCCGCCGCTGTCGGGCATCATGGCCAGTCCGGGTGTCGGCGTCGATTACTATATCTGGTCATTGCAGATCGCCGGGGTAGGTACCTTGCTCTCGGGCGTGAACCTGATCGTCACCATCGTCAAGATGCGCGCGCCGGGCATGGGCCTGATGAAGATGCCAGTCTTCGTCTGGACTTCGCTGGCCACCAACATCCTGATCGTCGTCACCTTCCCGATCCTGACCGCCGTGCTGGCGATGCTGGGCATGGACCGCCTGTTCGACACCGCGTTCTTCACGAACGACCGTGGCGGCAACGCGATGATGTACGTCAACCTGATCTGGATCTGGG
>Ga0265797_10000658_pt1 | contig 62746 bp, 44 predicted proteins | sample P2T30metagenome_FD_192433 | JGI IMG/M metagenome (GOLD analysis project Ga0265797, IMG submission 192433) | Plant litter microbial communities from East Loma Ridge, Irvine, California - P2 T30 | ecosystem: Environmental > Terrestrial > Plant litter > Unclassified | place: USA: California... | reverse complement strand
CACGGCCAGCGCCGGCTGGTTGTCCTTGACCGCCGCCTTGACCAGGTCGTCGATGCGGACCAGGCCGTCGACGATGGAGTATTCGGAGTGGACGCGCAGGTGGGTGAAGGTCGGGGAAGTCATCCGCCCATTTTACCGCGAGCGGCCCGTTCCATGAAGCGGCCGGCCACGATTGACGTTGCTTACAAGCACCGAACTGACGCGAAAATGACGCCAAATCGTGGCCAGGCCGCGGTCATGCTGCGCAGCTGACTTATAATACCGGCCTGTCTTTTCCTGCTTATTTTTAGCTACCGCCATGTCCGCCGAAACACAGTTCGTCAATATCGCCGCCTACAAATTCATCACGCTCGAGAATCTGGAGGAACTGCGCCCGCAGTACCAGGACCAGTGCAACGAGCACGGCCTGAAAGGCACCGTGCTGCTGACGCCCGAAGGCATCAATATGTTCCTGTCGGGCACGCGCGAGCACATCGACGGTTTCCTGGCGTGGGTGCGGGGCGACGAGCGCCTGGCCGACCTGGAATGGAAAGAAAGCCTGTCCACCGAACAGTCGCACAAGCGCATGCTGGTGAAGATCAAGAAAGAGATCATCACCATGCGCATGCCGCTGATCAAGCCGGAACTCGGCCGCGCGCCGTCGGTCGAACCGAAGACGCTCAAGCGCTGGCTCGACCAGGGTCACGATGATGACGGCGTGCCGGTGGTGATGATGGAAACCCGCAACGCGTTCGAAGTCGACGTCGGCACCTTTACCAACACGCTCGACTACCGCATCGACAAGTTCACCGAATTTCCGGCCGTGGCGGCGGCGCACAAGGACGAACTGGCCGGCAAGACCGTGGTGACCTTCTGCACCGGCGGCATCCGCTGCGAAAAGGCGGCCATCCACATGCAAGAAATCGGCTACGACCGCGTCTACCAGCTCGACGGCGGCATCCTCAAGTATTTCGAGGAAGTCGGCGGCGACCATTACACGGGCGACTGCTTCGTGTTCGACTACCGCACGGCGCTGAACCCGAAACTCGAACCGACCGAAACCGTGCAGTGCTTCGCCTGCCGCGCCGTGGTCACGCCGCGCCAGCAGCTGGCGCCCGAGTATGTGTACGGCGTGTCGTGCCCGCACTGCTTCGGCAAAGCGCCGCAGGAGCAAGCCGACGGCAGCGCGGCGCAAGCGGCCGCTTGACGCGCGCCGGCGCCAGGGCATGACGAACCGCCCAATCGACGCGGCCGGGCCGCATGCCGCGCCCGCTGCGCCCGCTGCGTCGCTCATGGATGTGCTGACGGCGCCGGTGCAGGCGCCGCCGGGCACTGCGGGGCAAGCGTGCGCAATCGTCGTGCTGCCGGCGCAGGCGCTTGATGCTGTCGACGCGGCCAATGCAGCCGGTTCGCGGCGCGCCGCCCTGCCCCTTGCTACCTTGATCAAACCCCTGCTGTTCGCAGCGCGCGTGGTGCTGCGGCGCCCGCGCGTACGCCAGCTGGCGCTGCGCATCCTGAAGCGCTCTCCAGCCCTGTACGAGCGTGCCTACCGCATGGTGATGTCGTCCAACAGCGCGGCGCCGGCAGCGGCAAACCAGGCCGACACCGATAGCGGCAGCGTCGCCACTCTGTCGCCGCGCGCCAACGCGAACCTGCGCGCACTGCGCGCGATGAACGAGGGCGCAGCAGATCGCGCGCGCGACCAGGCCAGGCCGCGCCTGGCCTTCGTCTCGCCCCTGCTTCCGCAGCGCAGCGGCATCGCCAACTATTCGACCGAACTGCTGCTCGAACTGACGGCGCACTTCGAGATCGAACTGGTGGTGGCGCAAGAAGAAGTGATCGTGCCACCGGCGCTCGGCGCCCTGCCGCTGCGCAGCGCGGCCTGGTTCCTGAAGCACGGCGCCGGTTTCGACCAGGTGCTTTATCAGCTCGGCAACAGCCCCCTGCACAGCCACATGTTCGCGTTGATGGCGCGCCATCCCGGCGTGGTGGTGCTGCACGACTTCTTCCTGGGCGGCGCGCTGGTGCATGCGCAGATGAGCGGCGCCGCGCCGCACGCCTGGCTCGAGGCGCTCTTTCATTCGCACGGCTACGCCGCCGTGCGCGCCAGCGAAGCAGCAGACGGCGAGGTGCACAAGGACTGGCCAAGCAGCCTGCCGGTATTGCAAGGCGCAACGCGCACCATCGTCCATTCCCAGCATGCACGCCAACTGGCGGCCAACTGGTACGGCGAGGCGGCAACGCGCACGATCGACGTGATCCCGCATCCACGCACGGCGCCGGCCGCGAACGACCGCGCCGCCGCGCGCGCCGCGCTGGGCATCGCCGACGACTGCTTTTTGGTGTGCAGCTTCGGTTTCGTCGCACCACACAAGCTGACCCACCAACTGCTGCGCGCCTGGACCGCGTCAGCATTGCACGCCGAGCGCGATTGCGCGCTGGTGCTGGTGGGCGCGAATCACGACAGCCCGTATGGCGTGGAAGTCGAAGCGCTGATCCGCCGCGCCGGGCCGACGGCGAATATCCGCATCGCCGGCTGGACCGACGATGAACGCTATCGCCAGTACCTGCAGGCGGCCGATGTCGGCGTGCAGCTGCGTACCAATGCGCAAGGCGAAAGCTCGGGCGCGGTGCTCGATTGCATGAACTATGGCCTGGCCACGATCGTCAACGCCAACGGCTCGATGGCCGAATTTGCGCCGGACGCGGTGTGGCGCCTGCCGGACGTGTTCGACGAAGCGGAATTGAGCGCGGCCCTGGAGACACTGCGCCGCGATCCGGCGCGCCGCGCTGCATTGGGCGCGCGCGCGGTAGCGCTGCTGGACGCGTCGTTCAGGCCGGCCAGGTGCACGCGGCTTTATCTCGACACACTCGAACGCGCGCGCGCCGAGACTGCGGCGCGCAATGCGGCGTGGCGCGCCGCCCTGGCGCAGGCGGCGCCCCAGGACGACACGGCCTTGCAGCGCCTTGCTGCCGAACTGGCGCAAGCTGAAACGCCGCTGCGCCGCCAGTTGCTGGTCGACGTCAGCGACTGGGCCCGGCCCGGCGCCGGGTTCGATGCACTCACAGCGCATCAGCTGCGTGAACTGCTGGCGCAGGAAAGCCCCGGCCTGCGCGTGCAGCCGGTGTACCTGGACCAGGCCGATGCCGATGCTGCGCCCTGCTACCGCCAGGCGCGCAACGCCGTCGGGCGCCTGCTCGGATTGGGTTGGCCGGCGCAGAACGAGCCGGTCGTCGACGTGCATGCGGGCGACATGTATTACGCGCCGGATGCAGCGTCGAATGCGCTGACTGCAGCGCGCGAGGCCGGCCTGCTGGCCACCTGGCGCGCGCGCGGGGTGACAATCAATTTGATGGTGCGCGCGCCGGGCGACATGGCCGCGGCCAGTGCGACCGGCGCCGATCGGCTGCTGTGCGCGTCAAGCGCGGTGGCGCAGCATCTGGCGCAGCCGCACCCCTAGCGGTCAGCCCAGCGGCAGCGTCGCCGCTTCGGTCTGTACACCGACCACTGTTACTTCGGCGACGTTGGCCGGATGCGCAAGTTCGATGCGTTCGATCCAGGCATCCACCACTTGCGTGTCGAGCGCGTCGAGCGCGCTGGCCGGATCCTTGATGGTGGCCAGGTACTGCGATGCGATCTCGTTGGCATCGTTGCCGGCGTAGGCTGCCACTTCATGCGGCTCGTCCAGACGATCGGTGAACAGCAGCGCCGCCGCCACCTTGCCATTGAAGGCCACGCTATCGTTGCCCTTGGCGCCTGCGGCGATGTCGAGCACCACGTTATCGATCGTGACCACCTTGCGCTCGAGCAGGTCGGACCAGTAATTCAGGCCGCCGTCTTCGGCATCGCGGCCGAACAGGTTCTGGTAGACGGTGTTGACGATGGCGCGGTTGTCCATGCCGGCGAACATGGCGTTGTATTCGGTCGACGCCGCGAACGAGCGCGATACATCCTGCAAGGCCTCAGGGCGGGCGTCGAGCAGGTCGGTCCAGTAATCCAGCCCACCGGTATCGGCCGGGCGGCTGAAGTAGGCGACATACAGTTTCTGCACTTCGATTGGATTTACAGCCACAGCAATCCTCCATCACGAATGAGTAATTGAACATTACTTTAATCCAAAGATGGCAGAGTGATGCAAGGAAACGTGCGCTGGAGGATGCTTGACGCGCATCCGGCATGCAGTGGCTGCATGCCGGATGGGAGGGCTTGAAGCCGAATGGGGCCGAAGCCAGGATCAGCGGAAGACGGCGGCGAGCTCGCGAACCGCTTCCGGCCCCATGGTGCCGGACGCAGAGCGCAGGCGCATCAGGCCAACCAGGTAAGAGTAGCGCGCCTGCGCCAGGTCGCGCTGGCTGGTGACCAGCTGCGACTGGGCGTTGAGCAGATCGAGGTTGATGCGTACGCCACCCTTGATGCTTTGCTCGGTGGCCTTGACCAGTTCCTTGCCCGAGTCGACGGCCTTGACCAGGGCGTCGATCTTGCGACCACTGCTCTGGACCAGATCGTAGGCCCTGCGCAGTTCAACCATGATCTCGTTGGTGCGCGCGTCGAGCTCGGCTTGCGAGCGTCCGTAATTGGCGGCGGCCTGGCGCGTCTGCGAGCTGATTGCGCCGCCCGAATAGATCGGCACATTCACCTGGATGCCAACCGAGCGGTTGGTCGTCTGCTGACCGAGCACGTTGATCGTTTCGCTGTCGTTCTTGGCGTAGGAGGCGATAAAGTCGACCCGTGGCAGGTGGCCCGCCTTGTTGCGGCCGATTTCAAGGCGCGAGTTTTCCACCGCCAGCCGCAGGGCTTCCAGAGTATTGTTCTGGCGCAGCGCCTTCTGTTGCCATTCCTCGTAGCTGGCCATGTCGAGCGTCAGGGGACGGAAATTGGCGCCGATCTGATCGAGCGTGCCCGGTTCCATGCCGATCACGCCGGCCAGGGTATTGCGCACGGCGGTCACATTGTCCTGCGCCTCGATCAGGCTGGCTTCAGCCACGTCCAGGCGGGCCTGGGTTTCCAGCATGTCGGTGCGGGTGCCCTCGCCTTTCTCGAACAGGAACTGGTTGACCTTCTGCTGCTCCAGGTGCATGTCGCGTTGCGCGCGCGCCAGCGCCAGCTGGTCTTCGGCGAACAGCGCGTCCATGTAGGCATTGACCACACGAACCGATACCTCGTCGAGACCGGCCTGGTAGGCTTGCTCGGCCTGGGCGGTCTGCACCTTGCCCTGGCGGTAGCGCTGCACCGCATCCATGTTGAACAGGGATTGGCGCAACTGCACCACCGAGGATTTGCCTGAATACTTCGGTTGATCGAAGCCGGGATTACCCCTGTTATCGACATATTCGCGGTCGACCCTGTTGCGGTTGACCGTATGGCTGAAGGCCACGTTCGGCAGCAATTGGGAGCGGCCGAGTAGTGCGTTTTCCTTGCCGCTTTCGTTCTCGTAGTAACGCATACGGAACACCGGATCGTTCTTGATCGCTGCCTGATAGGCTTCTTCCAGGGTGATCGCAGCGGCACTGCCAGCGCCGCACAGGCCGGTTGCCAGCAGCGCGCCGGCTGCCAGCCTGCGCAGGCGAAACTTGCTCGTCAACGCCATGGTTATTCCTCGCTCAGTGCCGAATGGGCACGGTCGATGATTGGCTTGAGCAGGTAGCTCATCATGGTGCGCTCGCCGGTCTTGACGAACAATTCAACCGGCATGCCGGAGCGGATGTCCATCTTGTGGGCGGCGATCATTTTCTGGCCTTCCGGCGTTACCTTTACATGCACCTTGTAATATGGATTACCGGTACGTTCGTCGACCGTGCGGTCGGCCGAAATGTGGGTTATTTCACCAGCAATGTGCGGCGTCTTATTGGCGTTGAATGCTGAGAAAATCAGCTCAACCGGCAAGCCGGGGTGCACCTTGTCCACCAAGTTCGTCGCCAACTGGCCATCCACGATCAGAGGTGCGTGGTTGGGTACAATGTCCATCATCTTGAACCCGGGCTGAACAACGCCCCCGTTTGTGAACACAGCCAGACCTACGACGGTACCATCAGCCGGCGCCCTGACTTCGATGTTAGACAGTTCGAAACGCTGCGCACCCAAGCGCGCGCCTTGCGCATCCGCTTCTTTCTGGTATTCGGACAGTTGACCACGCACTTCCTTCTGGTAGTCCTGCAAGCGCTGGGCACGGCGCATGGTCAGTTCGATCACCTGGCGCTGCGAGCGGCCGATATTGCCGATATCTTCCGAGATTGCGCCGCCCAGTTGGGCGTAAGTTCGTTCCAGGTCAAGCAGCCGATTGCGCGCGACATATCCCTCTTTCGCCAAGTCGCGCATGCCGCCCAGCTGCTCCTTCAGGAAATCAATTTGTGCTTTTTTGCTGTCGCGCGACTCTTGCAAACCCGTAATCTGCAGCTTCAGTCCAGCGATACTGGCATCCAAGCCCGCCAGTTCGTTCTGCAGAGAGCTCTGGCGCGAGACCTTCAGCTGCTTTTGCAAGTTCATTAACTCTTCAACACGAGGCTCGCTGGCGCGTTTTTCCAGCTCTTGCGGGAACTTGATGGTATCAATGCCATCGCGTTCGGCAATCAAGCGGGCGATATTGGCCAGTGCCGATAGGTACTGGGTATCGGTGATCTCAAATGCCGACTGTGCCATTACGGGATTCATGCGAACCAGGATCTGGCCTTTCTTGACCACGTCGCCGTCGCGCACAAGCAATTCCTGAATCGTACCGCCGCTCTGGTGCTGCACCGCTTGTCGGTTTGATTCGGTGGCCACGGTACCGGACAATGGCACACCCTTATCAAGCGGTGCCAGCAATGCCCAAAGCAGGAAGCCGCCAAAACCGGCCAGCACAATCAACCAGCCAAATCGAGTGAACTTGCTGGCATCTGTATTAATTTGGAGTGGCATCACGTCATGCGACACTACTTCCGCGGAATCTCGTTTAACCAATTTCATTGCGTTATTCTCCAGTGCCTGCCGGGACCGGGCTGCCAGGCACGGGTGCTCTTCCCTGTGAATTAGCCATCGATTGTTGTGCGGCCTCAAGAGCCTTTTTATTTGCCTCTTGCAACGCTGCAAGTACTTGCTGGGTCGGGCCGAACATGTGCACCGACCCTTCGCGCATCAATAGCAGTTTGGTCGTTACCCCGATGGCGCTGGTGCGGTGTGTGATCAAGATGATGGTCTTGCCACGCTCGCGTAGGTCATTGACTGCAGCTATCAGTGCATGTTCACCCGCATCGTCGAGATTCGAATTCGGCTCATCAAGGACGATGAGCGAGGGGTCGCCATACATGGCGCGCGCTAAACCGAGGCGTTGCTTCTGGCCGCCGGAGAGGCCGCCACCGCCATCGCCCAATTTGGTGTCATATCCTTCGGGGAAATGCAGGATCATGTCGTGCACGCCAGCGCGCTTGGCCGCCTGTACCACTTTTTCCGCATCCACCTCGCCAAAACGGGCGATATTTTCGCTGACCGTGCCACTGAAAAGTTCGATGTCTTGCGGCAAATAACCAAGGTGTGGACCGAGTTCCGCCTTGTTCCAAGCGTGGATGTCAGCGCCATCCAAACGCACCTTGCCCATCATCGCTGGCCACACACCTACCAGCAGGCGTGCCAATGTCGACTTGCCAGAACCGCTCGGCCCAATCACCCCCAGCACGTCGCCCGGCAAGATGCCGAACGAAACGTTCTTGACGATCGGGTTGCGCACGCCCGGCGGCGCGGCGGTAACACCTTCCAGCGTCAGATTGCCGCTCGGCTTGGGCAAGGGCATGCCAGCATCACGCCGAGGATTGGATTCGAGGAGCTTGGTTAAACGTTCGTGCGCGCTACGGGTGCTGCTCCAGCTCTTCCATACTCCAATAACCTGCTGCACCGGCGCCATTGTGCGCCCCAAAAGGATAGAGGCTGCAATCATCATGCCTGGGGTGATCTTATGATCGAGCACCAGCAGCGCACCCAGGCCCAGCACCAAAGACTGCAATGCCGTCTGGACGAACTTGGTGGTCGCACCAATACTGCCGGCCTTCTGGCTGGCATCCGCCTGCAGGTTGAGGAACTTCCCGTGCAATTTGAACCACCGGCCCATCAAATTAGGCAGCATGCCCATCGACTCGATAACTTCAGCATTGCGCAGGTTGTTGGTGGCCAGGGTGCTGGCGGCAATGGCCATCGTATTGGCTTCGCTCAGCGGCTTCTTGGTAATTCTTTCATTGACAATCGCCAGCACGATCAGCACGATCGTGCCGCCTAGTGCGAATAATCCAAGGGTTGGCTCGAACATGAAGATCACGAGCAGATAGATCGGGAACCACGGTGCGTCAAAGAAAGCGAACAAGGCGTTACCGGTAAGGAACTGGCGCAGCGTGGTCAGGTCGTTGAGCGACTGTCCGGCATTACCGCCCGACTGGCGCAGGTTCTGCTCAAACGAAGCACTGTACACACGCTTGTTGAGCAGCATATCGAAGCGCGCGCCCACGCGCACCAGAATGAACGATCGAATGACCTCGAGTCCTCCCATAAACAGGTAGGCGCCCAGCATCAACAAAGTCAGCATGAGCAACGTGATCTCGTTGCGGCTAGCTAGCACGCGGTCGTACACCTGAAGCATGTATAGCGAGGGCACGAGCATCAAAAGATTGATGATCGCGCTAAATACCCCAACCGTAATGAAGGTGCGCTTGAAGGCCAGCAAAGTCTGGCCGATTTCAGTTTTTTCGTCTAAGAATTTCATGAGTAGCAATCCGACCACAGTCGTTGGTAAGTCTTCCCAAGGGAAATTACATCAACCACTATTATGGCCCAGTTCGCTAGATTTTTGTGATCCTCGTCACAAACTATTGCAGTTTTGAAAATCTCATGTGGTTGTTATGCATCAAGATGAAAAAGGCCCCTCTTTCTTTCAAAAGAGAGGCCTAAGATTTTCTGGGCCAGCGAACCAGCCCTGAAAACTACATACGCAATTAAGCGATGGTGATGATGCCGTTGTTCAGCTGCACGTTTGCAACGTCAATACCGACCAGGGTGATTTCCACCACTTCAGCGTTGGTAGCCGACGAGCCGAAGATCGACTGCTCCAGAACGATGTGCGCGCCGTCAGTGCCCTTGAAGATGAATGCTTCCAGGACGCTGTCGTTGCCACCAGTGATTACGCCAGTGGTAGCGTTGGTGGTTGCAGTGCTGTTCAGGGTGTAGCCGGTGCCGATGTACAGTGCATCTTTGCCCAGCAGGCCGAACAGGTTGATCGAACCGTCGGTTTTGCCAGCGATGTAGATGTCCGAAGCAGCAGTTGCCAGGACAGCGCCACTCACTTCTTGCGGAGCGACCAGACCGTTGTCCACAAATGCCTTGGTTGCAGCGGCAATACTACCATTGACGCTAACCAGCTGGTCTTGCACGGCAACAGCGGTGCTCAGCGCGGTGGTTGCTTTCGTCAGGGTTTCGATTGCTTTGTTGGCATCGGTTGCGCTACTGGTTGCCGAGGTCAGTGCAGCAACGCGGGCATTGGTTGGCGCAGCGTTGTCGTAGGTGCCGACAGCAGTGTCGAAAGCAGCTTTGGCGGCAGTGTCAGTACCTGCATCCAGAATGGCTTTCTGAGTTGCGATCTGCGCCATGGTTGGCAGGGCGCCAGCAGCAACTGGCACGTCCTTCATCAGTGCCTTGATGGCTTCCAGGGCGTTGATTTCCGAAGTACCCATGTCCAGGTAGTTGACGTTGGCCTGAGCCGAAGTCACTACTTTAGCAGCGTTGGCAACGGCCACATCAGCAGCCATCTTGCTGTTGATCGACGCCAGCAGTGCGGTCACGCCAGGGTTGGTGGTTTCGGTGACGTTTGGCGCCAGGACCAGAGCAGTCTTAGCCGTGTTCTGGACGATCAGGTTAGCCACGGTACCGTTGGCTGGGTCGATGGTGATGTTCGAGTTGCCATTCAGCACTTCGAACGACGCCTCTTTAGCGGCCAGGTCGGCTTGGGCAGTGGTTTGTGCTTTGACAGCAGTGGAGCTGGCGGTGGTGGCTGCGGTCAGGGTAGCAACGGCAGCGGTCAGGCCAGCGACCTTAGCGATCTCAGCGTTAGCGTTGGTGACGCTGGTCTGAGCATTGGTCAGCGCGGTCTGATTTGCAGCGACCTTGTCAGCAACCAGCGCAGCACGCAGGTTCGCGGTACCAGCAGCCTCGTAGCCAGCGACGCCAGCGGTTTCCACACCCTTGACGGCGGTGGTGACATTGGTGCCGATTTTAGCTTCTGCACCAGCAGCGACTTTACCGTCAACGGTACCGTCGGTGCCGTCCAGGAATGCCTGCTTGGCTGCGTTTGCAGCTTGCAGTGCGTTCAGGCCCGAGGTCAGAGTGAATGGGGTACCTGCAGCGACGACGCCTGCAACGGTGGTGTTCAGGGCAGCAGGTGCGATTGCAGCGGTCAACGATGCATCGGTAGTGATGCTGCTGATGAATGCCTTGGCCAGGTTCAGAGCTGCTGGACCGTTGTAGCCAGCGTTTTCAGCCGGTTGGTCCAGAGCAACGGTGAAGGCGGTTGCGCCAGCAACTTTGTTTTCGACCGCTTCTTTATCGGTGGTCTGTGCGCCTTTAGCAACTTCAGCGACGATCGTGTTGACCTTGACGGTGCCTGCGTTCAGCAGGTTGACCCAGTACTCGCGACCATCGACGGTCGAAGCGCCACGGCCGAACATGTTCGAGTAGATCTTGTCGACGATCTGAGCGTTGCTCATGCCGGCGAATGCAGCGGTGTACTCAGGCGAGACAGCGAAGGTTGCCGACACAGCGGCGGTAACGCCTTTGTTCGCTTCGACGATGTTGGTCCAGTATTCCAGACCAGCGGTGTCAGCAGGACGGCCGAAGTAAGCAACATAAAGTTCTTGAACTGCTGCAACGTGGGTAGCGACGATTGCCATATGTGTAACTCCAATTTAAAGTTCGATCGATCGAAATGTTGAATCAAAACTGCAAGAGTGAAGTGTCACCCTTGTAAGCCCAACGGACCGCATCATGACAGATGCAGATCAAGCTGATGTGTGACGACCATCACAAATTGAACAATGTTTTGGGGAATTTTACAAATGGCCGAAACATTTACCTGTTTCTGATTTGAAAAAACGCGGTTTTGATAACATTCTCACGAATTCCCACGCGCGATGTGTAGCAAATTCAATCCCCCTTGGTTACATCTCGAAACATCATTTCGTTAAAGAGGTCCATAAATATAAAAGCCCGCATACGCGGGCTTCTGGAAAAACTTGGATAAATACTCAACGCCAGGTGGCGCCACCATTTACAGTTCTTCGCTCATCGATGCGGCCATTGAAGATCGTGGCTGCGCTGGCGGAGGGGCCGCGCTCGCTGCTGAGTACTCCCTGGATGTTGAGGTAGCCAACACGCCCTGCGGCATCACCATATAGTCGACCATCATTCTGAACAGTTCCTTCGCCGCGCAACTTGACGACTTCGCCCTTGGTGGTCAAATCCATATTGGTGATAAAGCTGCGCTTCCCAAAATCGATATTCAAAGCACCGTTTGAAAGACTGGCCTTATCGGTCAGAATGATGCCGCTCCCATATTCTGTAATCACATAGGCTTCGCTTCCTCGCAGCGTGAACCCAACACTGCCATTCACCGGCGCGATATATTCTTTACCGGGCGTGCGAAACAGCGCGAAGTAACCGTTCAAAGCGACGAGTTCGCTATTTTCTTGTTGCTTCGAATAATCAAGCGAAGCAGCTGAATTCCCCACTGGCTGCCAGCGGCCCCACACGATCTGTCGTTCTGGAATAACCGGTTGCTCTACCACTGGCGGCGCTACGACAACCGGGTCAGGTGCCGGTATCTCAGGCGTCGGCGTTGGCGCCGGTACCGGCACAGGTGCCGGCGCAACCACCTTTTCGATCGCGGCATTCAAACCCGCATTTTTTGCCACTTCAACGGTTACATTGCGCGACGCTGCCTCATTTTTCGCAATCGGCTCACCCGGAAGTGGCGGCGTTACCTGGTCCGGCGCAGTTCCGCCAGCCTCCAGCACCTGCGGCGCAGCCTGGCCCCGGGTCACCTGCACCAACAGCCCACGCTGAGCGGCGCTAAGCTCACGGCTGGTCGCGCCTTCGCACGGCCCTGCCCCATCCGGACGGCAGCCGCCCACGAAACCGCTGACCACGACGCCGCCGGAAAACACCGACACGCGCGAAGTATCGTCATTGGTGGCGACGGTAAAGTCGGTACCGCGCACGCCAATCGCCGCCACCGGCGTATTGAAGCGGAAGTTCTGGCGCGCCTGCTTGACCGCGTCGCCCGACTTGCTGCGCGCGGTGCCGCTGATCAGTTCGAATTTGACTTTTGTATTGGCAGGGTTCTGCGCGTCGATGTGGTAGTCGACGATACGGGCCCTGGTATTCGGACGCAGGATGAACAAGCCGTTATCGGCCGTCTTCACATACATATAGCCGTCCGCCCCGGTGCTGAGCATCTGCCCTTCCTGCACCTGGGTTCCCAGGACGGCGGCGCGTTCGCCGGCCTGGGCGGCGCCGGCGACGAAGATGATCTTGCCCGCCTCGGCAGCATGGGCGAACTGTGCTGCACATGCGAGCGTTGCGCTGATGAGTAATTTTTGCAAGATAAACCCCTTTCCTTTCGCACTTTACCGCAGCGCAAGGACGCGGCTGTGTGACAACTATCACATTTTATCCCAAAGGCTGGGGCCGTCTGCTACGCTTACACGTTGTTGCAATCCAAAAACACAGTGCGGGAAAGCAACTGCAGAGCTATACTTTGTATTCATTTATTTAACTTACAGTCGATTTAAGAGCGCAGCGCGTGGCGGAACCGAGAACACAGGCACGACCCCGATCCCGCTGGGTCATCGCTGCGCTGGCCTTTCTGGTGACCTTATGGTCGCAGTACGGCGCGCAGTTGCCGTTGTCATTCGGCCACAGCACGCCGATGCGCGCCACGCTGAACCAGGTGCCGTTTCTGCCCAACGAGTGGCTGCGCGACATCTTCCTGCGCCTGCAGGTCAGTGCCCAACCCGAGCCACGCGTGCTCGTGATCGACATCGACGAGGCATCGCTGGCCGAGTTCGGCCCATGGCCATGGCCGCGCGAGCGGCTGGCCGACCTGGTCGAAATCCTGCTCTCTGCCTACGACGCGCGCGGCGTTGCGCTCGACATCCTGCTGCCCGCCGCCAGTGACACGCCGGGCGACATGCGCCTGGCGCTGCTCGCCGCGCATGGCCCGCTGGTGCCGGCCCAGGCCTTCGATTTCGATTTCGCCGGCAACCGGCCGCAACCGGTCCTGGACGGCAACCTGGGCGGCGCCGTGTCCACCTATAGCGGCGGCGTGCCGGCGACCGGTTTTATCGGCAACTACCCGGCCCTGGCGGCGGCGCCGAACGTGGGCGCCATCGGCTTCATTCCCGACCCGGATGGCGCACTGCGCCGGGTGCCGCTGGTAACCCAGTTCGGCGGCAAGCACTATCCGGCCCTGGGGCTGGCGCTGGTCAATTGCTGCAACGGCGGAGGGACGTTGGCGCTGCGCGACACCGGCATGATGCGCATTCCCTATACACGCGACTGGCGCGCCTACACCGTGGTCAGCGCCGGCGATATCCTCAAGCAGCGCATCGCGCATGGCAGCGCCAGCGGGCGCCTGGTATTGATCGGCTCTTCGTCGCTGGGCATGGGCGACCGCGTGTCGACCCCGCTCGCGGCCAACCGCCCGGGGCTGGGCGTGCAGGCGACCATCCTGTCGGCCCTGCTCGACCGCCAGCAAGGCACGCTGCCGTCGCCCTGGCCGGGGCGCCTGATCGCCTGCCTGTTCGCGCTCGCTTCGAGCGTGCTGTGCACGCTGGCCTTCCCGCGCCTGTCGGCGGTGGCCTGCGTCGCCTGGCTGGGCGTGAGTTCGGCACTGTGGCTGGGCCTGGCTTACCTGACCAGCCCGCACGACCCGCATTTTTCGCCGGTCGGCCCGCTCGGCACCAACCTGTTCCTGCTGGCGATCGCCGTGCCATATCAGTGGCAGCAAGCCCAGCGCCGCTCGCGCCACCTGCTGCAGACCCTGCGCCAATACGTGGCGCCGACCGTGGTCGAGCAATTGCTGCGCAGCGAAGAAACCGATCCGCTGCGCCCGCGCCGGCGCGACGTCACCACCCTGGTGGCCGACATGGAAGGCTATACCAGCCAGGTTGAAACCCTGCCGGTCGAGGAAGCGGCGCGCCTGACGCGCGACTTTCTCGACTGCCTGACCGGCCCCGTGATCGCGCACCAGGGCACGCTCGACAAATACACCGGCGACGGCATGATGGCGTTCTGGGGCGCGCCGCTGCCGCTCGACGAGCATGCCGACCTGGCGCTGGACGCGGCGCGCGAGATGACGCGCCGGGTGGCGCAACTGAGCGCCGCGCGGGTGCAGCTTGGTTACCAGCCATTGCGGGTGCGCATCGGCGTCGAAAGCGGAGAAGCGATGGCGGGAGATTTTGGCACTTCGTTTCGCAGCATTTATACTGCCGTCGGCGACAGCGTCAACACCGCAGCCCGCCTGGAACAGGTGGCGCGCGACTTTACGCACAACATCATCATCGGTCCGGGCACGGTGGAACGTTCGCGGCGCCATCGTTTCCTCGCCCTGGGCGAGCGCTTGCTGCGTGGCAAAGAAAGAGCAACTCCTTTATTTACCCTCGATACCAACATGATCGAACCGCACAGCGCGCTGCCCGCCGTCGGGCGCACAGGCGCCGCAACCAGCCCTGCCACTACGCAAGGCGCCGCATGAACGCGCGTTTATTGGCGGCACTGCTGCTGGCATCGATGCCGGGCTGGGCGCTGGCGCAAGCCGCTGCGGGCGGCGCGCTCGCAGGCGACGTCGATGCCGTCGCCGGCCCTGCCGCCGCGCCGATCGCATCAGCCGAAGAATTGCTGTACCAGGAAGCCTTGCAGTCGCTCTCCGAAGGCCGCAAGAGCGACGCTTCGGCGCAGATGTCGCGCCTGATCGGCATGGTGCCCGAGCATGCCGGCGCCTGGCTCGACCTGGCGCTGATCCAGTGCAGCCTGGGCCATACCGACGAAGCCGAGCGCCTGTTCGCCAACGTCGAGACGCGCTTCAACCCGGCGCGTGAAATCCTGGAACTGATCGCCGAAGCGCGCGATACGGGCTGCGTGGCCTGGGCCCCGACCAGTTCCGGCGCCGTGAGCCTGACCCGCGGCGTCGATGACAACGTCAACCAGGGCGCCAGCAATTCGTCGTTCATCGTCCAGGGTCCGGATGGCGCGGTCGAGCTGCCGCTGCTGGACGATTTTCTGCCCAAGCGCGACCAGTACACGCAGGTCGGTGCCGATTACGTGCGCGACGTCACCGCCAACGGCAGCCTTGGTTTTCTGCAGTTCCAGGGCCGCCGCTATGACCGCCTCAGTGATTACGACACCGCCTCGCTGTACGCCGGCATCGAGTCGCCCTGGCGCTTCGGCCGCTGGCTGGTGCGCACCACCGGCTCGCTGGGCCTGTCGACAATGGGTTCGAACCTGTACCAGCGCCAGGCGCAGGCGCAACTGCGGGTAACGCCGCCGCTGCCTCTGCCGCCGCGCACCCAGTTGCACCTGATCGGCGCCGCCACCCATACCGACTACGCCACCCTGAAGGCCTTCAATTCGGATCTGTACGAAGGGCGGGTGCTGGTAAGCCACCACACCGGTTCGTTCAGCGCCACCGCCACCGCCGGCCTGCTGAGCGACCGCGCGCGCGCCGACCGCCCGGGCGGCAATCGCCATGGCAGCTACGTCAGCCTGAACCTGCGCCAGCCGCTCGGCTGGAACACCATTGGCGAGCTGGCCTACACGCACCAGACCTGGGACAGCGCCAGCGCCTACTCGCCTGAATTGCTGATCGACCAGGTGCGCGCCCAGCGCACCCAGGTGCTGCGCGCCTCGCTCACCCACCAGATCGGCAAGCAGCACAGTGTCGTGCTCGAGGCACGTGGCGTACGCAACCGCGAGAATATTTCTATCTTTCAGTACAATAACCGCCAGCTGCAGCTGAGTTGGCAGTGGCACACCCCCTGAACCAGGCGGTACAATCGCGCCTGTTCGGGATCTGAGGATGCGGTTGGGAATGGCACTGGAAGCAATCTTGTTTATCTGCGCGGCTGCCGGTCTGTGCGTTGGATGTCTGGTGCCGAACCGCTGGCTGCCACCGCTCCCCAACGACAAGTTCATGCATTTCGCCGCCTACGCGCTGCTGACCGTGCTGGCGCTGCGCATCGCTGGCAACGCCATTGAGGCGGCCTGGTGGATGATCGGCCTGGCGTTCGGCGGCTGGCTGATCGAATGCCTGCAGGCGCTGGTGCCAGACCGGCGCTTCTGCTGGCGCGACATCGCCGCCAATTCGGCCGGTATCGGCTGCGCCGCGCTGGCCGTCTTCATGGCCGGGCATTTTTGACGAAACCGGATGAATCGATGAGTTCCACCGCCAAGCTCGCGCCAGATACTGACGCCGTTGCAGCCGATGCGCCACAAATCCAGCAACAGCAGGTTCAGATTCACCTGCGCAAGATCCCGCTGCTGGCCGACCTGACCGACGAGGAAATCGCCCAGGTCAAGGTCGAGCTGCGCTATCGCCATTTCCCGAAACGCACCGTGGTGCTGCACAAAGGCGGCACTGCCGACGCGCTGCTGTTCCTGCTGTCTGGCCAGTTGCAGGTGATCGACGTCACCGAAGACGGGCGCGCGATCGGCCTGCGCATGCTGGCAGCAGGCGACTTCTTCGGCGAGATTGCCCTGATCAACGACTCGACCCGCTCGGCGTCGGTGGTGGCCACCAGCGAAGTGCTGGTCGCATTCTTGCCGGCCTCGACCGCGCTGCACCTGTTCTCGCACTCGCCGTCGGTAGCGCGCAAGATGCTGGGCCACCTGGCGCAGAAGATCCAGCGCGATTCCGAATTCCGCGCCCTGCTCAGCATTAACAACACCACGCGTCGCATCTATACCTACATTGCCCTGATGCAGCAGACCGAAGACAAGGCCGGCCGCCAGGTGGTCGAAAACCTGCCGACCCACCAGGACATCGCCAACATGATCAACACCAGCCGCGAAACCGTCACCCGCGCACTGGCGGCGCTGATGCAGCAGGGAGTGGTGCAGAAAGAAGCGCATTGCCTGGTGATCCTGGATCCGGATGCGCTGCAGAGGCTGGCGCAAGGCGGCTGAAACGCCGGGCTGTCGTGCCGTAGTTCACTACGGCGTCAGGTGAGGCAACGCACCAGATCATGCGGATCGGGTATTCACGCTGGCGTGGGTTCGAATCCTGCAAATCCGCAATCAGACCGCCTTGCGCGGGCAAGGCCGGGTCGATCGCCGCGACGTGCTGCCGGCGCTGGCCGATTCGGCCGAGATGGTGGCGCTGGCCGGCATGATGAGCACCACGTTCGACGGCTTATGAAGGCAGGCAACCCTGCTATATTGCATATTCGTCGGCCCTTCTTGCTCGTCGCCGACGCTGACACGTCGTTACAATTGAACAATATACAGCATGGACCGTCGGGTATAATCCCGCTCCTAACAGTCCAGCATTGCATCGACAACACCCCGTGACAACTACCCTTCCGCTCTCCCGCGAGGCGCTTGCCGCTCCCGCCACGCCATGATTTCGCCCCTGATGCTACGAGGCTTGTGGGCCTACCGTGGCTTCGTACTGGGCAGCGTCAAGCGCGAATTCCAGTCGAAGTATGCCAACGCGATTCTCGGCGCCGTATGGTCGGTGCTGAGTCCACTCGCCATGATCCTGGTGTACACCGTGATCTTTTCCGAGGTCATGCGCGCCAAGCTGCCCGGTTCCGAATCCCACATGGCCTACTCGATCTACCTGTGCGCCGGCATCCTTACCTGGGGCCTGTTCGCCGAGATCGTCTCGCGCGGCCAATCAATGTTCATCGAACAGGCCAACCTGATCAAGAAGATCAGCTTCCCGCGCATCTGCCTGCCGCTGATCGTGGTGCTCAATGCGCTGGTCAACTTCGGCATCATCTTCGGGCTGTTCGTCGTGTTCCTGATCGTAAGCGGTAACTTCCCCGGGCTGGCGTTCTTCGCGATCGTGCCGCTGCTGCTGGTGCAGGTATTGTTCGCCATCGGCCTGGCGATGATCGCCGGCGTGCTCAATGTCTTCTTTCGCGACGTCGGCCAGTTCGTCACCATCGCCATGCAGTTCTGGTTCTGGCTGACGCCGATCGTGTACCCGGCAACGATTTTGCCGCCCAATGTACGGCCGCTGCTGGACTGGAATCCGATGGCGCCGCTGATCCAGGGCTATCAGGCGATCCTGGTGCATGGCACTGCGCCCGACTGGGCCGGCGTGGCGCGGGTGGCCGTGCTGGCGCTGCTGCTGTGCGCCTTCGGCATGCGCCTGTTCCGCAAGCGCGCCGGCGAAATGGTGGATGAACTCTGATGGGCGCGATTACTGTTTCCAACCTGGGCAAGGCGTACAAGACCTACCCCACCCGCCTGTCGCGCCTGGCCGAATGGATGCTGCCGTTCCGCGGCGCGCGCCATTCGCTCAAGTGGGTGCTGCGTGAAGTAAGTTTCCAGGTCGCGCCCGGCGAAGCCGTGGGCCTGATCGGGATTAACGGCGCTGGCAAGAGCACCTTGCTCAAGCTGATTACCGGCACCACCCAGCCCACCACCGGTGGCGTCACCATGCATGGCAGCGTGGCCGCCCTGCTCGAACTGGGCATGGGATTCCATCCCGACTTCACCGGCCGCCAGAACGCTTACATGGCCGGCCAGTTGCTCGGCATGTCGGCCGAACAGATCAGCGCCCTGATGCCACAGATCGAAGCGTTCGCCGAGATCGGCGACTACATGGACCAGCCGGTGCGGGTGTATTCGAGCGGTATGCAAATGCGCGTCGCGTTCTCGGTGGCTACCGCGCGCCGGCCTGACATTCTGATCGTCGACGAAGCGCTGTCGGTAGGCGACGCCTATTTCCAGCACAAGAGTTTTGATCGCATCCGCCAGTTCCGCAAAGAAGGCACGACGCTGCTGCTGGTCTCGCACGACAAGCAGGCAATCCAGTCGGTGTGCGACCGCGCCATCTTGCTCGACGGCGGACGGCTGGCGCGCGAAGGCCGGCCGGAAGAAATCATGGATTACTACAATGCCATGATCGCCGAGCGCGAAAACGAAACGGTGCGTCTGAACGAAGCCGCCGACGGCAAGGTGCAGACCATCTCGGGCACCGGCGAAGCCACCGTGGCCGACATCGCGCTGATCGACGGCAGCGGCGCACGCGTGGAAGTGGTCGATGTCGGCAGCGCCGTCACGCTCGAGGTGCGGGTGAAGGTGAATGCGCCGATCCCGCGTATGGTGCTGGGCTATATGATCAAGGATCGCCTGGGCCAGACGATGTATGGCACCAACACGCACCTCAAGGACCTGCCGCTGGATAAGGTGACCGCCGGCGAAGAAGTCGTGTATCGCTTCGCCTTCTCGATGAATCTGGGTCCGGGCACGTATTCGGTCGCCACGGCGATCGTCAGCACCGAGACCCACCTGGTCAACAACTACGAGTGGCGCGACCTGGCACTGGTGTTCACCGTGATGAACATGCGCCGTCCCCACTTCGAAGGGTCGGCCTGGCTCGACCCGACGGTCGACATACAACGCACATGACATTCATTTCCTACGCCCAGAACAACGAGGACGTGCTGCTGTGGCGCGCCCTCGGGCACATCAAGACCGGTTACTACATCGACGTCGGCGCCAATGACCCGGTCGAGCATTCGGTGACCAAGGCCTTCTACGACGCCGGCTGGAGCGGCATCAGCATCGAGCCGCTGCCGGTGTACCACCAGTCGTTCCTGGAACAGCGCCCGCGTGACCTGAACCTGGCGATCGCCGCCGGCGCCGTCGACGGCGAACTGACCTTGTACGACGTCCCGGCCGTGCGCGGCTGGGCTTCGCCCGAAGAATCGGTGGCCGAACTGCACCGCGCCGAAGGCCATGAAGTGGCCGAGATCACGGTGCCGGTGCGCACCCTGGCCGCGGTCTGCGCCGAACACGTCAAAGGCGAGATCCACTTCTTGAAGATCGACGTCGAAGGCTTCGAAGGCGAAGTGCTGCGCGGGATGGATTTCGTGCGCTGGCGCCCCTGGGTGCTGGTGATCGAAGCGACGCTGCCCAACAGCCGCACCACCAACCACGATGTGTGGGAGCACCTGGTCGTGGGCCAGCGCTACCGCTATGCCTGGTTCGATGGCCTGAACCGCTACTACGTGGCCGAGGAACACGCCGAACTGCTGGCGCACCTCGATATCCAGCCGAACGTGTTCGACGGTTTCATCTCGCACCACCTGGACGGCGCCTGGCAGCAGATCGACGTCTTGCGCGAACAAGCCAGGATCGGCTGGGAGCGCGCCGGCGAGATGGAAAATAATGCGCGCGAACACCAGGCGCAGCACGAACTGGCGGCGCGCCACGCCGCATCGCTGGCGCGCCAGGGCGAGCAGTTGCGCGAGCAGCTGGCCCAATCGCGCCAGGAACTGCGCACCAGCGAAGCACTGGCGCAGCAACTCGAGCAGCAGGGGCAATCCCTGGCCGCGCAGCTGCACGACAGCGCGACCTGGGGCAAGGAAATGGAAAACCGCGTGCTGGCGATGCAGGCCAGCAGCTCGTGGCGCATCACGGCGCCGCTGCGCCTGCTCATGCGGCGCGGTCCGGACAGCCTGGCCAATAGCGCCAGGCGCAAGGCCAAGGGCGCCGCGCGGCGGTTCCTGCGCTGGCTGACCACGCGCGAAGCGCTGCGCCGGGTGGTGGTGCCGCTGGTGATCCGCTCGCCCAGGCTGCAGGCGCTGGTCTCGCGCACGCTGGCCGCCGCCAAGCAGGCCGCCGCCCTCGACGTCGGCCCGCCGAGCGACGTGCCGCACGCCCTGCGCGAACTGCCGCAATCGGCGCGCGACGCGCTGTCGCAGCTGCGCCGCGCCTATGAACCGCACCAGAAATAACCATGCGCCTGATTATTGATTTCCAGTCTCCCCACACGGCGCCGGCGCCGGATACCGACTTGCTGTTATCGGCCACCCGCGCCCTGCTCGACACGCGCGCCGGGCACGAGGTGCACGTCGCCGTCAGCGGCCGCCACCCGGCCGATATCGACACCCTGCGCCACGCGCTCGAGGCGGTGCTGGCGCCAGAGAACTTCCACGTGTATGCCCAGCCGGCGCAAGACAATGCCTGGCGCGCCCATGCCGCGGCCGCACTGCGCAGCGCCGCGCTGGCGGCGCTGGCGCCGGACGCGATCCTGAGCGCCTGGCAGGCCGATACCAAGACCGATACCGATCATCGCGACCTGCCCGCCGCACTGTCGAATGTCGCGCGCGCGACCGCCATCGGCGCCCCCGCCGCACTGCTGGCTGCGCCGCGCGCGCAGCAGGCGGCGCTGTTCGATGCCGCCGTGGTGCTGGCCGCGAATGCGGACGACGCCGGCCAGCTCGATTCGCTGCTGCTGCCGGCGCCGGTGCTGGGCGCCGATGCCGCACAAGCCACCTGGGCCGCGCTCGAACGCGCGCTGGCCAAGGCGCCGCGCAATGCCGGCGTCACCCTCGCCGGCCACAAGAAACCGCGCCTGGCGCTGGTCTCGCCGCTGCCGCCCGAGCATTCCGGCATCGCCGACTACAGCGCCGAACTGGTGCTCGAACTCGAACGCTACTACGAGGTCGAACTGGTGCTCACGCCCGGCGCCACGCCCGACCCGTCGCTGGCCCGTTTTGTCCGGCGCGACGCGGCCTGGTTCATGCAGCATGGCGACGCGTACGAGCGGGTGCTGTACCACTTCGGCAATTCGAACGTGCACAAGCACATGTTCGCCCTGCTCCAGCGCCACCCAGGGACGGTCGTGCTGCACGACTTTTTCCTTAGCGGGGTGCTCGACAATATGGAACGCGAGGACGACGTCGAACAGGCCTTCCTGCAGGCGCTGTATGTCTCGCACGGCTACACCGGCTTGCGCGATCACGCCGAGCAGGGACGCAACGCCTGCATCTGGCAATACCCGTGCAACAAGGCGGTGCTGGATGGCGCCGCCGGCATCATCATCCACAGCGATTTCTCGCGCCGCCTGGCCGAGCAGTGGTACGGCCCTGGCGCCGCCGACGGCTGGCGCACCATCCCGCTGCTGCGCGGCCAGGTGGCGCAGGACGCCGATCCGCTGGCCGCGCGCCAGGCCGCGCGCGCCGCGCTCGGGGTCAACGACGGCGACTACATCGTCAGCAGCTTCGGCATGCTGGGCCCGACCAAGCTCAATCACCGCCTGCTGGACGCGTTCCTGGCCTCGCCGCTAGCGCGCGACCCGCGCTGCCAGCTGGTGTTCGCCGGCGCCAATGATCCCGGCCCGTACGGGATCGACCTGCTGCGCCGCATCCAGGGCAGCCCGGCGGCCGAGCGTATCCGCATCACCGGCTTTGTGAGCGCGGCCGATTATCAGCACTGGCTGGCCGCCAGCGACTGCGCCGTGCAACTGCGCACCCAGACCCGCGGCGAGACCTCGGCCTCGGTGCTCGATTGCCTGATGCACGGCCTGCCGTCGATCGTCAACGCCCACGGCGGCGCCGCCGACCTGCCACAGGACGCGCTGTGCATGCTGCCCGACCTGTTCGACGATGCGCAGCTCAGTGAAACGCTGGCCGCGCTGCACGCCGACGACGGGCGCCGCGCCGCGCTGGCGCGCGCCGGGCGCGAACACATCGCGCACCAGCACGCCCCCGGTCCGGTCGGCGCGCTGTACCGCGACGCGATCGAAGAGTTCGCCCGCACCAGCCGCCCGGCCCAGCGCCGCCAGCTGCTCGATGCCCTGGCCGCACCGGGCGCGCCGCGCGCGTCGGGCGAAGCGGACCTGATCGAACTGGCCTACCTGATCGCGGCCAACGAGCTGCCGGATACGCCGCGCCAGCTGCTGATCGACATCTCGGCGCTGGTGCAGTCCGACTACAAGACCGGCATCCAGCGCGTGGTGCGCAGCATCGTGCTGGCGCTGATCAAGGCGCCGCCGCCGGGTTACCGGGTCGAGCCGGTGTACAGCGAAGGCGGCAACCGCAGCTACCGCTATGCGCGCCGCTTCACCTGCGCCATGCTCGGCGCGCCCGCGCTCGCGCTCGAAGACGCGCCGATCGAAACCCGCGCCGGCGACATGTTCCTGGGCCTGGACCTGGCCACCAACATGACCACCCAGAACCAGCCGCGCCTGATGAACCTGCGGCGCAAGGGCGTCAAGGTGTGGTTCGTGCTGTACGACCTGCTGCCGCTGCTGCGCCCCGACTGCTTCCCGTTCGGCGCCGAAAAATACTATGGCGACTTCGTCGATACCATCGCCCTGGTCTCGGACGGCGTGGTGAGCATCTCGCGCGCCGTTTCGGACGAACTGGCCGAGTGGCTGGCGCAGCGCCCCAACCGCCGCCTCGGACCGCTCAAGCTGGCCCACTTCCACCTGGGCGCCGACATCGACGCCAGCGCGCCGAGCCGCGGCTTGCCGGACAACGCCGCGCGCGCGATGCAGGCGCTGGAACAGCGCCCGACGCTGCTGATGGTCGGCACGCTCGAGCCGCGCAAGGGCCAGGCCCAGGCGCTGGCCGCCTGCGAGCTGCTGTGGGCCAAAGGGGTCGAAGTCAACCTCGTCATCGTCGGCAAGAACGGCTGGCTGGTCGACGAGCTGGCGGCGCGCCTGAAGGATCACCCTGAACGCGAACAACGCCTGTTCTGGTTCAATGGCGTCTCGGACGAGATGCTGCTGCAGTTATATGAACACAGCTCGGCGCTGCTGGCAGCGTCCGAAGGCGAAGGCTTCGGCCTGCCGCTGATCGAGGCGGCCCAGAAAGGCTTGCCGATCATCGCGCGCGGGATTCCCGTGTTCCGCGAAGTGGCGGGCGAACACGCGTTCTACTTCGACGGCAAGGCGCCGCAAGACCTGGCCGGCGCCATCGACGCCTGGCTGACACTGCACGCGCAGGGCCAGGCGCCGGCGTCGACCGGCATGCCGTGGCTTACCTGGGAAGGCAGTGCGCACCAGTTGATGGACGCGGTGCTGTACGGGCGTCATCATGGCAGCGTGAGCGCCGAGGGCCTGGCGCCGCAATTGCTGGTGGACGTCTCGGCGATGGTGCGCGAAGACCTCAAGACCGGCATCCAGCGCGTGGTGCGCGCCCAGCTGCTCGAACTGCTGCGCACCCAGGGCAAGGGTTACCAGGTGCTGCCGGTGTACCTGAGCGACGCCGGCGGCTACTGGCATTACCGCTACGCACGCCGCTACCTGCACCAGCTGGTCGGCACCGTCGGCGACGGCGTGCAGGACGACGAAGTGCACGTGGCCAAAGGCGATGTGTTCTACAGCCCCGACGTGTTCCCGCGCGCCGTGATCGAAGCGGCGCGCACCGGCCTGTATGCGCGCTGGCGCAAGGCCGGCGTGGGCGTGCACTTCATGGTGCACGACGTGCTGCCGGTGCTGCACCCAGAATTTTTCCCGCCCGGCGCCGAGCATGAATTCGGCGACTGGCTGCGCACCGTCGGCCGCGAGTCCGACAGTCTGGTGTGCATCAGCGCCGCCGTGGCCGCCGAGACGCGCGACTGGCTGCTGGCCGACGCGCCGGGCCGCGACCTGCCCGGCTTCAAGGTGCTGCATCACGGTTCGGACATCAGCGCCTCGCAGCCAAGCAAGGGACTGCCGCCTGAAGCCGACACCATCCTGGCCGACCTGCGCTCGGCCCCCACGTTCGTGATGGTCGGCACGGTGGAGCCGCGCAAGGGCCACCTGCAGGCGCTCGATGCCTTTGAACAGCTGTGGCAGCAAGGCCTCGACGTGCGCCTGGCGATCGTCGGCGGCGAAGGCTGGAAGGGCTTGCCCGATGGCGCGCGGCGCACCATTCCGGCGCTGGTGAAACGCCTGCGCCGCCATCCGGAACTGAATCGCCGCCTGTACTGGCTGCAGGGCATCAGCGACGAATACCTGGACCGCGTGTATGCCGCCTCGACCTGCCTGCTGTTCGCCAGCGAAGGCGAAGGCTTCGGCCTGCCGCTGATCGAGGCCGCGCGCCACGGCGTGCCGCTGCTGGCGCGCGACCTGCCGGTCTTCCGCGAAGTGGCAGGCCAGCACGCCAGCTACTTCTCGGGCCTGGAAGGGGCGGCGCTGGCGGCGGCGGTGCAGGACTGGCTGCGCCTGCACGGCGCCGGCCAGGCGCCGCTGCCGGGCGCGATCGACAAGCGCACCTGGGCCGACAACGCGGCCGAACTGGTGACGCTGCTGTTTACGTCGAAGGGAGCATGAAGCCGGTCACGCTTCTCTATTCGACATGAGCGCCCTTGCACCCCAACACATGCATCTCTCGGTCCAGGCGCCATATGGCCCACTTTTCATCACCGCAGCAGTGATTCTTTTATCGACACCATGAACGCACCTGCAATGCCATCGCAAGCTTCAGCCCAACGCGCCGCGCCGCCCACGATCGCGGTCGTGATCCCGAGCTATCGCGTCACCCGTCACATCCTCGGCGTCATCGCCGGCATCGGCCCCGAAGTCGAACGCGTCTACGTGGTCGACGACCGCTGCCCCGACAATAGCGGCGCCTACGTGCGCGAGCATTGCCGCGACCCGCGCGTGACGGTGCTCGAACACGCCGAGAACCAGGGCGTGGGCGGCGCAGTCATGACCGGCTACCGGGCCGCGATCGCCGACGGCGCCGCGGTGATCGTCAAGATCGACGGCGACGGCCAGATGGATGCGTCATTGATCCCGATGTTCGTGGCTCCGATCCTGGCCGGCGAAGCCGATTACACCAAGGGCAACCGCTTCTTCAACCTCGAGCGCCTGGGCGCGATGCCGCCGGTACGCCTGTTCGGCAACGCCATGCTGTCGTTCATGACCAAGCTGTCGTCGGGCTACTGGCAACTGTTCGACCCGACCAACGGCTACACCGCGATCCACGCCGATGCGGCGCGCTACCTGCCGTTCGACAAGATCAGCAAGCGCTACTTCTTCGAAAGCGACATGCTGTTTCGCCTTAACACGCTGGGCGCGGTGGCGGTCGACGTGCCGATGGACGCGGTCTATGGCGACGAGGTGAGCAACCTGAAAGTGTCGAACGTGATCACCGAGTTCGCGGCCAAGAACGTGCGCAACTTCTTCAAGCGCCTGTTCTACAACTACTACCTGCGCAACCTGTCGCTGGCCTCGCTCGAACTGCCGATCGGCGTGTTCCTGACGCTGTTCGGCCTGGTGTATGGCGTGATCAACTGGATCGCCTCGGCCGAGAGCGACGTCTCGACCCCGGCCGGCACGGTGATGCTGTCGGCGCTGCCGGTGATCATGGGCGTGCAGCTGATCCTGGCGTTCCTGAACTACGACATCGCCTCGGTGCCGAGCCGGCCGCTGCACAAGAAGACGCTGTTCCGGCGCCGCAGCGATGACTGATCGCGCACGCCTGCGCCAGTTCGCCACCTTCGTCGCCGGCGGCCTGCTGTGCGCCGCGGTCGACATCGGGCTGATGCAGCTCCTGATCGGCAACGGCGCCCATCACACGGCCGCCGCCAGCGCCGGCTTCGCGGCCGGCCTGCTGGTCAATTACGCCTTTCATAGCCAGGTCACCTTCGAACGGGCGGCCTCGAAGTCGGCCTTCGCGCGTTACCTGGCGGTGGTCGGCCTGAACTACCTGCTAACCATTGCCTGCGTCGCATTGACGGTGGCTCTTTTCAACCATCCGCTGGCCGGTAAGATCCTGTCGCTGCCCCTGGTGGCGGTGAATGGCTACCTGCTCAGCCGCAACTGGGTGTTCAAATAATGCGCATCGCTCCCGTCCAGCACGACCAGGCCACCCTGGCGCAATACGGCGCCCTGTTTGCCGCCTGCTTCCCCGGCGCCAACAAGTTCACGCCCGACTACCTGACCTGGCTGTACGCCGCCAACCCGGACGGTCCCGCGGTCGGCATGGACGCCTGGGATGGCGAGCGCCTGGCTGCGCACTACGTCTGCATTCCGGCGCGCGCCTGGGTCGAAGGCAAGCAGGTGCTGGTGCTGCTGTCGCTCAATACCGCGACCCATCCCGACTACCAGGGCAAGGGCCTGTTCACCAAGCTGGCCGCCGCCACCTTCGAGGCCGGCGCCGCAGCCGGCTTCGACGGCGTGTACGGCGTGGCCAACGCCAACAGCACGCCGGGCTTCGTGCGCAAGCTGGGCTTCCAGCTGGTGCGTCCGCTCGAAGCGCGGGTCGGCCTGGGCCGCTTTCAGCATGGCCACAAGGCGCCCGCCGCCACGCTCTCGTTCGAACGCAGCTGGACGCCGCAGGCGCTGGCCTGGCGCTGCGCCAATCCGCACAATCCGGTGTGGCGCCGCAAGGACGGCAAGCGCCAGCAGTTCTATGCGGCCGCATCTGGCCTGCGCCTGCCGGCGTATGCCGAACTCACGCGCGACAGCATCGCCGCCGGCATGGATGGCAACCTGGCAGACAACAAGGCGCCGGCGCTCTCGCCGGCGCGCCTGTTCCTCGGCCTGGCCCCGGACGACTCGGCCAACTACTGGAACTACGCCAGCATCCCGCAGCGCCTGCGCCCGTCGCCGCTGAACCTGATCTATCGCTCGTTCGCGCCGCGCGTGGGCGCGCTCGACCCGTCCCGTATCCAGTTCAGCTTCCTCGACTTCGATGCCTATTGACGCCCAGCCGGGGACGCCGGCCGCCCTGTTCCTGTTCGCCCACCAGGACGACGAATTCGGGGTGTTCGAGCGGATTGCCGCATTGCGCAGCCAGGGCGTGCGGGTGGCGTGCGCCTACCTGACCGATGGCCAGACCGCCAGCGCCGATGCAGCGGTGCGCAACGCCGAATCGCTGGCGGTGCTGGCGGCATTGGGCGTGGCGCCGCAAGACGTGGTCTTCGCCGGCCAGTTGCTGGGCATCGGCGACGCCCGCTTGCCGCTGCACCTGGACCCGGCCGCGCGCTGGATCGGGCAATGGATCGACAGCTTCGGCGCGATCGAGGCGCTGCACGTCACGGCCTGGGAAGGCGGGCACCATGATCACGACGCCCTGCATGCGCTGACCGTGACCCTGGCCGCCGCGCGCGGCTTGCTGGGACGCACCTGGCAATTTTCGCTGTACCAGGCCCAGGGCCTGCCCGGTCCGCTGTTCCGGGTACTGGCGCCGCTGGCGGCCAACGGCGCCCCGACCACGCGCCGGATCGGCTTCGGCGCGCGCCTGCGCTACCTGCGCCTGTGCCTGTCGTATCCGTCGCAGCGCAATACCTGGATCGGGCTGTTTCCGTTCGTGCTGCTGCACTACCTGCTGCGCGGCGTGCAGCAACTGCAGCCGGTCGACCCCGCGCGCATCGACGTTCGCCCGCACGCCGGCGCGCTCTACTACGAAAAGCGCAATTTCTTTACGTGGCCACAATTGAACGCCGCCATCGTGGCATGGCGTTCCACATCCTCCCCATCATGAAAATGGAAAACACCTTCTTGCCGGCCGCGACGCCGGCGTCGGACCGGCGCGCGGCGCTGGTGCTGGCGGCAGGCCTGGCGCTCGCATTCGCCTGGCTGATGCACCGCAACCTGGGCCTGAACCCGGCGATTTTCGCCGACGAGTGGTACTACAGCAAGATGGCGCGCCTGATGCCGCTGGGTGAGGCGATCGTGCCGTCCTATCTGTATTTGTGGCTGTTCAGCTTCAGCAACAGCTGCGGCACCGGCTTTCTCGATTGCGTGCGCATCGGCAATGGGGTGCTGTTCGTCGGCGCCGGGCCCTTCATTTACCTGACCGCGCGCCAGGTGATGCGCCCGGCGCTGGCGATCTTCGTCACCCTGATGTGCCTGCTGGCCCCGGTCAACCTGTACAGCGCCTTGTTCATGCCCGAGTCGAGCTACTATTTCGGCTTCGCGGTGCTGAGCTGGATGCTGATCACGCGGGTGCACTGGCACTGGGTGGTGCTGACGCTGGCCAGCGGACTGGTGCTGGGGCTGATGAGCCTGGTGAAAGTGCACGCCCTGTTCCTGTTGCCGGCGGTCTCGCTATTCCTGGTCGGCGCCGGCTGGCTGCAGTCGCCGCAGTCGCCCTGGCTGCTGCGCGGCCTGGCCGGTACGCTGCTGGTGGTGGCGAGCGCGCTGGCGGTCAAGTTCGGCCTCGGCTACCTGCTCGCCGGCGAGCCGGCGCTGAGCATCTTCGGCAGCTTCTATGACAATACCGCCAGCTCGAACTCTGGCCATTCGCTGGCCAAGCTGGCCGCTTCGGCCTTCATCAACGGGCGCGGCCACCTGATGGCGCTGGCAGTGCTGCTGCCGCTGCCGATGGCGATCCTGCTGCTGCTGGTGATCAGCCGCCGCACGCGCCGCGCCACCGGCCCCGTGTTCAACCGCCTGGCCTTGTACGTGCTGCTGACGCTGGGCGCGACCGCCGGCGTGACCATGATGTACACCGCCTCGATCGCCGCCGTCGGCCCGCTCGAAGTGCTGCGCCTGCACCTGCGCTACTACAGCTTTACCTTCCCGCTGCTGATCATCCTGGGCGCCTCTGCCTTCGCTGCGCATGGCGCGCTGAGCGAAGACCGGCGCGCGCGCGGCATTGCCGCGCTGCTGGTGGGCAGCGCCATCGTCGCCGCCAAACTGATGCTGCCGCTGTACGCCATCACCGAGATCGACGGCCCCGAAATCGCGGCCATCCGCATCGCCAGCGCGCTCGGCTGGGTGATCGTGGTGTTCGACCTGCTGGTGCTGGCGGCGTGGGCCGGCGGCAGCCGGCTGGCGGCGCCGCTGTTCCTGTTCCTGGCCCTGCCCGCCACGCTGGCGGCCGGCACCAAGACGACATCGGACTACCTCAACCAGCTGCGCCCCGGCTGGGCGTCCGACCTGGGCGGCATCGCCGCGCGCAACCACGTGCCGGCGCACGAACGCAAGCTGATCACGGTAGCGGCCGACAGCGTGATGGACGTCATGCGCGCCCAGTTCCACGTCGACGACAAGGACAGCGGCATGCTCGAGCTGCCCAAGGGCGCGCCAATCGAAAGCTACCAGTTGCCGGCGCGCCAGAAGTGGCTGCTGGTGATCGGCGAGCATGCCCTGCCGGACGGCCTCAAGCCTGAGCTGACCGGCGACGGCTATGCGCTGGTGCGGCTGGCGGGCGACTTCCGCCCGCTCGGCGCTGCCAACCTGTCGCAGCCGATCGGTCCGGACAGCCTGATCAATCGTACCGAGGGCCTCTCGGGCGCCGAGGCCTGGGGCCGCTGGTCGGACGCCAAGCAGGTGGTGCTGCATTTTGCCCGGCCGCTGCCGAAACGGCTCGACGTGATACTGAAAGGCCGCGCCTACGGCGACAACGCCACGCTGCCGTTCACCATGCGCGTGGGTGACGCCGCCGCCAGCTTCCGCCTGTCGGGCAGCGACCAGGAAGTGCGCCTGCGCTTCGATACCGACGGCGCCCAGCGCAGCATGACGATCGAGGTGCCGCGCCCCACTGCGCCGAGTTCGATCGGTTCATCGTCCGACGAGCGCCAGCTCGGTATCGGGATCGCTGAAATCGGGATCGGGGATGCTGCTTTGGCCAGCCCGGTCAGGTAAGCATGGCCACGCCGCCTCTCGCTCGCCAGCACCCGCTGCTGCGGGCCGCGCCCGGCCTGCTGCTGGCCCTGGTGGCCGGCTACCTGGTCTTGCGCAACTTCGGCGTGCATCCGGTCATCTTTGCCGACGAGTGGTACTACAGCAAGATGGCGCGCCTGCAGCCGCTGGCCGAGGCCATCGTGCCGTCGTACCTGTATCTGTGGCTGTTCGGCGCCAGCAGCGCTTGCGGCGACGGTTTCCTCAATTGCGTACGGGCCGGCAATATTGCGTTCTACCTGGCCGGGACACCGTTCCTCTACCTGACGGCGCGCCGCTTCATCGCGCGCCGCTGGGCCGCCATCATTGCCCTGATGTCGATGTTGGCGCCGCTGAACCTGTTCACCCTGTTCTTCATGCCCGAGGCGACCTATTACTTCGGCTTTTGCGTGTTGAGCTGGGTGCTGCTGGCCTGGTCCGGACGCTCGCTGTGGCATGTTGCGGCCCTGGCTGGCGTGATGCTGGGCGCCATGAGCCTGGTGAAGGTGCACGCCCTGTTCCTGATTCCGTCGCTGTGCCTGTACCTGATTTACGCGGCCTGGCACTCGGGCGGGAGCTGGCTGGCGCGTGGTCTGGGCGCGGCCGTACTGGCCACGGCGCTGACGCTCGGCATCAAGTTCGCGCTCGGCTTCCTGCTTGCCGGTGACGCCGGCCTGAGCCTGCTCGGACCGTTCTATGCCTCGTCGGCCGGCGGCGGCGGCGACAGCGCTGCGCGCCTGGCCGCGACCCTGGTCAGCGCGCAGGGCCACCTGATGGCGCTCGCCGTGCTGCTCGGCCTGCCGTTGGCGATCCTGCTGCATGGATTGTTGGGCGATGCGCTGCGCCGCGGCGGCGCGCCGATCAATTTGCTGCTGGTGTATGTCGTGCTGATGCTCGGCGCCGGCGCCGGCATGACGGCTGTCTATGCCGGCACGGTCGTCCATGTCGGCAACAACGAAGGGCTGCGCCTGCACATGCGCTACTACAGCTTTACCTTCCCGCTGCTGTGGATCGTGGCGGCCGCTGCCATGGGTGACGGGCGCGCCGGGCCCGATGCCAACGCTGCGCGGGACCAGCGTCCCTGGCTGCGCTGGACGGTCGCGGCGCTGGTGGCGTTGCTGCTGGCGGCGGCCGCGGTGGCGCTGCCGGGCTATGTGCTGAACCTGGTCGACGGTCCCGACATCGCCGCCATCCGGCCGGGACGCGCCACCGGTTACCTGATCCTGGCGCTGCAGCTGGCCGTGCTGCTGTTGTGGGCCGCCCGCCGTCGCAACGCGCCGCGCCTGTTCATGCTGGTCGTGCTGCCGCTGACCCTGATCATGGCGCAGGGCGCCAGCGTCGTGTACTCGCTGCATTACCGGGCCGACCGGGCAGGCGACCGCGGCGGGATGCTGGCGCGCCAGATCGTACCGGCCAATGAGCGCAGCCAGATCACGGTGGTCGGCGCCGAGCCGCAACAGTTGCTGCGCGCCCAGTTCCACATCGACGACAAGGACAGCGGCATGCGCGAGCTGGCGCCCGGCGCGCCGATCGAAAGCTACCAGTTGCCGGCACGCCAGAAGTGGCTGCTGGTAATCGGCGCGCACGCCCTGCCCGATGGCCTGGCGCCGCTGCGCAGCGGCGACGGCTTCGCGCTGGTGCGGCTGGCCGGCGACTTCCGCCCGCTCGGCAGCGCTCACCTGTCGCAGCCGGTCGGACCCGACAGCCTGATCGTGCGCACCGAAGGCCTGTCCGGCGCCGAGGCCTGGGGCCGCTGGTCGGATGCGCGTCAGGTGGTGCTGCATTTCGCGCAGCCACTGCCCGAGCATCTCGATATCATCCTGAAGGGCCGCGCGTTTGCCGACAACATCACGCTGCCGTTCACGCTGCGCGTTGGCGCGGCCAGCACCAGCTTCCGCCTGCCCGGCGGCGACCAGGAAGTGCGCCTGCGCCTGACCACCGACGGCGCTCAGCGCAGCATGACGATCGACGTGCCGCGCCCCACAGCGCCCAGTTCGCTCGGTCCATCGGGGGACGAGCGCCAGCTCGGCATCGGCATCGCCGAAATCGCGATCGGCGCGGACCAGCCGGCGGCGCCGGCCACAGCGCTTCCATAAGAACGGACTTCGCGCCGGACGCAGCCGCGCGGCTGTGTGCGCGCACGAACGGAGAGGAACACGATGTTGCCATTACATTAGCGACAACATCGTGGCGCCCGCCTGGCGGGTGATTTCCACGGAAAACCTCTCAAGGAAATGCAATGGTACTCGGACCGGACAAGGACGACGCTCGCAACAAACCGCTCGATGTGCAAGGTGGCGGCCAGAGCTATGGCGTGCCGGCCAACGCCCAAGTGGAAGGCAATGCCGTGCACCCGATGGGCGCGCCCGAGGACAATCCCGGCGTCAAGCACTGGCAGGCCAGCTACGTCGAGCGCGACGGCCTCGATGAGCGTGGCAACATCTTCTTCGCCGCCGTCGAAATGACGCGCATGCCGATGCTGATCACCGATCCGCGCCAGCCCGATAATCCGATCGTGTTCGTCAACGGCGCCTTCGTCGACCTGACCGGTTATCCGATCGACCAGATCATGGGCCGCAACTGCCGCTTTTTGCAGGGGCCGGAAACCGACCGCAGCACCGTGGCCGAACTGAACCGCGCGGTGAAGGAAGAGCGTGCAGTCGCGGTCGACATCCTGAACTACAAGGCCGACGGCACGCCGTTCTGGAATGCGCTGTTCTTTGGCCCGATCTTCGACCAGGACGGCAATATCCTGTACTTCTTCGCGTCGCAGATGGACATCACCGAGCGCCGCTCGAACCAGGAATCGTACCTGCAGGCGCAGAAGATGGAGGCGATCGGCCAATTGTCGGCCGGCATGGCGCACGACTTCAACAATCTGCTGCAGGTCATCAACGGCAACCTCGAACTGGCGCTGATGGGTGCCAACAGCAATCCGAAGATCGGCGAACCGGTGCGCCGCGCCCAGCGCGCCACGATGCAGGCCGGCAAACTCACCCAGCAACTGTTGACCTTTGCCCGCAAGCAGCGGCTCGAGGCCCAGCGCCTGAGCCTGAACAGCCTGGTGGTCGATTTTTCCGACATGCTGGTGCGCACGCTGGGCGAGAAGGTCGACCTGCGGCTTGACCTGAAACCCGGCCTGCAGCCGTGCACGCTGGACCCGACCTACCTCGAGATGGCGCTGCTCAACGTGGTGCTGAACGCGCGCGATGCGATGCCCGACGGCGGCGCGGTCACGGTCGGCACCTCCCTGCTGACGGCCGAACGGCGGCGCCTGCTCAAGCTGCCCGAGGGCGACTACGTCTGCATCTGCGTGCATGACCAGGGCAAGGGCATGCCGCCCGAAATCCTGCGCCGCGCCACCGAGCCGTTCTTTACCACCAAGGGGCCGGGCACCGGGCTCGGGCTGGCGATGGTGCACGGCTTCGTGCAGCAATCGCACGGCAAACTCGATATCGAAAGCGAACCGGGCCAGGGCACGCTGGTGCGCATGGTGTTCCCGGTGACGGCGCTGGCGGCGCACGATGGCGCCGAACACGGCCGCGAGCAGGCAGCTGGCGCCGCGCCCGGCGCGTCGCAGCCGCGCCGCTGCCGGGTGCTGGTGGTCGAAGACAACGACGACGTGCGCGAACTAGCCGAGAGCATGCTCCAGATGGCCGATTACGACGTCGTCTCGGCGCCCAGCGGCGAGCGCGCGCTGGGCCTGCTGGAAGGCGGCGAGCAGGTCGACCTGCTGTTTACCGACGTCATCATGCCGGGCGGGATGAACGGGCTCGAACTGATCGAGCGCGTGCATGCCCGGCTGCCTGCGCTGCCGGTGCTGGTGACCACCGGCTACATGGATGAATTACCGGGCCAACGCGAGCGTGGCGACGGGCTCGATGTGCTGGGCAAGCCGTACCAGCACCAGGATTTGCTGGACCGGGTCAGCGCGGCGCTCAAGCGGGCCGCCTGAAGGCCGCGATCGCCGCGCCAAGGGCGAGCCATAAAAAAAGCCGGCGTGGATTACTCCCGCCGGCTTTTGTCATGCGTGCTGCGCGCTTATGCTTTCGGACCGCCACCGAGCAAAAACGCCAGCTTCTGGCGCGCCGGCTTGGCCTGGCCGGACTGGGCCGGGGCCGCATCCTTGCGCGGGCTGGCGGCCGGCTCGTAGGGCTTGAGGAACCACGGATCGACCTTCTCGCGGCGCGAGCCGGGACCGAGGCCGCTACTACGCGGGCCGCGCGCGCCGTAGCCACCGGTTTCGTCGTTGCGGCGCGCGCTGCTGGCGCCGTGGCTGCTGCCGCCGGCGCTGTGGCGTGGCTGGCTGTCACGCGGCGCGCTGTCGCGTCCGCCCTCGCGCGGCGCGCTGTCACGCGCACCGCCCTCACGGCTGCCGAAGCTGTCACGCGGCCGGCTCGATGGCGCCACGAAACCGGGCAGCTCGCCACGCGGGATGGTCTGCTTGATCAGTTTTTCGATGTCCTGCAGCAGCCGTTCGTCCTTTTCGGAATACACCGACAAGGCGTCGCCCGAGGCGCCGGCGCGGCCGGTGCGGCCGATGCGGTGCACGTAGTCTTCGGCGTTGTACGGCAGGTCGTAGTTGATCACGGCCGGCAGGTCGGAAATATCCAGGCCGCGCGCGGCGACGTCGGTCGCCACCAGCACTTCGACGCCGCCCTGCTTGAAGGCTTCGAGCGCCGCCATGCGTTCTTGCTGGGTCTTGTCGCCGTGGATCGCCGAGGCCTTGATGCCGCGCTTTTCGAGGTGGGTCGACAGGCGCGAAGCGCCGATCTTGGTGTTCGAGAAGACGATCACCTGCTTCAGGTTGCGTTCGCGGATCAGGTGCTCGACCACGTCCTGCTTGTGCCCTTCCTCGACCTTGTAGACGATTTGCGTGACGCGGTCGGCGGTGGCGTTGCTGCGTGCCACTTCGATCGTCAGCGGATCGTTCAGGAAGGTGTTGGCCAGCTTCTTGATCTCGGGCGAGAAGGTGGCCGAGAACATCAGGTTCTGGCGCGCCTTCGGCAGCAGGTTGATGATGCGCTGCAGGTCGGGCAGGAAGCCCATGTCGAGCATGCGGTCGGCTTCGTCCATCACCAGCATCTGCACCTGGCCCAGGCTGACGTTCTTCTGCTCGATATGGTCGAGCAGGCGGCCCGGGGTGGCGATCACGATTTCGACGCCGCGGCGCAGGATCTCGGTCTGCGGCTTCATGTCCATGCCGCCGAACACCACGGTGGCGCGCAGCGGGGTGTGGCGCGCGTAGGCCTTGACATTGTCGGCCACCTGCACCGCCAGTTCACGGGTCGGCACCAGCACCAGTGCGCGCACCGGGTGGCGCGCCGGCGACATGCTGGCGTTGGCGTGCTGCATCAGCAATTGCAGGATCGGCAGCGAGAAGCCGGCGGTCTTGCCGGTGCCGGTCTGGGCTGCGCCCATCACGTCGCGGCCCTGCAACACCACGGGGATTGCCTGGGCCTGGATCGGGGTCGGGTGCACGTAGCCCTGGTCCGTCAGGGCGCGCAGGATTTCCGGCGCCAGGCCGAAATCGGCGAAGCGCACGACCGCCGCTTCAGTGGCTGCGGCTGCAGGGACAGGCGTCAGGGCAGCGGCGGTCGCGGCGATTTCGTTGTTGTTCGGTGTATCAGACATAGTTTTCCAGGCGTTATTCGTTCTGTTCTACGATCGGGCAGGTTGTCCCAACGCGGGCGGGAGTGAACCCGGCGCGGCATGGGGCGGAACGGGAGCTGGGCGCCGCGCGAGGCGGATTTTACCGGCGTTCGGCCGGCGCGCCGGGCCTGGGACGAACCCGAGGCGGCAGGCCGTCGGCAAGCCGGAAAAGCGGATGTAGAGACACTTTTAGCGGGTGACACGATACCTGAAATCGGCACCACTGTATATGCTGTCCTGATTTGCAGACAGTTTATCAAAAGAAACAACAACGCACAGGAAGGTGTTTCATTCTTGTTCTGGCTGGCGCCAGCCGCGCTGCTGGGCTGCGCGTTCGGCGCCGGGGTCGAGCGTGGCGCCGACGATGCGCTGCTCGATTGCTTCGCGCACCGACGGCGGCATCATGCTGCCATCGATGTAGGCGGCCCCGGCCTGGCCCTGGGCCAGGACCGGAATGGTCCAGCGCCCGCCGCTCAGGCAGCCGAGCCCGGCGATGGTGTCGACGATGAAGCTGCGGCAATAGCCGCCGTCGCGCGCCACGAAGGTGACGCCGATGCGCACCCCGCTGCCGGACGGGCCGGGGCTGGCCAGCTGGCCGCCCAGCGCGGCCACCAGCGGACCGCGCGCGACCAGGGTGCCATTGTCGTCGTCGAGCATGGCCAGGCCGGCGTCGGCGCCGATCGTGCGCCAGCCGAGCGCACCGGCTGCGGCGCCGAACACGAAGGCGGCGCCGATCGCGATGAAGTGGCGGCGGCACCAGTTACTGTGGGTGACCGGCTGCGCCGGGACGGCGCGTCCGGGACGCAGGCTGTTCAGGTGCACCACCTTGGCGCCGCACGGCGGCGCGCCGCGCTGGGCCGCGTTGGCGTGGTCATGGCGCTCGTGGCCATTGGCCGACACGCTCGACAAACGGCTGTGCCCGTTTTGCTGGCGCGCCCGGTCTTCGGCGCGGTGCTGGGCAATCCGGGCCGCCAGCACCGGATCGGCGCGCATCGCCCGCTCGACCGCCGCCCGCGCCGGCTCGGCCAGTTCGCCGTGGATGTACGCGATCAGGAGGTCGTCCGAGAATCTCATGCTGGCGCCGGTGTGGTGGGTTGACTAGGAGGTGATCAGGCCATGTTCGTCGAGCACGTCGTGCAGCAGTTCGAGCCGGATCACGGGATTGTCGAGCATCAGCATATTGTGCTTCTGCCCGTTCGGTAAGGGCAGCAGCTCGCACCAGCGGTTGGCGACCCAGCCGCAATCGTCGAGCCGGAACGGCGGCTGCACCGGCCAGCGTTCGGGCGGCACATCGTGCAGTGAATTGAGCACCCGGTCGAGCGCATCGGCCGCGCCCTGCAGCTCGGACGGAATGCGGATGCTGCGGTCGTCCTCGATCAGTTCGGCCTCGGCCATCCACAGCCCATTGACGCGCTGCTCGGCGGTGATGACGTTGAAGCGCGCGCCGCCGCGGCAGCTGACCTGCATCAGGCCCGGGGTCTCGGTCGAGGATTCGACCACCGAGGCCACGGTGCCGGAGGCAACGAAGCGTTCGCCATCGCCATCCGGCTTGCGTACTTCGTTTCCGTGTGTCAGCAGCACCACCCCGAACGGCATGTTGTCGGTCAGGCAGCGGCCGATCATGTCGAGGTAGCGCACCTCGAACACTTGCAGCGGCAAGACCCCGTCCGGAAACAATACCGTACTGAGCGGGAACAGTGGCATGGTGAGCGTCGACATGGCCCCATGATGACAGAATCACCCCAATGGCGGGAGCACGATTGCGATGCCCAGCGCATGCCCGTCCCGGCCGGGTTGACGCTCAGGGCCACGACCGGGGTCAGGTCTCTGGCGCGTGCAGTGGCAGGTAGCGCAGCGTGTGGATCAGGTTGCGCAGGCGCCAGCGCAGGCGGCCCCAGCCCGGGCCGGGGGCCGCCGTCACCTGCACCGTGACCAGGCCGCCGGCCACCGGCGGACAGGCAAACACGTGGCGCCCTTCTTCTTCGAACGGCAGGCGCAGCTCGCCGCCGGCCTTGATGCGCAGGGGACCGAACACGACCGGCACGCGGCCCTCGTTGCGCAGCAGCAGCACGTCGCGCACGCCGCGCGTGAGCCGGATCTCGTCCGGTACGGTCAGGCTGGCGTGGCTGGCGCCGGGAGGAAACGCGAGCAGCACTTCATGGCTGCCGCCGCCAAGCGGCGCCAGCATGCTCCAGAGACCCATCAGCACCAGCACGACGGCCGCCCCTGCCAGCGGCCAGTGGCGCAGCAACAGCGCCTTCATGCGCGCCATCGATTCAGATTGCAGATTAAAATATTGCCCCCGATAAAGATATAATAGCCATGGTGAACTGAAAAATTCGCAAACGCGTGCGCCCCGTGAAGACAAGGATGCGTATGCTACGAAATCTTCCGGCCTTCGATCAACCCCGCCGACCCGGCTGCACTCATTCCAGGGACATGCAGCAGACCCTTACTTCTTCCACGCACACTCCACTTCCACCGTCCCCATCCCGCGGGCCGGGGACTGGCCACACGCCGCTGCTGCTGGCGCTGGTCGTGTTCATCGTGACGCTCCTGATCACCTTCGTCGCCTATACCAGTTCGCAGCGCAATGCCCAGAACCAGTTGCGCGAAGCATTCGACTACCGCGCGCGTGACTTGAGCCACGGCATCGAGCGCCGTATGGCGGTCTACGAACAGGTGCTGCGCGGCGCGCGCGGCTATCTGCGCGGCTCGGTCGACGTGACGCGCGCCGATTTTAGCGAGTATTACCGCCAGCTGCGCCTGGACCAGTCCTTCCGCGGCCTGCAAGCGCTCGGCATCGCCACCGCCCTGGCCCCGGGCGCGGTGGCGGCGCACGAAGCACGGGTGCGCGCCGAAGGCTTCCCCGACTACCGCGTGCAGCCGCGCGCCGATACACCGTTGATGACCGCGATCTCGCACATCGAGCCTTACGCCGGGCGCAACCTGCGCGCCTTCGGCTTCGACATGTATAGCGAGCCGGTGCGACGGGCGGCGATGGCCGCGGCGCGCGACAGCGGCCAGGCCGCACTCAGCGGCAAGGTGGTGCTGGTGCAGGAAGGCAACGATAGCAGCGAGTCGGGCATTTTGATGTACCTGCCGGTGTACCGCGCCGGCGCCCCGGTGCAAACAGTCGAACAGCGCCGCGCCGCCCTGCTCGGCTGGGTGTATGCGCCGTTTCGCATGAGCGACCTGATGCCCGGCGTGGGCGGCCTGGCCACGTCGCAGCTCGACGTCGCCGTGTACGATGGCGCCGTGGCGAACGAGGATGCGCTGCTGTATCGCCTGGCAGCGCAGGATGACGCTGTTGCCCACGTGCCCAAGTTGCAAACCAGCACGCGCCTGCTGATCGCCGGCCGCAGCTGGACCGTCAACATGGCGTCCAGCCCGGCGCTCGAAGCGACCTACGGCGGCGCCCGCCCGCGCATGATCGCGGCGGTCGGCATCCTGTTCGGCTTGCTGATCAGCCTGGTGGTGTGGCTGCTGGCCGGCTCGCGCCGGCGCGCGCTGCAGCTGGCGCACGCGATGACCTTCGAGCTGCGCGAGTCGCACGACCGCATCGCCGCCGACAGCCGCCGCACGCGGGTGATCCTGGAAACCGCGTATGACGGCTTTATTGCACTCGACCGCCATGGCCGCATCACCGACTGGAATGCCCAGGCCAGCCGCATCTTCGGCCTGAGCGCCGAGGCGGCCATCGGGCGCCAGGGCGAGCTGCTGGTGCCCGAGGAACTGCGCGCCGCGTTTCGCGCCACCTTCGAGGCCTTTGCGCACAGCGGCGCCGGCCCGCTGCTCGATGGCCCGACCGAGACCGAGGCCCTGCATGCCGATGGCCGGCGGGTGCCGGTGGAACTGGCGGTGGCGCGCCTGCCGAGCGGCGACGGCGCCGGCGTCACCGTGTTCGTGCGCGACATCACGGCGCGCCGCGACGCCGAAGCGCGCGAGGGTCAACGCCAGTCGCGCCTGGACGAAGCGCGCGCGGCCCTGAACCGGGCCCAGAAACTGGAGGCGGTGGGCAAGCTCACCGGCGGCGTGGCGCACGACTTCAACAACATCCTGCACATCATCAGCGCCAACGTGCAATTGATGCTGCGCGCCGACGGCCCGCCCAACCGCAAGCGCCTGCACAACATCCTCGACGCGGTCGAGCGCGGCGCGCGCCTGGCCGGCCAGTTGCTGGCCTTTGCCCGGCGCCAGCCGCTGCACCCGAGCGTGGTGAATGTGGCCGAGCTGCTCGAACGCAGCGACAGCCTGCTGCAGCGCGCCGCTGGCGACAGCATCATCCTGACGCGCAGCAGCGCGCCCGACCTGTGGCCGACGCTGGTCGACCCGAACCAGCTCGAGCATGTGCTGCTGAACCTGGTGATCAATGCGCGCGACGCCATGGATGGCGCCGGCCGCATCGCGCTGCAATTGGCCAACGTCACGGTCGACGGCCTCCACGTGCCGGACGCCGCCACACTGCCGCCGGGCGCGGCCGAACAGTTCGACGCCGAGATGGTGGCCGGCGAATACGTGGCAGTGGCGGTCAGCGACAGCGGCCACGGCATGCCGGCCGAGGTCATGGAGCATGCCTTCGAACCGTTCTTCACTACCAAGCCCGAGGGCAAAGGCACCGGCCTCGGACTGTCGATGGCGCACGGCTTCGTGCGCCAGAGCGGCGGCCACATCCGCCTGGCGAGCGCGCCCGGCGCCGGCACCACGGTGACCATCTATTTGCCGCGCCACACGGCGCCGGCGCTGCCGGCCCTGCCGGAACCGGTTGGCGGCATGCATCCGTAAAGCACCGGCGGCGCGCCACGCCAGGCCCACGCCGCGTTTGGACCGGCTTTGCTAGCGTGGCAACCAGGTGCCGGCGCAAGACCTGGCAATCGCCACGGCGCGCATGCCGACCATGCCCAGACGTGGACTGGTGCTGGATGTGACAGGCTGACGCCCGGCGCTGCAAGCCGCCGATATGCGCCGCATGCGACAGCGGCGGGCGTACACGCGGGTGCTACAGTGATGCCATGAAACTGTTCTATAACGTGGCCGGGGTGCTGGCCGTGATCCTCGGCATTCTCGGCATTTTTTTGCCGCTGCTGCCAACCACCCCCTTCCTGCTGCTGGCCTCGGCCTGCTTCGCGCGCGGCTCGGTGCGCCTGCATCGCTGGCTGCTGGGCCATCCGGTATTCGGCGACTACCTCGCCAACTTCGAGGCCGGGCGCGGCATTCCGCTCAAGGGCAAGATCGTCGCCACCGTCATGCTGTGGGGCTCGATGCTGTGGTCGACCCGGCATTTCGACAGCATCGCCCTATTGCTGCTGATGCTGCTGATCGGGGCATGCGTGAGCACGTATATGTGGTGCTTCCTGCCGACACTGCGCCTGCCGCCGAAGTCGCAGCGCGCAGTGCCGCCTACCGTGCAGCCTACCGTGCAGCCCGCCGAGCAGCTCGACTCCACCCGCCTGAAATAAGCCGCTGCCCGGCGGCGATCATCCGTTGATGCTGCGTTCCAGCAGGTCCAGCAGGTCCAGCATCCCGGCCGCGATCTCGGCGCCGCGGGTTTCGATGGCGCAGTAACCGCTGTCGAGGAATACGTACAGGCGTAGCGCTCGACGTCCTTGTGCACGGTGAAGGCATCGACGATAGCGGTCAGAGTGTCAGCGCTGTAAAGGTGGTCGGCGACAAAAAAGCACCGCATTCACACGCACGCCGTCTTTTGTAATATTATTAGTTACATGAAACGCGACAGCAAACTCTCTTCCGTCCTCCACGTGCTGCTGCACCTGGCGCACAGCGAACGCCCAATCACGTCCGAGCAGATGGCCGCCATGCTCGGCACCAACCCGGTGCTGGTGCGGCGCGTGCTGGCCGGCCTGCGCGAGCGCGGCTACATCAGTTCGGAGCGCGGCCATGGCGGCGGCTGGGCCGTCACCTGCGACCTGGCCCAGGTCACCCTGCGCGACGTCTACGACGCGGTCGGCGCACCGAGCGTGTTCGCAATGGGCAATCGCAACGAGCACAGCGAATGCCTGGTCGAACAGGTGGTAAACGCCTCGCTGGCGGACGCCTTCGCCGAGGCCGAAGCGCTGCTGGTCGAGCGCCTCGGCCAGGTAACGCTGGCCGACCTGTCGCGCGACTTCAACGGACGCTACGCCATCCATCTGCAAGGAAAGCCAAACCACGACCATGACCACGACCATGACCGCAACTGAACAGCGCATTGCCGCCCAGCCCGAGCGTGATTTCGACGCCATCGTCATCGGCGGCAGCTACGCCGGCCTGTCCGGCGCGCTGCAACTGGCGCGCGCCAGGCGCCGCCTGCTGGTGGTCGACGCCGGCCAGCGCCGCAACCGCTTCGCGAGCGACTCGCACGGCTTCCTGACCCGCGACGGCCATCCGGCCGCCGCCATCGCGCAAGAAGGCCGAACCCAGCTTGCCGCCTATCCCACCGTGCACTGGCACGACGGACTGGCGCTCGAGGCGCGCGCCGACGGCGACGGTTTCATCGTCACCCTGGACAACAAGGAGAGCGTGCGCGCGGCGCGCCTGGTGCTGGCCACCGGTGTGCGCGACGAACTGCCACCGATCCCGGGGCTGGTCGAGCGCTGGGGCAAGAGCGTGTTCCATTGCCCGTACTGCCACGGCTACGAACTCGATCAAGGCCGCATCGGCGTGCTGGCCAGCAGTCAGATGTCGGTGCACCAGGCGCAGATGCTGCCGCACTGGGGCCAGGTAACGCTGTTTACCAACGACGTGTGCCCGCTCGACGACGCCCAACTGGCCGACCTCGACGCGCGCGGCGTGCGTGTCGAGCACGCGCGGGTCGAGCGCATCGACGACACCGCCACCGTGGTTCTGGCCGATGGCCGGCGCGCACAAATGGACGGCCTGTTCACCTTCGGCCGCCTGCACATGGCCAGCCCCATCGCCGAACAGCTCGGCTGCGCGCTGGACGATGGCCCGCTCGGCCCTTACATCCGCACCGACGACACGCGCCAGACGACGGTGCCGGGCGTGTTCGCCGCCGGCGACGCGATGCGCAATGCCAGCAATGTGGCGATGGCCGTCGCCGACGGCACGATGGCCGGCGTCGGCGCCCATCGCTCGCTGCTGTTCGGCATTGCGCCGTTCATGAAGACTTGATGCATCGGCCTTGATGCATCGGCCGTGATGCATGGGCCTTGATGCATCGGCCTTGATACGACACGGCCTGCTTCAGCCAGCCTTGACCGGAACCGATCCGATCAGCGTCGCCTCAAGACGCCAGTTCAGCAAACCCGGACGAAGTGCCCGCGTGCGTCGGTTGGATAGCGCATCGAGATTTGCTCTGAATCGGGTTGGTAGCTCAGGTCGACCGATCCATCACGTGAGGTGAAGCGGTTTTCGCCAATGCGGTCGAGCGCCACATCGCGGCGCGGACGGAACTCGATCCACAGGCGTTCTTGCACCCGATGCAGCTTCACGCGCTGGCCGTTGGACAGCTGGTATTGCCCCTCCATTTGATCAAGCAGTTGCCCACTGGGCGGCAGTGTCTGCGGCGCACGATCGTCGCTGACACACATAACCGCGGCGCCAGCGGCATTCGCTAGCGGCGAAAACAAGCTCAAGGCTAAGGCGGCCGTCAATGCGGCGGCCCCGGACGTCATGGTGCGCATGGTCACTCCTAAAAAATGTCATGATTTAGGCATGGCCGCCCCAATGGCGGCACTCCCACCAGGTCAGACCACAGTGAGTGACGCGAGTGCGCAGCTTTTCACGGCGTCCGCGCGCATATTGAGGGTGCTCAAATCAAGCGTTGAATCCCCCGCTTGCGCCACCGTCGGCCACCCTCGCGCATAATGGAATGACGTCAACGAAGAATGCGCTTCCATGGAAATTTTGTTCCTCGGCACCTCGGCCGGCACGCCGACCAGGCAACGCAATATGTCGGGCCTGGCGCTGCGCCTGCGCGGCGCGCGCCAGTGGGTGCTGGTCGATTGCGGCGAAGGCACCCAGCACCGCATCCTGCGCACCCCGCTCTCTTTGATGAGCCTGCGCGCCGTGTTCATCACCCATATGCATGGCGACCATTGCTATGGCCTGCCCGGCCTGCTGGCCAGCGCCGGCATGCTGGGCCGCCTTGAGCCGCTGACGATTGTTGGCCCGGCGCCGCTGCGCGCCATGCTCGAGGCGGTCATGGCGGCCAGCGAACTGACCCTGCCCTACCCGCTCACTTTCCTCACGCCCGACGACCTGGCCGATGCTGCGCTGCTAAAGTCGAGCCTGCCCGACCTGGCGCTCGAGGCCACGGCGCTGTCGCACCGCATCCCGTGCTGGGCCTATACCTTCACCGAAAGCGCGCTCGAGCGCCGACTGGACATCGACAAGCTGCACGCGGATGCGATCCCCTCGTCGCCGCTGTGGGGCGAGCTGCAGCGCGGCCACGACGTGACGCTGGCCGACGGCCGCCGCATTGCCGCGCACGACTACCTGCTTGCGCCGCGCCGCGCACGGCGCATCGTGGTGGCGGGCGACAATGACCGCCCCGAACTGCTGGAGCATGTCGCGCGCGCAGCCGACGTGCTGGTGCACGAGGCAACCTACACTGAAGACATCCTGCAGAAAATCGGCCCCGGTCCGCAGCACAGCTCGGCGATGCGGGTAGCCCGCTTTGCGCAACAGGCCGGCGTGCGCAACCTGGTGCTGACCCACTTCAGCCCGCGCTACCAGGAGCACGGCGCGCTAGCGCTGTCGCTGCTCGAAGACGAAGCACGCGCCGAATTCGACGGCCACCTGGTGCTGGCGCGCGACCTCGATCATTTTGTACTGGATCGCACCGGGGATTTGCGGCTGGCGGTGTAAGGCAAGCTCACCCGAACTTAATCACTGAAACTTGAGCCCGGCCGATCCGGTACGCTCGACCTCGAACACCTCCGAACGACCGCTGCTGAGCATGATGCTGAACGGCGACGCCCCGCGCGCGCCCATCTGCGGATTGCTCAGCAGGCCACCGAAGTCGCCATGCCCGGGCGCTGCCGGGCCGGCCCCATCCGCGCCCTGCGCCAGGCGTGCGTTCAGGTTCGCCACCGTGCTGCGCAGCGCCGCCAGCTGGCGTTGCTGTTCCTGCAATTGGGCTTCGTAGCCGGCGCACAGCGCGCGCAGTTGTTCGATGTCGCGCCCGGCGTCCAGGTGCAGGCGTTCGGCCAGTTCCTCGACCAGCGCCTGCAGCGTGCGCGCCGTGTGCTGGCGCTCGAGGGCGGCACCGGGCGCATCAAGCGCCAGCTCCTTGAGCAAGCGGTGGATGGTCGACTTCGATCCGGTGCCCAGCAGCAGGCGTACCGCGTCAGTCGACGGGTGACGCCCCTGCGCCAGCAGCTCGTCGCGGCAGGCCCGAACCTGGGCCTTGGTCAATCCAGTGCGCGCCATGTGCGGCTCCTTTCGGTGTGATGCCTACGAACTGGCCTGCTTGACCAGCCCCGCGTGCTGGCTGCGGTTGAGCTTGGGATGCACGATCGGGATGGTCAGCATGGTGCTGCCCACCGCCATCAACAGCAGCGCGGTGAACATCTCGCTGGTGATGATGCCCTTGTCGAGCAGGATGTTGGCAAAGATGATCTCGATCAGGCCCTTGGTCTGCAGCAGCCAGCCGATGATCGACGCTTCGCCGCGCTGCCACCCCAGCGCGCGGCCGGCAATGTGGGCGCCGGCCAGCTTGCCGCCGACCGAGGCAAACAGCAGCAGCGCGGCGACAAAGAACACCGCGTAGCCGCCCAGGTCCCACTTGGTGCGCAGGCCGGTGCTGAGGAAAAACACCGGCATCAGCACCAGCAGCACGTTCTTGAACAAGCCATCGAGCTGCTCCTGCTCGAACCAGTCGGCGTCCATCACCACGCCGGCCAGGAAGGCGCCGACCATATAGTGCAGGCCGGCCCAGTCGGCGCCGAAGCCGCATGCGATCAGCCAGATCAGCGCCACATACCAGCGTTCGCCCGCAGGCAGGCGCTGCATCAGGCGCCGGTACAGGAAGGTGAGCACGGTGAAGCCGGCCAGGAAGCTGGCCTGGCGTCCGACGCGCTCCCAATCGAGCAGGATCAGGGCCAGCACGCCCCAGATCGCGACGTCGTCGAGGCTGGCGTAGCGCATGATGCGCTGGCCCATCGGCTGGCGCAAAATGCCAAGCTTTTCCATCAGCAGCACCAGCACCGGCAACGCCGTCACGGCGCACGACATGCCGACGCCGAGCATGAACTGCCAGCTGGCCGCTTCAGGGCCCATCCAGCCCTGGTAGCCGATCAGGAGCAGCGCCGCGCCGCAGCCGAACAGCAGCGGCGTACCCAGCGACAGGCCGGCGGCGACGGCGCTTTCGCGGCGGTATTGCCAGACTTTTTTCAGGTCGAGCTCGATACCGGCCAGCATCACGAACAGCATCACGCCCCACATCGCGATGCCGCTCAGGGTCTTGACCACGTCGGGGTTGAAGACGAAGGCGTGGTATTCCGGCAAGGCGGCGCCGAGCACGCCGGGACCGAGCAGGACGCCCATGATGATCTGCACCACGGCCAGTGGCGCGAAGTAGTCGGTCTTGCACAGGCGCCACACCAGGTAGGGCGCCACGAAGATGAGCAGCATCGCGATCAGGAAGATCTCGGTCGTATTCAAAGTTTGTCTCCGTTATCGTTATCGTTCTGGTCTTGAATTACGCATTACGTAATTACATAACTTGACGAATAGTAACGTAGTTTCAAGCCTTTGGGACCGTTTCCAACTAGTCTTCCTGGATGGGTAACTGCGCCTGGCGCGCGCGCTGCGGCAGCAGATCATGGACGATCGCATTCAGGCGCTCGATCGACACCGGCTTGCCCAGGTGCGCCGAGTAACCCGCTTCACGCGCCAGTACGAGGTCGGCATCGCGCCGCATGCCGGTGATGGCGATCGCCGGCAGCGCAGCGTACTGTTCCATGCTGCGTACGCGGCGCAGCAATTCGTAGCCGTCGATGTCGGGCATCGAGATATCCGAGATCAACAGGTCGACCTGCTCTTGGGCGAGCAGGTCGAGCGCCTGCAATGCGCTCGAGGCCCCGAACACGATCGCGCCGCTCATCTCGAGCAGCGACGTGAACACCTGCAGCATCTCTTCCATGTCGTCCACCACCAGGATGCGCAGTCCGGCCAGGTTGTCGGCCGCCGCCGGGGCGTTGCCGCCGGGCGCCGTTTTGCTGTCGAACAGCGGCAGCCACAGGCTGAAGCGCGCGCCGTGGCCGACGCCTTCCGAGGCCGCTTCGACGTGGCCGCCGTGCAGCGCCACGATCTCGCGCACCAGCGCCAGCCCGATGCCAAGACCGCCCTTGCTGCGGGTGGTCACGGCCATGCTCTGGCCGTACATGTCGAACACATGCGGCAGGAACGCTGGCGCGATGCCCTGCCCGTTATCGCTCACGTCGATGCGCAGCGCCTCGGGCTCGTGCTCCAGGTGCACTTCGATGCGTCCGCCGGCCGGCGTGAACTTGATCGCGTTGCTGATCAGGTTCATCACCACCTGCTCGATGCGCACCACGTCGGCCAGTACCGGCAGATTGTCCGCGCCACCAGTGAATTCGATCGTCAGGTCGTGCGCAGCCGGATCGTTGCGCGCCGCCTCGACCATGCCCTGCAGCAGGTTGTCGAGCACCACCGGCGCCATCGTCAGCGACAGCTTGCCGGTGCGCACCCGCGATATGTCCATCAGGTCATCGATGATCTTGGCCTGGCTCATCACCGAGCTGCGGATGATCGAGGCGGCGCGCATGAAGGTGCTCGAATTACGCAACTCGGGCATGCGCGACATCAGCTCGACGTTAATGTGAATCATGTTGAGCGGATGGCGCAGCTCATGCGACATCACGGCCAGGAACTCGTCCTTGAGTGCGGCGGCATTCTCGGCGTCCGAGCGCACCGCCTGCTCGCGATTGAGGGCCTGTTCGCGTTCCTTGCCCTGGCGCTCGCGCGCGGTCTGGTCGCGCGCGATTTTTGCGTAGCCATAAAAGTCGCCATTGCGCAGCGGCGTGGTGACGCCGCTGCAGAAGAAACGGCTGCCGTCCTTGCGCAGATGCCAGCGTTCGTCTTCGGCGCGGCCGTCTTCGAGCGCGCGCCGCAATTCGTCCTGCGGCACACCGGCGGCGATATCTTCGAACACGAACAGGCGCTCGGTGCTCTGGCCCTGCATTTCGTCGGCGCTATAACCGAACAGCGCTTCGGCGCCCTTGTTCCAGCTGGTAACGCGGCCCTCTTCGTCCATCGTGATGATGGCGTAATCATTGGCGCTCTCGGCCACCATGCGCATGCGTGCCTCGCTGGCGCGGGCCTGCTCTTCGGCCTGGCGGCGGGCAGTAATGTCGAAGAACGTCATCACTGCGCCTTCGATCCGGTCTTCGTTGGTGCGGTACGGCAGCAGGCGCACGATATAGCAGCGCCCTTCGTTGCTGCGCACTTCGCGCTCGACCGGGCGCAAGGTCTCAAAGGTGACGCTGACGTCCTCGGCCAGCTGGTCATAGTCGAGCTTGTGGGTCAGGTCGAGCAGCGAACGGCCGACATCGGTCGCGATGATCGAGAACAGGTCGGCCGCGCGCGGCGTGAAGCGCTTGATGCGCAGCCCGCTGTCGACAAAGATGGTGGCGATGTCGGTCGAGGCTATCAGGTTGTTCAGGTCGTCGTTGGCCTTGCTGGTTTCCTCGACCTTGACCTTGAGCTCGTAATTGACGGTGACCAGCTCTTCGTTGACCGACTGCAGTTCTTCCTTGCTGGTTTCGAGTTCTTCGGTGGCCGAGCGCAATTCTTCATTGATCGCCTGCAGCTCTTCGTTCGAGGCGCGCAACTCTTCGGTGGAGATTTCGGAATACTCGATCGTCTCTTGCAGCTGCTCGCGCTTGCGCTGCAATTCGGCTTCGAGCTGGGACAGCACCACATCGTGGCTGCCGTCGGGGCGCACCGGCACGGCCGCACCGGCGCCGGCGCTGCTGTCAGTGCGCCTGAACAGCACCAGCATGAAGTCGTCCTCGGATTCTTCGTCGCGGAACACACTCACCGCCATCGCAATCATGCCCGGCGCGCCATCGCCTGCGAGCTCGACCGGACGGCAATCGACGCTGCCGGCGTTCTGCCCCACCTGGTACATGGCCGAGCGCAGCTCGAGGCGCAATTCGGGCAGCACCAGCGCCAGCAGGTTGCGCGACGGCTCGCCGCCGGCCATGCGCAAGAACACGCCGGCCTGCTCGGACACGTGCACCAGGTTGCCCTCGCGGTCGATCACCACCGACGGCGGCGAGGCCTGGGCCAGCGCGCGCTGGTGCAGCTCGGCATAGGTCGAGGGCCGCTTGCCGGGCAGCTTGGGGCGGCTGATTTCAGGCAGCCGCACACCATACAGGGCCATCGACGGATTCTGGTACTGCATCTGGCGCCCTGTGGGGCGCGCGCGGTAGATACGGTTCTTCTTGTCGACCGGTATGAAATAGTCGGACACCGACTCGGCCGACTCGGAGCTGCCCAGGAACAGGAAGCCGCCGGGTTTGAGTGCGAAGTGGAACGTTTGCAGAACCCGGATCTGGACGTCGCGGTTCAGGTAAATCAGCAGGTTGCGGCAGGTAATCAGATCGAGGCGCGAAAACGGCGGGTCGCGCAGCAGGTTGTGCGAAGCAAAAAGGATGCGGTCGCGCAGCGACTTGCGGATGCGGTAGCGGCTGTCTTCGCGCTTGAAATACTGGCGCAAACGGCTCGGCGCGACATCGGTGATGATCGACGACGGGTAGTTGCCGGCGCGCGCAGTGTCGATCGAGTGGTCGTCGATGTCCGACGCGAACACCTGGAACGGCGCCGCATGCTCGCCGAGCGCGGCCTGATCGGCCATCAGCATCGCCAACGAATACGCTTCTTCGCCGCTGGCGCAGGCCGCCACCCAGGCCCGCACTTCGTCGTTGGGAGCGCGGTCCTTGAACAGTTCGGGAATGACATTGCGCTCGAGCGACTCGAACGCTTCGCGGTCGCGGAAGAAATTGGTGACACCGATCAGCATGTCGTCGAGCAGCAATGTATTCTCAGCGACGTCGGCCTCGAGCAGGTCGCGGTACTGGGCCAGGTTCTGCATCTGGCGCACCTGCATACGTCGCTCGATACGGCGCAGCACGGTGGCGCGTTTGTAGTGACGGAAGTCGTGGCCGGTGCGGTTGAGCAAGGACGAGATGATGGCGTGCAGCGCGTCTTCGCTGCCGGGATCGTCGTCAGGCGACGCCAGTTCGGTGACCACCTCGCCATCATCGGACATCGGCAACCGGATGCGCTTGGCGTTGTCCCACAGGTCGACCAGCTTCTGCGGCATCTCGACCACCGGCATGATGAAGTCGACCGCGCCGGTGCGGATCGCCGCCGCCGGCATGCCGTCGTGCTCGGCATCGCCGGGACTTTGCACCAGGGTCAGCCCGCCCTGCTCCTTGACCCGGCTCAGGCCAACCGCACCATCCGAACCGGTGCCCGACAGCACGATCGCGATCGCCCGCTCGCGGTGCACCTGCGCCAGGGTGCGGAAGAACAGGTCGATCGCCACGTGCTGGCCACGCGGGCGCTCGAGTTCCTGCACCAGCAGCAGGCCATCGACCATCGACAGGTGCAGATTGGGCGCGATCACGTACACGTGGCCGGGCTCGACCTGCACGCGCGACGTAACCTGAATCACCGGCATGCGCGTGGCGCGCTGCAGGATCGCCGCGGCCGAACTGGGATGGCGCGGCGACAGGTGCAGGATCACGACAAAGGCCATCTCGTGCGTGGACGGCATGTTTTCGAACAGTCGCTGCAACGCTTGCAAGCCACCGGCCGAAGCACCAATGCCGACCACGGGAAAATGCAGATTGCTTGGAAGAATCCCTGCCTCGGTAGGCAGGTCGCTAACGGACTGGGCAGGATCTGGCATGGCAGCTCTGGCGGCGCTGGATAGAATTAAGTGGAAGTCTAGACGATCCGGCATGCGAATTGGACGAAATGTGAAAATTTTCGCAATCTTACTAAGCATGCATGTAGTAGTGCGTGGTTTTCCACTGCCGGGTAGCGGCATGGCGCCAGTTGCATGCTCTCTCATCCATGGAAATAGCAAGATCTTCGCGTTTGCGCATGCGTTGTGGATCGTGTGTCCGACGCGGCTTGAGGGGCGATGCGGCGCCGTTATCACATGCTTGACTGGCCCTGCCCTGATTACTCTTCGCTGAAATCGGCCTTTGCCGCCATCACCCGTTGCAGCGCGGTATCCGGGTCCAGGCCCGCCATGATCAGGTTGATGATTTCTTGCTTGTCCTGCTGAGAAATCTTTTCACAGGCGCTGCGGTGGGAGCAGAAATAGGCGTACCAGGCGACATCGGCCGGACGCTCCTTGCGCGGTTTCAGTCGTGCCGGGACGGCTGCCCGTGCTGCGATGGCGTAGGCATCGAGGGCGGGCTGGGCGGCGCGCCAATCAACTGCGGCAACGGCGCTGCGCTCGGTGTCCCAGGTGCCTTGGTACGCCGGCGATGGACGCATCGTGGTGCGGTTGACGGCGAGGCAGGCCAGATCGGGATAGCCGTGGGCTGCACAGAAGCCACTGACAAACAGCAGTTTCGCGCCAATGCCGACCGGGACTGCGCGGCCGAGAGCGGCGTCCTTGGGGTGCAGGTTTCGCGCCAGGGTCAGCAGGTCGGTGTAGGTGATCGGGGCGCCGCGCATGGCGTGGGCGTGGTGGGCCAGCGCTTCGGATACACGCAGGCCGATTTCGATGTCGTTGAGCGTGAACACGTGTTTTGTTGCGGTGGGGCTGGTCATGGAATTTTTGTCAGAAAGGCGTTCGGGTGATTGTACAAGTCACCGAAACATTCGCAAAAAAAAGATCCTACGGAACTATGATTACGAACACTCCATAATAAATAATTTATCTCCTTAAAATAAAAAATTTAGCGATTTAGGCCCTGACACTGAACCTCGTTGGTGTCTAAGATTCGAAAAAAACTGGATATCTCAACTAATAACCCTAAAAGATTAATTCAGGGTTAACTTGCAACCAATGTCACATTAATACTTTGCTTCAACTCTACCCATTGCGACTTTGGAATTATTAAACCAACGCTCTCTCGAAGATTACGATTGAAGGCGCCTTGCAATTTTTCAGCGAACATGTGTAGCAACAAAAGGTTAAGATTTTGAATTACCGCTTTCTCGCGAGTCGCCCACTTACCTACTGAGGGAATATCGTTACCCCACAATCGAATTTCAGTCAAATTTTGCGTCATACGAAACACTTTAGCCGAGCCATGAACCGCCTTAGATAAAGTCGCGTACTCACCTTTAATAGCCTCGATACATGATAATGCAATTGCATGGTCATATATCGCCGGATGAGACTCGAAATAAGCACAAAGCTCTGTAAAGCCAAGCTTGTGTCGACCTAATTCCCACTTCTGAAGTTCAACCAGATGATCCATGTAAAACAATGAGAAAAATGTGTTTTCAATCGCACTTCTTAGCGCTTTTAATGCTTGCCTGAATGAACCACAGCGAGCGAGACAGTGCGAAGTAAGCAGATCATTCTGAGCTTCGAAGAAAAAAGCTTCCGCCCCATCGCACCCATTCCCAAGAATTACGGAAACTCGCCACGCCTGAATGGAAGAAATCCTCACATAGCTTTGCTCGAACTTACTAAGTGCAGGAGAAAGATCAGCTTTCGCGGCTAGTAGGTCATTGGACCAGTCTGCTTCAAACGCTTTAAAATTACCCGCTATTTCTTCACGAAGTGTTGTCATATTAGTTATTTAATAGCGACGACAGAGCACGAGCTAATTCGGGCGACCCATGAGCCTCCTTATTTCGCACTCTACGTTGTAAACGATCTCTTGCTTCTGGTTCTGTCTCAAGCAACCTAAGCACTTTCCCTAAAATGTCGCGTGAAGCGTCACGTGGGCGAACCTCGATATGCAATCCCAAGTCTTTGATCAGCTCTATCCACTCATTCTTATCAATGCGCGACAATCGCAATAAGGCGCTGAGAGCGATAGGTAATTCGTCTTTAGATCTTGATTCAATACTCGGCGAGCTCATTCCGAACAACATCGAAAGGTCCGCAACGTCTACATCGGGGCCACGCTTTAAAAAAGAAGCAAGTTTTTTCAGCGCATCGGCTAGTTCATGTGTATGCATTTTTACAGTCCAATACGTTTCGCCACATCCGCGTATACGGCGGTGAATTCAGCAATTGCAGTAGTGTCGCTCGTTGCAAAGACCGATCGTTGCTTCGCCGCTGCCTCAGCCACCTGGACTCGTTCTGCGAGGGCTTTTTTAAGCACCTCATTTGGGAAACTCTGCCTCAGCTGGCTTACGATTTCATCGCGATGGTACGCAGGACGCCCGACTCTTGAAATAACGATGCCAGCCAATTTCAACTGCTGATCCAAGTCATCCCCAAGTTGTTTGACTCGCCGTAACAGAATACCTAGACCAAGTGCCGAAAGAAAATCTGCGGAAATTGGAACAACATAAAATGCACTAGCGGCCAACGCGTTTTGCGTTGGAATTGTCAAGTTAGGCGGACAATCGCAAATTATTAAATCATATTTAGCCTCAACCAGCTGAAGCGACTTCCTCAACCGAGTCTCACGGGCAGTAGCACCTGCCATATCCAAATCAATTGTGAAAAGATCAAGATGAGAAGGAATCAAATCGACATTTTCAAAAACATCTTTTATAGTAACTTGCTTTGCTGTCTTTTGCTTCGCATTAGCATTTGCGTGTTGACGGGCCCCAAGTAAGTCAGCTACCGTTCCATGCTTTTTGGCATGCGTCTCCCACGCATCAACTCCGATACACGAAAAAGTGGCATTAGTCTGAGGATCCAGATCGATCAGCAGTGTTTTCTTGCCTAGTCGACCAAAATAGGCCGCCATGTTGACCGCAAGCGTCGTCTTCCCCACGCCGCCTTTAAGATTTACGCACGAAACAACAATAGCCATTGAACCTCCAAGAATGTGATTAGAGTATACACGGTCCAACGCCAGTGTTGCCGATAGGCTTACAAATCTAAAAAAAATGAGATGTTGACATAAGTGAAACATTGTAGAGTGTGCGAAGCCACGGCACCGCCAGATGGCATCGCGCCCTGCCCGGACAACTGGTCAAATCGCTCCTACTTCCCACAGTGAGGCGAAAAGGGTTCCTCTTCATTAGATCATCTAATTTTCAGGTGAGTATCATGTGTACTACCAATAGCGAACACTCTTGTTTTAACGACCCGCCGTTGTGTGCGTAAATTTTCAGCAGGAGCGCTGGTGGGACATTGCCAGGCGAGTGGGGCCGATAGTAGTTGTAATTCTTCGATATATTCGTGTATTGCGACTTTGACGTTGACGGTGTCGAGTAGCGATGGTGGTGCACTAGCTCATTTGTCAAACCACCCAGAAGCTTCCCATCGGCGTGTTGTTATAGCAATTTTCGCCGCGTGACATGGACGCCTGCACGCCGACTGCTTCACCGATTTTTGATACCCATGGGTGCAATATTGATCACTTCACTCGGATTGATGAACCAATCTTGGTGCCTAGCGTTTATTGCGTACTGCTTCCTTAAAGTCTGCACTGTTACACTGTACTTCGTGCATGATTTCTTGCTTAGGCGAACAGCTTATATGCAAGACGTCCTTGATCCGGCCAAGTAGAACCACCCTCACCCGTGGCGATAGAGGCGAGAACAGTCAGCTAGGCTTCGGTTGGGCGGGTCGGCGCAGAATTTGGTTTAGCAAGCTTCCCGTTGCTAGTGAATCATGGTTCGAGTTCGTCGCGGCTTTGAATGCGCTGCTGCTTGCAGAACAATCCCACGTCACTACTCCGACGTACGGATTGGCCATGACACGCTGGAAGCCTTGTGACATCAGCTACGATTGCATGCGCACAGGGCTATATGTCTGGCGGTTCTGCGCATGGACAGTCGCAATTTTCAACTTCAGGCGCAGGTTGTTCCGCACTCGCTGTGACAGCTTGCTTTTGACCTAAGCATAAACCGCTACGCTCTACGTGAAAAACACGACAAAGCATGTACAAGATATTCGAGTCGCAAAGTCATCATGGCCTCGTACTTGGCACCTATTCTCGAGAAAAATTATGCTACCGCTCGATTACGATATCTTTCATCATGCGAGTATCGGCTAGCTCTCTGCACAGCTTTGTCACCTCAGCATCGAGTTCCGGCACTCTACGGCTACCCTGCCGCGACTTTAGGCGACGTGCCACGCCCGGCTTCAGCTATTCAAATAGGCAGCGTAGCTTTGGAAATCAAGCCCAGTTCAGCCTTTTCCGAAGTAAGGCACTACGACAGAAACTTTATCGGCTTCTTCGCGAAAAGCCGAGGGTGTGAATTTTGACCGTGCCATAAGTTCTCCAGTTGGTAAAGGTGACCAAAGAGGAGTGGTCGAAAAATTCAGGTACCTCATGCAATTCTCAATGACCAATTCTGAACAATTCGTCCTGTGCCAATTGACAAGTAGCGGGAGGCCGACTTGTTCCCGCACTACGAGTCCAGATGTGAAACAGCTGGCGATGAACGTTTTTTAACCTATGCAGACTCAGCATTTATATCTGCTGCTGAGAGGGGCGGAACCGCACTCCTAACTTTTCAAGCAGCACACGTAATACGCCATAGGCTCTGCAACCAATCGATGATCAACCGCATATCTCGCAAAATGAAAGCTCCCTGTTCACAGGTCGTTGCCGATGACCATTCGGTATGCTAGCTATTACTGCCACCTGCTCGGAGCACGAACGCTGAATCCATTCTCGCGTTGGAAGCAGATTAAAAAAAAGGGCTAGCTCAAAGCTAAGCCCTTGATTAATGAAAAATCTGGTAGGCCTCCCGTGAGTCGAACACGGCACCAACGGATTATGAGTCCGCTGCTCTAACCAAGCATGAGCTAGAGGCCCAGAAACTGGGACAGTAAAACTACAACTCGCCACCTGCTCACCGGCGCAGTGCCCGGCAAACGAAGTGGCGAGAGCATATTGCTTTTAGTACAGGTACGTCAAGCCTGAACCGACAATCAGCTGCTGCCCTCGAGGAAGCTCTTGAGCTTGTCCGAGCGCGACGGGTGACGCAGCTTGCGCAGCGCCTTGGCCTCAATCTGGCGAATCCGCTCACGCGTCACGTCGAATTGTTTACCAACCTCTTCCAGCGTGTGGTCGGTCGACATCTCGATGCCGAAGCGCATGCGCAGCACCTTGGCTTCGCGTGGCGTCAGCGAGTCGAGCACGTCCTTCACCACGCCGCGCATCGATGCATGCAGTGCAGCGTCCGACGGCGCCAGCGTGTTGTTGTCCTCGATAAAATCGCCCAGATGCGAATCGTCGTCGTCACCGATCGGCGTTTCCATGGAAATCGGTTCTTTGGCGATTTTCATGATCTTGCGAATCTTATCTTCTGGCATCTCCATCTTGATGGCGAGCGTTGCCGGATCGGGTTCGGCCCCGGTCTCTTGCAGGATCTGGCGCGAGATCCGGTTCATCTTGTTGATCGTTTCGATCATGTGCACCGGAATACGGATCGTGCGCGCCTGGTCTGCGATCGAACGCGTGATCGCCTGGCGAATCCACCACGTGGCATAGGTCGAGAACTTGTAGCCGCGGCGGTATTCGAACTTGTCCACCGCCTTCATCAGGCCAATATTGCCTTCCTGGATCAGATCCAGGAATTGCAGGCCGCGGTTGGTGTACTTCTTGGCGATCGAGATCACCAGGCGCAAGTTGGCCTCGGTCATCTCGCGCTTGGCTTTGCGCGCGCGCATTTCACCGGCCGCCATTTGACGGTTGATGTTGCGCAGGTCAGGCAGCGGCAGCACGACGCGCGCCTGCAGGTCGATCAGGCGTTGCTGCAGTTCCTTGATGGTCGGGATATTGCGACCCAGGATGGCGCTGTAGGCATGGCCCGCGTTGACTTCGCCGTCGACCCATTGCAGGTTGGTCTCATTGCCCGGGAACACCTTGATGAAGTGGGCGCGCGGCATGCCGCAGCGGTTCACGGCCACGTCGAGAATCTGCTTTTCGATGTGGCGCACTTCGTCGACCTGGCCGCGCAGCGTGTCACACAGCTTCTCGACCACCTTGGCCGTGAAGCGGATGCCGAGCAGTTCACCCGAGATCGATTCCTGGGCCTTGACGTAGGCCTTGGAGTTGTAGCCGTCCTTTTCGAACGCCCTGCGCATCTTGTCAAACTGGCTCGAGATTTCGCCGAACTTGCCCAGTGCCGTTTGCTTGAGCGCTTCGAGCTGCTCGGCCGAATAGCCGGCCGCGCCAGAGCTGGCCGAGGCTTCTTCTTCCTCTTCGGCTTCTTCTTCCTCTTCGTCGTCGTCCTCGTCGTCGTCCGAATCGGTGGCGGCCGGGGCCGCAGCCGCCAGGACGTTCTGCTCTTCGCCTTCGGCGTCGACCAGGCCGTCGACGATTTCGTCGATCTTGATCTCGTCGCGGTCGATCCGGGCGGCGGCGTCGATGATCTCGGCGATCGTCACCGGGCAGGCGGAAATGGCCTGGATCATGTCGCGCAGGCCGTCTTCGATGCGCTTGGCGATCTCGATTTCACCTTCGCGCGTCAGCAGCTCGACCGAGCCCATCTCGCGCATGTACATGCGCACCGGGTCGGTGGTGCGGCCGAAGTCGGAGTCGACCGTCGACAGCGCCGCTTCGGCGGCAGCCTCAGCTTCATCGTCGCTGGTGGCGTTGGGAACATTGTCTGACAACAGCAGCGTCTCGGCATCGGGCGCGTGCTCGTAGACGGCGATGCCCATGTCGTTGAAGGTGCCGATGATGCCTTCGATCGCTTCCGGATCGACGATGTTCTCGGGCAGGTGATCGTTGATCTCGGAATACGTGAGGAAGCCGCGCTCCTTGCCCGACTTGATCAAGGCCTTGAGCTTGTTGCGGCGCAGCTCGAGCTCTTCTTCGCTGGCCTCGGTATCGGACGAGAACGCGTCTTTCAGCAGCGCTTTTTCTTTGGCCTTGCGGTCCTTGGCCTTGGCCTTGTCCGCAGCCTTCAGTTCGGCGCGCTCGACCGCGTTCAGGGCGGCGATCTCATCGTTCTCGGGGGTGAATTCCTTCGGCTTGCGGCCGCGGCGTCCGGGTACCTTGACGGTTGGCAGGACGTAGCCCGACGTATCGATCGCAGCCAGTGCGGCCGCATCGGTCGTCTGATTGACAGGGGCCGAGCTCGACGTGCGCACGTCGGCCTTGTCTTGCGAATTGTCCACCTCGGCGGCGGATGCTCTCGTGGTCTTCGCGGCCACTTTGGTGTCGGGTTTCTTGGTTGGCACAGGCGCTTTCGATGTCACAGACGAACTTTACGATGGTTAAAGATAAAGTTTTGCTACCTTACATCTCCTGCAGGCACAAATCTATGGCCCCGCTAACTGAAACACCACGCATGCAATTGAACCAAGAATGGTTTCAACAGTTGCAATAGTTAGCGTTTTATTATAGCACGCACCCCCATTTTTTCCAGTCGAGGACGCCTCTCCATCCAGGCTGGATGGGGGCGCTTTTCAGAGTGAGACTCGGGGTCATCATCGGGGCGCCATGTCGGCAGCAGCCTCGCGGGCCAGCACGTCCTGCTGTGCGACGATCTCGCGGTAGCGAGTGCTTACCTGATCTGGGGTCAGCCCCGCAGAAAACAACTGGTTAAGTTCCTGTTTTAACGCATCCATCTTGATCTGGCGTACCGAACTGCGCAGCACGATGCAGTCGGCGTCGGCATCGTTTTCGGGCTCTGCAGCGATCTCGGCGATCATCTCGTCGTACTCGTTCGTCACCTCATGCAGCTGTTGCGACAATGCCGCAAAGGTGCCAGCTTCGCCTAGGGCTTGCGCCGTCTCGACCAGATGGCGCAGGCGCTCGCTCGACTCTTCGCCAAAGAACGCGAACGCCTGCAATGCTGCTTCGTCGAGCGCCAGCGCCAGGTGCGGGTGGGCCACCAGGATGCGCAGCATTTTCAGTTCCAGCCCGACCGGCTGGGGACGGCCCTGGCGCGGCGGCGCGCGGCGTATGGCGGCCACCGGCTTGGACAACTCGAACAGGCTTTCGATCTCGGACGGCGTCGATTGGGTCATGCTGGCCAGGCCGCGCACGATCTGCAGGCGCAGGCTCGACGGCGTCATCGCCTGCAGCAGCGGCTTGGCGTCGAACTGGGCGCGCGCGCGCCCTTCGGGGGTGTCGAGGTCGTGCTCCTGGGTTACTTCGCGCAGCAGGAATTGCGACAGCGGCATGGCGTCAGCAATTTCTTGCTCGAATGCTTCGGCGCCGCGCTCGCGCACGAAGCTATCCGGATCGTGCTCTTGCGGCAAGAACAAGAACTTGATGGTCTTGTTGTCGCTCACCTGCGGCAGGCAGGCCTCGAGTGCGCGCCGCGCGGCGCGGCGGCCGGCCTTGTCGCCATCGAAACTGAAGATGACGTCGTCCGTCTGGCGCAGCAGCTTTTGCACGTGGGTGCTGGTGCAGGCGGTGCCGAGCGTGGCGACCGCCTGCGGGAAGCCGAGCTGGGCCAGTGCAACCACATCCATATAGCCTTCGGTCACCAGCACGTAGCCGGCGTCGCGGATCGCCTGGCGCGCTTCGAACAGGCCGTACAGTTCCAGGCCCTTCTGGAACAGCGGGGTTTCGGGCGAGTTCAGGTATTTCGGTTCGCCACCGTCGAGCACGCGCCCGCCAAAGCCGATCACCTGGCCTTTGGTGTTACGGATCGGGAACATGATGCGCTCGCGGAAGCGGTCATAGCGCTTGTGGCGGTTGCCTTCTTCGTCGACCTTGTCGATCAGCAGGCCGGATTCGACCAGCACATGGGCGTCGTAGTCGGGGAAGATGCTGCGCAGGCTGTCCCAGCCCGATGGCGCGTAGCCCATACCGAAGCGAGCGGCCACTTCGCCGGTCAGGCCGCGGTTCTTGAGGTAGGCGATCGCGCTCGGGGCTTCGCGCAGCTGGGCGCGGTAGAAGTTGCAGGCCTGGGTCAGCGCATCGGTCATCGCCAGCGACTGCGCCTGCTGGGCGGCGCGCTGGGCCGGCGGAATCTTGTCGTCGGCTTCGGGCACCACCATGCCCACGTTCTGGGCCAGGTCCTTGACCGCGTCCACGAACCCCATGCCCGAGTATTCGATCAGGAAGCCGATCGCGGTGCCATGGGCGCCGCAGCCGAAGCAGTGGTAGAACTGCTTGGTCGGGCTGACCGTGAAGCTGGGGGATTTTTCGTTGTGGAACGGGCACAGGCCCATGAAGTTGGCGCCGCCCTTTTTCAGCTGGACGTAGCGGCCGACGATGTCGACGATGTCGACTCGATTAAGCAAATCGGTGATGAATGTTTGCGGGATCACTTTGGCGTTACTCAGTGTTTGTCCAGATTCAGACTATACCGCAGGGCCTGCTGCAAATTGATTTGCAACAAGTTGCATCATCCCCGAGAAGGCCGAACCCAGCTTGCGCGCCGCAGCGCACGTCAAACGTGGTGGCGGCGCGACGAAGCCGGGGGCGGCCTGCGCGGGGCAGACGGCGCAGGCGCTGACCAATCAGGCGCCGGCCAGGGCCTTCTTGACCAGTGCCGAGACGACCGTCATATCGGCGCGGCCGGCCAGCTTCGGCTTGAGCACGCCCATCAGCTTGCCCATGTCTTGCGGGCCGGTCGCGCCAGTGGCGGCCACGGCGGCGGCGACTTCGGCGGCGATCTCATCGTCCGACAGGCCGGCCGGCATGTAGGCCGACAAGATCACCAGTTCGGCCTTCTCGATGTCGGCCAGGTCGGCGCGGCCGCCGGCTTCGAACTGGGTGATCGAATCCTTGCGCTGCTTGATCATCTTTTCGATCACGGCCAGCACCTGGGTGTCGTTCAGCTCGGTCTGCTCGTCGAGTTCCTTGCGCTTGACTTCGGCGATGATGAGACGCACGGCTGCCAGGCGGCCGGTCTCTTTGGCGCGCATCGCCGCCTTCATGTCTTCAGTCAGTTGTTCTTTCAAGCTCATGGGATCTCCGTTTGAATTGGTTATAAACGACAAAACCCGCCGCGGTGAAACCGGAGCGGGCTTGCGGACATCAGCGACTCGCCGGGACAGGCAATGCCGTCACCGGGTCTTGGCCGGCTGAACTGTCTTAGTACAGTTTCTTCGGCAGCTGCTGGCTGCGGATACGCTTGTAGTGACGCTTGACTGCAGCGGCCAGCTTGCGCTTGCGCTCAGCGGTTGGCTTTTCGTAGAACTCGCGTGCGCGCAGTTCAGTCAGCAGACCAGTCTTTTCGATGGTGCGCTTGAAGCGACGCATTGCGACTTCGAACGGCTCGTTTTCTTTAAGGCGGATAGTGGTCATGTAAAAATCAAACCGTTGGATTTAGGGAAGAACGAAATTCTAGCAGTATTTCAAGCCTATTGGAAGCTTTAATCAAGATGTGATGCATTTGCCACGTCGTCATCGGGCCCCGAAAGCGGGGCCGGCGATCATGCCGCGGCCAGTGCCAGACCCGCCGCCACGCCTGAGGCCCAGGCCCACTGGAAGTTGTAGCCGCCCAGCCAGCCGGTGACGTCGACGGTCTCGCCGATGAAATACAGGCCCGGCACTTTATTGGCCATCATGGTCTGCTGCGACAGTTCGCGCGTGTCGACCCCGCCCAGCGTGACCTCGGCCTTCTTGTACCCTTCCGAGCCGGTCGGGACAATGGCCCAGCGATTGATGGCGTCGCCCAGCTTGCGCAATTTTGCGTCGGCCATGTCGGGCAGGCGCGCATCGGGTGCGAGACCGTTGGCAAGCAGCAAGCCTTCGACCAGGCGCGCCGGCAGCCACTGGCCCAGCACATTGCCCAGTTGCTTCTTTTCGGTTTTCTTCAGGCCGATCAGGGTCTCGGCGATGTCCATCTCGGGCAGCAGGTCGATCATGATCGGCGTGCCCGGTTGCCAGTAACTGGAAATCTGCAGGATCGCCGGGCCTGACAGGCCGCGGTGGGTGAACAACAAATCTTCGCGGAAGTGGCCGCGCTGGGCGCCCTTGCCCTTGGCGCTGCCGGTGCTCACTTCGACCTCGAGCGCAATCCCGGCCAGCGGCACGAACGCCTCCCAGCTGGGGCCGTCGAAGGTCAGCGGCACCAGGCCCGGACGGGTCTCGACCAGCTTCAGGCCAAAGCTGCTGGCGATCCGGTAGCCGATATCGGTCGCACCGATCTTCGGGATGGACAGGCCGCCGGTGGCGACCACCACGCTGGCCACCTCGAGTTCGCCGGCATCGGTGTCGACCGCAAAGCCGGCGTCAAGCTTGCGCACCTCGGCCACCTTGCACGGCATCCACCATTGCACGCCGCCCAGCTCGCACTCGGCGCGCAGCATGGCGATGATCTGCTCGCTCGAGTCGTCGCAGAACAGTTGGCCCTTGTGTTTTTCGTGGTGGGCGATGCGGTATTTTTTTACCAGCGCCAGAAAGTCGTGCGCCGTGTAGCGCTACAGCGCGCTCTTGCAGAAGTGCGGGTTCTGCGACAAAAAGTTCTGCGGACCGGCATTGATATTCGTGAAATTGCAGCGGCCGCCGCCCGAGATACGGATCTTCTCG
>Ga0265797_10000656_pt1 | contig 62787 bp, 74 predicted proteins | sample P2T30metagenome_FD_192433 | JGI IMG/M metagenome (GOLD analysis project Ga0265797, IMG submission 192433) | Plant litter microbial communities from East Loma Ridge, Irvine, California - P2 T30 | ecosystem: Environmental > Terrestrial > Plant litter > Unclassified | place: USA: California... | reverse complement strand
GTCTTTGTTGCGTGTTAATGTAGACAGGTACATGTTTCCATCCTGTTAGATTAGCGAGTGCCGGAGTAGTACGTCATCTGCAGCAAGTTGTCGAGTACGATATCCATCTCAACGTGCGACGCAATCTCACGCGGGCTCAGAGTCTGGTCCGGGTAGTTTGCCATTGCATTTAAGAAGGAAGAGACGTTCAGCGGACCGTAGATCATGTTTGCCACGATATAGGTCAGCACGTCGTCGATCGCCTGGTAGGTAGGAACAGACTGCAGCGAAGAGATGTAATAACGGATGTCCGTGATCGCATCTGCTTTGGTCTGGTCATAGCTGTACTTCTCGTAGATCGTTTTCCACCGCTCGTCGCTGATTTCATTAACGATGTGGTTATCCACCGCGTTCATGATACCCTGAATAGTCAGCGTGTGCTTATTGGTGATCGCAAGCGATTTGATCAATGAGTTAACACGAGCGTATTCAGTTTCGTTACGATCTTTAGCATCGAGGATAGTACGTGCATTGACAGAACGTTCGCCGTAGACGTTACCCAGGATACTTTCGATAGTGCCGCCAGCCTGCAGATACCACTGATAAACGTCGCCGTTCAACAGCAGGGTTTCGTTTGACAGACCAGTTACGCGCCAGCCATCGACAACCGGCATGCTGATGATCATGATCTTACGATCAAGGTTACCAACACGGGTACGATAGATACGCTCAATCGCTTTAGCGAAGTGCGCACGGAAAGCAGACATGATCATTGCATAACGATCGCTTGGAATACCACTGTTAGCGATTGGGTTGTTATACAGATTGTCAGCCATCAGATAAGCCATAACCAACGGCTCATACACACGACGGGTATCCAATGCATCATTACCGAACACCTGGATAGAGCGATCGATATTGTTGGTCTGTAATACACGGCTCAGATAAACAAACTCATCCTGGTTAGACACCATCGCGCCTTGGAACCAGATCTGGTAAATAGCACGTGCCAGATTCGGGTTCTTGGTCAGCTGACGACCAACGAATGCACCAAGCTCTGAAGAACCTGTGTGCGTCAGTTCAGCGAGCTGTTCATCGGTTAATGATGGCAACTCAACAGACGGCATACCGACCAGACCAACCTGTGAATAATGAGTGACGACCCCATCAATCACTTGCGAGTTCCAGACATCGTCATAAACGTAGACGTTGATATCCGGCATGGCGTTAGCAGGATCAGACTTAGTATCAACATACTGGTCGACACGATCGTGCAGTAGCTTGATGGTTGGGATGACGGTGTTCTTTGCCGCAGCAGAAATCTTCTGCACACCAGCAGTCAGCGCTTCAACTAAACGCTGTTTCGCCCAGCCATGTTCAGAAGGGATCTCACGCGGAGAACCATCTTCATTAGTACCACCCAGCGGAACCGATTTAGTACGGTTGATCAGCGTGGTTTCAATACTGTCGTCGTTAACTGGTGTGACAATATCAGTTGCCATGCGCAGTGCATCAAGCGGCGTACCGTTCGAAGCGACCAGGGTAACCCCGGCACCTGTCAGTAATCGCGCAACTTCAGCACCGGCAGCTGCTTCAGATGATCTGATCATTTATTGGCTCCATTCGCAATCATGGCAGCCATACGCGCCCGCAGTTTAGCCGCAAGCAGGTAGTTTACTGCGTCCGGGTCTTTCGGCGTTGATAAAGCTGCAAATTCATTTCCCGCAACGTTCTTGTGAACGGCCGCGGCTACGCTGATGATATTCGCAACGATATTCGCGTTATCATACAGTGCTGTCTGTGACATACACCTCTCCTTACTTATAAAAACTTATGTTAACTTACGACGGAATTGTGGTTGCATGCCACGGGTCAATTTTGCCTGTACCATTTGCGCAGCCTCGGCTTTGGTTATCGAACCATCTTTATTGATGTCCAAACCGCGGTTTTGTAAATAAGTGGTTGGGCGTGTAGTCTGGTTCCACAGTTCGTACGACTCTGGCTGACCGACAGCACGTGGCCACAGAATACGCATATAGATGTCACTGAGTGTTTTGATTTTTCCGGCGTAAGGACGGAAGAACTCATAAACGTAATCGAGCTGATCGAACGCTGTCATTTTACGCAGTGCATCGGTTGTGGTTTTTAAATCAATCGCTGCAGCATCACCAAATTGGATCAAGCCATAATAAGGCGCACCGCCTTGGTTCTGGATGCTAGGACTGAAGGTTTCGCCGGATTCGAAAGCCATGCACGCCATGAAGTTGTTCGGGCCATCAGATGGTAATCCCAATGCTTGCGACATATGCTCAACCTTACGACAAAACTCTGGAGTGACTTTCGCACTCCAGGCTAAGTCATACCCGTCACCTGAAGTGATGATAGGGGTGGTGGGGCTTGCTGCCCCACCGGTTGTTGCTTTGGCAATACATTGACGAAGGGCTTCACGGGTAGACGGTCCATACAGACCATCCGCTCCTGCTTTCCCGACATTGAAGCCTCCACCGATTAGCATCTTCTGGACTTCTAAAATGTCTTTGTTCATCATTATTACCTTTAACCTTTAAGGCGTTTCCACATCTCAATGGAACGACGCGTGATCGTATCGAGGAGGACGTTTGTCACACCCATGACGTAAGGAGAGGTTACCATACGGTTGGCGATACTCTTGTTACTAAACTTCGCATCCAGCCGTTTACCGGATTTCGTCGTGATGCCATCGGGCATGATAGAACCAAACGTTGACTTCATCTGGTTAGCGAAGACACCCTTATCGCCAGAACGAGTTGGCATTGGGGTGATCACATAGACTTCGATGATAGCCTGGTTAAGTTCAAGTGGCGTGCCTTGTACACGAACGGGTGTTAAACACTCGCCGGTATTGGCTGCATCACTGCCTAACTGACGATTGAGTTTAGCGCGTTCCCGGTCTGAGCGGTTAGCGATAATCCCTAACGATTCTGACATGTCGTCGATGTTACCACGATACGTCACTTCGATACGGGCAATGTCACCAACAGCTTTCGCTTTCGGGTTCTTGTTAGCCAGAATGCGCAGTGAGTCAAATGACTCATCGTCAAACTGCCCAAGGTTCGCCGTCACTGGATCTTCCAGGGTACATAAAATAGTTTCCGAGTCAACTTTTGTGCCGACTGGGAGTAAGTTACGCACTTCCTGATTGAAGTCCACGGTAATCGCAATTGGCTTAGCCGTACGAGTACCTAACCGCATTGCCGTGCGCTGGGAAATAACTGAGGAGTCCTCGAAAGTGAACTCTTCCTCCATTAACGCCACACGCACCATCGCCCCTGCCTTCCAGGAGACTTGCGTCGGTTCCATGAAATCACGTTCGAAGTAATTTCGGTTCCACGCCAGAACATCCCCTTTCTTGAACGTCTGACCTACCGCCATGTCCGTGATGATCGGATGCACGTATACCGTACCCGATGCACTACCGTAACGGATACCAAGTTCTACCCCCACTCGACGACTCTTATATTCGGCAATCAAATGTTTTGCAGAGATCTCAGCAATAACACCATCCTCTTCAGCGGCGTAAGCAAAGAGCTTACTCACACGGTGCGCGATTACACGCTCAGCGCCAGTACGATACGGCGTGGTCTGATAACCATCGGCGTACATACCTTGTGAGTGTTGGATCGAGATGAAGTTAGTACGGTTCGGTGAATCACGGTCAGCAGCCGGCGCTAACAACGCCGAAGTCGACACGATATGCGTTGGATTGGTATCGTCAGTTGCCGCCTGAGTGTTACCACGCAGGTCAGTCATCAGTGGGTCCATCGACAGGTAAGCCGTATAGCCTACGTCAGCGTTATCCACAGATGCCTCTGAGATCATCCCGATGTTATCAGGAATGTATTCACGCGATGGCTTAGTCATGGAACGTGAAGTACGCCCACCACTACCGCCATATGTGATCACTTCAGAGTCTTTGACGTTATGGATTGGGTTACACTCTTCAACAGGAATGCTTGAGGTGTCCTTCATCAATTCAAACCATACTGCATCTGGATGAAGTTCCAATCCTACCTTGGCCGAAGTTGCTCGGGCTTTCTGGATACGCATCGCGCGTACCAGTTCCAAATAGATCGCACCCGATAAACGTTCAGCGCCACGCACACGTTGTTCACGGAAAGATGTTTCACGAGCATGCTGATCGTTAAGCAGCATCTTCATACCGTGAATTAGCAACAGATCAAATTTGATCGGCGCATTCATCTTAAGCAGTTCGTCACGAGTAATCGGATCGATGTACATTTCACGCATCAGATCAAATTCACGCAACCAACGCACACCCATACCGGCTGAAGACAGTACGTTGAGATAAACTGACTTACGGTCAAAGTCGTAACGAGAGAAACGACTGACCTCTTTATCGTACATGTTAAAACCGTTTAAGAGCATGGCGCCTAAACGATCAGTACGGTTAAAGATTAACGCTTCGTCATTAAAGAGCACGACACGTTCATCTTTCGTCAGCTGGTAACGCTCACCTCGGTTAACGGTGCGCACTTGCAGATTAAGCTGCTCGATTAGATTACCCAAACCGTAGTAATACGCCAGGATTAAACCAATCGGTACGGCACGTTTAAAGATACCAAGGGTCACGATCTCAACCGGCGCCTTTGACGTCTCCAGACCAATCAGGGTTTCGAAATCACCCAGGTTAGATAAGGTATCGTCTTTAGCAAGGTAGAGTGTACCGTTGTCGTCCATCAGCAGCGGTTGATCTTCGCAGACGCCACACACAACCAGACGGTTCTGTGCATACTTCGAAACCAACTCGTCACCAAAGAAGGCGATCATCTCGCGACGATTGAAGTTGAATTCGTAGTCCATAAACTGGAAGCCTTTGAAGCGCTGAGACAAGATGGCGTATAAATGAGGAACACGCACCTTAGGGTCAAACGCACGACCGAGTACCAGTTTGGTAACATCAGGATCTTTCTGGATGGACAGTGCAATAATGCGACGCCCCAGCCATTCGCTGTAGTTGTACGCACTAAGTTCAGAGCGCATCATAAAGAGCTTGCCGTAATAGCTTGTCAGTGACACGCGACTAGCAGAGACTTTACGAATAGGGATATCAACACGTTGTTTACGTAACCGTGTCTTAACCCCGTTGACCACAGTGGAGCCATCATCCGCCATCTTCGGTAAGCGGAAACGCAAGGTGGTGACTTTACCACCGACGGGTTGAACCTGCACGGTGTACACGACGTAGTGGTTCTTCGCATCTTTCTTTTCTTCACGCTGATAGTCAATAACCGCAACGCCAGAGTTCTGAATAGAAAGTACCGCGTTTAACACATCTGCTTCCAAGAGATGTTTGATGTAGTTCTTATCAAAATCTTTGGTAGACGACTTAAGCAGGCCCTTGTCGATAATGCTGACTGAGTCAGGTGCGTTAAGACCACCGATGTCGCTCACCTTAGAAGGATCGATAACCATCAGATCGGCAAGCGTACCAGGGCCAACTGGGTTAGGGATTGTTTTGTATGCTTCGGCCAGCAGTTTAAAGCGTTTGTACTCAGCCGCTGTTAATACACCTGCATCGGTGAGACGTTCCAGATACAGCAGCACGCCATCTTCCACGGCAGTAGTCGCATTGGGCTGGTACAGCACCTCATCAGCACGACGGGATTCAACGTCGTGGTTGAACTCATCATCGTCAATGTCATCAGCCAGGGTACGGGCTTCGTACACATCCGTTGCATCAACAGGCGGTTCGTCGTTTAAGGCAGAGCCGACGTCTTTTCCTTTTGCTGCTTTATCAGGCTTAGGCGAAGAAACAATGGTGACGTCTTCCAGGGTTGGAATTTCCACACCAAAGGTACTGGTGCTTGATGGTGTTGAAACCACATCACCTTGCGTCTCTGTCTCATCTTCCGCAACTTCGACAACCTCATGGGGTGCACTCTCGTCATCCAGATGTTCAATAACTGTTTCGTTACCGTTCTTCACATCAAACAAACGGGTCAAGAATTTCAGTAAGTGTTTACGGAAGTTCTGAACCGCAGCTTCTGGATTGGAGGTCTTATCCATAATCTCGGTGCGCCATTTATCCAGCACATCCAGACGGATAATCGAATAAGCACCTACGTTCCCGATGATCAGATGGATCTTGTCGAGTTTGTTGTGGTCGAGCATGGAGAAGAGTGACGCTTCACGGTGATTGCCCATCCACATCCAGAAGTGAATGAACCAATAATCCGCAGGTGTGCGAAGACGGTTCATTACAGCCATCGAGAGCTGTGGGGTGAAGTTCATCACCTTAGAGGCATACGCACCTAATGCTTCCATACCGACACGCAGCACTGAATCCGCATTACCACGATAGTAATTAGGAATACGGTTTGCCAGGTCAACCTGTTGATCCGTTGCCCACATCACCATGGTTTGGAAGGCGTTCGCTTGATCAGGTGCCATCGGCACAGAGAGATCAGCACTGTCCTGATACTCAAGCATCGCTTCCATAGCGTAACCGATACGTGCTTCTGGTGAGATCTCGGTGAAGTCTTCCAGGCCGGTACCGTTTTGTACTTTATCCAGACCTGCTGACAAGCGCTCTTCGTAGATCTTAAGCTGCTGTAGCTGTGGTAGTGATGCCGGAATCTGTAAATAAAGGAACTGATTACGATCGCTGGATTCTTGCAAACGCGTCATGTTGTGCATCACGGTGTACTGCATGTTGTACCAACGGTAGTAGTTGGAGTACATAGCAGGACGATACACTAACTGGTGCTGCGCCATCGCGTAGTTCTCAACGATCATGTACAGTGGATTACGAATCACTGAATTGATGTTACGAACCAATTTAAAGCGACGATGCGAGTTATGATAACGTTTGATACTGGGTAGCAACGAGATAGGCTTGCGTTGCGGATTACCAAGCGGTGTCTCAATCTTCAGTACGTGATCGACATAAATGTCTTCAGAGTAACGGTTGATTAAGATGTCATTGTTTTCAATCCCGTATTCGGTTAGGTCGCTTGGGATGTAGTGCAGCAATGCCCCACGGGGTAACTCCAGCTGCGAGAGCTGGAGAAAGCGTGGTCCAAAGATCTGCTCTTTCTTACGCACCACCGTACGACGAAAGAATGCATTATAAAGAATCATGGGACACCTTATTAAGAAGTCAGCGCCTTAAGCACAAAGTCCAGGGTTTCGTTGGTTACGTCAACGAGGAATTCACCACGGCCGGTAATGTACGACTCACGCTGTGCAAGTAACATCTCACATTCACGTAATACGTCATCACCTAAAAGAATGGTTGCTGACATGGTATCGCCATCATAGTCGCCGCCCAGTAAACCTAAACGAGAAGGGTGCACTGAGAGGGAGTCCATGAATTCCGCGAAACGGTCATGCACTGGGAAGGCGGTGGCGTACGCGCCAGGGATCGCCTGCCAGTTCTCATCCAATTCAACTTTGACACTGGACTTGATGGTTGTGCGCACAAACGCTTTGGTTTGATAGACTGAACCCATACCGGTAATCGGGTAACGGGTAACCAGCATATAAAGGGTATTCCAGCGCTGGTACAGACACAGATAAAGAAGTTCCGTGTAAGTCATTGGATGGACGAGCTCGCGGTTGAAGTTCGCCGGGAGTTCACCGATGTCACCAAAAACACGGAAGTGATCGTTATCAGCATACACCAAACCGATATAGCGACCTTGGATCGTGATCGGCTTATTACGGATGGTTGTGTCAGCAAAACCGCCAATGAGTTTCTCTAACCCTTCCTGCGTTGTCCATTTGGCAACCGTTGGGATATCGACTTCAATGGTTTCTTGTTTCAGCGACTTGGGGTTGATGACCTGAATACGAGTGCCGTCATTAAAGACGTGTTTCAACCAGCCATTCAATAACCCATGTACGGTTAACGGCAATGCACCACGTGCCAACTCGTACAGACCGATTTGCGTATCGTTCATGTGTGGTGAGTTGAGCGCACCCAGTGTCATGGTACCAACTGGTGCTGCGGTGATAACATTTCGTGTGCCGTTAAAGATACGACGACGACCCCACTTCTGCTGCAGGATACCACGCTTACCTTCCAGCATGTCAGCGTAGCTTTTATAGATTTCGTTAAAGCGGTTCTGCAATGACCAGCGCACAGAATCATACAACGACGTATCAGCCGCAGCTGGGTCATCGGTAATGGTGTTGGCAGCGGAGAGTAACTTGCGATACAGCGAGTTGACTTCGTTCTCAATCGTGCGACCACGGTCATCAATCTGGATCTCGCGAAGACCTGCAGGAGAGACCAAGATATTTCGATACATCGCAATATCTTTATATTTCTCAACCAGTGCAATCTTGTCATTTCGAGACGAAGATTCATTGCGCTTAAATTCTATGCTTTTCCAATGCTGGACAAAGAAAGAAAAACCCGTCTGTCCCTCAAGTGGCGTAGATTTTATGAAGTCCTTTAATTCATCATCCCAAACGGCATAAACGCTACCAGAAAGAATGCCTGTGTACATCTGCTTTAATGCAGTCAATGCACGGAAGACATCGGGATGGAAGATCGAACATTTGATGTGGATGTAGCTAAACCGTTGGTCACGCTCTTCAGACCCAACGCGTCCAAAAATGGGAATGGAGTAAAGACCATTGTCATTCAGTTCAGTGGTCAGGCCATCGTAAATGTCGAGAGACGTCACAGGCCGCATCATTCTCCAAGGGACGGTCTTGGAGTCAGTAATGGTAATGTTAAAAGGTAGTAATGCTGACCGCATGATGTGTGTCCTTTTAGCAGCAACTTAAATAGGGTAAAAACATGGCCGATAATGTCAATCTCGGATACGAAGATCTGGGTGATCTTGACCTGGATTTCGATTTCGACTTCGGTGACAATGCGGGTGAGAAGAAGAAAGGCAAGGGCGGTGCGATTCGTGAATTCGCCGCAGGTCTATGGACCGGTGCCAAACAAGAGTTCACTGCTAAAGGCTCACCGCAGCGAATTATCCGCTCATTACTTCCTACATCCTTTTCACCTGCGTTTGATGCTAAAGATCGCGCAACCAGATTCAAAGATGACCTATACGATAAAGTTAAAACCAATACCCGTGACTCGGTAAAAGATCTAAAAGAGACCACTGCTGATGCATTATCCATGTATGGCGGTAAGCTTCCAGAGAAACTCTTAAAGAATATCGAAACGTGGGCGAACAGTAAGTCGGTTGATTATTCGTATTCGTCTACCAGTAAAGATGACACACCACAGCTCGATGTGGATGCGACCACAGAAGATCTGCTGACAGCACTTCAGCAATCTGCGGTTCAGTCATCTCAGTTGGCCACTGCGCTTCATAATGAAGCCATGGCGCAGAATGCCGCGATCGCTACTCGATCTCAGCGTGCAGATATAGATACCATTGGTTTCCTCCAGGGCATACACCGTCTCACGGCGCGCCAGGTTGGTTTCACTGAACAGTTCACTGCGAACTACCAGCGTAAGTCATTAGAGCTCCAGTACCGTTCATACAAGCTGCAAATGTCTATCGGCAAGATGCAAGAACGCTTCTATAAACGTCAGCTGGAAGGTATGGCTTCTTTAGTGAAGAATACCGGCTTAACCGACTTTGAGAAAATGTCACATGGCGCCTCAGCCCGTGAGCTTGTTCGTAAGCGTGCACTGGGTGCGTTAGGTGGTAGCTTCTCACAGTTTGGTAACCGCCTGTTCGATAACATTTATAATGTCGTCGATCAACGTAGCCAGGATGTTAACCATCGTGCCTCAGGTGGCTTAGCCGCTGCACGTATGGCAATGATGGGTGCGCAGCAAGCACGTATGGCTGGTCGTTCATTAGGTGCACGTGATTACGGTCAGATGGCAGGTGCTGGTTTAGCCAGTGCGATGCCTTGGTTGTTCTCAACGTTTGCCCGCCCTGCATTAGCGAAGAACGATAAACTCAATCGCATGGGGCACGACCTAAGCTACTATGCAAACGCAGCACCGGGTTTGGCAAATGGTTGGTTACGTAATCGTGATAACTTCAGCGAAGATTACAACCCAAATGATCCGAATAACAAATGGTACACTCGTCTGCAAAAGCGCGTAGTGAATCCTTTCGTTAATAACACCTTGTTCCAGATGCCGGCCTCAATGGGGAATCGGACCCGTCTGAATAACCCAGGTGTAAAGGATCTGACGACCCCGGCTATCTTTGATCAGATGACCCGTCGTTCCATTGTCGAAGTTATCCCTGGTCTGCTTACTCGTCAGTTAACGCAAGTCACCGCGATTGCTAACAAAATGGGTGCTGATGCTGAGAACGTGAAAGAAGTTAACTTCAACCATATTCAAGGTGGGTTCACTTCTAAGAAACGCGCCAACGTCGATTTGCGTTCTTCTATCTTTAACCGCAATGAATTTTCATCTGCCGCTTCCTCGTTCTCGACCATGGTTGATTCACTTGACCCGGATAAGGAACTCTCACCCAATGCCCGTGTTGCGTTAGCGATGCGTTTTGCACGTGATGCAGAAGCTGGTGATGGATTCAACGTGAACAGTTACTTGAAGTCAAGTGGCTGGGGCGATGCTAATAAAGACGCAGTACGTGAGATCAACGAGTTCTTACATAAACGCTTCGATACACGGGAATCTACGGGTAAAGCCAAAGCCTTCGGTCAGTACCAGATCGGTGATGCGCCAGAACTCGCACAGCTGCGCAACAACATGTCGAACATCATGCAGGCGCAAAGCCAGTACATGCCGAATGTTGAAGAGTCGTTGAACACCATGGCGAACAGCGGTAGTCGCGCCCAGCTGAAAGACATGGGGATCATCAAACGCGTTAACAACCAGGATGTGTTTAACCATGACATGTACTGGGAGATGATGCAGAAGTTCTTGGAGAACCCGAACTACCGTCCTGATCGTGAAGGCGATGAGAAAGGCAGTGACGTTAATCCAGGTGCTGAACTTGGTGGCATGGGTCGTGAAGCATTAGATAACCTCCGTCGTGGTGTTACTGATCGTCTGGGTAACCTGCGTGGTCGTCTGTCTCGTGAAGAAGAGGATCAAATCCGTGAGCAACTTTCGAATGCCCGAGCTAACAGTCCGCAGGCTTATGACGTGGTTCGCCGTCAGCTTGCTGGACGCTATGGTGAAGTGGCTGTTAATCGCATTGTTCGCCGTATGGATAATTCTGCTGGACAAGGTATCCGTGATCGGTTAAGTGGGTTCTCGCAAGGCGGCAATGGCAGCGACATGTTTAACAACATTGTCAAGTCAGCCTCCGACATTGGTTCTGCTGTACACAGCCGGGTGAGTGGCATGGGTGCGCCTGATCTCTCAATGATCAAACAATCGTTGATGTCAGCAGCAGGTCAAGGTAAAGATGCGATCCGTACCACCATTGCCGAACTGCAATCCCGGTTTGGTAAGAAAGCGGTTGACCAAGCAGTAAGTACCATGGTTAAAGAAGCTGAGCAAGTTGCCGAGTCACAGCCCCAAGCAACGAGTTCGGTCTTCCGTCAAACCGACAGTAACGTTGAGCAACGTAACTACACACCAACTCCAGCTGAAGAACAGCGGACTTCTGAAGCGGCAAGTATCGTACAAGCCCAGATGGACAATAACAATCTGTTACGTGAAGTGATTGGTGTTATGGCCTCGGTGCGTGATGCGACAACCGCCACGAAAGATGCAACCCTTGCACAGGTCACAGGCGATGCTTCGGTATTGCGCGATGGGATGACTGAGCGTCAAGGTTGGTTACGTGGTTTGGGTAAACGCATGTCGGACAGCAAGGCCGGTCGTTTAGGCTCATTTGCTAAGACGGTGTTTAAACATCTGCCAAATATCAACTCACCGGTACTGACTGTCGCGAAGTGGGCTACATTTGGCCCTGCCTATCTTGGCTTTAAAGCCACCAAGGGTCTCTGGAACATGTTACGTGATAAACGACGTGACGCAGAAGGGGATACTGATGGTGACGGTGTACGTGAGAATTCCGTGCGTGATATTCTACGCAAACGTGCACAACGCAAGAAGGAACAGGAAGAGGCCAAAAAGCAACACGATGGAAAAGGAGATGCTAAAGAGAAACCGTCTACGATCTTCGGTCTGGTTTCTGGTCTCTTCTCATCGGTCAGTAGTTTGGTTGGTGGAATCAAAGAGTTTGGTATTCTCGGTGGTTTAGCTAACTTCTTAAAACTCGGTTGGGTGGGTACCCTTGTCGGTGGCCTGGGTAAGATCTTGTTAGGCAAGAAAGCCCTTGATGCTGGTAGTGATCTACTGGACGACTTACCAGGTGGTGATGAAGCCGGAGATGGTACCCGTGAACGTCGTCGGGGTCGTCGAGGTGGAAGAGCACGGGGTCGTCGGGGTCTGCTGAGTCGTGCTGGTCGCTTCGTTGGTCGTAATGCCGCCAAAGGTGTGACTAAGTTAGGTTCGGGGATCTTGGGTCGCACGGTTGGTGCTATTCGTAGTCCAGGCGGCATGCTCAAGACATTCGGTAAAGGTGCAGCGGTCATCACAGCAGGTGTCAGCGCAATGGAGGCGTATGATGCTTATAAAGCGGGTGATGGCGCAGGGGTAGCCGAAGCTGCGGGTAGCGGTCTCGGTGGTATTCTCGGCGGGGCAGCAGCAGGCGCGGCAATCGGTTCTGTAATCCCTGTAGTTGGTACAGTAGCCGGCGGTATCATTGGTGGTATTCTTGGTAGCGCGGCAGGCGGTGCGTTAGGTCGTTCCATGTACGGTTGGTTCAAGAACCCAGGATTACTCCAACAGATGCGTATGCGTCAGTATGGTATCCCGGACAATGACTCATCTCACGTGGAAGCTATCCTTAAACTCGAGGCAGCATTAGAACCTTACGTGAAAGTCACTGATGAAGGTTATGCGTCACTTGATCCAAAAGCCCCAATTGTCAAACTCGCTGCCATGTTTGTTGATGACCCAAACAGCCACGACCAAGTCGAACAGTTTGGTGGTTGGTTGACCCAACGTTTTAAACCGGTCTACTTGACGCACAAAGCGATGGCGAAACAAGTCTTGCCAAATCAGTCCTTTATTGATCTGGACAAGTCATCGGATGAAACTGCGAAGTATGAGATCGCTAAACGTTCTCAACAGTTCGATCCGAGTATCGATCATCCTTACCGCTTCACCGGTCGTATCTTTGGTGATCTGAATGCAACTGATTATAAAGTCACTGTATCTTTAGTTCAGGATGTAGTAGATCAGCTGCGTAAACGATCAGAACGTGCAAGCACAGGTGAGAAGTCAGCATCAGTCTTCACGACAGGTTCTCGTGATAGTGCGATGAGACGTGATGTATCAAGCGATCTTATCAAAGCCATCAACCCGAACAACGAGAATCTCCCAGGTCTGAACACCGTGGGTCATAAAGAGACCTCTTGGCTGACTGGTGATCGTACGGTGGTCAATGTCGGTGATCTGTTAGCAGGTCTGTTACCTAAGCCTGGCCAGGCGATGGACGATCTCACTGCGCTGCGTATGAAAGTCTATGGCCTTCCTTCTCTGGATATTGACAAAGTGTCAACACTCCTTGAGTTGGAATTAGTGATGGCAAACAAAGTGAAGTTCACTGATAAGGGAGCAACGTTTGATGGTAAAGCATCAGACATCTTCCAGATCGTGGCACCGACCTTTGGATTGAGCGCAGGTAACCAGTGGCAGTTCAAACGCTGGGAACCTTGGTTCGTCAGTCGCTTCTTACCAGCGTACCTTGCATTTGCTGGCACGACCTATACACAGATTGGTGATACACGCCCTACCCTTGCTGTGAAGAAGATGCCACCTGAGTTGCAATTAGCAATCGCGACGTCGATGGTCAATCAGAAATACACAGGTGATGGCGTCAATGCAATCAGTATCTGGACAGTCAAAGCATCCCCATGGGGCAGTGGCGAACTTAATGACGATGCGTCAATTGTTCAAAACCATCTGAACAACTTGAAAGCTGCTGTCAAGCAAGCCCAGTTCTCAGCTGAGCCTGTTAAAGGCGGTGTGAGCCAAAGCAAAGACGGGACGACTGAGAAGGCATGGCGTAAAGACTCTTCTGGCAATATGGTTAATAACCAAGTGAAGACGTCCAACGGTCAGGTCTATACGTCACAACGTCAGCAGACAACGTACAACCCTGAAACCGGTCGACTGGAAACATCATACGGTGGTAACACAGGGGGTCTGAATGGTGCTGCGGGTAGTGCCGGCGCAGGCGGTATTGATAACACCGGTAAGGTCACTCCGTTGAAACTGGGCCCAGGTGCCGAAGAGGGAGCACGTATCCTGATTCGTAACGCTATGGCTCAGGGTATTACCGACAAGCAAGAGATCGCCATGCTGCTCGCACAAACTCACTTAGAGTCCGGTGGGTTTAGTAAGCTTGAGGAGAACCTGCGTTATAAAGCAGAGACTCTGATGAAACTCTGGCCTAACCGTTTCCCGAACATGGCGGTTGCTCAACAGCTTGCTGCTGCAGGTCCTGTCGCTATTGCGAACTCGATCTACGGTGGTCGTATGGGGAACGATAAACCAGGTGATGGTTGGAAGTACCGTGGACGTGGCTTCATGCAGCTGACCGGTAAAGCTAACTATGCAGCGGCGTCAAAAGGCTTAGGTATTGACCTGATAACCGACCCAGACAAAGTTGCCAGTGATTCTGATGTGGCGGCTAAAACGGCGTTGTGGTATTGGAAGTCTCGTAAGGGATTAGAAGATGCTGCGAAGAAAGGGGATCTGAATACTGTTACGAAGATGATCAATGGCGGTACGCATGGTCTGGCTGAACGTGGTCAACTCTTTAAGCAGTATACCGATATGGTGGGAAGTGGGAAGTTTGATGACATCCTCTCCGGCAAAGATAAATCTGCTGGCGCACAAGGTGAATCATCAGGCGATGGCACTGCTGCGGCATTGGCGAGTCAACAGGCACAGCAAGGTCCAGATACACCGGCGTTGTCTGGTGCGAAGACTGCAGCTGAACTCACGGCACCGGGTGCATCTGCGGCTAACGCTGCAGCGGCTGGTACCGCACCTGTTGCTGACGCACCGGCTCTGCGCTCAACAAGCGGACCAAGTGCAGCGGCGACAACCAATGCCGGATCATCTACACCGAATGCAACGAACTCTACTGCGTCGGCACAAGACAATCAGGCAGCGGCTACACCAACACCAACACCGACCCTTAACACACCGCCTCAGATGCAACCGCAGCAACCGCAAGTCAGTAACGCACCTCAAGTTACGGCTGCGCAACCTGCACCTGCAGCTCCTGTCATGCCGAAGGAGACACAGGGTCATCTGGCCGACAGTAAGGATCACCTCGCGAATATCGATACTAAGATGGGGTCATTGATTGATATCATGTCCAAGTTTGTCAGTCTTACTATGGATAAAATGAATACGCCGGCAGCGACACCTGCTGCGCCACAGCAACCAGCGAATGGCGCGGGTGCTCCATCGGTTGGGTTCAGACGCGGGTATGGTAACGGTTAATCAGTAATCGGGAGAGGGGAAACCCTCTCCTCCTTTTTACTATCATTCGGAGTTTGTGAATGAATATCAAAGACCATGATTATTTACAACAGGCATTTATGTTGTCTGGTGTGAATATTGATGACGGGTTGAAAGACCGCAGGCAATATCAAAAGGCCCGGAATAAATTCACGGATACAACACCGGGTGGTAACTTCTGGATTAACCCTCCTCCCCAGTGGTCCCCGACTTGTGACATTCGTGCCTCGCGTTGGTGGAATGATCAGTTTGGTGGAATGGGGTCTGACTACAGCGCGAACATTGATGACAATGCCGATGTGGTTTATTTCCGCATGGGGGTTCCCGAGTTCAATGGCCTGTTCAGTTTCTTAGCCAACATGTTCGATGCGAATGCCGCTTATCTGGCACGCACCGGTCGCGCACCGGGTTGGTTATTCCATTTTGCAGAAGCTGCATCGGCGATTATTCACTGGCCGATCCAAGCGATATCTGTGACTTATACCACCGTGACCTGGCTCATGGGTATTCCTAAATCGAAGTTCTATTATTCGAAGAATGCCATGCCGTTGTACTGGAAGTCATGCACCAACATGCTGAATGCCATCATGATCAACATGGGTATCATTCCGCCGGCTTTCCGTACGCGCCACAGTACTGTAAAGGAACAGACCTTTGACTTCTCTGCCTATACGCCGAATGAGCGTAAGCTGCTTGCAAACATGTTGCCTGGTCTCTGGCGTGCTGATGGTTCTGTTGACCTTTTCTATCTTGCTAACCGTGCGAACCGTAAGCACATTCGTTGGCAGAAAGCATTAGGGCAACGTATTGAATCCGCAACCGTCAGTAACCGTGACACAGCCATCACCACTATTCAAAGTCATGGTCGTACTTGGACTGACCCTGCCGGGGATAGTCCTAACTCAACGCTCACTAACTACTTAAGCTCATATTTCAATTCAGGTTTAGGTCAGGTTAAAGATGCGACGGGTAGCAGTATGGAAACTGCGGGTAACTACACCATGGATTCTGATGGCGATACCGGCACTAACGTAACGGTCGCTGACAATGGTGATACGCAATCTGTAACTGATGTTGAGAAAGCTTCTGGATTCTTTAACAGTGTGCTTGATCACATGGAATCAGAACTGCGTGATGGCGGTAGCTTTATTGGGTTCAAGGTTAATCATAATGGCGCAGTGGGCGAATCATTCCAAAGCTCCTTTGGTGAGAACCAATTAGCCGGGATATTAAACGGTGCGTCAACCGCTGCTGCAGATGCACGCTTCATGGCAGGTGGTGGTAAAACGGGATTTGCACCGATTGATGGATTGATTGACGCCGGTATGCAGGTCGTACAGGGTTACTCATCCGGTACAGGTTTGGGTGGTATCGTAAACTTGTTATTGGGTCAGGGTTATATTGAGATCCCTCAACACTGGACAGGATCTACGGCTTCACTTCCGCGCGAAACGTACACCATCAATTTAAGGTCGCCATACGGCCACCCAGTGAGTCGTATACAAAACCTTATCATTCCCTTGGTTTGTCTGTTAAATATGATCCTGCCGCGTTCTGTGGGCGCTCAGGCCTATACTTCTCCCTTCTTGGTAGAAGCATTCTCCAAAGGTCGTTCACAAACCCGTTTAGGTATGCTTGACGCAATGTCTATTCAACGTGGTGTAGGTAACGTTGGTTGGACAAAAGACAAACAACCACTGGGCATTGATGTAACATTCTCGGTTGCAGATATGTCCCCAATGCTTCATGCGCCAATTGACCCTGCACTGAACCCAGGTGACTTAACCAACCCGGCTCGTGCGGCTGCAAAACTGATGACCGATGATAACAACTATTCGGATTATCTGGCAATCCTTTCGGGTCAAGGTTTGAATGAGCAGATTTATCGTTCTGACAAACTGGCACGTATGCTTGCGAAAACGCAGTTAGATGTAAAGCAGTGGGTATCCCCAACACAAATGGCGGCAACGTTCTCCTCTTCATTAGCGGGTAACATTATCTCGGCGTTTGTTGAAGGTACTTACCGCAACTGACCCTTCTACAAAAACATATAGTAGTATCTGAAGTAAAAAAAAAGATGGCATAGAGGAAGGAGCGCAATGCTCCTTCCTCTGCTATGTCGATTTATTGTACGATAGCTAATTGCGGATACATCTGGGTTAACAGATCCATCTTGTCTTTTGATGGATAAGACTTGGCGATCATTACATGCTGACGATACGTCTCGGTGTTAGAGAACAACGTGATCGCATCAGTTGATGCCATGGTAAACGGTTTCAGGTTAAGTGCACGTACTGTACCGAAGTTCCTGAACGCCCAATCAACATCAGCCAGATTCAATGAATAGATTAACGTATTCAGATAATCTGGATAGGCCGCAGGTGTTGCATCTGACTTAAACTTAAAGAAGCGCAACATGTCAGTCAGGAAGTCGGTGTTCAATGAGACGACAGTACCGATCCCGACTTTATCAACAATATACTTCGTGGTCCAGATATCGCCTGTTCGAATAGAGATCGATGCACAGTTGGCCAAGTTCTTAAGCCCTTCTGACTTGATCGTGTATTGATCGAGTAATGTATCGATTCCGCTATAAAGACCGACTTGGACTGCGTTACGCACCATTACATTTAAGAATGCGATCTGGGCCGCTTCATCAACGATATAGTTAAACTTGGAATCACTTTCAGAATACTTACTGATGACCCCTGAGATCAACTGCATCGCTTTATACGACGCATCGTTGACATTGATCTTAATACCCGCTGCATTTAACAGGTAGGTATAGTTCTTATTTGAATACGCATCGAGTACGTTGGCGACTTCCATCTTTAAGTCGTTGGTCATCCCGATGATTGAATCCATGGGGAATCCCGCAGCATCGCCTAGGCGGCGATATAAGCGTTGGTAGTCGATACTGATGCCATTACGTACATCGATGATACTCGAGAGCTCTGAGATGCTTAGAGCGCCGTTAGAGACCTTCTTGATGAACCCATCGACTGAACCAATCGCCGAGTCTTTATAAGAGTTTAATGTTTGAACCGCTGACTTTGTTTTGTCATCGATCAACGTCAGGTTTTCTTTAATCCCACCGACAAACGTAGACGATGCTTTGTTCACCGCATTGGTAGTGATTGCACCCGCTGACTTAATCGAGTTCTGGATGGAGCTGCCAATATCTACGCCGGCCATGAGTGATCCTTAACAAAAAAAAAAGAACAGTAATAGGGATGGGACCGAAGTCCCATCTTCTATAGTATCCATTTATTGTTCAGGAGGAGTTTCTCCTGGGGTGCCATTCGGTGTTGGCTGAGTCGGTGTACGATCCCCAAACATACGTTTTGGGACAAGCTCGATTGTCACTTGCTCTTCGACTTTCTCACCTGACGGTCTTTCAGCGATTACAATTATGGTAACTTTTACAAAGCCCAGGAACCGTAACCCGCGTCTCAGTGCACTAAACGACATCGTTGACTTTTCAATGAATGCTTTCTTTAGGTTCCCCCTCTCGGTACCTATCGATTGCACATCCATCGTTTTAAAAGAACGTAGACGGTTTATGTGATCCGCAATCAAGGCACTCCACTTCGATGGAGTAACAAGCTCACGAGTCATAAACTGTCGCCAAAGCCTAACTAACGGATCGTTAGCTTGACGTGACCGTTTTAAAGGATCCGTCAACATATCGGTTAGTTGGTCTTTAGGTTTCTTTTTATCTGCCACCTAAATCTCCTTAGAGACTCAACAACCCACAATACAATGCAGCGTGTACGGTTTCCAGTAATTCATTGTAGAGCGGCTGCAATCTACGCAGATAATACTGTTGGGTAGTTTGATCTTCACAGTTCACTATAACGGTAATTAATTGACTCAATTCTTCGTTAAAGAGTCGGTAAAATTGCAATGCATCTACAACATGACCGTTACCATCTGATAACCAGTCGTAAAGCGAAATTGATTGTTTACCTCGAATTGATGCAAACAACACACCGTATTCAGGTAAAGTGGCATCGATATCCTTTTGAATAAAACCATTTATTTCGGTAAGTGAGTCAAGCATTAATGCTGCATTAGGGATTTGCATCTCCATTTGTATGGAGAGCGTAACCCGCGTATCGAAATATTTTATGATGCCGTTTGTTGACAATACTTTATCCAGCACCTCAAAGACACGCAGGCTTTCTTGAATGGTAAAGGTTTCCCCCTTAACTTCACTCAACATCGCCATGCAGCGTTTTAGTGCTATCTTCTTCAGAAAGCGCATAACGATTCCTTTTAATACACGTACTATCACCTATGTAATGTAGGTGTAACTTATTTTGGAGGCCACATGGCTGCTACAGACTTTGAATTAGATGATGGGGCCTTGATGCGCCGTATGCAAATGCGACGCCTGGGTATCGTTGAAGATATCCTTGATGAGAAGGATGACGAGAGCGGTGCCCCGATCCGTGCCAGCAAACAAGATCCTAAGATGTTGAAGATCGCACTAACTTCAATGGCGGATATCGACAAATCAATCATCAACCGTCAACGTCTTGATCTGGAAACCAAAGCACAAGAGTCTGATGAAGCGCAGGCAGCGATTGTTGGCAATGTGATCAAGCAGGTACTGAGCGCCGGCGGTCTGGCACTGCGCACCGACTTACCGGGCTCGCAACCGCAGGCAGCACCAACGATCGATCAGAACCAATTACCACAGGCTGACTATAAAGATGGCGAGACCCGCCAAGGGGTTGAGCACATCGAGTACGATGACATCATGACCCCTGGGCAGAAAAAAAGCTAACCATCGATGACCGGTGGTGTATCGGTGACGTAAGAGAATAACCTTACATCTAAGAACACCACCGTGCATAACGCACATAACGCCAGACTTACCCCCGCAAATCCATCTGTCTTCTTCGCAGCATCAATCAACTCATCCGGTACATCGGCCAGATAAAGCTCTGGCGCCAGTATGACTGTACCCGGCATCTGCACTTTCGTAAACTCATCCTTATGCAAGTTTAACCATGCATTGAACTCGTACATAATGCAGAGGGAATATGTTGACTTCAAATACTGCACCGACAAATCAACCGGGTCAATATAGTCGACAGCGATCTCTGCCACCCCTGATGTAAAGGCCTGCATGATCTCCTGTAACTGTTGTACACGCTCTGGAGGTAACTTGTATGGCCACAGGTTGATGGTGATCTTGTACTTAGCGGCCATAACAGGCATACCGTGGGAGGTGTTGTAGCGACTCACCAAGTGCAAGAGATACTGCGGGACAAAAGTCATGCGGGTACGTTTTAAGGTATCTTCATCGCGTGACTTCCATGCTGCGTCATACCGCTCCTGTGTAAGCTCACTGCCTTTACGGTGGAACTTATCAGAGGTGCGTGTATGGTACCAATCTGCCACCAGGTTTAATCCTTCCTCACCCGCGACCTTATCGATCGTACCAATACGTGTATCGAGCAGAGCATCCAGCGGGACATAACAGTTAATCTGATCACCACTACTCATCTGCTTTGCCCCCACCGGTGATAATTTCAATGATGTCAATACGCGTCAGGTAGTACAGGAACAACGCCCATTGGTTTTTTGTGAAAAGATCCGTGAGCTCGTCATTACGTGGCAGAATCTTAACAAAGGCATCGTCATCAATAATGTCATTGTTTGAAAACGACAGACAACTTAACGAACCCGCAATATGCGTCACCAATTTAGCGAACTGGTCATCACTCGTAAATGAACGCACACTGACATTGGTTGTACCTTTGAAGACGAACCGCAGGACGTTTTCATCAGTAAGGATCTTTGGCCAGATATCATCTTTCATTGATGATGGTGCCCACATACGAATGAAGTTCAGCTCGTTGTTCACAAAAGCAAGGAACTCTACGACACTGGTGTACCCGACATCATCTTTTACTTCAGTTTTACTGACCCGCGAAAGGTAAATGCGATTACGTAGGTAAGAACCAACATAATCCGCAACGACACCCTCTACGTGTAAGTCCAACTCTAATGGATTAAGGTCAGACTTGCCCTTATTACCAAATTGACTAATAATGCTACTCATCCCATATTCCTTTACCCGGTTTATTTAGCCAGGTTGTTACTCAAGTGCATCGCCTCTAAAATGGTCTGTACTGTAAGAGTCGATTTCACTTTCGTTTTGCTTGAGCTGATTGCCTCGATCGTGACACCGCCGTCAGCGATAATGGCGTTGTTATAATCACGGAAGGCTTTCTCGTCACCACCACGAACCTTCATTGTCTCTTCCAGGATTTTGTCACCGCCCATTGCATACAGGATCTGGACTTCTGGATAAGACAGTGACGCGCCTTTCGATTCCGTGGTTGGCTGGTTGGTCAGGTCATCGATGTGGTTGTTGTCTTTTGGTACCGACATTTTCTTTTGTAGCTTCTGCTGCTGAATACGCAGAGGCAGTAATAACACGGGGTACTTAAGCGGCGTCAGGTATTGCAGACCGGTTTCTGGATCGATGTCGTACAGCTGTTCCATAATGGTATCGCCGTGCTTTTCAATCAATCCGATTACCCGTTCAACGTCAATCACCTTCCCGGTGAAGTTAGGGTGATAGAAAGGAAAGATCTCCTCATCCTCTTCCATGCGTTGCATTAATGCGGCAAATGCTTCGTCCGACTGACGAGCAAAGAAGTCGACGTAGATATCCCGGTTCTTAGAACCAGGCATGATTTCATCAATAGAAGTCAGGATAAATTCCTGGACTTGTTGGCGTGCTGCGTTCATGGTTTCTCCAGATTTACTTTAATGGCGAAAACATTCACGGGCTGGTCACCAAAGTGAGGATGAGTAATGGTTTTAATTTCGTAGCCATTATAAGGTACCTCAATACGGCGTGAGAGATCAGCACGATTAGGGTAGCCTTTGGTAATCACCAGTCGGTCGTAATCGCGGTTGAATAAACGCTTAGTCCAGTAGTCATTGACTAAGCGATACTCCTCCGGTTTGGTCCCGTCTTTCATGGCATCGAAGTATTCGCCGTTAACGGCAAGCTGCAATGTCGACATGTGACCTACCTCTCATTGATCAGCAGATTTCCAGTCGGGATCGTGTTTCCCGTGAATATAAACCAGATGGTCTATATTATTTTTCTTCAAGTACTCAATCTGACCTTTTGTCCCTGGTGACTCACCATCCCAGAAGACCAGCGCCTGCGTGCATAAGCGCCCCATCACACCGTTTCGTATCATCCCTGCGGCTTTGCCTTGCTCTTTCCATTTGGCGGGCACACCGATCAGCATGAAGCCTTCTTCACGGCATAACCGAATCGCCATGTCATCCGGTCCGTCCCAGGCAAGTCCTGAGATGATACCGATCCGATAGGTATCCTTGATCTTGTCGCGATACGGTTCCAGATACTCAATTACGATCTTCTTAAAGCTGTCGTAATCTTTCTCTTTACGTGAGCCTGAAATAAGCAGTGCAATAGTCTGCTCTTCAGTCGGATGATCTTTACGCCACTGCTCATAGAAGTCGAGCTGCCAGCGATGGGTCTCAGACTGGTCAACCACTTTGTCACTGTAACAGAAATAGTGTTCAAAAGGTAAATGTGAATCTGACAATGACTTTGCAATGATCGGGTTCTGTTCCAGTCGCAGCTGCATGGCGAATTTGAACTGATCTTCAAAGTCATCGACCGGTACGCGTTGGAATTGTTTACCAACAAGCTTTGCTTTAAAGCCTGCCAGGTTACGGAGTTCTTCGTGCTGCTGTCCAGTAGCTAACCAATACCAGTATGCCTCCAGTGATCCGAACACCCCGTGTTTGGGATGGGCGAAGCTGTAGTACGACATGTTGGATAACTGCTGACCAAGCCACGTCATTCCCTTGGTATAAATGTTGATGTGATCCACGCCGTCCTTAGCAGGATCGGGTAATACGCGAACGTCACTCATGGTTTTGCCTTCTGTGCATCGTTTAAGTGTTGCTGCAAACGAACAGCACCGGCCGGATCAGCAGTCTCCTGCTTCTCTTCTTTTAAGAGTGCTTGCTGGGTAACAATGATGCGCCGCACTTCTTTCTCAAGTTCCGCGTCAGACGCAACTTGCTTTGCTTTCATATCGGCGAGACTAACAGAGTAACAACCCGCTTTGGTGCTGTCGTCATTATTACCATGTTCTTTATCACCGCGATCCAATGCGATGATAGCCGCTTTGCAGGATATTTCATCTGGCATTAACTTCACGTCAGAGTGATATCCGGCTAAAATATAGAGAAATATCAATGTCTTCATGAGTGCCTACCCTTGTTGTTTTCGACCCAGACAAATGTGGACTTCTAGGTCACAATCGCCCAAGATGGCATAAATGAGGCTTCGCACCTCAACCCAGTTTAGATTACCATTTCCACATCCCAGAGGAGGCATTGCAACCGAGCGAATGCCTTTCTCTTTGTACGTATTGCGAAGCTTGATCAAGTTTGCCTCGATCCACTCCATTCTACTGTCTTCCCAAGTTTTATCCTTGGTTGGAAAGCAGATAATCGATTTGGGTGCTGCGCGATAGATCCACAACTTATCTACCGTTAACAGCTTTAATTTGCAAAGTTCATTGTAGCGGTCGTATAGCCCCGGAATACATTTACGCAGATACAAGGCAATGCCACGGCCCATATGCCCTTCGCAATTAACTGTGCATATAACGTGGGTGACATTAACATCAAGTATACTAACGTTGGTTTCAGAGGCTATCATGGTTACACCTTAGATGGATGCGCTATAGCTACGAACACGAGATCCGGCATCAAGACACGATTTGATCAGTGTCTGCATTCCGTCGTCTTTGCTGTCCGTGAAAATAATAGCATGGGTTGACTTCGCGCCTAAAACGGCACAGTTGTCAAAAAAGGCTTTCTTACCTTTTGACCAATCGACTTTGAGTACTTCTACTTCGATGTTACGTTCTGCAGCAAGCGCCGGCAGAATATCTGCAGCGGTTCTCCCCTCGCCATTGATCATAAACACAATCTTCGCATCAGTAATCATTTCATCATCCTCATCGGTAAGACCTTCGTTCAGGTCGTAGATATCGTTGAGGAGACCGTCAATAGTCAATTTTAAACGCTCGACATCCGTAAAGCCTCGTACAGACGCCACGACAATGCGTATTTCTTTATTAAGCATACTGCTTTCCTATTCGCTTAGTTCCCTCTACTGACGGTATAAAGAGGAGGAGTTTCCTCCCCCTGCATTTGGGTACACTTACAGCCAGTATGGGCGGTACTCGTCATGATACATGCGGAGTAAGTCCATTGTGCTTAAGAATGGTAATGGATGATTATCTTCTTCATAAGTCCAGAACCCACGGGTGTTAAGTAACTGATCCCATTTGTACCCTTTCTTCTCCAGACCAACACGAAGTTCTTCTGGAGTCATGTTGTACTTTGGATCGCGGGTATGCCAGAGGAAACGCATCTGACACATTTCCATGGTGATCTCCAGAGCGCGTTGCAGTTCTGGTGTTTCATCGATCTTGCCACGGACCTGCGTACGCTGCAGTTTCACATCAGGACACAACTCAACATAGTAATTACGGTCATTACCACCCAGACCATAGCGACCGGCGTTCTTGATGTAATGGAACTCTGTCAGGTGTGGCAGTAAACCTTCAGACTGCGACATGACAAATTCCCACGGTACGCCAGAAGGCCCGTTTTTACCACGCAGGTTCTTCGCAACCAGGGTGATCAGATCTGGGTTACCATTAGTATCCACATCGTCACGACCGGCTTTCGGGTACATCCACTCTTTGGTGTTCTTATCAATGAGCTGTGTACCAGTAGAGATTTCCCAGACGTTGTTCGGTAGAGACAGAATTTGTGAAGGCACCTTAGAGATCTTATCACCTTGTTTCATGAAGGTGGTTTTCTTCTCTTGTGGTTTACCGTCCAGGTTGAGCTCTTTGCCCAGGTGTGCGGTCATCAGTACATACAGGCCACCGGCGTTAGCGTAGCCCTGAGTCTTCTCGATTAACATGCGTTTGGCGTTTGACACACGCATGGCTTCGGTCTGCATCTCACCCTGACCAATTTCCATCTTGGCATAGTTCTTTTCCAGGTCATTGAATTTCATCTCAGACATGGAGTCGCCAAAGTTCACTGTTGGGAACGGATGACGAATCAGGTTACCGTCTTTATCAATGAACGGCAATGTACCCATCTTGCCTTTTGATTTGGCTTCTGAGTATTCCTGCACCGTTTTCTTAAACCATTGGTTGCCTTTCACCACGGAGTCATCGGTCAGATAGATACGTTCAGACTCTAACCATTGCAGTGCCGCTTCGGGCCCTAAGCGGTTGGTCAGGCTGACTAAACGTTCAGGACTGAAAGTACACTCGGTATCGTAGTGTAAGGCGTTAGCGTTGCTGTAACGCTCTAATGCCCGCGTCAGCATAAAACAGCCGATCGCTGTCTTAAAGGTGTTGCCTTTACCTACGATTGCAATAAAGGGAGCAAGACCACCATTAAGAATAGATTCCCCGTGCTTACCAAGACGGTAGCTACCGGTCGGAATATCAAAGCCAGCGCCTATATTCAGGAAAGGACGAATAGGGCGTGACTTCTCAACAAATTCACCGAATGACAACATTGTGTGTGGTCCTTGTAATTAATAATACCTTCATAATAAGTCATCTTATGTAACAGATTACTTTTCCCTCACGGAGTACATATGTCGTACAACATTGATAACCTAGAAGCCGATTACCGTGGACTGCGTGAGTCGACTGGTACAGGCTTAGAGGGCCTTGACCTAATTGCCCCCGTTCGTAACTTCTTTGATGGTGTAAAGAAGTTCTTCGGTGATAAGATCTACGACACATCCACTGCGATGGTGTATGCGGATTTCTCACCGGTTGCAAAAGCTGTGAAGACACATAACTACACTGACTTCATGGATCTGCAAGTGTATCAGCCTGCCCGTCTGAACATCTCTTATAAAGAGTGGATTGGTAACCTGCAGACAGTACGTAATTTCTGCGTGCTGTTAGAGACTGATCATCTGAATAAGCTGCAAAGCTGGCTGGGTCAGGTGGCTGCCGGTAAGGCAAGCGTCGCCTACGCGCCCACGATCGATAAAATGACACTGGGTAAAGTTGAATCCGTTCTTGGCAAAAGCTTAGGCGGTAAAGATGTTACTACAGTTTCATTCGCTTCTCGTTTTGCTAACATGATTGAATTCATCACCGCGTACGATGACTTCAACAAATTAGTTGAATCTATTAAACGCGGGAACGTGCGTGATCTGAATGCCGCGGTTAAACGTGTTGCTGAACTCACGGACGTTATCTATGCTCAAATTGAGTCAGGTGATATTAAAATCACCAAGCCCGATGTTGATCTGCTGGCGAAAGTCATGCTGGATACGGCACGTGCCATTGATCTGTATAGCGTATGTAATACACTATTCATCGCTACCGGTACTGCGCTTACGAACTCGGCTAAGAAACTCGCCGTGGAAGTAAAATAAAAAAATGAGCATAAATAGAGGAGGGCTAGTGCCCTCCTCTTATGCCCTACAACTGCTTTAGATCTGACCACATCTCAATGGTCGAACCGTAACGTAGCCACCGTGGCGTATGGTTCATGACATCCATGATATCGTTAAAGTCCACACCTTCATAAGCTTCATTAAACTCTGAACCCATCCGAGCAATGTAATCAAGACACTGCTCGACATCACCTGAATCCTCATCAAGATGGTGTAGCCGATTAAGTTCATCGGCACTGGCGCGAGGTTTACGGCGATGACAAACGAAAGTCAATAACAGTTTCCGTTTCATCCGCGACTCAACATCCCGGTCAGGGTCGATGAGTGCGGACAGGTCCATCATAGGGAGCTTTGTTGGTGCACCGGCAAATAATGTTGTCACATTACACTCCTGCTAACTACAACGCTCAAGATCCTTCTTTGATAACGTACGTAAGTCAGCGTAGACATTAGCCATGATGCAGTACCCTTCATCACATACCACGATCGATCCGTAGCGGAATGCAATGTCGGACTCCTTGATCAGGTACAGGTATACCTTCGGGTTAAGCTCAGTAATACCGTTTAATGTATTACGGTTAGGCATGCTTAAACCGAGCGTGCAGGTAACATCCACGGATACATCTTTACCGAGGAGTTCCTTACACGGTACACTGACCTTGATGGCCTTGGCGATTTGAGTAATGCCATCCACCAACGCCAACTTCTCAGATTTCTTACCGGCAACTGTCTGATAGACACTGTCCGTAATGTCAATCACCGATACATCCGGTGGCAAGTCACCCGTGACAAAACCACCCAGCGTCCGCGACATATACGCAAGGTTAGTTAATGCACGATAAGAGATCCCAGGCGGATTACATTCACGCACCACAAGAGCATCGGTACAGTTAGTGATATCGTTGTTGTAGCTGTTTGCACGCTGCAGCAATGACGCACCATAGTCCATGATCTCTTTGTGAATGAATGGATTGTAAATGTTATCCAGTCGACCAATGAATGCGTTACCGTAAACGTTAGTCGAGATTTCCTTGGTGCGGGTGTAGACTAAATCTAAACATTCTTCAGGAGCTTTCAACCAAACGACGCTGAAAGCGGTATCGGCTAAAGCCTTCCCAAGATAAACTTGATCAGAGTCGCCTTTGCTTGGATGGCCAAAGCAATACTCGTACATCCCCTGTTCGTTCTTGTTCATCAGCTTCTCGTCTTGAAGCGTGAAGTACCAGCGCGAGTGGGTGACAAAACGAGGACGTTCTGTTTTATACTTTTCGTACTCTGCAGCATCCTGGGTTTGAATGTAATCTTTATCATCCCCAGCGCGGCCTTTGAACACACCACGTGTTGCCATGTAATCAGCGAACTGGTTACCACGATGACCGGCGTGGCCTTTGAGCCATTCGATATCGAACTTGATGCCGCGATACTTTAATTCGTCGAGCTTTGTGATCATGGTTTCCCACAGACCACGGTTTGCGACTTCCCCGCCATCAGCCTTCTTCCAGCCATTGGCTTGCCAACGATGGAGCGAACCCCGGATATTCTTACCAACATATTCGGAGTCCGAGATGACAAGGATCTTATCAGTGTTGTGCTGTAGTGCTAAGTCAATGCCATTAATCGTTGCCCGGAGTTCAGCAACGTTATTGGTCGTATCGGGCAGAATGCCACCGAAGCCTTCAATTACCTGATATGGACGAACCACTTCACGGTTTTCAAGCTTAGGGTCATCCTTTACGATATAGCCAGTCGTTGACGGGACGTCACGTGCCGGCTTCTTCTTTTTCTTTTTGTCATCATCTTCCAGCAACCAGGTGTATCCATGAATACCCCATCCGCCGACCTTCTGACGACAACCGCCATCGGTGTAAAGAACCATCGATACCTTTGGCAGCGAAGTAGTAGGTAACTTATCCATAACGCCCTCGAATAAACAATATCTCTCTTATAATTGATCAACCACGTAATAAATTACCAAAACGGGCGTTATTTCTTAAGTTTCAACTTATCGATTTGATCTTGCAGTTTTACGTTGTCGGAATACAATTCACGATTACTTTGACGAGTTTTAATTAATTCGTCAGCAAGATCACGGTTTTGCGATAATAGGAGACGGTTTTGCTCAATTGTGTCAGATAGGGTTGGGTAGACATCAATACGGCCTTTGAGCTGAGATATCTCCACAGTCATCTGGCGGTTTTGCTTTGTCAGAAAATCGTACTGACGATAACCCCACGTAATAACCCCAAGGAATAGAAAGAATGCAATCGCAATAGCGTAAAACCAACCACGTGCTTTTTTCGATGCATTGTAACGAGTAGCACCATCGGCCATAAACGTTTTAGAACGTTTCTTAATGAAGGGCAGACTCCAAAAGAATAGCTTTAACCATAACACGTCTGGTCTCCCTACAGGCACTCATATCGCTGTGTTAAATGTTATGTATTTAATCCCATCCCATGTAAAGGGCGAGCTATGAAAACGATTCTAGGGTTTTCGGTGTATCCGTCACTGAATAACAACCAGAAAGGTGTTACAAACCCCATTGGCGAATTATCGCAACTCTCAATCTCTTTCTCACGGGAAGTTGGGACGTACACTAACACGGATCAGGCAGGCACAGCTTTTTTAGCTTTCACTGCGGTAGATGAGAACAACGTACCCATTAGTGCTTCTCAGATGACCACCTACCAGCTGGCGATTCTCAAGCTACAAGCTTGGATGCTGCCGCGTATTGTAGACGGTCGGTTCACCAACGACAAGATTGTTGCATTGCAACAGATCAAGGCCGACTTTGATTCAAGCTGGGTTAACCTGACTATTGGTGACATGATCACTGATGGCAAGAACTGGGCACCTGAATGGATTTCTGGCAGTATCGGATCCGATGCATCTGACAATATTGTCAAGGTGTGGCTGAGTGACGAGTCATTTGAGCTTAGTTATCCGCGCTATGAACTCTTTGCAGACTACCCTGTCCCATTGTCGAATATCGACGTGTTGCACGAAGACTATGCAACAGCAAAAGCGGCTATCGATGCGGTCACCAAAGGTGATGTGGCAAGCAACATCAATAAGCTGATGGGTGTGAACCCGCCAACCTTCATTAACGAGATCTCATTTAAGATCTACGATAAAGAAAATACAACACGTTGGCAGTTGGGTTACTTCCCCATCGTTGGTTATGGTAAGAATGGTAATAACGATGACGCGATCTATGAACTGTTGAAAGCCGATATCCTGGCTAATTCGAAGTTCACAGAGGAAGAATGGGCACTGGTAATCCCCGACCTGTTTAACCCGATCGAGTACGTGATTGCGCCAGACTGGCGGTCCTATAGCATTCCTAACAAAACAACCGAAGCCGGTGTTAACTCACCTGTTATCGATTTTGAAACAATGCTGGAAATGCCAACCAAAGTGATGAAGTGGTACGACGCTGACCACATCAAAGCCTCGCTGCAGGTATTCCCGTCATTGACCAAATCCCTGGCGCTGTACGCTGTTGCTAAACCAACTAACCGCGATGGTCAGATCAAACTTAAAGAATTGTATCCTGATTACGCACTGATCAGTTCACAAGACGTTGAGTTTGACCGCATTTCACCAGAAACCCAGGACTTCATTTACCAGGCCCAGGTTATGCTCAAAGCAGCAGAAACCATGACTGAGTTCTCTGAGCTTCCTGATGGGGTTTCGCGTGTTGTGCGCGATGGTGTTGTCTGCGCAGCTAAATCAGTTAACGGGATTAAGTTCCTGGTAGTGGCGAAACCTTATGTTGAGTCACTGTACGCATAAGGAGTAATACATGGCGGTTACCTCTTTAACGCCCCCGATTAATACCAAAGGTTTGTTTAAGGTTAATGCGCCTTATCAAACCACAGCGGGATCGGGCGATACCACCAAGATTGATCCGGGTATCATTTACGAAGTAGAAGCAATCCGCACGTTCCAAGATCTGCAGTCATTAAATGTGGATATCCTGGGACGCGTATATACACCGGTTGGACTTGCGCAAACGAACATGGATAACGATGTATTGGCTAACGCTAATATCATCACACTCCAAGGCACAGGCGTTCCACCGGTATATATCCCAAGCACGTACATCACCCAATTCCCTGATGACTCAGCAATTCAATACGAGTACATCGTGATGTCAATGTCGCTTGGCGCGTTGCCTTCTTCTATTGTTTCGCAGTTAACCCAGGTTCAGGATGTTATTAAAGCAGACATCAGTGACCTCATCGGTGTAGAACCGTCAATTGCCATTGCCGTCGCACCTTCTACTAATGCGGTGACAGCTGAACAATATCGCCTGAATGAGATCAATCGGTTAAATGCAATTAAGCGTCGTACTACTGAGCATGCCCAGGTATTGGCACTAACGGCAGAAGTCAGTCAGTTACGCGCAATCATTGCAGACTACGAAACACGTCTTACCAGTAAATAAAAGAGGGCGGGGGAAACCCTGCCCTTTATGCCGCCTAAAACAACGTCTGGGTAGAGTTGAAGCGAAAGATGATACGATCATAGTCGGTAGCATCGTCATGTCCTATAACGAGTTCCATGCGTCCATTGGTGGTAGTCAGTGATTTAGCCGAGATGCCATCAAACTCATTTAAGCGTCTAGCAATAACGGTTAGTAACACCACTGGGTCACGTACGCGTTGATTACCAAACACTGCAATGTATTTAGCGATGGACATGGCGATCTCTTTATCACGTGGGGTGATTGAGAAATTACCCATCTTGATCATACGTGATTGCAGTTCTGCACAGATGAGATAGATCTCTGGCGTGACTTCTTTTACTTCTGTGTAACGCAGGACTGAGTAAGCGATCTTCGTGATCTCACGGAAGATAAGATTCTTACTAGCACGTAACCGCCATTCCGATAAAATCAGGAAGGTAATAAATAGCAGTATCGCTACTGCACCGATAGTAATAACGTGCATACATACCTCGAAACAAAAAAAAAAAGAAAGAGGAAAGAGTGGGGCTAGGATTCCCTAGCCCTCACAAAATTATGCTGCGGTTTCGTCAACCGTAACATCGACTGCTGGATCGCTGGAAGTTTCATCAGTCACGATGGTGATTGATTTGGTTTTCTTCAGCACTTTGTAACCGTAGAAACCACCGGCTACCAGCGCCAGAACACCGGCACCGATAAGAGTGCCTTTGACCACCTTCTTAGCGACAGATGGTTCAACGACAGTTTTGACTTTACCGAACAGCTCGTCTTTAACAACCGCTTCAATAGTTGCGCCAGCAGTTTTTGCAGTTTCGTTGATTGCAGTGATTGATTCAGTTTTCATGGTATTCTCACTTATACAGTTAGGTTAATTGAAGTTTGTTTGGTTTGGGTAATTGATTGTTACGGTACTGCTTAGTACTGTTCGTGCTTTGGTTGTTGATGCAACCGACGTTCAATGATACAGGTCAGGCGGTTGTACTCATCGGCATAGTGGTTGTTCATACCGAGAAACGCTCGGTACGTCTTACCGCCATCATCGATGTGTTTGCTGCTAAGCAACCGTTGCTGAACCGAATCGTAACCCGTTTTTGCTTGGGCACGTTTGACCAGCAATGGGGTAATCATTGCAGCGCGAAACAGCCGCGTTTGAGCACGACGTTTTAATTTACGTTTACTTAACATGGCAGATCCTTAGATCTTAGACAGCTTCTTGATCAGGGACAGGAATGAAGCCGTGGTCAAACCCACGCCACATGCCTTAGTCCAGGTAGATTCGCTCTGTGCGAGGACACAGCCCATAGCCATGCCCACGATCTGAATGCCAACGCGGATTTCTACTTCACATGCTGGCTCTTCTACACATTTCTGATTGTTGAACATGGCTAGTTCCTTTTTATTCTGCAGCCGGCTTTTCCGGCACTGTGAGTTGACGGGCGATTAATACGCCTGCCACGAGTGTGACTGCACCTACCACGAAATTGATAGCTGCGTCGTTGAGGTTCTTTTTACTGTCGCGTTCTAATGCGATCTCTTCCAGCTGCTCGTCATCCGCTGCACGGATTGAAGCATAGGTCACTGCCAGCTCGATCGCTGCTGGCAGGATTGCCGCCTGGATGGCAGTTTTCGATTTGACCTTCAGTGCCATTGCACCGATACCAACGCCGGCAGCCACAGAGGCTGCACGGATAGCTGAACCCAGCATGATAGAGCGTGTTGCCACAGCACGATCAACCATCGGTTCTTGTACTTCTTTTACGGTTTCAAATTGTTCCATGACGGCAGTACCTTATTCGGCTGAAGAAGCTTTCTTGTTGATGACAATAGCCAGACTGCAGACACCTGCGGTCAGTGCCAGGTTAGTAGCAGCGATACCCAGTGCTTCTTTCCAGGTCAGCTTTTTGCTGTTCAATGGATCTTTCCGTTTGAAGATGGCACGCTTTGCAACACCGTAACCGATGATTGCGGTACTTACCGTTAAGTTAGAGACTGCAGCCGCTTTCGTGCGTTTAACATCACCGGTCAACAGACTGTATGCCAGTGCACTACCTGCCACAGAAGCGACAGTTGCAATCGCTTGACGTTTGAGGGTACCGTGATTACCAGTGAAGGTAGGTTCAGCAACCACATTTACAGAAGTGAACATGTCGGCATCTTCGCCGTTAGTTTCGTGCATGGCATTGCTTCCTTTATCACCGGTCATGTTGGCCATTACTTTGGCATAGTGGTGAGTGGCTGTTTCGCTACGTTCGGTCATGTTGATTGATTCAGCTTGCAAGGTATCACCACCGATTCCCGGTGACACTTTTTCTGCTGCTTTCTGGAAAGCTTCAGCCATGGCCGGGTTAGATGGAATGATGTTATTGATAGAATGGATGTTTGACATGATGATACCTCACTAGACGAATAATTAAATTGGATTGAATCTTGATGTGCTTACTACTGCATATCACCTAGGTCATATAGGTGTGAGATTTTCTGCATTCAATAAACTACGGTTAATCACGCGTATCACGAAGACGTTCACCGCGAATGTTTGATTCATTGCGACGACGGATTCTATTGATAAGCGCTTGTTGTTCATTCACCTCCTGTTGGAGTTTTGCTACAGTCTGATCGACTGGTAATACTGCAGCTGATTTAAAAAAGCGTACGAGAGTTCGCAGCATGAGGTCGTTGTCCTGGTGTTAAACAAGTTGTCAGTTAAATTAGATTGATTGCCTGGGGACCACTTAGGATCCCCAGCGCAGTTATGTCGGTTAGGTAGTTGGCCCAAAATCGAGCCAATCTACTGTTTTTACATTTTGATTAATTAGTAGTGGCATATTAGGACCCACCCCCTGAACCGGCATAAAGGCCAGGTATTACCCTGGCCTGAATTAGGTAGAGGAGTTTTCAGACAGCTTCATTAATAACCAGTCCATCACGTACAGAGCGACGCAGCATTTCAGGTGAGAACGTATCAGTGACTCGCAGGATGTGCAAGTAAGGTACGATGTATTCACGCTCTAATGTTACTTCTTCTCTGATTAATGTCAGGTTGATCTTTACAGCTCCGTTGTTGGTATCTTCAATAGATCCTAATACCATCCATCCATCCATTGCAACACATTGCCTGAGTTCAGCAAATATTTCTGTGTACATCTGCACAATGCCACTTGAACCAAATTGGCTAAGATGGCGTTTAGCCGTACGTTCAGTGAGGCTGAACATGGTATTCCCGGTGAAAGCCGCGTCAATGAAATCTGGTGTCTTCATAGAAGCCCAGCGTTTAAGATCCGCAACAGTCGAGGCCGGAGATGACATTGCCGTGCCGACCAGTTTCATACCAATGGCTATAAAGCCTGCTAATATCATCCACATTACCCCGTTAGACATAATGTGCTCCTTATACTTCACTGTTGGCGATCAGAGCGACAACTGCACCGAATTCAACTTCAACTTCGGTATTGCTATCGTAGACTTTGGTCACGACCCACAGTTCTTCCAGTGCGTTCGCAGTAACATAACCACGATAGCTGGTCCACAGGCTTTTCACAACTTCACGGCTGAGGGAAGCGGAAGTGCGAGCACCTTTCAGATTGTTGCTTAACCAAGAGTACAGGTTAGCAATACGGTCATAACGAGCATCTTTGTTTTTGGCAATGCTCAGTGCACGCAGCACGTCAGATTCGTTGATTTCGATTTCATCAGCTTTTGGGTTAGCGAAGATGAAGCGACGCTCAGCCATACGGATCACAGTCGCCATACCCATCGCTTCGATGTTGTCAGCACAAAGTTTGATGAAGTCTTTAGAAAGCACATAACGCAGTTTAGACAGTTTCATTTTTATTACCCCACAGGTTAGATTAAAGTTTAGATCACTAGGACTAGTGGATCTATTCACCTGTGTCATATAGGTCTGAAAAAATCTGCATTACAATTTTTACAAAAAATAAACAACCAATTAGAAAGAGGAGGGGCCGAAACCCCTCCTTTTACTACAACTTACAACAATACTTAGCTTTTCAGCGCGTAGGTTTCATCAGCCGCTGGTTCGTCGTTCTTCGCTTCATCCGCATCAACATATGCGAGTTCGTCGATTACCTGAAACACCGGCATGTTACCACGTTCGTGCTGAACTGGGGTGACGTTAGTGGCAATGATCTTACCATCTTCCGTACGTACGAACTGATCGCCATTGCCGAACTCACGAACACAAGCATCGTTGAAACGTGGCGTGGTGTACACAGCCAGGTCTGGTTCGATACGTGTCATGATCATCAGCACGGCTGCTGCATCCGCACCCAGGTCGATGTGAGCCAGGTTACCCTGATCATCGGTATAGACAACTTCCAACAGGCCACGCAGACCATTGAAGCGCATTGACAGTTCGGCAGTGATGCCTTGAACCACTGCTTTCTCTTTGGCGATATCAAACACTTTATGGGCGTTATCAATCATGCGATCAACCAACTGCGCTGCAGCTTCGGTCATGCGGTCTTTGTTTGGTTTACTGATACGCTCCCATTTAGCTTCGGAGGTTTCAGCGACCAGACGCTGGATGCATGATTTGTAGTTAATGAAATCAGTATCACCTTCAATTGCCAGCGGTTCAACAATTGCTGCATCACATGGCAGATCACGGAAATCACGCTCTGAGTTCTTACCATCAATCAGATCGGTCACGCCATGCTTTTGCACTACGTATTCGAGCTTAGCGGTTTCCGGGTTATAGAAGAAACAGATACCGACATATTTACCGTCGGCGTTTTCACTGTTCCATTCCGCTTTGAGTTCATCACGGGTAACATGATACACCGCCAGTGCACGACTCAGGTGAGCATGGACTTTAGCTTCCAGTTGCACTTGCGCTTTCTGTGCAGCAATTGCACGGTCAGGGTTGTAATCAAATGCCACGTGTGGAATGTAGGCCCAGCCGATGTCAGTTTGACGACCGTTCTGATGCGCATCTTCATGGACACGTTTCAGACGATCGAAGGTGACATAACCCAGACGATAGACGCCTTCAGCTTGTGTGCCATCTGACAGCAGTGGTCCGCTTTCGTTGTGCGTTTCAAATTCCAGAATGTCGTAACGACCGTTACGCTCATTGATCTCAACGCGTGCGCCAAAATGTTTAGGGAAGTTATCACTTCCTTTATAGCGACGATACACGTCGTTGTTAACACGATTGACAAAGTAGTTATCAATCGCTTTGAAGTTATGCTCCGCCCACTGCAACTCAGCGTTGGTCTGTTGCATCTGCTGTGCAACGGCCTGCTGATGTTGTTTCTTCAATTTTGGTTTCTTGGCTGCGTTCTTAGACATGGAACTTATTCCTCTTACTTTGATAAAACTTCTTGTTGGAAAAACCAGGATGCGTGCGCAAACGGAGATGGTTTAAAATAGGTGGTGTAATCGGAGAAGAATCCGAACCCTAGTTTAAAACTAATCTGAATGCCATCGCCCATTCGTGGAATAACGATCTTGGTCACCTTGACTTTTGATCGGATTATACCGATGGTTGAATCGTTATAATAAGCTTCGGTTATGTATTTACTTACACGCAGTTTGATATACGTTTCAATGTGCTTTCGCAGAAAGTTATCAAGATCTGCTTCTGGTGGAAGATCCGTCTTCACATAACGCCTGTGGTCAGAAGGACTTGCGAGCTCCCGACAAAGATTCTCAATATCAATCACGAGCTTATGCCCAACTTGATTGATGGCGCGTTGTTTCGACTGGTTAGTTAATTTCACAACAAGCAACCACGTGCAGACAGCAATGAACACGCCCGAGAGCATATTCGGTAATGAAAGATAATCTGCTAAGCTCATATAAGACACCCATAAAGTTAGGCGGGCTAAACGCTCCCGCCTAACTGATTAAACGTGCTTAGACAGAAGGTGAAGCGGACAGACCGGTCAACGGATTACGCTGGGCAAGTTTCTCAAACAGAGCTGCCATAGTAGGGCCACTGGTTTGCAGAAACTCGGCAGAGATTTCAGCCTGACCTGCAGTGTTCGCATAAATCGACACAACTGCGCGGTGTGTTTTCAACATGTCGTCAAGTTGCTCAGTGAGCTGGATACGTAACTGATCTACGCCGCTTCTAAGCGCAGTGTAGTTGCGTATCAGGTTAGCACGCATGGCAATGTGCTTTAATGTACCCTGCAGTGAAATTAGTGGGTTAGCAACACCCACTGGCAGACGTACGGTTTCTTTCAATTCCCGGCTGGTAGCCAGACAGATCACAACAACCTGGACATCATGAAAGACGCCGTCGGTTTTGCTGTAACCCAGAGTATTGCGAATCGCGACCCGGAATGTGAGCTTACCACCATACTGCTTAACTTCGCGCATGATGTCACGTTTAATCCCCTGCGTAAGCCGCAGAAGATATTCCTCACAATTCTCCCAGGACTTCAACCCCAGACGTCCTACATTTTCGTTTATGATTTTGTTTAACATTATTGTCAAACCCTTAGTAAGTGTAGTCTAATTCCACTGTCACTCTGTTTACGTTAGAGTTTTGTGGATCAAGATAACCCAATTTCACTGTGATAATGGGTCGAGGCCCAAAGATGTGCCTAAACTTTGTATACAGCTGAATCGTGGTATTGCTGGCGATATCAACCTCGCCTACATTGGGTCTGTTGCGTTCGCGAGTAGTGATCTTTGCCACTTCCGCTTCTACAACTCCCATAACATCCATCTGACATTCATCAGTGAATGGTACCACTCCAGCTGCCGTTGTGATATTCACAATGTACTTTGCGTCCTCATTCTGAATATAGACGACCTTCATAGCTAGCTGCGTTACATCAGGGTAATTGTTTTTGGCGTGTGACAGCATGTCATCTACCATACATCGCACAGTCATTGTAGGGCTGTTCATTCCCCTGCTCCTCTTATGTCACATTGGTCACCGCAGCGACTACAAATGCGACAATAACTAAAATAAAGATAACTAATCGATCCATACAGACCCCCCTCATGTTGTTAGCGTAATAAAACTCTATAATGAATAAAGTTTTAGTATACCCAACTCAATATGGTACATTGTGTTGCACCACATATCACCTATGTAATGTAGGCATGAGAAATACTGAGATTAGAACCACATCGCTATTCTATAGGCCGGTTTAGTATGATTTAACATTCCCGAGGGGCTTTGCTATGTTTGATTATTTACGTAAGGCATTAGGCCTTATTAATGTTGAAGAAAAGAATGACCTCATTACCATCACCGGCTTTAATGCTCCTTTGGTAAGTCGCGATATTCAAAAGATCTGGAAGACCTCTAAAGTGGCCGGTTGGATCTTTAAAGAAGTCACCGCAAGCAAGATTGTTTTCCACAGTTTCTTTGCCATTGAAGTGCAATATATCCTGCAAACATTGTACGATAATGACAAGACGTATTCCGATCGTCGAGGTCTTGGCAAGATCATTGACTTATTAAAGAAGAACACGTGGTTGCGAAATGTCGATGCTCCGTTTGAAGACATCATCGATCTGAACCAGTTAAAGTATGTCAAGAAATCTCCTCTGCCGGAACAACGTAACTGGCTGAACTATTATAACTCCGCCAAACCTCGTTACGGTCTGCGTGGTGCATTACTGGCTGCCGCACCAGGTGCAGGTAAAACATTGTGCGGTATCATGACGATGCTGTGTCGTAAGAAAGATTACGTCATTGTCATTGCGCCAAAGAAAGCCACTCGTGACGTATGGGAAAGAACCATTACCACTGAGCTCACTACCCCTCAGGATGTGTGGGTTGCCGAATACGATAAGCCTTACGTGAAAGGCACTAAATGGATCGTTGCACACTACGAACGTTTAGATGAAGTTCTGGCGTTGGTCAAAGAACATCGTTTGCCAAACGTGGGTATCATCCTGGATGAATCACACAACCTTAACCAGAAGACTAAAGAGTCTATTCGTACCCAGACCTTTATTGATCTCTGCATTGAATCAAAGTCTGAAGACATCGTGTGGGCATCCGGTACTGCAATGACCGCAATGGGTACCGAAGCGATTCCACTGTTCCGTTCATTGATTCCTGGTTTCAACGACACCGTTGAACTGGCAATGCGCAAGATCTGGGGCAAGACTGCGACGAAGGCAAATGACATCTTGGCAAACCGTCTGGGTATCGTAAGTTTCTCTGTACCGAAGTCTCGCTTCATGGACACCAAGCCGATTGAAGCAACGGTGAAGATCCAGATCAAGAACGGAGCGCATTATACCCTGGACAACATCCAGCGTATCATGATGGACTTTATCAAAGAGCGCTTTGAGTTCTATACCAAAAACAAAGCGACTTACCAACGGATCTATGATGATGCACTGCACTACTTCGAGAAAACCCTGCGTACTCCGGCTGAGAAAGAGGACTTCAAGAAGTACAACGAATACGTGCAGATGTTCATCAAGCAAGGTTTCCAAGCAGAGTGGATGAGTCCTTACAGTAAGTACTGCAATGACTACGAACTCAAACGGATCATCCCTGCGATCCCTGATGCCATGCGCAAACCATTCAAGGATGCGCGCTCTGTAATCAAGTATGTGGACCTTAAGATCAAAGGGGAGTGTCTTGGTAGGGTGTTAGGTAAAGAACGCACTCAGTGTCATGTAGAGCTTGCTGAAGCGATTCCGTTCGGTACTTACATCGACAACGCCAAGAAGAAGACCCTGATCTTCACCGACTTTGTACCCGCCCTCGAAGCAACCGCAGCGATTTGTCGTAAGCTCGGATATCAACCAATCGTGGTTTACGGTGATACGAACAAAGATCTGGTTGAGATGGTTGCGAGGTTGCGTAACTCTGAAGAAGCTAACCCTGGTGTCGCTACGTATCGCTCGCTGGCAGAAGCTGTTCCATTGATTGAGGCCAACTGCGGGCTAATGATCAACAAGCCTTTCCGTTTCTTCCATTACGAACAAGCCGTGTCGCGTATGCACCGCATCGGTCAAACTGATGAAGTGTATATTTACAACTTCGTATTGGACACCGGAAACCTACCGAACATCTCTACCCGTTCGGAAGACATCATGGCCTGGTCTAAGACTCAGGTTGATCAGTTGATGGGTCTTGATCGTTACGGCTCGACCATCGATGTAACCGAGATTGCCGAGTCAGTGGGTCTGGAAGCGTTTGCGGACGATATGTATTATAAAGCATTGTTCTCCTATTCAGAGCAAACAGATCACCGCTTCTTATCCGCATCGATGGAAGCCTGGCTTGACGATATGGAAAGTCAAGAGCTCGTCTGTGATGATGTTCCGGTATCGGTTGAGATCCCGCGCAGTAACAAAGCATTAGACTGGTAAAAAAAAGATGGCATAAAGGCTAGAGGAAGGCAGATGCCTTCCTCTATGCCGTCTTATGTCGTTTTACCAATCACACGATAATACTCATCTTGCTTATCGGTTACAACTTTTAAGGGCGAACGATCAGCCATCACTTTCAGTAATAGATCGCGCGTTGGATCAAACTTGGCTTTCACATAAAGTGTGCGAGCACAATGCTTGATCATCGCCGTCGTATCTTTCACTGGTAACCCGTACACCCGGTTGTCGTAATCCGCACTCGCTTTAGCAAGTTGTAGAACAACCAACGTATGCTCAAGTTCGTCAATGTACATCATCGCCCGAAGTACTGCTGGATCATTAACCATAAAGAATAAAGCCTTTCGGTGTGACTATTTCGCCGTGGTTGAACTTACCGTTTGGAAACCGCACTACCTTCACTGCTAATCCCGTTTCCTTTATAAGGCGATCGAGTTCAGCGTAGGTGTCATCGTCCGTGATCTGCTGGCTGACGATAGTATCGATGCGCGTAACAGCACGACGCACACAGGACTTTAAATTACTGTGAACCTGTGGTACAGATAGACAGCGTTTTTTGTCATCTGGGATTTTATCCGTCGTAGCCACCAGTGTCAGGGCCCGCAGTAGTTTATCCCACATAATCAATTCGCCGGAGTTTGCCATACGATGTTTTCTCCTTCATCACCGAATACAAAACGACCTTTCGGTGTTCTTAACGTAGTATGTGTCCAGGTCTTAGCCCACACACCATCAACCATGACCTTGTCACCCGTGTAGAGTTTCACACCGGCAAATTTATCGGTCAGCAGACGAATACAGGTATTGACGTTTTCAACATGCAGTAAGTCGCGATTGCCAATTGCCGTCAGGACCTGTGCTGCAGATGCAGTATCAACAGCAAACCGTTCAATCAACAGCTCGTCATCTAAACGACGTGCTTGGTTATCAGGCAGTGTGGTATCCGCCAGAATGATTGACAGTGCTTCTTCGAACGCCATCCACATATACTGGTAATACTGCGGATCAGTACTTTCCAATAACTGAAGATGTTGACGAGGACGTGTTACGGGAGAACGCACTAAAAGCAGATCTTTGTTCTTGGAGTGTTTCAATGTATCTGCTGAGAACATACCGCCTGGACGTGCATTACTGGTAATATCCGCAAGCGTTGCCTGAGCGATACCATAGCGAGCCAGGTTACTGCGAAAGTCACGATCAATCTGCGGAGCTTTGTTTGTATTAACCTGAGATTCGAACTTAGCCTCGGCCTCCACTGGTGGTCGCATATCTTCGTCTGTAACCATCAACGGACGCAGATCCTTTTCAGTCAGACCTGTACGGCGCCAATCAGGATTGCGATACGGCGTGTTCTGGGTAACACGACTGAGGTGAGGTTCCAGGAATTCACGTGTCGTAGGTACACGATGCGTTGCAGTTGGATCCTGTTCTAATAAATGTGCTGGTTGAACACTGTCATCTTCCCACTCGTCCTCGTGACTCTTCTCATGAAGCCGAGGTTTACTGAAGGACATCCCTGACATCAGAACCATGAGCTCTGGTGTTGACAATGGAGTATCGTTTTGTTGCTTAGCCGCGGTAACCACTTCTATCGCTTCTGCATTTATTTGTTCAGGTGATTTATCTGGGTTGTCTTTACCTAGAATCTCCGTTACCTTTTCAACGGTCAGTGATTTATTATCAATTGTTTCTACTTTTGGGTACTGGTCTTCGACATTAAGCATTTGCAGCTTCGCCTGCTCTAATGCTGCTGCCATTGATCCTGCTTTAATCTTTGGATACGCGTCCTCGATGTCAACATCGATAGCGGCTTGACGAACCAGGTTACGACGCAGTCCTTTGACCATCCCTTTCAGGTAAGCGATATCGGGTAAGTCGACATAAAGTGCTTCAATAACTGAATCATCCATAACGGTGAAACGGTCAGCAACATAAGTTTCGATAAGTTCAGCCAATTCATCACTGAACTGAGTAGAGGTGTCGATAGTAGTATCTTTGATGTGGGATTTCATGGCAGGTAACCTTACATTTATTTAATTGGATTAAACGGCACGGGTCATCCCATGCCGGACTGTTAATTATTTCTTTGATTCAGGCGGGATAAACTGGTCAGGTATCGATGACCAAACGGTCGAGCAGCGTTCACGATTAGGATAGTACGCACAGGCCTTAAAGACTTTATCACCTTTCTTAAAAGGTCCTTCAACCAGCTGGTATGTCCAGGCCTCACCGTCACGTGCAATAACCGCTTCACACTTACGACCTACCTGACAGACATCATTGCTGATGATCTTGCCTTCGACAGATTTGACGGGCACATTGTCGGACTCTGCTGAATTACAACCAGAGAGTGCTGTGCAGACTACCAGACTCAATAACACTTTCTTCAACATGATCATTCCTTTTCAGTTGACTTAAACAATAACTTACAATGACCGTTGCAATTCCAGGTAACCGTAGTGTTACGACCTCGGTGCAGTGCCGAATGTTCTGCGGTAATCGTGTCAGATATGAACAGGGAATGTTTAATGCTCAGTTCATGAGGGATATGTTCTTCATACGGCCAGACAGAGATCAGTTCACCATCAACGTAGAACAAGAAATCACCTTTGCTCTTAGCTTTGGTTTTCTTCCCTTTCTTAGCAGCCTTCTTCTCTTCCGGTGAAATCCGCGTACCCCATTGCTTAATCGCTCCAGCCTCAGACGTGTTCATATCTTTTAGCACAAGCATACAACTACTGCACTTCACGCCCCAAAATACCAACGCAAACTTAAACGTATTGGCTTTTGATGCACAGAGCGGACAAGGTTCAATATTGGCTGACATATCACGCTCCGTTGAAGGCGTATTCGAGTTTACCGCGACGGTACCGACCTTTGGTCACGTCACTGAGTTCAAAGTCGTAACGATTCACAAATGCCCGACTGTATAAATGCAACATCTCTTCAGATACCGTGACCCCAGGTTTACCATCTTCGATCAACTCTAACATCTGATCGATCAGACGAATACCAAGCCCAGATCCCTGATAATCAGGATGCACGCGAATACAGCGCAGTTTAGGTTCATCACCCATCTTACCGAGTGCAACGCCTGCAATGTTTAATCCATCACGCGCGATGATCAGTTTGTCAGTACCGAGTGACAGACCAGGGATTACCGTATTGATGTACCAATGGCTAACCTCAGGATAGTAAGCATCAAGGCTTTCGATAAATGGTAACACCGCAAAGGCGCCAGTAAAGCTGATCGTTGAATCAAGCCTGACCATGTTACAGTACCAGATAAACAGTGGTGTTTTCGAACATGGTGTTTTCGATGATCTCTTTGACACGTTCGATATGCTTTGGACTGACCGCGCGATCTTTGGTGTAAACACAATCACACTGCAGGCCAGGTAAGTTGATGATTACCGGACGATCTTTCGCACCCATCAGGTACGCCATTTCGCAGTAGTTACGCAGAGACTCTTCAAAGCGAACGTAGCTGAAATCAGCACCGTGGTTAGCGTGATAATGCGTATGGATGAAATACCCGCCAGGAAACTCACGCAGATGTCCAAGCTTCTTAGAGTCATACGCTTCAGTTTTATCAGAGAGCGCAGCAATAACCATGCTGTTGCTTTCGGTATCAACTTTACCGTTTTCCAGCAGAGGACGTTGCAGACTGAGAATAGGTGCGGTGGCTTCTGCAGTCATCAATGCTTGTTGGACTTCTGGTTTGAACTGATGAAACGCAGGTGTGTACTGAATACTGATGGTGTTGCTGTCCAACAGAATAACGGCATTCGGTTTCGTTGCTGCGAAATCGAATACATTGGTACCCATTGCGAATTCAACAATAGCAGGGATGGTTGCTTTCTTCAACGCGGCTGACTTGGCCATGATACTTTTCCTTTATATACAAGAAGGGGGTGGTTAACCCCCAGAGTTAATTGATTATGCTTTACGACGCATGATGAAGCGGTTGTAAGAGATATCCTCACCTTCACGTGAAGTGAGTTGAGGTTCGTCAAACAACACTTCTGCATCCCAGGCATTGTGATTGAATTCAGGGAAGAAGGTATCTGCATCTTCACGTTCAGCATGGATAACGGTCAGGTGCAACTCTGCTGCATCCGGCAGGAACATTGCATAGATCTGCGCGCCACCAATAATCCAGATCTTGTCGCCGCCATTTTCGGTTAAGTAATTCACCGCTTTAGACAGTGCCTCTTCTTTGCTGTTAACAAACACCACACCTGATTTGGTGGTATGGTCTTTGATTGGCTGAGAAGTGATCACGATGTTCAGACGATCAACCAACGGGTTAGGTAGCGAATCATACGTCTTGCGACCCATGATCACCGGAGAATGCAGCGTACTCTGTTTAAAGTACATCATATCCTCTTTGATACGGAACAACAGTTCGTTGTCTTTACCCAGACCACTGGCATTATCAATTGCTGCAATCATCGCAATGTCAAAACGACGCGCCACACCGAGTTCACGCGAGATATCAACCTGGAACGCATTGTAGAACTCCAGTGGTGTCATCGGGTATTCCAGGTATTCCACCTGATCAACCATCTCGATGCTACGACGCATAGTGTCATCTACCATACGCATGAAACGATACGTTGCCTTGATGAGATTATCTGCCGTGAGTTCATGGGTGATTGCGTAGGTCACGTGATCGTCGATACTGCCTTCGTGTGCATACACCATACCCGCTTCGATCTGGACATGTTCGCTCATGCCCAAATGCCCGCCGATTAAACCGACAACCGCATTCAGGATAGTGACACGATCTTCTTCATTAACCGACGCAACGCTTCCAATACGAAAACGCAATGCCAGCATGTTGAAGACTTCCAGGATGAAGTACAGAATTGGCTTACTGCCTTCAAAGATACGTTGCTCAACAATCAGGCGATCACCGATAGTGATCTGCAGGAGTGCTTCACGACGCACACGTGCTGCTTCAGATGTATCAACCGCATAGACGAAGTTAACATCGCCAAAACTCATGACCGCGGCCGGTTCGATCTGCAGTCGAGAGTTCGCCGCATCTTCCCATTCCTGGAATAATTCCTGGATAGTCGGGATGGTATCTTCATCAGTAAAGTGACGAACATGCTCGGTCCACAGCTGGCCATTCTGACGACGCAGAGTAATCACCACCTCAGAACCGTTAGGACTGGTGATTGACGCCACTGCACGACCTTCGTAGAAATCGATAACCGTGAGATTAGCGAAGTCTTCATCGGTGAATTCACCCAGCCCCGATTCAACTACATATTGTTCCAGACAGACCCAGGCAGAACGCGCATACTCGGCAGTAGCGGCACCGGTACCTTCGGGGTAGTCACGGGTATAATTAAACGCGATGGCCAAGTACGCCGCACACGCCTTGTTACGCTCATCAGTGTCAAGTGACAGCAGGTAGTTAACCGTGTTGATCGCAACGGGATGTTCAACAATGAGATGCCCTTCGTCATTGACCAGAGTCAACATCCGGTAGTCGACACCAGTCACTGAGTCTTCGAATTTGATTTCAAAGACCATATCTTGAATCTGCTTGCTCATCTTACTTTCCTTTTTAAACAGCGGCTGCTGTAACATGTTCAGGGGTGTACTTCGCCAGAATAGAATCAATTGATTCGGGTGATTCGGCCAGGCTGTATCGACTAACCACACGGGTATTGCCACCCAGTAATTGTGTCCGACCATTGCTTGCTTTGTCAGCCAGTTTGAAATCAGTACTGATGGTGTAGACCGCTTTGTGTTCTTTAACGTCACTGGTCAGGACCATCACTACTTTTAACGTTTCTGACTGCTGTTCACTAATGGCCAGACGGAAGAAGGATTGCTTAAGTTTATCCCACCACTCATCGCCATTGTAGATAATGCCAAGTGCTTTGATGTTCTCCAGGATCTCTTCACGTTTCCAGGCAAAGTAATCACGCACAAACTCACTGTCAGTTTTGATCAGGTTGTGATGGATATGCAGATAGAGTTGCGTTAATCCATGAGCAGTTGCACCTAAACGGAACTTGGTGTCTTTGCGCTGCTTGGCACCCCAGCTGATATCAACAATATCAGATTCCAGATAGCTCAACTTAACTGTTGATACACCGGTTTCTTGATCGTGATTGATGGCCAGTTTGCAAGGTTGGTTATCTGCACCCAGTTCGATAATACTGTTAATAATGTTCATTGTTTTCTCTCTTGCTTTTAATAAGCGCCATGGCAGGCATATGAGGGATTACTTATCCGTAGAAGTCGTCACTACTTTCATGATCCCCATGAAGTAGGCATCGCGATAGGGCAGATGCATGCCAGTACTGCCATCGAAGTCATAGAAGAAACTATCAAAGAAGTCGATATGTGGTAACAACCAGTGATACCGCTTTTGCAATTCAACAAGCTTGTAAGCAAACTCGTCCCATTGTTGATCGGTAATCATTGGCGCGTCATTATCGTAATACAGTCCAGCATTGACTGTTACAACAGAACGCAGACGACGAATACGTCGTTTAAGCTGATTGATATTAATACTTGCTGCTTGATCACCTTTCTCGACATCGGCACGCATTAGTTCATCGAGCCAGATGGTAGGGTCTTTCTCTTTTCCCGTGGGAAGTTCGATGACCTTATAGACAGGTTCACCAAGTTCTTCTTGCGGGTAAGCAACCAACTCAATAAGACCGTTGGCAACATCAACATCTTTGTTACGTGCTCGTGCTAACAACGCATCTACCGTTTCAAACACATCGCCTACCGCCGCACCATAATAGTAGCGAGGTGGCTTAACGTGCAGGAATTCGATAACATAACCTTTCCAGGCCATAGGTCACCTATTGTTAATTATCATACATCACGATAGTAATGTAGACTTGAAAAACTTTACACCTTAGATCTTAACGGATACAGCACTTCGTGGGTTTCTTTCATACACCCATTAATTGCGTAGTTAACACCTTTCGGAATGCGTGTAGTAATCGGTGGTTCAATTTTCCCTTCAAAGAAATTAGGGATAAACGGTAGCGTGATATCTAACTGTTTTTCCTTTATCTGGTACTCGCAAGCATTGTGATCGTAGCGATACATAATCCGTTTGCACAAGCCTTCGAGCTCGTCCAGTAATCCTGATGCACGCTCTGTGGTTACATCCACATCGTAGGTGCAGACACCAACCAAGAACGGCACCACATCAGTCGCCTGCAATCTAAAACAGACTGTTAATCCAACAGGTGTCATGCTAGCCTCAACAAAAAATGAAGACCGTATAAAAAGCCTCCCGGAATTACCCAGGAGGCTGGTAACATATTAACGGGCATTTATGTCGGCAGTTACTTGCTTTACAACCTTCGCACTGGATACGTAACGAATGAGTTCAAACGATTCGAGTAAACTCAACGGACCTGGTTCTGGCACGTAACCTGTGGTGTAGATGCGGATGTGAATCCCTAACCGGCGCGCTACGTCATAGAGGTCAAACAACTGCGTGGTACTAAGCGGACGGGCGGTAACATTGAAGACACGGGTATCGTGTGCCAGGTGTTCCAGTATCGACAGCTCAACCGGGTCAGTCTTCATGACAACACACGTCACCACATCAGACTGTGGCCAAGCGATATCTAGCGAGCCGCCTAACACACCTGCATTGACAGTAACCGTCGCACCGTAAGGTGCGTACTCTGCCCGCAGTTGAGCGAACAGCGCTTTATGGTAATCGCGATGAAGACCATAGATGAACACTTTACGCACACTGGATGTCAATACCGAACGCAGTCCTTCCATAACGCTGATAGACAGGCCTTGGAAACTACCGCCACTGAAAACACTTAAACGCTTTTCAACAGATATGTCGATCATAACGTCACCTTATACCAGCTGCAATGCAGCCTGCATGGTTGCTTGATACGCTTCCAATTCACCCGGACGTTCGTACTCATCCGCGTTATCGAAACAGTGTTGGAGTTCAGAGGGGAACTTAACCCAGAGCTTATCGCAGAAGCCTTTCACGATCACCGCACCTTTTACATCGCACGACATCCATTCATCACAGGCTTCTGCGAATGTGACCGGACAGCGAGGCGCATTGATATCCTTTTCCCAGTGAGCAGCTGCAGAGCCTTCGTAGCCATCTGGCTGCAAGGTATCGTAATCGATCCCTTCGTAATACAACCAGCAATGATTACGACAGTTAACGATAATGGTCTCAATTTTGTATTTCTCTTTGAGAACATGATGCACAGCAATTGCCGCAACACCACAGTCACCACGGTTGATCTTCTCTGCAACTTCTTCTTTAGTCAGATCACCTAGCTGGTTAAACGCTGAATAAAGACGCGTGAAATTGTTCAGAGTCGTTTTGATAATGGCCTGCGGGTTCAACTTACTGACTTCGACGTATTCGAATTGCATGAACTCTTCCTCTTAATAAGCGGGGGTATTTAAACCCCCAGTAATAGGTTAACCGTTATTGGTTGGTCTGACACCACGAATGGCATCAAGCATTTGTTTGAAGTCCTCGCGCTCTTTCTCGCCAGGCTCTTTCTTTTCCTTACGTTTGGTAACGTTCGCCATGATGCGGTCGTGAGCTGCTTTCACTTGCGCGGCAGTAAAGCGAACCTTACGTTGGTCGGGTAGTAAGTTAGATGCGGTATACAGCAAATCACCAAACAGTTCACGGCACACTGTCTTCAAACGACGAGCGCCAGTGTCTTCACCGTAAGTGTTAGCTTCAAAGGCTAACTCAGCAATAGCGCGAATCGCTTCTGGTTCGATGACGAAATCTACCCCTTCTGCTTTGAGCACTGTGGTGATCGCATTGATTAGTGAACCGTGTGGCTTAATCAACACCTTTTCCAAGTCATCTGCTTTCAGCTGATTGAGCGTGACATGCACTGGGAGACGTCCTAAGATCTCAGCAGGTACATCTGAAACCTTGGCCAGATGAAACGCACCTGATGCAATCCAGAGGATATTAGCGGTATTGATTTGATACGTTTCACCACGGCTGCCAAACATACCCCCGCTACGGTCACGGTCAGTGATTGTAGGGACGTCTGCAATAACACCATCCAGGTAAGGCATCAAGTCACGCACCACACCCATGTTACCCACGTTAGAACCACGCAGGTCGACAAAGATCTTATCAAATTCATCAATGAAGACAATACCACGCTCTTCCACTAATTTGACGATAAAGTCAGATGGCGGTTCAGAACTGGTACGCAGGGCGTCGCTGATGTCAATGACGTTATCCAGCTGTACTTTCTTAAACGGCGCCAATGCTTTAATCACCTCGATAGACGTGTCCTTATTACCTTCGAGTTTATGGTCCATTAAGAACTTAATAATCTTGGCAATACCCCGGCCTTTAGAGTTGATCTTTTTACGCGCTTCATTAAAAGGCGCGCCTAAGCCATTGACCAGGGCTTCTTCGAGCTTACTGTCCTTTGCACCGACTGAATCGAGTAACATGGCGGCTTGACGAATATGCTGTACTTCATCGTTAGTTCGAATGCCAAAGCTACGGGTATTAAGTTTGTTGCGGATGTACCATTGTGACCAGGCAATGCTGTCCTCAAGGATGTTGGGTTCGGGTTCAGTGGGTTCCTCATCGCGTTTCTTCTTTGTTGCTGCAGCAATGATCATATCACCATACCAGCGATAACCGATGTTGATTTTACGGTACACGGAGTTCTTGCTAAGCAGCGCCTCCTCTAATGTCGCAAGAGTGAGTTTATCATCAGGAATGTTCATTACCTTTGAGAACATTTCCCGTTCTGTCTTATCCTTAAGTATCAGGGATAACATGTCGCGTGCGGACTTAGAGAGTTTTGGCTTATTCTCTTTTGCCCAGATAGCTGGCGCGATACGTACCGCGTCGTTAACCAGGTCAGTCAAGATTGCTTTAACATCACGCCCATGATAACCAACCTGAGTAAACTCAGTGATTTCACATTTGACGAAAGGACTGTTTGTCATTTCAGCCAGCTGCCTGGCTAACTCAGTTTTACCGGAACCTGAAGGTCCGACCATGAGGACGTTAGAAGGAGTAATGTATTTCCATTCAGCACCGGTGTTTTCGGCTTTGAGCATACGTTCACGATACGCCAGTGCAATGGCACGTTTAGGTTCCATCTGACCAATTACATACTGGTCTAAGTGTTCAACAACTTCATTAGTGGTCATGGTAGACATTAGGCATACCCTAAATGCAATTGGAAGACATTGTTGGCTGTCATTACTTGAACAACGGTCAACAGTTTGGTGGGGTTAATCGAATTGACATACCCGGCAATGGCTGAGTATAAGTTGCTATACAGTTCGGTAAATTGGGACAGCACCGCTTGGTTATTCCTTTCAAAGCCATAACGCCACTGCAGTTCTTGAAGATAAACAGTATCCAAATAAGGAATGCGGTTGGTTGCTCTTACTTCTTCGTATTGTTTTAGAACACGCAAACTGATATCACGTAAAATACCTTCCCAGTTTGCGTTAGTGAATCTGCGCGTGATGGATGTCACGTTAGGGGTTATATCCAGAATTAAACTGTTCATTAATTAATCTCACGGCAAAAACACTATAGGTTAAGTTAACAATGTTTGGTTCTACACATGGGTAATGTAGGTATGAAATGATTTAGCACGGCATAAAGCCAGGGCTAGCCCTGGCCTTGTGTTTATGGATTATAAAGCGGGGGTGATGGTGGTGTAAAACTTGTCTGATATCGTGCTGACTTAGAAATTAGAAACTCCGGTATGGACATGTCACCCGAACCAGAGTTCGCCTTGCCAATCACAAATGAGTTCAAGTTACCAGACAGATCAAAATTACCATCAAACTCAGTGAGACTGTAAGTTGTACTGACTCCCTGAGCGAGCATCTGTAATTGCCCGTCAATAAAGAACCGACATTTACCTGCCTTACGGACAAACGCATAATGGTGCCATGCGTTACGTAAAGAAGGCCCGGTCTTGTTACTACAGAAGTTAGCACCATTACCCAGATCGATACCAACCTGCATGCGTTGACCGAACGAACCGTTACCAGCACGGATCGTCAAGTATTTGCCGTTAGCAAATGTTGCAAAAAGGAGTTGGTAATAATCAGCAGGAATAGTGGTCATCCAGGCGTAACACTCTAAAGTGAAATCACCTAAGCCCAAAGTTGACAATGCAGACAACGGAGTGACGTTAGCTACTCCACCCGCCACACGTAAGCTTTTGGTATAACCGGCGAGAGCGTTGCTGCTCGTTAAGGTTTCAATCGCACCGCCTGAGTATACTGTTGCACTAGGCGCACTGATACTCTTGTTCTGGTCGAAGTTAAAACCCAATACGGGTTGGTCGGCCTTTGGTACTAGTGACCTTGATCCCATCAGCATTTCTAACATACGCGCCTCTATTGATTAACTGATCATTGCATGGCGGTGATGTTTACGACAGACAGCTTCGTAACGATCATTCCCGCCGATGAGAATTTGTTCGCCTTCTTTTACAACGTGACCTTTCTCATCACGACGCAGAACGAAGTGGGCTTTTGAACCGCAGTGGCAGACACCAATCAGTTCATTAAGACGATCAGCACGTGCCATCAATGCCGCCGAACCTGGGAAGAGCTCGCCCTGGAAGTCAGTACGCAGTCCGTAGCACACAACTGGCACGTCATTGAAATCAGCGATATCGCTAAGTTCAGTGACCTGTTCTTTGGTGAGGAATTGCGCTTCGTCAACCAGTACAACGGAGACTTTGCTGGACTTCATTTGCAACAAGACTAACTCGTACAGATTAGCCTCGGTATCAAACACTATGGCTTTAGCTGATAGGCCCACACGTGAACTGACTTTGTTTTTGTCATCACGGTTATCGATCTCAGGTTTGATCATCAGCGCATGCATACCGCGCTCAATGTAGTTATAGCCTGCCTGAATACATGCTGTCGATTTACCAGCATTCATTGAAGCATAATAAAAAGTAAGTTTTGCCATGGCAATTGTCTCATTAGGGAATAGTCCATATAAGAATACAAGTATTTCCTTATTTACATAAACGTTAAGTAGTGATATCAACAGTCTTGGCTACCGGGAACGTAAGACCAGATCCCCAGATAAGTCGACAGCCTCCGTTACCACCCATAAATAACTCAAACATAAGACCGCCTATTAATGAATAACAAGGAGCTATAAGATTTAAACAGCATAGAAGGGGTAGGATTTCCTACCCCCCTGTTTTCGTTATATATGCTTCTTCGCGTAATTGAAGAACTTATGGAAAGCTTCGCCGTATTCACGACCCACTACCACTAAGATCCCTTTGAGCTTATGCCCAAAGTCTTCATCACTTGAAGCGATCTCTTTTGCCAAAGGTACAGCATCGTCAAAAGCTTCGTCCAGGTCATGACCGGCTTCCTGAAGTAAACTCTTCAGTGCGCTGGCCAGCAGGTCGAAGCGATAGGTATCTGGTTCGCCTTCAGTCTTATCGCTGTCGGTCGAAGGTACTACTACTGGAGCTGGGGCCGGTTCAACTGCAGGTGTAGGAATAGGTGCATCCTCAGCGACAGGTTCTACCACAACAGGAGCGGGTGCTTCTTCTACCGCTGGGATAGCCGGTGCTGCAGGCTGAACAGGTGCATCGACGATAGGTTCTGCATCTACCACGTCGTCTACAACAGGACGTGACACACCATTGTCTTGGGCAACAACGAAGTTATCACTTGCCGCAGGTGCCTCTGCAATCGGATCAGATGAAGCAGAAGTAAGCTGCTCCACTTCTGGAGTTGCGTTCTCATCTACGACGGGTTGATCTTTAGACTGCTCGGACATTTTGTACTCCCCTTTAGGATCAAAGAACTTACTGAATAAAAGAAACGCCAGACGTTTTAACATACATTACCTCAAGACCTGTTACAGACAAGTCATAAGATAACCGGCATAAAGGGAGGCCAAAGCCTCCCAGTATGATCAACAGTAACCGTACCACATCTCAACGATTGTAGGTTCGGTAAACTCAATCGCAGCCTGACCTAAATAAATAACCTCAAGATTGTTTCTATCTGTTGTCCATTGATGGTCCATGGTGCGATCAGACGATTCACATTCCCAAAGTTTCGCCATCTCTGCATCAAAACAGACACGAGTATGTCGACCTTTAAAATAAGCAGGATGTATTGATAGAACTTGCTCTGTTGATGTCGCTGCAGCAATGAACGAGTCTGGGGTGTAACGAGGCTCGGACTTAAGCTTGACAAGATAAATGTTCATGATGCTTCCTCGGTTAGTTGATCCCTTATCAACCCCTGGTCACATCACGTCATTTTAGATCTTGCAACCTTCGCAATCCGCTTCGCCGTCGCCCAGGGCTTCACCGCCGCCTGCGCCTTTCTCTTCTGCTGCTTTCTCAGCGCCTTCCAGATCCAGTGATTCCAGACCGTCCAGATCAAATTCTTCAGGTTGTGACATGTGATATCTCTTCTGCAATGTGTGAAAGTTTTACAATGTGAAAACTAAATGACATATAATGGTGATAGCTAGTATTTCTTAACCAAAAAAAAAGACAGCATAATCCGTAAAGGGATATGGCTTTCACCAGACCCCCTTATCGCATATGATTACGCTGTCTATTACTTATTTACTAAACAGGCGACTGATCAGCATTACCCTTGACCGCATGACGGTTGAGGATAAAGGTCGGATGACCTTCTGATGCGCCGCCATGGAAACTGAGCTTGTCTTTATCCACGTCGTTCCAGTTGTTGATACCCTGGTTCAGTTCGGATGGAATCCAGACAATGATCGCTTCACCATCTTCATCGTTAAACTCACGGCGCACATGCAGTTCATCACCAATCATGATGGTCGTGGTGGTGCCCAGCGATGTCGTTACCGGTGTTGTTTCACCCAGGTCTTCACGTACCAGGTTTTTACGCTTACGGGTCATCAACTCTGTTAACGCATCAGATGGCTCGGCAGGTTGTTCCAGCAGGAACTCTACCTTATCCATTGCTTCGCCGCTGAGCAGACGCATCTCAGTCAGATTAAAATCACAGGTAGTCACCCAAATAGATAGTGCGTGACAATGCAGCGAGATATCTTCGCCGGCGGTGGTCAGGGCCGCAACCGCTTGCTTCATAAGCGAGGTTGCGTGAGCAATGTCGTTATCCAGATCATCGCGCGATACATTGGCATGTGCTGAGAAACCCTTTTCAATAAGGTAATTCAGTACCTGTGCTGCATGTCCGTATACCGCCCGCATTCCGTTGGGGGTTACGCCCATGTCGCCGGATAACTGTACACTGTAACGTGGTGCGCGTGCACCAGGCGCAATGTTGAGATCAAGGACATTCAGTCCATCGACAACCACGATAACATCGCGCAGTTCAGGGGATTCTGCGTTGAGTTGTTCGTTGCTCTTCAGAGTCATAACTTTTCCTTCTTAACAAATGGACGGTTAATTAACAGAAGTACTGCGTGATAGGAACACCTTTCTCACGGTAATACTTCAATAAGCTTTTATAGACGTTCACAGCCGGCATACCAGGTTTGCGTGCTAATACACGATTCTGATTACCCTCGAACTCACCGTGCCAGTAATGTGTCATCGGTAAGACGTTGTTGGTACGGACCTCATCGGTAGGTGAAGGAAGCGGGGCCTTCAGTACGAGCTGGTAGCGGCGCTCTGCGCGACGTTCTTGGCGGTGTAGGTGGTTACCACGTAAGTTGGCCATCATGCGCTTAACGTAAGCAGGAGGTGACATACCGTAACGTTCATACCAGCCTTTGATGAGATAGAGGCAATCCCACCAACCACCGGCAACATAACCGCTGTTATCCTCAATATCGATAACACTCCCACCTACCATGACATTACTGTTGTAGTGCTGCATCTTCAGTAACCACGCATCAACGACTTCCTCGCTATACCCTTCTGGATACAACGTGTCGTAACGCTTACCATCTAATACCAGCCACATATGCAAACAGTGTGACTCCCAATCGATCTCAGTAACGCCATAACGCTCACGCATGACATTACCCACACACATTGCAGCAACACCACACATTCCTGAATTCAGCTCATCGATGCTGGCTTCACGACTGTGGTTGTTCAGTTGTATCATGTACATATCAGTGAAGTCATTTAGTAACACACCGAGTAACTGATGTTTATCAATGGCCATTGTTAACCCTAGCGACGAATGGTTGCGGTAATATCGTGGTGAGAAGGGCGTTTGTTTTTGTCAGCACCCGTTGCTTCAATCAGCCACATACGTGTAAAACCCTGTAAGTTACCCATGTTAAAGTTAGGGTGACCTGGCTGGCTTGGCAGGGTGGCCGTGATAAGCCGTTCGCCTTCATGACGACGGGTCTTGTGGAAAGCGACATAGATGTTATCTTGGGCAAGGATGCCCAGGACTTCACGTTCTGTCATTTCGGCAGTGAGGTCGTTGTCTGCGACCTTCCAGTTAAACATGACAATCTTGACAGGGCCAAACGACGCATCTTTAGTGGTTTCGAATTGAATGTCACTAATAGCAACAGGTTTACCTGCCAGAACTTCTTTGATACGGTCAGCGATGAGTTGTGCACGAGAGCGATACATGATGAACTCCACAAAATGATTAATTAGAATAAGGTAAAATGGGGGAAGGATACCCCTCCCCAGGTTGATTACTGGTTATCGATGCTGTCTGCGATTACTCCATCAGTAATAAAGTTATCAACAGATATGTATTGTCTAACCATAAATCCGTATTTGTCGCATAACTTGGCTTGCTCGCTACGGAATTCTTTTGATCGCATGGCGTTCCAATCAGGATGCACCATCTCTTTGTTGTATCCGAACATCGAATACCAGCCATGGCCAGCTAGATCACTGCTGGCGAGCACTACGTAGAACGATCTGCGATCGGTCAACAGAACCATCTCGGTATCCCGATTTACATGCGTGTACTTATACGCAAAGACAGATGGATGGTCTTTCAGTCTGCCGGCAAATGCATAATGGATACCGATGTTTAACTCATGGGTAAGGACAGGTACTACCAGATCAGCATGACATGCCCATTGATGATGAACGAAGATGTTCTTATCGAGGTTAAAATTGATCACGCCGTCATTGAGCGACCACGTGAACGGAGATTTGCTTTCTACCACCGTGCCATTACACGTGTGTTTGAAAGGAATTACAGCTTTGGTTTCCGGGATATCATTGAACCCGAGCTGACGCATAAATAATAGCCTGGCGACTGAATGCAGATTCTCATTGCTGAGTGAGAACTGCAAACTACGTTGCGGACTCTCGTCAGTTCCATTAAAGTGAATATCTAACTTCGTTGATTTCGCTGCAATAACTACTCTTGGTGTATCGGACATTTTAATCTCCTAATGACACAATTGTCATTTACGGACGGGTGGGTGAACATTAACACTACTACTTCAAATCGATCGTTTTTACTTTACTCTTCAGTCCTGACTTAGAACAACACTTCGCGTTCTCGGCGGAAAAGAGATCTACAGCAAAGAACCAATGCGTGCCTTCTTTAAAGGTGATTGGATACAGACATTCCGTATTAGCAATTACGGTATCCAATACTTCGAAGGCATCGCGGTTGTAAAGGTTCTTTTTCAGTTCAGCCAAATCGGCATCGTTATTGATAACGGTCTTCTCTGGGAAGAAGTAACCGCGCCAACCTACACAGATGATGTACAGTAACCAACTACCCAGTACAAGGATAGTCATCCACAGATCTTGCCAAACACTTCTGACGTTCAGCATTACGCGGCTACCTTATTGCATTCAACGATCAATACGTCGTGATCTTTGGTAGCAGCAGCTGTCTTGGCGATCTGTTCGGTATAGCGACCAGTCTCGCTAATGAAGATAGCCGACATGTTAGAGATACCACGACCAACATTGAGTGCAGTCAGTTCATTAGCGGGATATGCATTGACGTTTATCTTTTCCAATACGTCGATACCCATGAACTTAGGAAAGAGTTCTTTCACCTTCACACGAGCTTCTCTGTCGGCAAAGATAAAGATCTTCTTACCAGCGGTTACTGCGTCGGTGATAAACTTGGCATAGATCTCCATCTGTGTAGCAGAGAAACGTAAGTTCACAGAGATAACATTAACATTAGGGGCAAGTTGTTTCATTTCTAATCCTCGATTTATAACGGGCATAGAAGGGATAGCTTTCACTATCCCTTTGGTAATGTAGGTGACAGATGTTTTAGAATCAGCTATTAGCTGCGATATAGCCGTTCAGGTATTCTGCACCGACACCACCGACATCGCCGGATGCTAACATCTCTTTCGCGCGATCAACAGTCAAGCTCGCTTCTTTAACGAACCCGCCATTAAACATCACGCCTTTACGGTCTTTGATGTCGTTGTAGGCTTCTTCCAGGCACTCCTGCAGTGTCCAGCCTTTGGATTCAGCCAGCACAACCAGATCAGCGATCAGGTCTGCGGTATCATCCAGCAGTTCGCTTGGTCTGTGGTGATCAGGTTCGAACTGCGCCACTTCAATCTCCAGAGAGATATTACCAAGCTTACGCAGGATAGACAGCGCCAGACGTTTGTCGGCCCACTCGCCGTGGTTCTGATATTCGACACGGGCGTTCTGTAGCCATGGACCCAGGTCAGCAGCAGCTTCTTCGATCTTGGTACTATCGATGATGCCGTAAGACTGTGTCAGACAAACCAGTGTGTCACCGATGTCATCTTTCAGTTTATCAGTTTGACCACCCAGGATGTTACCCCATGCTTCAGAGGCTTCGGTCATGCCTTTGATGAACTGGTCGATTGGCGTAGACCCACCGCCGATGATGTTACGGGCCTTGCCCCAGTCACGAATCAGTTCGAAGTAATTCACGTTAGTGTTGTCGGTTGTCATTAAAAAGTTACCCTGTTTTGCTTCTTGCTCGTTTTGCTTAAGAAGTGCGCTAAGCGCTTGAATTTCAATAATCCCCGCTGCCTCTAAGACGATATGTTTCATCTCACGATCAACAGGGCCAATGACAGATAATACCAGTGGAAACTCTTTCGCTTCCAGCACGTCCATTGGTATTAATGAATAGTAATCCGGTGCAGCATCCAGATTACGAATGAACAGAGTATGCGTTGGGTACAATGCCAGCAACTCATCAAGTCCACTCTTTTCAAACGCCATGTAATCAATAGTAGGTTGACCGGTGTACGCGTCTTTACCTGCCTTGTTACTGGCGATTGGGGCTAACGGTTTATAATCGCTCATGATTATCTCCGCAGTAAAGGTAGGACGTCTACAATCACTTCTGTATCTTTGATGCTGCTTGCCAGTCGGTCAAGTGCGTCGGCATCAGTGCTACGTACATTGACTTGATCAACCAGTTCATTAAGATTAGAACCAGTATTGCAATTGCAATCCGCTCCAACCATAGAGCCAAGCAACATGGAAGCCAGCGCCACTTTCATGTTGTTATCGCCGCCGTCGATAGTGATCCGCATCTTCTCTTCACTGCCCTTGTAGTCCGCACGACGCATCTGCGTAATCATCATGTTGAACGCGTAGATACTGCCGAACTCCAAATAACCAGCATTGTTAATGCGACCACCTAAGTGAGCAATCCAGTTGCCGATAGTCCACTCACGACGATCTTTGCTACTGTACGTAATGCCCGCTTCTTCGGAAGGGTCTGGTACGTCGATGTAGTTGATATCAAGGACATTGAAATTACCAGCCAGAACACAACGATCAATGTGCTGCTTGGCTTCTTTGTCCTCGTGCCACATACGGTCTTTCCAAACATACACCACATGCGCTAACGCAATAAATGCTCGTTCGTTAGGAATAGCCTTGGATGGTAGTTGATGAGTGGCTTCGAAAACATGATTCCACGACACCAGTGGAACGGCTTCTTTATTACCTTCCCGTAGGAAGATACCACCTTTAGCAGGCGGGAGAGGCGGATAACACCCTTCTGGTAAATCCGAATACAAAGAATCTTTCATTTGAACGACCCCAGTTTAACATCCTGCAACACAGCGAAGTGTAACGCCTGCGCAAGTGTTTTCCACTGTGCAACACGAGAACGATCAACATCACTGAATACCGTTCGCATTTCATCAGGGATGATTGCATTGCCTTCACCATCGTAAGCAAAAGCCCCGACCCATTCAGCAGTAATCGCTTCATTACCACGATACAACTGATACTGCAGGACAGGGCCTGTTACGACCAGGAACCCATTAAAAGGTTTGATAAACCGCGACCCATCTTTGAACGCATAGACCGAATGGATCTTATCTGCTTCGTTGAGGTCTTTACGGAAGTGCTCTTGAAGCTCTTCAGTCAAACGCACGTTCTGTACATCAAAGATGGAGATAGGTTCAGAGATGGGTAGCATGGTTTAGTCCTCTACTGAGTCACGTGAAGGTTGAACAACAGAGCCAGATGTTGGCGGCTCAGCGAGTGTTAATGCATCGGTCGGTTCAGCGTTTGAAACAGGCGCCAGTACCGGGTCAGTTGATTTGACAGTTGGCACACCATCAGTCAAGTTGATGTGTTCTGGGTTGTGCTCAGGACTTGCTGGGTCGGCAACCGGCGCATCAACATCAGGGACTTCGCGACCGTCTGGCAGTTCAGGGGCAGCGTGTGCGCCGTTCTGTGCTGGGTTATCACCCTGTTCCAGTTCCGGCGCTGGCTGCACGTCACCAACTACTTCAGTCTGCTGCTGACGCAGGCGTGGTTCGTCATCGCCTTCATCAGTGCCAGGAACGGCGTTGTTCAGCACAAACAGGATCGCTTGCAGTTCGGCCTGATCAAGGAATGAACCATCAACAGTCGCATTGCCGAATGCAGTACGATCCCGGTTAGGGTTGAAACGAACATACGTTTCAGATTCCTCGTGCACAATACGCAGCGCGCTTTCCAGTGTCAGCGGCTCATCTTCACCTTCTACCTGGATGTTCAGTTCATTGAAGCTTTCGTAGATCGCACGCTTCTGTGCACTGGTGAACATTGACCACATGTTACGCAGGCTGTCATTTACCAGAGCCGTCCACGGCTGAGATGCATCGCCCCAGGTTGGCCAATCCCATTCTTTGTATTCGCCACGCATTGACTCCATGGTCAATGGAGAAGTCATGATGTTGATGGTATTTTGCTGATTAGCAGCCAGTCCATTTACAGTATCGACTGCATATTTAGCATCGAATACTTTGGCATCCTGACGACGACCGGCAACGCCCAGGTCATTGAAGAACGTGGACAGCACCGACCCCAGTGCCGCTTCTGCCATTGGGTGGTTACCAGCGATGGTTACAAACACCTGAGTTGGGTATTCTTGCTTAGCTTCAGTTTGATCAGACATGTTACTCTTCCTTTTCTACGGAGTGTATATAAACGAGCGGTTATGTATCTTTCAACAAAGCGTGAAAACACACGGCATAAGAGGAGGGTGTTACCCCTCCTCAGTTATTTAGATACTTCCACTACCGGGCACAGGTTGACCTAAGCGCTCAAGCACCTTACGATGAAATGCGCGCATGGTGGTTTCAAGTTCAGAGGTACGCGACCCAATTGAGTCACTGAGATTCTGACCAAGACCGTTATCAGGCATAATACTGCCGTCTACGGTTGGTATATAAGTACCAATGAAACCATATTGTGTTTCACCTTCATCATCCTTCGTTGTGCGTACCATGTGATACACAAGCGTTGGTGAACCGAGAACCAGATAACCAGAGAAAGGATCCTCTTCAGCATTATCAGTGAACTCGTAGATGTGGGCAACCCCGTCGTCATCTTCCGGTAACGTTTCAACAACCTTATTGCGAATGTCGTCGTTAAAGTCGTCGTTTTCCTTAGCATCGGTAATAAAGATCATTTTACTTCCTCTTACACTTCAGGGTTACGGTTAGTGCTTACCGTTCTGGTAACGATTAACCAACTCCCATCCATCCCATGTCCCATCAGGACATGAGTTGCGTTCTGTTACATCAAAACCACGACCGGTATGATGTTTCATAAACTCGGTGGATACAGTAAAGGTTTTACCCTCTGACCAGGAAGTATTGGCAATCAGATCACCAGGACGTACGCGATTAACTAACTCACTCAATTGCATGTGTGTAACCTTTATTCTTTTTCTACTATCAAATTATTGGGGAGGTATTGAATCGCCGCTTTGAGTAATGATGTCTCTTTCCATTGCGGCTACCGCAATTTTCAATACGTTAAGCCCCGAGAAGCCAGGTCGCTTGCCAACAAAGTCAAGGACAGAGCGGGTATCTTGAAACCAGCGTAGCAACCGATCATCTTGCTTTTGTTTGTCGAGCCCGGTTGCATCGGGATCATACTTCAAAGGACAAGGATCGGTGTGCTTACGGGTATAGTCAAGGATGGCGTCAATAATGGCTTGATCCGATACATTGAATCCGACGTCGACTGACATAAATTTACCTCTATTGCTCGGAGGGCGACAGATTGTCACCATACGATCAGAGAGGAAGTTTGTTTATGTCAGTAATTGGTAGGATACGGGTTGGTTTTATTATCCGCAAATCCCATCCAAAAGTCGGGTCCGGTATCGAACGCTTTACCCAGCTTTTCAGCAGTGGGTTTAGAAATACGACACCGTCCATTGATCAGACGAGAAATCGTTGCTGCCCCTACGTCGACTTTCTTTGCGCATTGACGCACAGAAAGTTTAAGCGGGATCATAAACTCTTCCCGTAATACTTCACCAACCGTAGTACGCTTACGGTAGAACTGCTCTTTAACTTTGCCCATCGGGAACCCCCAGTAAGTTACATTGTCGCACTTTCATGATTTCACTGATATCACGAACGATTAATTTATAGCCGACGATCTTAAAACGCATCCGCTCTTTTGCTCGCTCATCAAGGGCTTGCATAAAAGTAGGGATATCGACGCTGGTAATTTCAGCATTGTGAACTATTGGCATGAT
>Ga0265797_10000655_pt1 | contig 62897 bp, 45 predicted proteins | sample P2T30metagenome_FD_192433 | JGI IMG/M metagenome (GOLD analysis project Ga0265797, IMG submission 192433) | Plant litter microbial communities from East Loma Ridge, Irvine, California - P2 T30 | ecosystem: Environmental > Terrestrial > Plant litter > Unclassified | place: USA: California... | reverse complement strand
ATCGCGGGCATGACATTCCCGATATTATTGTCAAAAGGGTCGCGAGAGCCCCCGGTGCAACCATCTTTCCAGCAACCGTTGTCCCTCGATCTAACGCGCCAATGCCCCCCTCGCTGCCTCAGTCACCGGTGGGAGTGAGCTCCCCATAGTGCACGCAAGCTCCTGCCCACGCTCCTCTTGCGGCCGCCCTTTGCCCTGCCGATGTCCCTCGCTCGCATCCAATCACTCTGCTGGCTCGTCGGTCACGACGCGGAGACCGCCGTCGACTCTCTCTCGCTGGGCCTCGAATGCGTCTGCGACACTGAGCATGTCAGTGGCAGAAGTATCTGGTCAGTGGTCGGCTCGGCGCGGGCCCTGTGCCTTCTTCCCACTGGCTACAATGTCACCGCTCGTCGTCCTGGCGCTTTCCCAGTCTTCGCCGATCAATCTGGCGCCGGGTCGCCAGTCTTGTACCTGTGGAGGGTAGCTTGGGGAGTAGATACCCCCCACCTCCCCCCTCTCTGCACACAAGCACCTCACTGCACCGTTTCCTGGACGCTTTTGCCGCACTCATGATCCTCGCGAATATTGTCTCGAGCATCCTGCAATTTACACCTTCCGAATTGTATTGCTAGGTGCACATAACAACATCGTGTATACTCGCAATCACCATTTGACGTCATGTCAAGGCGAAGCTCAGATCACGCGTCGGGCACCCAGCGACGGGCGAGCAATCAACGTCCTCCGCCACAGGAATATCACGAAGACTCGTACCAGCGCTCCTCCAGCCACGAACTATCAGACGATGAGATGTCGTACATGCGCACCAATAGACATGTCAGGATTCCTGGATTGACTCCGCATCATGACCGTGGGTGAAGCCTCGAGAGTCACAGGCAGAACCAAGATTGACTTTCCCTAGCGTTTCGATATATGCCCTCGCGTTCCAGCCAATATCCGACGAGCTTCACGGCGCTTGGCAACGCAGGATCAGATGTCGGCCTCGATCCTCTTGATGAGCCTCTTGCTCGGCGTCGTATCCGTAAGGCGCCCACCTCCGGACTCAGCACGGAGGGACGCAACCCCTCGTGGCCCTTTCGAGAGCCAGCGGAGCCTCCCATGTTCACTCCTGCAAACACCAGCGTCCACTCCTATCCAATGAACATCGACATACCCTCTGGACCACCACCCCGAGTCCACGATCGCCGCGAACACGCTGACCGCCCTGTCGCCAATGAGCCAGAGGCGGTGGTCTCTGGCCGTGAACACGATCTCCGTCCTCAAGTCCCCCAACCGCTACTTGACCGTTATCGCACACAAAGCAACGTCCTCCGCCCAGATCCACAACGTCAACAGCCCAAGCGACGTCTGCCTGCAGAAAGTGACCCTTCGACCACCAACAACGATCGCAAAAAGCACCCTAGGTACGATGACTGATCATCCGGGAATCGATGTCCCAACCTTAATTACCAAATGGATACTGTAGATTTGTCAATTCAGATGGATGTAGTTATAAGTGATTCTGGTGTTTCGCGCTGCGTCTTCGATTGAGCTTTCAGTAATCTGTACGCTTCCGTGCCAAGGCCGTGACATCATGTCAACATTGAAACTAGCCTCTGCCTCTTCGTCCGCATCCTTGTCACTCGGCCATTTTGCAGACCATCAATAATAAACTCCACCATCCATGATGACTTTTGGCGAAAGTATTCCATGGGGCTCGCTACCTCTGGAACTTTACGTCCTGTCGCAATGGACCAGTGTTGCCATTGATGCTCTCGATGAGCGCCGACGTCATCTTGCACAACAATTTGCCGCAATCGGATACTCCGGCCGCTTTGTAGGTCATTGTTTGCAGATGCGACTTTATGAACGCTTTCCCTAACGCACAATAACAGCTGCACGCCGCTTGCTCGGATAGCCACTCTGATCCTGGATTACCACCTCATGCGGATTGGGAGAGTATCCTGGCGCCATTGCGTACAAGTTTCCAACGCCAGCTCGCTTCACCATATAACCCTAGGCAGAGATATGCATTGTCCTAAGGGTGGCGGATTGGTATGCTGTAGTAAATTGTAGTTGTAGATTGACTTCAAGGGCCAACGAACAGGGAGACTTCAATCCTTATATGACAAACGCAAGGCTGTGCAAGTCATGTCGCGATCAACCGTTCGATTAAAGCATTGCAACGCAGTGAATCTGCACGGCCCGTGTCTTTGTATAGATTGGTCCAAAGCTTCTGTTGAGGTTCTGTTATCGGGTCATAGATCTGAGTGGCTACGTGTGTCTGTCGCTGCAGCACGACGTGATTTGCGGTCCAAATTATGCTCTTGGATGTTCGACTTGGCTGACGGCGATATCGCAGGGTTCGTTATACCGGCGTACGTCGTACCGGCACTGCGCCGCAGATACTCGGCGTCGCATCCGTCGTATATGTCTGGTTCGGCATTGCTACAGTAAGACTACGCCAAAGAAAACGCTATGCGCTAGTGCGCGATATCATAGGGCTCGTCGTACTCGTCGTACCGGTTCAGCGCCGCATACTTGGCGTCGCTTTCGTCGTATTCAACCTGGCGGCAAGGTGGTATTAAGACTGGACCGAAGACGATGACATGCCAGCCCGCGCTGCCTACAAGCTATTTTCTGGACAGTGAAGCGAACGGCAGTGAACGTCTGGTCATCATGGCCAGATACCATAATTTAGACTATGCCAAGGAGAATGGCCGAAAGCCTGGAACCAGAACCTGAAGGATTGTCGCAAACTTGGTCCGCGAATCATCAGATATTGTATCCTACACGAGACATTAGAATTTGAAGAAGGTATGTTAGACATGTGATAGGTCGCATATTGTTGATCAGATTTCATGTCTCTTGAAGGATATCGGATATCCAAAAGCGCGATGAGGCTCTTTCTGTAGCCCTGAACGCCTCTTCGGGATTAGTGCCATGCACGTACCGGTCGGACGCGTGTGTCTATACTCCTTTTTGTCTTTCCTATGTTTTTCACGAAGGGTCAACATCTTTCCTGGAGACACACGGTCAATTGCAGCAAGATGTATCGGCCAACATCTGCATGGGCTTGGGCTTTCCTTGGAATAGCTTGCTTCCAAGCATGCTTCACGATGATCGTCGATTCGTTCTTGTTATACAAATTCGATCAAAGATTGCTATCGTTAAGCGTCGATGCCGATTCCGACGCCGAATCTTCCAGAAAACATGCTATGGGCCTTACTCCGACGTACTTGGTTGTATTGATCCTCGGATTTCTCTATCATATAACACTCTCCTGGGACACTCTTCGGCTGCAGAACACCATTCAAATATGCGGTGTATGTTGCTTCGCCGCGGCCATGTCCGCGTATTCCATGGCTGAGGTCATCGAAGTGCGATCCGCAGTCAACGACTTGCGTATACATATGCCTGCATCCGGAACACTTCTGACAGCAGCGGAAAGTGGGCTCCTAGTAGCCATACCAGCAGTGCTAGCCATCACAACCCTGGGCTTATGTTTTCTTGCCTGGAAATTGAGTCAGATGTTTGCTTGGACGATCTACAAAAGCTTTTCCGCAGACATGGACATCAGAAAAAGATACACGTTGTTGGAAGTGAGTGACGTTGAAGATTTTTCAGCGCAGGCGGGGACACTGACCATTGCCAATATAGCTCTATGTTACACTCCTGAAATTTGACTTTTTCTTCTTCCTAGGCTTCGCGGTCCAACTGCTAGCAGTAGCCGCTGGTCCCCAGGGATTGCCAATTGGGAAGACAGAGCTCTATCTCACGATCGCCGCTGTTCCTCTCGCAACAGCACTGCTCGTACTTGCAGCATGGGTTGTGAAGCATGAAAGTCGCAAAGGCCAAATCTGCATCGTCGTGGCGTACATCATTGCAATCGCTTATTTCATGTACAAACTCCGCCAGGTCTTTGTGAGCGAGACAGCAGCAGCATATAAACCAGCACGAGGCATGCTGACTGTCTTCGGTACATTTACCATGCTGCTGCTAGTCGCGTCTGTTGTGGTCGGCCTCAAATGTCGAAAGAATTTCGGGACAGGCCTTAAAGAACATATGCAGAACGGGCATTCGCTGACAAGCGGCGACGACGGCGGTGCTACTTCTCGACAGCGTAAAAGGATGACGATCTGGTAGTGGATGAGCATATTTTTGTACACTAGTTATGAATCCTTATGTGCACTAATCTGGTCATTGATCTTCTCAAAAGGCCAGAGTACATGGGCACATTTGTGTGATGATGAGAAATAGCCGACTTTGAATGCCCTGGGTATACGATCGATACTTTATATACTAGCACTGTATTTGTGGATTAATTCAATATCAAGACACTACAAGACTCTAATTCTCACCTACAGCTGTAACATGACGCTCTAAAGCGGTGCAAGCCCTGTTGGAGGATCGCGCAAAACCTCCAAATCAATGCTCTTGCCATCGAACCCCAAGTTCGCCTCGGCAACCTCCCGAATCAGAACATAGACACGACGTGGCTCTCCCTTCGGCAAATTGCCGTGCTCATCGATAGCTTCGGTTGTGCGCCTGATGAGCTCCGACTTGGTGGCGGCGCTGTATCTGCCTTGCATGACATTGATATTGAGAGTGACGAATTTGCTGCTGCCAGGTTTACTGCCGTGATAGACATGGTCTTCAGGGTATGCGTGGGTGTAGATCAGAGATGGGCACAATCAGTGCAATATTCAATTAGGGTCCAATGCCATTGATTACCTAATCAATCAGTGCTTTGATAACCTTCCATCAACCAGTGTAAGTGAATTACATTAAAGAACCAAAGATTTGATGGCGTGTTGGGAAGCCCAAACCCTAACCCTAAAGCCGCATTTCCCCAGGTTTCCCTACTTAGGAACAGTAGTAAAGCGCGGCCTGCGCTTCAACAGCTGAAAACTAGCCTAATCAGGACAGGTCTATACACCTCTATACGACTCCTCGAATTCCTCAATCCTCTCCTTTTTGGTGAACATACTCCTTACTACCATACAAATCTTAATAACTATGGCATCTACTATTACAAGCTACTTCTTAAGTGCTCCTCTGACTGATGAACTTGTTACCTTATTAGATGTACAATGCGTAGACAATTTCAGAAGCAACACTACAACTAGATCTACTATAACTAACTCTAGCCTAAACACTAAGAATATCGATTGGACGTAGCTCCATAGTTATATTATAACACCATGTCTATCTAAACGCCCTAAGTCATAGGTGTAGCTCTATAGCATTAAGATAAAACAGATTATAACTAATTAGGAGTACTAGCTGTGTCATATATGCTATAAACAACAACTACATACAAAAGAGCCTATAGGCTATATATATTGGTGTTCTTCTATGTCTACTGCTATTAAGCACCTCTTAAAGAAGCACCAACTGAACGAACATGGCCCTATTACTATAATTTCGCCTAGAATAACATAGTAGACTCTCAACTCTTTTAACAGCCTAATTTGAGAAAGAAACGACGCAATATCTGAGTTTCACTTACTAACACTTAAGGCAATGCTTGTCTGACTCTTTACTATAGAGCAGTTAGCATTAGCTAAGGTCAAGTCTTAGGCCTTTAGGGTCCTTCTTATATACCTACAGCTAGACCTCTATAGTAATATACTATTGCGAAGGTCCCTAATAAGGTACATTACCTTTGCTTACAACTGATTGCTCCTAAAAGTCGAGAAAGCGCTTGTAAGTGCCAAATCCAGGATCAACTTATCCTTCGACCTTTGGACCTCCCTAGGCTGCCATCTATCGCTCCTTAGTATTGTTACGCATTATCTAGATGATTAATAGAACCCTACAACTATACTGCTTGCTCTACTAAGGATGTTTGGTAGTCATATAGGAGTTAGTATTATAAAGCAGATTCACACAATTTTGACACATTTCCGCATCTTAGATAATTTTGGCTACGCTATTGCTGACAACACTTCTAAGAACACTGCCTGCCTCAACTACCTATCAGAGCTTCTTCATATGGACCTAGGCAAGCGCTGCGTAATGTATATAGGCTATGTTATCAATCTAGTAGCATAGGAGTGCCTACAGGGCTCTGATGTAGATGCCTTCAAAGAAGAACTTATAAACATTACTATAGAAGAATTCGAACTACGCGAATGGCGCAAAAGAGGTCCAATTGGCAAGCTGCATAATTTTATTCAGTATGCTACACACTCATCTAAGCAGAAGGATCTACTAGTAACAATACAATGTAACTAGTACTATTACCTATAGGCTAGCCAAACCTTAGAGTCTGAATCCCTAAAGCTACTTATTGTTTATTAGTTGCTACACAACAATCTTATACAATAGAACAGCTAGTATGACATAGTAGTATGTGCAGTCCATCTCTGTATAGTAATTGATGAATTCATTGACTCTAAACTTAGTAATTATAATGCAAAGGTGGCTAGGTATAAAGGGAGTCGCTTGTTAAAGAAGAGACTTCTAAAAAAGCCTTCACTCCTTATAGATCTACTTAACGCAGATGACTAGTCTATTATTACGTAGTACCTAGAGATCTTAAAGCCGCTTAAGGATGCTATAATGCTACTCTACTCTAAGGCCATGTTAGTACAACAGGTAATGGCGCAAAGCTAGTACATAGTAGTATCTAGCAAGTATTACTAATCTTCGAGTCTATATTAGCTGCGTTTAAACACGCGCAGGAGTGTCATTTGCCTATAGTGACAATTGCTAGCTAAGCTTCATAGCAATCTGACTCTCAATTGTCTGCTCCTTTGTCACCATTACCTATACTATCACCAACACCAATCTGTATCATAAGGAGCTCTTAGAGTATACATATACCTCAGATCTCTACGCCTACTGATAGCTCTATAAGCCAAAGTACGCCTATAGTAAGTGAGGAGTAGATAACCAAGTCAGATAGAGCTGAGAATCCTAGCCCTAATGAGTCTGAATCACACTTCTTAACAAACATCAATCTTAGCTAGCAGAAGTTTGATCACTATTACAATAAGACTGACGCTACGCCTATCTATAGGGTAGTAGTAGTCCTTCATCCACGTCTCAAGTAGCGCTAGTTCAAGCAATACTAGTCTAAATAGCCTGAATGGCTTAAGGCAGCAAGGGAATCAGTCGATGCCTTATAGCAACAGTACAAACACATGCTAATTGATAATCACCTTCATACTAATCTCACGTTGTCCCCTACAGTTATACGCAATGAATGGTCAACTCCTGATGAACAGGCTAACAAGCTCGATCAGTTCTAAGCTTATATAGCTAAGGGCTTCGCACATGTAGCTGCAGATCAGTTGCTAATCCCCTACTAGATTAGCAAACTTACTATATAGCTATAACTCGTAAAGATGGCCCCTAATATCTATAGCACACTGCTGATGAGCAACAAACTAGAGCGTGTTTTTAGTGAAGGAGGCAATCTACTAACACTAAGACAACGCCAACTCTTAGGAGACTATATGTAGGAGGCATTATGCCTAAAGAGTTGGCAGGGTAGTAGCCTTATAACGCTCGATGGAGCCTTGTTTGATTAGGCAGTTAGGGTAGCAGACAGTGCACCAATCAACGACAAGATTGCTATAGTCGCTCTTAATAATAGCGACAACAACAAGGATAACAAGGTTGTATAGATTGTATAGTAGTAATAATGAAACAATCAACAATGACTCCTATAGCCAAAATCACAAAATCTAAGACTCTGGACTTTGCCTATACTATAACCTTGGCAACAACATGATTATCTAATCAATGGCATTGGAGATTTGATTGATAGGCCTATCAAATCTTCAATGGGACCTTTAGCTATCAGTGCACTGAATTGATAAGGCAATCAAATCAATTCTTTGATTGTGCCCATCTCTGTACTTGCCAACCTCCAGGATTATGAAGGCGTAAAGGCGCAACTTGATTCCCTCAGAACTGAAGTCGATCTTCGCGTGCTCAACAAAGCGAACGTCATCGGTGTCACAACCTCAGGTCTTGCGCGCAATATCGGGCTACTTCGCAGGCTCAATTGCAAAGTCCTGATCAAAGAGGAAGCTGGTGAGATCATGGAGGCACATTCACTCACGGCAATGCTTCCATCCATTGAACATTTGATCTTGATCGGCGATCACCAACAACTGCGGCCCAAGGCACAGAATTACGATCTGTCTTGTGAAAACCCTCGCTCGCAGACAAAGCTGGATGTCAGCATGTTCGAACGCCTCATACAGCCTGAGTATCAGGAGTACACACCCGTCCCATACGTTTCCTTGAAGACCCAACGACGTATGCATCCTTCAATTTCAACTCTTATCCGCAATACTCTGTATGCCGACCTTGAAGACTCCCCCGAAGTTGCGAAGTACCCCGAAGTCTCTGGTATGCGAAGCAGGCTTTTCTGGCTTGATCACAGCCAGTCCGAGGATGGAGAGAGAGATCGGAGCGATTCCACATCGCATACCAACCAGCACGAAGTGGAAATGGTCTTTGCACTCGTAAGACACCTGGTCCGTCAAGGTGTCTACAAAGCTGAGGATATCGCCGTTCTCACACCATATCTTGGCCAGCTCAGAAAGCTTCGTCGCTCGCTGAGCAGTTTCGCCGAAGTCGTTGTCAATGACCGAGATACTGACGAGTTGACTCTTGCGGAAGATCCCCAAGAGAACACCAAGAACGATGCGACTGCGAACGGCAAAACGACTGCTCAGTCACTTCCTAAGCTGGGGGTACACAAAAGCACTCTGTTACAGGCGCTACGTTTGGCCACCATCGATAACTTCCAGTAAGTAACTCTCCTAGTGCTTTCTCAAATCATGCAAGCTAACCGCGTAAACAGGGGCGAGGAAGCCAAAGTTGTCATCATCTCTTTGGTACGGTGCAACCAGCAACGCAAATGTGGATTCCTGAGAACTTCGAATCGAATCAACGTCCTGCTGTCGAGAGCACAACACGGAATGTACATCATCGGCAACAGTGATACTTCTTCTCATGTCCCCATGTGGGGGCAAGTGCTGGGCATGTTGACGGAGGGTGGTAACGTGGGCACCCAACTCGAGTTGTGCTGCCCGCGTCATCCAGAGACCCCTCTGGTCGTCACTACTCCCGACGATTTTTCCAGCGTCTCTCCGGAAGCTGGGTGCGACCTTCTTTGCGGAAAGCGCCTTCCTTGTGGTCATTCATGTGTCAACAAATGTCATTCTGAGGGTCTCCACAATGCGGTCCACTGCCTTAAGCCTTGCAACCGAGTCAAAGAAGGCTGCAACCACAATTGCCAGTACGAATGTGGGCGTCAATGCGACGAGAAGTGCAAAGTGGAGGTTTCGAACATCAATGTCGAGCTACCGTGTGGACACATTGTCGGGCAGCTACCTTGCTGGCAATATCAGGACCCTAGCAAAGTCAAATGCCGCATGTCGGTTGAGCGCAAAGTTTCGGGATGCGATCACACGATCACCATGGCATGCCACCGCAGTGTCGACGACCCTGAATTCATCTGCAATGCGGTTTGTGGTGCTCTACAGCCCTGTGGTCACCCTTGTGCTCGTAAGTGCTCCAAATGCCGCCCACGTGAAGGGCAAAAGATCACGAAGGAGGAGCATCCGAGATGTGAGCAACAATGCGGACGTGCTTTCACGAACTGCAAGCACTCTTGCACTAAGCCTTGTCATGGAGATGAAGCATGCGAGCTTTGCGAGCAGGTATGTGACGTCCAGTGCAGCCACACGAAGTGCACAAAGAAGTGTAGCGAGCCGTGCACGCCGTGCGCAGAAGAGCAATGTGCATCTTGCTGCCCACACGCCAAATGCAGTATGCCTTGTGCAGCTCCATGCGATTGGACACCATGTTCGAAACGCTGCACGAAGTCGTTGACTTGCGGCCACCAATGCCCATCCGTCTGCGGCGCGGATTGCCCGAGCAAGGGGTATTGTCAGAGTTGCGGTTCTGACACCATCAAGAACATGAGAGCTGATCTGATCATGCTCACTACGTACGGCGAGGTAGATCTTGCGGAGAGCCCTTGCGTCTTCTTACCCTGTGGCCATATCTTCACGGTCGAGAGCCTGGACGGAGTGATGGCGATGTCCGACTATTATGACATCGATACCATGACTGGAATGCCGACCGCGATTAGAGGCAACTCCAGTGATCCCTCAAGCGACGAGATGAAGAATTGTCCTGACTGCCGAAGCTCCATTCGCCTGCTGCCCCGCTACGGTCGTGTTGTGAGGCGTGCGCTTCTCGACGAATCGACCAAGAAATTTATCTCTTGGTCCAATCAACAGTACTTGGAACTTGCAGGATCGATGCAGTCTCAGCAAAAAGGTTTGATGGATACCCTCGCATCAGTTCCTCGTCTTGTTGGAAATGTAATTCTCAAGGCACCCGGCTCTCACCTCATGAAGCTCTTCAGACTAGCCCGTGTAGGCAATCGATACCGTCCTCTGTTTAGCTTGCACCAGAAGATCAACGGCTTCATCAACAAGACTGTGGCTAATGAGCAACCCTTCAAACGCGTACACGACATTGTGGAAGCGCTCCGACGTCGACGTCTAGATGCTGGAGAAGCCATTGATGCTTTTGACTTCGACCAGAGTCTCCTCCAAACCCGTGGCAATCTTCTTGCTAGCGCCTTGGCCATCAGGTGCGAGTTAATTGCGGTCTCAGACTTCATCAAGGTGCTGGATACACGCAGGAGACTCAAGGATCCTTTCTCCATGGAAGTTGACTTTTCTCACGATCGCGAGTCGTGTGAGACCTTGATCAGTCTTGCGACGACCAATCACGCACCACTTCAACAGACAGAAGGCCACATCTTCTGGGCGCATTTCGCGGCGCTCGAGCGCCTCGTCATCGAATTGCACGACGATGAGAGCCGCACCGAGTTCCTGCAAGATGTCAAGACCAAGGCAGAGGAGCATCTCAAGCTCGCCCGAGAGCTGTGTGCCACCTTCCCGGGCCAGACAAGCAGTGTCTCCGCTGAGGTCGATGATGTGGGGCGTCTACTTCGTGACTCCGGATACAGGAGTGAGATGAAGATGATTGTTGCTGCCATGCAAGCAGAGTTCAGCGGCACTGGACACTGGTATAGATGCGAGAATGGACATCCATTCACGATCGGTGAGTGCGGGAGGGCCATGGAAGAGGCACTTTGCCCGCAGTGCAATGCCCCGATCGGAGGGCGGAACCATCAGTCAGCTGCCGGAGTCCAGCAAGCCGGCGATATTGAGCATGACTTCGGAAGAATGAGAATTTGAGAGTGAAGGCATCGAGGCATTTCCAAGGGGTGGAAGATGCCATGGAGTGATTGTGCGTTTGTTTTTTGTACTGTCAGACATCATTGATACCGTTCGATAGACATCAGTCAGCGTTCAAAGTACAGTCATGTTATACCTGATGCCATCTGACATTCTACAGTGATATAAATTTAGCAGTCCCAAGCTCGGACAACAGATTCTGTTAATGGTTCTGCAAGCGAGCGGCGGTGCTACGTCTCGCGATCGTGGTAATAAGAGCTAACTATACGCACCAGCCATTCAGCTGAAAATTGTGCCAGGCGACAGGATTCGGCCTTGTCCTTCTTATACCCAAATCGAAAATCGTCGTCAAGCCGAAGTTAGGCGACATTGATCTATTCGCTCGCTCGTAAGCACGTTGCCAAGACGGGTGATCGCTACTGCTTTTGGCGACACGAGTCTCCACCTATATATTGAAACAACAATACCGTGCCTCACCAGCCGAACCTACCAGGAATGTGAAGATATATTGTGGGTGACTATGGTGGCCGAGCGGGGGCATTGCGATGGCATAGCCACGTGTAATGGGTGTCCGGCGTGTTCAACAGTCCCGTATAAAAGTACAGGTGCAACGCAACCGTCGTGGTGTCTATTCAACATCCTCCAAAATAAGTCTCTTCGACATGGGCCAATTCATTTATCCCCTTGTTTCAGTAGTACTTGTCGCCTCCAACGTTGTTGTCACTCATGCTCAACGCTCGCCCTACCAACCTTGCCCACTCCTTGGTCCACTCTTTCCCGCACCTCTGATCGATTCTGCGTCGCCAGCATTGAGCACAGTGGTCCAGAGTCTGAACAAGCTCCTCGATGGCTACATAGTCGCAGGCGATGGTCGATTCGAACCTGTCACGCCGAACACTACGAGCTTCAGTCTCACTCTATTCGCTGGCTCGAATTACGTTCCTGGGCCTGATGATCTGCCCTTCTTTTACGAGTACCATCATGCTGCGAACGATCTCGACGGCCATACTCTGGACAAAGAATGGGCGTTTGCTTTGGGGGATCTCACACAACTTTTCACGGTTTATACCCAGCTGGCAGCGCTCGGCGATGAGGTCTGGAGCAATGGAAGGATGTGACACTCGGCGCACTTGCCGGTCAGATGTCAGGCATCGCTCTGGATTGTATGGCTCGATAACTCTGACCTGTTTCTGAAACCTTGCTGACATTCGCACAGCCAACGCGTGCATGATTGACCAAGCTTGCGACCGAGACGCTTTTGTTTCTGCTCTTGGCAACAAGCTCCCAGTCAACTTGCCAGACACCACTCCGTTGAGATCAGATGCAGCTTTTCAGTTGCTCGCTCTCGCAGTCGAATCCGCAACGAAGAAATCGTTCGAAGTCAAGTATCTGTATAGCAATGAGAGCAATCACATATAGCTCCTCATACACACGTAGATGATCTTGCAATGGTAACTTGGAAGAGGCCTACATTCGGTTTGCATTCGCACATATCATGAAAGATCTACACTATCGACTACCTACAACTCTTGCGCCTGAGTCTGTGTACGGACTCTCGATGGCAAGCAATGCTACTTAGTCTCTGTGATCAACGGTACCAGCACACTTGCTCATGACCTTGATAGGCAGAATGTATGTTATCCTATTGGCCGGCATACCTGAAGATCTGCATAATGCCTGTGGTACTAGCGCATTAGGACAACTCTAGAACCGCAGCTAATGTGTGTTCATAAAACAGGAACTTGAGCGGAAGGACTGTAGGTATGCGGCACGAGCCCAGTGTGAAGTCGACTCGCAAGAATTGCGACGGCAGTGAAGGAGAGAGCCAAAGACGACACTTCACTATGGACCGCGATTGGTCAGCTGGGCGGCTTTTTCACATACGCAGTAACTTGAGTTCGCAGTCCTGTAGACATCGACGCGCCAGTCGCCGATTCTTCAACAGTCAAAAGCAGCCGTTCACCATGAATTCTAACGTGTGCCGACCACTTGAACTGTGCAAGCGCAGCTACGCAAACCTTCAACATGGGCGAGCAGGAGACCGATCGCTCCTACTGGAGCACAAGCACGCTCGCTGAGCAAAGGTCGTACTCGAGAGGAAGGAGAGATAACTCAGAGAGCGACACTACTACCACCACTAGTGAGAAGGCTGTCAACGTGGCTGGAAACTTTGGGAAGAAGGCTAGACTCGACTTCAACAACATTCTTGAGATCCGAGTCGGCGAGGAGGGATGCTTTCTAGTCCCAGTGAACAGGATCACCCAGCGTTCGAAGGTCTTGCGAGGCCATTACCTGCAACAAGCGGCAGTTGGAGATGAGATACCGATCGTTGACCTGCCAAAAGAAGACCGATTCCTCTTCGACATCTACCTTCAGGTCGTTTACCAGAACGAAGTCATTCTGCCACTGCACGTCGACGAAGCAAAAGATCCCCACTGGGTAATCAGGGCAATGATCCGGGCATATATGCTCGCCGAGAGGATGGATGACACGACCTCCTGCAACATTCTTGTTGACGGCTTGATCGAGTTCTGTTCTCGTCACGAGCTGGTGTTCGACAGTGAAGACTGGAATTTGATATTCCATGGCGAGTACAAAGGTCCAGTCCTTCGAAAATTGGCAGTCGATTTCTGTGTCATAGCAACAGAGCCAAAGTTCTTGAAGATGCAAATGCGCCAGATGCCGGCGGAAATGGCGATGGATTGTGTTGCAAAATTTGCCGATTTGCGACACGAGATGATAAAGAAGATCGACCGTGATGAGACTCCATATACTATCACCACACTGGTAGATCTGGACCCCTGCGAGCATTATCATCAGCATGATGAAAGCTGTCCGCCATGCTCCCCATCGACTCGAGAGGCCAAGTGTGAGGCATCAATCCAGCGTCGGAGCAGTTCTGTCGGTAGTGAAGGGTGTTCGGACCTCGATAGCTATTACTCGGCGCAGCAACGACAGTGGGACTAGTGGTGTTCGGTGATCGATTGAGAACGGTGTTGTGTGGCGGCGTCCAGAGAGGTTGGAGGATTCAGAAGGTTGAACAGAGAAGCAAATCCTTCATAGAGGGCATGATCTCCATCAGTAACAGAAAGCATCGCAATTATTTTTTCCAGGTCCCTCGGTGTTGATTTTACCGTGCCCGTGAAGTCCAGTACTTATGCACATTCATAGTGGGAGGGCAAAGTGTTTTTGGTTCACGCCGACAAAAGTGTAATTGTCCACGAAGGACCTAGCCGACTACGGAATGTCCCGCTCTCATGTTTCTCGGCTGCTAACGGCCTCAACAAGGATGCACTCGGTACCTCCGTCTCCTCATCTTGCATAGGCCAAGGGCGGACAACCATGTCGTTGCCCGTTGCGCGACTACGCCGACTGCACTAGTGCTACGGTATACGCGAGAGGCAGGTAGGTGTAACTGCCGTCCATTCTCTTTGCAGGCGTCCCTCCAGTCCCCCTCACACAGTCCCTTTCACACTCACGACGACAGCATGGCGCCTCCCACTGCGATCGTAACGGGTGCATGCTCAGGCATCGGCCTCGCACTGACAAAGCATTTACTTGCGCTGCAATGGCATGTCTTCATGGCTGATATTAATCCACCGCCCGAGACGCTCGAGAACACAACATTCGTGCGCGCCGACATCTCTTCCTGGTCCGAACAGGCGGCTCTTTTCAAGCAAGCATACGATGCGCAAGGCCGTCTGGACTTCTGTGGTCTGAATGCCGGCATATCCGATCGCGACGACATCTTCAACAACATTTCCAGCGACCCGTCAAAACCGCCCACCGAGCCGAACCTGAAGACCATCGATGTCAATTTCACTGGCCAATACTACGGCATCAAGCTCGCAGCGCATTACATGAACTTGGAGAGCAGTGCTGCAGGAAAGAAGCAGCTGGGGGGCAAGGTTGTGATCACCTCAAGTGGAAACGGCCTCTTTCCCCTATCTGCATGCCCGATATACGCGGCCACCAAGCATGCGCTCGTGGGACTAGTACGCAGTCTGGGGCCTGTCTCACAACCCAAGAACATTTGCGTCAACGCGATTGCGCCAGCCATGGTTGCGACAAACTTGCCCGAGCCAGGCTTCCTAGAGCTCTTCCCGCCCGAGCAAATCACACCTATGAGCACCATCATGCGCTGCTTCGATGCAGTAGCGGACTTTGAGGACGTGGACAAAGATGACTGGGTGCAGAAGGGCAAGAGTGGGGACATCGTTGAAGGAAATCTGCAGGAATTGATCTGGCACCCCTCGCCAGAAAGGCCACCTCAGTCAGAGTACCTTAACGAGGAGGGCATGAAAGTATGGACAGACACATATGCGAAGAAGCTCGCAGTAAAGCAGTGATGAGATGATGAGGAACTGGGCATTTTCAAGGGCATTACATATACAACTGTTCATTTGGTGATTCGACGAGGCGACTAGATACCATGTTTTCAAGCTCGCACCCAGGCGGCCCTATCTTCTCACCGTTCCCTCGCAAGCTATTATGATACACTGATACATCAGAAGGCCATCGATCTCCCATCATGGTACCTTCATTACAACAAGATCGGCATTTGAAGCCATCTGCGTGTCGTCATCGTTGTGAGACCCTGAGCTGCAAAACATCAAAACATCCCACTTCCTGAAACATTCAAGAGTGAGAGCAACCCCACGTTCACCAGAGAGCTTCCCTCACTTCCACCAACCACAACCCTCCAAACGCTGATCGTCTACAACAACATCAGCATTAACAATATACATCTGTCTCAACCCCCCTCGATACGCATACCACACCCACCATGGACCGTCCCAACAAGCCCAGTGCCATCTCGCCCAGCGCGTCTGGCCCGCAGCCTTCCGTTCACGTCGAGCAGGGCCGTGTCTACGCATCCCTGCCTACAGGTGATTCGGTCGAGGTCTTGCTCTTCGGTGCTGGCGTGCTCAGCTGGAAAAGCAACGGCAGGGAGAACCTCTTCGTGAGCGACGCTGCCACCTTTGATGGTAGCAAGCCCGTTCGCGGAGGTGTCCCCATCGTCTTCCCGGTATGTTACATGCAAGCTCGGCTTAAGATTAGCAATTATACCTGTATACTGACACATCTTGTCAGGCTTTCGGCCCTCCTCCCAAGGACCACGCAACTGGTGCTCTTCCCCAGCACGGCTTCGCTCGTAACTGTACCTGGGAGTACCTTGGCAGCTCTTCATCGGAGTCTGGCGCTCTGTCCAAGGGCGGCGACGACTCTGTCAAGCTCGATTTTGGTCTCAGCCCTGCCAACCTTTCGGAGGAGCACAAGAAGGCCTGGCCCTACGAGTTCGGCCTCGTGTACAGCGTCACCCTTGGCAAGGATGGTCTGCAGACCATGTTGAACGTCCGCAACGAGGGCAAGGAGGCTTTCGAGTTCCAGATGCTGCTGCACACTTACTTCAAGTGTGATGTGAGTAACGACTAAATTGGACTTCGATGGAAGATCCCGCTGACCATCATCTATAGGACGTCACCAAGCTCCAGGTCAACGGCCTTGGCTCCACTACCTACACTGACAAGGTGCTGGATGCAACCGAGCACACCCAGACCGACCCCTCCATCACCATCACCGGCGAGACCGATCGCGTTTACAAATCCATTAAGCAGGACACCACCTCCGTGCTGCAAGACGGCAAGCCTTTCCTCGACGTTACCCGTGACAACCTCGACGACACTGTCGTGTGGAACCCGTGGATCGCAAAGACCAAGGCTACCGCCGATCTTAGGCCTGAGGATGCATACAAGAGATTCATCTGCGTGGAGGTCGGCGCAGTCAACGGATGGCAAAAACTGGAGGCTGGCGAGACCTTCGAGGGCGGCATGATTGCCAAGAGCCACCTTTGAGCGAAACCAGGATATCAGGAATGGAACACACCGCCGCCCAGGAGACGAAAAATAAAAAGATCATGAGGTCATGAATAAATGAGATATGGGACGGCAGGGCAAAAGCGTCTCGGCATCAGCATAATACAGTGCATCTGGCATGATGAGTTGATAGGATTTTCTACCAATTCTTTAAAGTTACACCTTCTTCCAGCATGTTGCGTGCAATGCCGCCGCAGGAATACAAGCAAACCATTTGCACGCTCAAAGGAGTGTTGTCTGCTAAATTAATCTTGAGCAGATGAACCAACCGCAAGCTTACCACCCCTTTCACGCTTCACAATTCTCAGCAAACTACATGGCGACATGCAACACTGTGGAAACGATTGCTGTAGGGCTGCATGCGGCACTTATGCACGCCCGACAAGTCAGACACGTTCATATCATGCAAGTTATTTCTGAAAGGCTGGACATACGAACAAGCGACAAGGTTCGCGTCTTTGTAAGGCCTTTGATAGGACTCTAAAACGTCACCTTTTGCGGCAGCATCAACAAACATTCATTTGCCGTGGTAGATATAACGTGGTTGCCATACCTGCGGTGTACTGTCCTCATCACCATTCGACATCGACACCATTATCAGGGTTTGTTACCAACGACATGGCAGACGATATGGCAGACGACATGGCAGACGACGTTGTAGGTGACCCGCCGCCTACCGTACGAGCGAAGTAAGTCAATGTACCGCATAGCATCATGATGTAAGCCGCTGATGAAAGTTAGACCCGACCCTGTCGCCGAGTTCAGGGACTTCTTAGGCGAAACAGTCGACTTCGAAGAGCCATTCGTGTTGTCAGCGACCAACTGAACCGGAATCCAATGTTCGCCGATAGCTTCGTGCCGGTTGAACGCCAGAAGAAACTCTATGTCCTCAAACGCAGCAAGTTCAGTCGACGATCAGCATTTTTCAGAGAAGAGCTCGAGAAAGCTGACTCTAGCTCATCGGATTCAAACACGCCAAAGCGAGTGGTTCTCGAAAACCACATGCCCGAGGATTTCGACGCATACCTGCGGTACATCAACACTGGAAGTCCCAATCTGGCTGCGGACGACGCCGACCCCCTCTTCCCGCTGCTCCGGCTGTACCTGCTCGCCGATGAGCTCTACGATTTCACAATGGCCAACTTCGTTATGAACGACATCATACGAACCTCGGATGAATTCAAGCATACTCCCAGCAAAAAGGAGGTCTGGTTCGTATGGACAATGATCGAAGAGTACGATCACCCTCTGAAGAGGCTCTTTGTCGATTATCAAGTCCACGAAGCACCTAGAGACAGTCTGATCTTTGACGAAATCGAAAACATTCCCTTCGAATATCTGAACGATGTCGTTTTGAAGTTCTCGGACCTCGCTGAGCAGGAGGAAGAACGGAGAAAGGTTGATGGCGAAGATGCTATTTTCGGCGTCAAGTGCTCCGAGAGGCCGGACTGCCACTACCACCAGCATGGCAAGGATGTGAACCACCCATCTTGTGAGGAACTTGGCCTTTTATCGATGCGGGGGAGGTCAATGAGTTGATGGGCATCGGGAGTGCTCTTAGGTGGCATGTGAGACAGTGTCTGATAGTGAAGGTACGAAAAGGAACTGTGGGGATTGACATCCCAAGGAAGCCAGATCAACTGGCTTCCGACTGAAGAAAGTAATTCACATGCAAAGCACACCTCAGCTCACTTTCAGCGGTCCATCGCTCAATGCGGACATCTAACAGCTGACACGATATGTGGACGGCTTTCGCGTGAACGCCCTGTTGCGAGACCCAATGATCATACGGACGAGTGTCGCCGCCCTCAAGATCATACCTCGCAGTCCCCACAATTTCTTTACACAGGATCGCGAGTTCACGACTACCAGTCTGCCACGATCAATACTCCGTCAAACGACACCATAACGCCATTTCCAACATGGCGGGCAACCCGCCGCCCGCTAAGCGCGTCAAGTACGTTCCTGAAACCCTCGGCAATGTTTCTGCACAACTAACGGAAGCAGATTCAAGTACAAAGAGACCTTTGAGGTCCTTACCGGCGAGAAACCCAACCAGCAATGCTTCACCGTCCATCGACAGCCCTTCACTGAACGTTCCAAATTCCTGGAAGCCGCAACTTCATCTCGCTGGACTTCTGGTACCAACAAGCCAGTCGACCTCATCGAACATGAGCCGGAGGTTTTTGACAGCTACATGCAGTGCGTATACCATGGAAGTGTGACTGTACCGGGGCTTCCAAGATCTTCCAGAGAAAGCAGTACCAGTCTTAAAGATCTGTTCACGTTGTATCTGCTTGCAGACAAGCTCAACAATATCATCACGACCAATCTCATCATGGATAAAATCATAGGATTTTCTGGAGAGATACTCAAGGTGCCCTGCGAAGAGTGTGTGAAGCTGGCCTACACATCAAAAGTAGTAGGAAGCCCTTTACGCAGAATTTGCAGAGACTGCTACGTTCATGAGGCTTCGGATTGGGCGCTGGAAGACGCTGACGAGGACGAATTCCACTTCCAATTCCTCATTGATGTCCTGATGGAGTTCAAAAGGCTGGTAAGTCAAGACACACTGGATGACGAACGCACGAAGACAGACTGCCTCGACAGAGAGAAATGCTATTATCATCAAGACGACGATGAGCACCCTAAATGCTCTTAAGCCTTGGTGAAGCTAGAGTAAGGATTTTTGATGCTTCTTACAGATAGTCTCGGGACTGATCATGTGGTAGACAGCCAGAGGAAGCATCTTGCACCGCAATAACCGACGCTTGGGATGCTTCGCCCGAGAAGTTGTTGGAACGGAACAATGCGTCTGGGCCCACAGGACTCAAAGATTTCCTTGTGTCGATGCTTCGGCACTTGCATTTTCCATGCATGATGCAATAGCAGCCCAAACTCTTTGGACCAACAGAGCCATCATCTGCAAGTTGTCACGAAATGTGCACATGCCTCAAGAGTTACGACACTCTTTCTTCAGCCCTATCAGGCAGTTATAGTACAAGTATCGCGAGTATAGGTACCCACCCGTCCTAACCATGTGCAGCATCTTAGCGATCAACAGTCTCAACATACCATATGTGCCTGGATGCCTTGGTACAACACCATTGTAGGTTTGCGGAAATGCTTGAACAATCACGGACAAGGTTCGCGCTTGTAACTGCATTCTCGATTGCTACGTGATGTGCACTAACGAAGGGGAGTCTGTGCTATGCATGTACTTTACATTGGTGGTTCGCGCAGTGCATACACACGCAGCTATGTTCGTGCAGCTGCCATCTCTTAGCTCTCCAGAAAGATCGACTCATGATCCGCTCGTCGTGCAGTTCGAGTCGCAAATCCGCACAGATCCCGACCTTACGCACTGCGCCGCACGCTCATGTACTGCACAAGTCAGGTCTGGTGGCGCATGCTGCACTCTGACCAGAATAAGAAGGAAGAGGAGGGTTTGGATCCTTCATGCTGTTAGCTAAGCACAACACGTCGAACGCCTGACATGATGACTTACTAAAGCAAGAACCAGACCATCGACAATCATGAACGGAGACATGTTTTGGCGATCTGATTTCTGAGCCGCCGACCTCTTGTGACCAGAGACTGTCAATATGGGTGGGTGGGCGTTTTCCATGGCCGACGGTGTCCTATTGTGGGCTGGTTGGCGAACGTGGGCGCGGAATTGCAAACATGCAAGAATGATTCCGGCAATGGCGAGCACAGTGGCAAGACAACCAAAGACGATGGTCAAAAGATTTTCTATCATTGCTGGTTCCTTTGAATTGGAAAGTCTTAGGTATGATGGCAGTACTCGACCAAGGTTCTCTTACAACTTATGGTCATGAGTTTTCCGGCATGACAAGCTGGCAAGAGAGCTACGCTGGCTAAAACGTGACAACGTCACGATGCTTGTGCGGCAATGCTATCAATGAAAACATACACTGCCTGGAACACTACATCTCACCTATGGGCTCCATTGGTCTTCTCGAGGTGCGGAGATCCCAGCGTGCATCATGCAGGGTGGCTGCATGCTGCGACCCTTTTCCGGCAAAGCGTGTCTGATCAGCCACCCAGCGCGCTGGCACTGCCTGATTTCCCGACACGCATCCACTTGGAACACTTTGGGCTTCACCTGTGAGAGATACTGCTGCAATACCGGCACTGCCTGAATAGTGGCTTACGACCGACATTGCTTGCGATTGAGCATTCGGCCGTGAGTAAAACCTGGCTACAAAGGATTACGTGCTTTTGATTGACTGGCCAAGTGTATGACCTCTCCTGGTAGAGTGGCTCATCTCGGCTGTTGGAACGTGGGATCACACTGCCTGGTTCTCTCCATTTTCTGTGTGAATAGGTGGGAATTTCACTTAACTTACATGCAACCACTACCTGGGGACTGTCACTGCCTGGAATCTAGTGCCAAAAAAGACGCCCTGACAAGTTGTGCTGGCCTTGTCACTGTTGGAACCACGGTCCATTCATCTTCAAAGGGATTTTTCGTTCACTGGTTTGCATCGCAACTTCGAAGTTGACAGTACCGGGCACACTCACAGTGGCTTGTGAATCCGTCACACGAGCGTCAGAGCCCACCTTAAGGCATATATCATCGATCCGCCTCAATCATCATTCAGCAAGCTTCCCATACTTTGAGGATCTCGAATTCCAGTATGAGATCTGAGCTTGCCGACGAAAATCGCCACCACGAGCGCAAGAGCAAACGACCTCGCCTCGAGCGCGCCACTATTGTCGATACAGATGATGATGATCATATTTATGATGAACAACGAACGCACAAGGTCACCAAGTCCCGTGTATGCACGCCACCTGCACACTCAAGCGAACGAGAAAGCATTTCTGGACTCGACGGCGGGGAAGCACAAACAACCTCCAACATCGGACTCCATGACCTGTTGGACTCTTTAGAAGAACAAGAGAAGGAAGTAACGCAAGCTCGAGGAAGGACTCCAGAAAGGATTGATCGCTCACCCTCCAATCGCTCCTCGCCGAATAGTAGTCGAGCGTCGTCGTCATCTAGCGTGCGCACGATGATAGATGAACGTCTGGAATGGGCTCATCGAGATCGCTCGCGGTCAGTCAGTCGGGGTCGTCCCGTGCAACAGTCTCCTTTCAACGAGCGTTCACCATTCTACGCGGAATACGCCAGAGATAAACGCCGACCACCAATTAGACATAGCACGTTCTTGTGCGAGTGTTGTCCAGAGGAGCCAAAAGAGTTTGACACCGAAGTGGAACTTTAGTATGATATCAAGCAACTTGATGACAGAAACTTGTCAGTCTCAACTAACAGAAAGCAGTTACCATACATGGGAGAATCAGTGCAGTTGCGCTTACTGCCCGCATGAAACGTCGGACACTTACGAGGCTGAACATCATCTAATATCCAGGCACTTGGAGCGAGAGAGTTGGTCTTGTGCGGGCCTGGACAGTTATTCCTTTGATCCTTCGGACACAGTGGTCCCCTGGGCTTGTTGTGTCGTCGATGCCTTAGAGCCACCGGAGGAGAGTTTGAAGACACATCTTGAGCAGAAGCATAGATTCGGCGAGTGTGATAAGGCGAAAAGGTTCTTCGACGACGACCGCTTTAACGAACACTTGTCTGCCTTCCATGGGATGCACAAACCCACATGGCTTTTCGTTTGTTGGTCTGAATCTCCATTTTTGGAGCGAGAGTATTCGCCAAGATTACGCGCTGTAGCCCCGAGCGATTACTATTCTTCTCAGGGGTCAAAGCACATACTTGGCTTGGGCAAGGTAATCGCCGATGGAACAAGCAGCGTTCGAATCTCCTCTACTGGCGATGCTTGTGTGCAATGCCATGAAGAACAGAGCCAATGCGATGGCCTTGGACCTTGTGGTCGATGCATATGGCACCAGCGCGAGGAAGCTTGCGCATTTCGTGAGCCCACTCAACATGCGAGCCCCTCAAAGGAGTAAGTCTCGATGAATGTTAGCTCACATCAATCTGTATCCCTGACACGCGATCCCAGGTCTGTGCTTAGCCTCCAGGCGCAAGTGGAATTTGAGGCTCCAGCTGCGCTAAACTCTGCAATCAACGGCCTGTCAGAATCCCCGTTGTTCGCGGACTCGGAGTCTTTACATTCTCTGTCATTGTCAGTCCGGCAATGTGACGACAATTTCAGCGCAGCGGACGTCAATCGTACGGCAGCGTTGAACCAATTCCAAAGCATGTCAGATGGAGGACCGAAAACTTCTGATGAAGTGTCAAAGCTTGCGGAAGATCACTCCCAAGCTCCCAATAATGCTCAACAAGGGCTGCCCGGGCCATCGGGAATAACTCTAAGCCATGTGGTAGAGGACCTCACGACTACTACGGTCTCGCCAGCCACATCAACGCCAACATCAGAAGGCAGCAAGCGGGGCCTTCGATTTGTATGTTCGACATGTCAGCGAAGCTTCGCAAGACGTACGATCCTCGTAAACCACGAGCGTACGCATACCGGCGAGAAGCCGTTTTCTTGCACTTTCCAAGGCTGCAGTCAGACCTTTGCACAGCAAGGTGATAAGACTCGACATGAGCAGGCGCAACATACCGAGAAGACCTTCATATGTGGTAACACGCGGGACGAAGGTCCGTCGTGGGGTTGTGGGAAGAGGTTCCGCAGGAAAGATGGTTTGCTAGAACACCATAGCAAGACCAAGAAGGGGAAGCAGTGTGTGGCGGATCGCGATAAGCTGATAGGGCTGGAAATGGGTGGCGATGAACGACTTCGCTGCACTTGAAAGTGCAGAAAGGAGGCCTGGTTGGAAAAAGGAGATGGCTCCTTTTACTTGCTTTGCTTGTACTTTTACAGATAATTTAACAATGCTGTGAACATACCACGAGTCTGCTGCGCCATGGCACTCTTCGCATGTCTTGTTGTAGCAGCTCAATGCTTCCACGCGCCTCTTCATCGTCTGTCCTTTTCCGTTGCTGAACCCTTTCTCATGATTACGCACACCCTTCTTTCCCATTTGCATGATCATTGAGGTGCAGGGCCGCGTCCATCAGGAGCCCTGCGCCTGCCGCCAGCGCCTGCGTCTCCCTTTCCCGTTGCTTCCCTCTTGGACAGCAGAGCCATCAATCTCGAATCCTTTTCCTCATACATGTATGCATCGATGCGGACTCTGTCACCGAAGTCTTTGACGCCAGCCTTGCTCACGTACATCTTCTCTGGGCTCTTCCGGCGGCCAGCAATGGCGGTCCTGGAGCTTGGCGCTCCTCCGTTCTGTTTCAGGACGCTGTAATACTCGAGAAGAGCGTTTGTGGTCTCTGCGGCTGTCGGCAAGGTCTTTACGGAGGCCTTGTTGTAGCTGTAGGTGGATGTTCGCCATTCCTGGGCACCGGGCACGGGGCGAGAGAAGCGCACGCCTAGCAGACGCGTGATGTTGCTGTGAGATGGAGGCGGAGGGCGCGCATTGGGGTTTGAAGGGTGGTGTCTGATCTTGCTCTTTGTGATGTGCAATAGAGGCGTTTCTGCGGCCTTGGTGGGTTGCTGGGTTGAGGCTGAGGGTTCCTTTGCTGCCAGTGTGGTCGGTGCTGTCGCATAAGTGCGCTGTGCTGAAGTTGAGATGATTGCCGTCCTCCTAGCGAAGGTACGCGCAAAAGAACAGCTGGGACAAGCCATTGTGGTATGTGTGTTGGGTATATGGGGCCTATTGAATGGCTGCTGCCGCTGTGGGAGTGCAATGAAGTGTCGCTTTGCGGGAGTGAGGTTGCCCGATTCGGCAGCGAGCCGCAGACCCTTCCGAAGTCCATCAGAGCGGCCCATCAATTTCAATCAATATATTGATTAATTAATCGGCACTCCCGCGGCAAAGTCCAGTCGAGGTCGCACGCATCCCATACCAGCACCAGCACCCACCAAGACGAGCAATCGCCCAGACACGCCGTCACCACCACCGCCATCATGTCAGCAGCTCCCGCCGGTCGCGCCGCGAAGAAACTGGCAGCTGATCTCTTCAGTCCCACCACACAGAGACCCCTCCAATCGCTCCTTTCACAGGTGTACGGCAAGCCCGTCGAACTCAACCTGGTCAAACTCCAACGCCCACATTTGAACTCGGAGATCCTGGCCTCGCTCGTCACCCAAAAACTGAAGGACCGCCGCAACACTCCTCGCCGCGTCATCCGTGAGGTCGTCTGGAAAGCACAGCTACCCACGGCGCAATCGCAAGTGCCCTCGCAATCCGACCACGCCATCGCCGCGACAAAGGCCCTCGCAAAGGACCCCTCCACCTCCTCCATGGCCCGCGCAAAGGCTCCGATCGGTCACATCATGCACTCTCTCAGGCTCAAGCAAGTCAGCAGCATCGCTGTGGGCGCCAACGGTCGTCTCGGCAAGCGCATGACTGCCAACAGAGCAGACAAGAAGACTGCCAGGAAGGGTCTTACCAGCAAGGGCCCCGGCTTCCTCGTCAGAGGTGTCAGGAAGAACCACACAGATTACAGCTTCCGCGCTGGCAAGAGGAGAGTTGGTGCCTTTGGTATCAAGGTCTCGGTTGGCCATTCATGAACGTCATTTTAGCAACGGAGTTTGGATCTATTTGGGCATGGGAAGAAGGTGGCGAAAAGATGAAAGTGCAGAGAACATCAGATTTCAGGTCTGCAATGGCGGATACGTCAAGATGGAAAGTCCCGACAAGCTGCGGTACACCCTGCGAAAGCCGGTATCAGGGAGGCTTGATCCCTCGAGGAAAAGTCGTATCCCTGTTCTTGACTCTGAGAGGGATTGTATACATAACATGCTGTACTATTATACAAGCAATAAAATGAATTCCCAACAGCCCTTTTCTTTGTCTGTCATCATAACAGCCATAGCAAAAACAGCAACACGGGTTGTTAGTGAAAGGTAAGTCATGTCAGGGTCAAAGTCATCAGGGTCGCGGTTGGGATAGCTTGGCTTTGACATCGTAGGAGGTCGTGCCATGAGAAGACCTGGCTCACGTTTTGAATTGAGACGATACCCATTGATTCATTGATAGCACTGGAACAGAAGCTCTCAGGAGCACAGCCTCGACGACCAGTTCTGAAATACTCCGAGAGTCTCTCACACGAAACTTGAAGTCTCAGGGAGGACAAAGGATAAAAAGATGTCTTGCAAAACAGCTCCCAAATCCCTCCTCCATGGGAGGCATGGCGTCAAGACCTGGTGGCGAGGTCTCGATCTTGGACATCTCTAAGGGGTGTCTGTCGCTTCCTGGAATAGCTACTCTGTCTGAGTCCTGCAGTCTGTACGGCAATAAGAACCCGGCGCCCTCTCACTATTCGACCAGAGTTTTCGATCGATAGACCACTGCCTCCAGTTGACCTGGATCAAGACCTCGCTCAACCTTTCGTCGGATCGTCCATTCACCAAGCACCGCAACCTACCCACCCATTCAACGCAAATCGCTCACCTGCAAGCCATCATGCGCCCGCAAAACATCAATCTGGCTTACGCCGAGACCATGGAGACATGCCTAGCTATCGAGCACGGTCAAGAGTGCTTACACAACCCTCGCTGGATCGAGGAAGACCGTTCAGAAGAACGCGCCCATGTTCTACAGCGCGAGCGTCACGCTTTCGAATTCGATGCGGAGTCCTACAGCCGCGAGCAACGTATCATGTTGTCGAGGCGCATCGTTCATGGTCAAGTTTGTCTTTATCACAGTCGCTATTGCGCCGAGCGTCTTCACATCCTGCAGATGATCCGTGGGGATGCCAGGAGCGACCTGCATGAGCCGACAACCACTAGGCTGAGAGGCGGCCGTGCGCGGACTGCTGCAGCTCGCGCGGCTAGGAAGAGAGCATTGCGGGCTGCAAGATCCTTGACTCCTGAAAAAGGACGTCCATGCCCTGATGATCTGCTGGATGAGCTGGAGAGCGGGCGACTATCACTCACAAGTATGTTGCTTTGTCGTCAAAAGGTTGGAATAGATACTGACGCCGTTCACAGACTGTTCAGGAGCATCAGCCACTGCCACATCTCCGGATAGTAGCGAACAGAGGTCTAGCATAAGCAGAACTCTTGCTCATGTCGGCACAAGCTCAGCGCCACGCCCAGTCACACCACAATCCTCCCTGGAGCGACTGATGTTTCTTGGCCATCTTCAGGAGAGCGAAGACAGGGCAAGACACCTCGAACGCGACGCGTACATCTCAAGCAACGAGATTGCTGGTCTGAGACACCAGAAAGCAGGGTTGAGAGCGCAGAACTTCCAGCTAAAGCTAGAGAACGTTCGACAATCCCAAGAGCTCATCCAGACGCAAAACCTCCTTCGCAACGCTGGCGAGCAGTTCCTAAGCTTCCTCGCAGCAAAAAATCGATAAATCTGGTCGAGCTGCATCATCGTTGTTATTTGGCACGGCTGGACCGTGGGCATGCAGACGAATGACGATGCGCTGCTTCGGGATGACTATCAACTGAGAGCTGGCTGGCCAGTCTCACATTTCGGCTTCCCGCATGAAGGCGAAGCACCTTCTATGTATATACCCGATCTGGTCTCGCATTCTTAACTTGTTTGCCATTCACTTTCCTCTTTGGTCTTCACTAATCTGGTCAGGACTAGAAATAAAAGCTGTCTATGCCCACGCAATATTTCTACCATCCTTCCAACACACTCCCAAACACCTACCTTCCATTCTCTACACATCCCAGACACAACATCGACAACATGACAAACGGCAATATCCTTCCGATCTCCAACAACGATTTCTTCAAGGCCAGCCAATGCCCCGTGCGTATTGACAACACACGTTGTCGCAACAAGCGTACTTGCGAGCGCATTGACTTTGGTGACCATGCTGGCCCTGAGAAGGCTGTTCTCCTTCGCGATCAAATCTTGCAACAGATCAAACCATTCAAAACTGAGGCTTGCATGCCAGACTCCCACGTCTGGACCGACATCGAGACCAAAGTCGACATGCTGGTGAAGTGGGTCTTATGTAAGAAACACGTGTCGCATCACAGCGCGGCAGTGCAGATGACAACGCGCTTCCTGAAGCAAGAGTGTGGAATGTTTGGTCAAGAGCAGAACCAGTCGCACTCAAAGGAACCTGCCAGAAGCAACGACAGCTCAGCGTCATCTGGACCGGGCTCGGGTGCACCTTACTCAGCGTATGCTTCTGCGGCTTCACACCTGGCAACGCCGCCAATGTCACCTGGTACAATGGCTCAAGAGATGGTATATCAGCATCGCTTTGCTTCTGGCGTCACCAGGTCGCTCAATGATGGAGCTGCTTTTGGTCCTTCATTCAAGCCCCCGCAGCACGCTCCGTTCGTTTTTCATACGAACATGCCAATTAACACTGGGCCGATTACCGAAGGCCCTAACACGCGCACTCGTCGGACTTAACGTAGCACGACACCCCGGAACCCCCTCAAGACGGACAGCACATCCAACAATACTGCCAGCGACGAACAGCGTGTGCCGTATGGGTTCGGAGTTCGCAAGCCTTCAAAGACCAGATTTCGCTCGGAAAACAGGACCAAGCAACCTCTCGCCAAACACATTGATGCACAAGTTCATCAAAACGGAAATCATGCTCCTGTAGCGCAGCCTTGCCATCCTGAGACTTCTAGCTCCCCAACTTCAGCCCACGGCAAGCATCGCGATTCGTTTGATGTGGCTGGACCGAGCGTTACTGTCCAGTTTTTGCGATCAGAGATGGACCAATTGATCGAGCGGCTCAAGGCTACCGAACTCCGCAACAGAGAGCTTGAGGATGAGAGAGATAAGCTTGAAGACGGGATAGAGAGGCTCCAGGACAATAATCAAAGGCTTTTGATCGCCAACAAGCAACTGCTAGAGGCCAAGAAACACTACAAGGAGTTGTACCAAGACACGAAAGATCGGCTTGATGAGGTCGAGGGCGAGCATGATGGTTTGGAAGATGAGCTGGATGAGTCCAGAGACCACATTGTGAAACTGGAGGAGGAGTTGACGATGTTGAGAAGACCCGCGCGAGGCCGCACGATGACACGACGAGGAGATCAGTAGAAGCAAGTTGCTTTGCTGGGAAGTTGGTGGTTTCTGAACCGATTGACCTCACGTCGAGCTTTGTCACGTGCTACACACCCAGAGGCTGAAGCCAGCGGCCAAACATGCATTTGGCACGTGAAAGCAGAATACAACTGGAAGCTCCGGTGGATCTTCTTCTGAAATACTGATGAGCATGTGATCAGCGATGTCGCTTATGCTCGCCTTCTTCACAGGCTTCATTCCACTCCACTCAACTTCACTCAGCTTCACTCAGCTTCACTTCGCTCCGCTCCGCCCCACTCCGCTTCGCTCCTCAAACGACTCGACATTCGCACACGATACATCTCCTCACCTTAAATTCTCGCAATCACCAACCATGTACGACTACCTGCCTTCTGTTTGATACATCATCGCCGCAAGACTTCACTCTTCACTCGGACGCCTCCCTGCGCCGACGCAATACTCCGGCAACATGGTCGGCATCAAAGCTGGGAAAGGTTTCACTCTTCTGGAGCATGTCGACCAATTCGCACTTTGCGGCTTCAGCCCTCAGACTAAGCTCAACTTCGACGAGCTTCTCAAGCAAGCCATCCGCGTCTCAGCACTACTCCACGATGACTTCAAAAAGCCGTCCGGCATCGTTGTGCCTTTTTCCAGCGCTACCGCAAACGACCTGAAAGGATGGCTTCAAGAGCAGGCCACTGGGGTGAGAAAGAAACTTACAGCCGTCAAACTGTTTTACGCCAACACCGCTGGCCACAAAGGCCTCACTTGGCAGCCATACCTGAAAGGCGAGGATGGTGCCCTCCTTCCTCGCTCGAACCCGACAATCTGGCAAGCACCGAACGCTAGGATGCCGACGCCACCTGCGACTCCGTCTCCGCCCAAGAAGAGAGGCCGTAGATACGCAGACGACTACGAGCCTGCCATACCCGAGAGAAAGCGTAGGGCATATGCGCATTCTGGCACAGACTCGAACTTCAAGGATGATAGCTGCCACACAACTTCCTCCACTCAGCCTGAATCCAAAGAGGCAGACCCGAGCACTTCCGCCGCCGAAATGAGCCTCACTCAGCTCCTCAGACTCGCCAGAGACCCGGCTCGTCATCGCATGGCCATCGCATACCTGCCCGGCCGCGAGGGCCGCATCGTGACCATCAAATTCGATAAAGGATTTGGTGTGTGCTATCGGATCCAAAACGTTAACATCCATGGAGATACGCTGTTTAATAAGAATGGCCGCACCTCCTACAAGTCAATTCAGAAACAAGGAGCTGTGTTCGTCGGTCGCTTTGCTGGCGCAAGTCAGGAAGAGCTTCTTGGGTTCGCCATGGCACTTTCAAAGGACGTTCCGAACACCGAACTTCCGTTGAGAGACAGAAGCCCGTCCAGGAAGGCTTCTGGTTGACTGCAAACTGCTCGGCAGAGCCTGTCAGGAAACACCGACGTCGACATGGAACCAACGATGATGCGCTTGGGTAGTGCAGCAGCAAGACTTGCACACACACTGACGCTTTTGCAAGTCTCTTGCATGTCGGAAGCCGCCTTGAGTACTGCATCTGCGATGATGAGATGTATAGCATACCGCAGCGCTTTGAGGTCAATAACGGAGGAGAAAAGAGCAGGAGAAAGCGCATTGCTCTAAGGCATATGTACGGTAACAATAGCATCATTTCGCTCAGCGTTGATAAAAATTCCACGTTCTCATGTCACATCGTACGTAACTCACGGCTCATAAATCACATCACTGCCCACACAACGATTACAAACCATCAAATTGCGCGGATCAACCCTCCTCTTGATCTTCTCCAGTCTGTTGTAATTTGATCCCCAGAACGCTTCTTTCCAACGCGGCTCGTAGGGATTTGCCTCGTTCACATATGTGCCACCGTCGAGACCGACGATCTTCTCAAGCTCCAAGCTAATATCGACGAGATTCTGCTTGCGTTGCTTCTTCTCCGCATCGGTAGCGTTGTTGGGCCAATCGATGCCATAACTCATAACGGTGCGGGCGGATGCCCAGATGGGGTGGACTGAGGTTTTGGATCGGTGGGTGGGGTTTACTTTGCCGACTGGGTTGTTTCAATTAGCATATAATGCGCATGTGCTTCAATGCTGATGGAAGGGAAGAGCAGGAAAGTACTTACTGAAGTTGTGCCCCGGAGCAGCATCTGGGTAGCGCAGTGCGAGATCGGCAAGCGCATCGGCCTTCTCTGACAAGACTTCCGGTGTGAGCAGCCTGCTGGCGTCCTGGATGTTTGTAGCGATGTTCGGGTCGGTGAGAAACAGATCGGTGTATGCCTCCCAAGAAGGAAGGGTAAGATTACCTGCGCCTACGCTCATGCCGGCGGTACCATTCATCTGCATTAGCTCGTCGAACCTCTGAAATCCGCTTTCGAGATCAAGATCCGTTCCGTTGGGTTGCAAGAAGATGAATTGTACAAGCTCACCCACGGTAGTCGAGCCGTAGCCAGTGTAGCCAGCATCGGTCATCGCAGGAAGAGCTCTGAGTGATGCCGCATATGCGTTGCGCCATTGTGCTGATGACGTTGTATTTACTTGAACGAAGGCCACTTGGACGTGACTGGGAAGTGGATGGGTCTTGTAAGTGACGCTGGTGACAACGCCCCATGCACTCCCTCCACCTCCACGTACAGCCCAGAAGTAATCTGGATTAGTGTATCCGTTGAGGGTAACATGTTCGCCAGTAGGCGTGACGATGGTCATCTCCAGAAGATTATCTGCAGCGAGGCCATAGTGATAGCTCCAGGGAGAATGGCCGCCACCGAGGAGGTAGCCACCAGCAGCACCTACAGTGCGTGCGGAGCCGCCAACGATAATCCTACCATGTGCTGTGGCATCGCGATACACGTCTAGCCACTGTTCACCGGCTTGTAACGTCACAGCAGGAATACCTTGTGAAACTTCCGGGGTGTTCGTCGGGATGAAAGAATCGTGCCAGGTTCTACCCTTCAAGTTGTGTGTCCAGATCGCAAATGAACCACCGCCACTAGACCTGCCAAGATGATCGTGTCCAGTGTTCTTGATGGTAAAATACAGGTTGCTCATATCAGCGAACCGGATTGAGGCTTGTATGTCTTCCACTCGGCTGATATTAACCGTCATGTGCGCCACTAAGCCTTGCTCGCATAGTTGTTCTCGAGGATTGTCAGGGAAGCATTGACCATTGCCCACTTCCCACAGGATTGCAGAATATGCTCCGACCTGGGAAGTGCGCCATGCAGAATCAGTCCAGTTGGCTGTTGCTTCTGTACAATGAAGAGCATCGTACATTGGATCATGACAAAAGGCAGCCGAAGGACGAGAAGCAATGAGATGGCCCAAGACGGTGTCGTTGAATCGATTCCAAGTTTCTTGATCAGGCCAGCAGGCATCGTATGCAGTGCATCGCGGTCTCAATCGCGCTTTTTGGTGATCATGGAGTTCCGAGGGCGAAGGTGCGGCTGTGGCGAATGAGAACAATTGCAGCAAGAGAAGCGGAGTGTATGTCGTTGAAATCATGGTTAGTGATGATACTTGCCTGTGATCATTCAAGGCACTTGTGTGCAATTTATACTGGTACACATACATATTGTTCGAGCCATATCATGTGGAGGCCATGGGTCGCGCGCAACGACATTCCGCCTTTTCTGACATGCATGTCTTCTGACGTGGTTTGTGCGAGTGCATATCGTGGCTTAGACAATCGCGCAACGTCGTTGCGAGCAAAGCCAAGAACATCTCCACCAAGCGCGGCCAACTTCTACCACACGCTTGAACGGAGTACCTTGTTGCCCGCTGCTTCGAAAAATGTAGTACGATCTTCTGTAATATTCCGGACTTGGCTTGAAGGTAGCTGACTGGCGGGCATTGTTCACGGCACATCCTGCTGGGTTTCCACTAGCCAAGGATCAATCATATCCTCCCATAGATAATCCCAAGGGATATCCAGATCCAGAGGAATCGTAACAGAATCATTTACTTGCTGTACTGCGCCAGCGCCCTGTAGCTGAGTTCCATCTGAGTACTCTGTGTCATCCTGGAGTGGCGTGGCACCTCCACCGCCCATAGTGTCCGGTCTTGGCTCTCGGTCCGTATTCAACAAGCTGGAATTCGCTGCCACAAGTTTCTCGATCGGTGGACCGCACGTATCGATACACAGTTGTGCGAGATCCCAGTCGTAGTTTTCTCGGGCCGTCTTCAATTTCTCGAGGAGGCTCAGAAGTTTGGAGCAAGTTTCAGCGTTGTATGAAGCGTCATGAGATTCGACCAAGAACCTAAGCAGGGTAGTTGTGGCTGAAACGAGCAGGTATGCTGTGTCTGTAAAGGATGAGTCGCATGACCACTGGCAAAGCAATTGTCGAGACTTACAAGGCAGCCAGAACTCGCGAAAATGCTGCTCCTGGAGAGAAATAACATAATCTACCAGCGACGACGCAGATTTGACAAACAAGACGAGTCGATAGATGTGTAGTTCTTTTTGTGCCCCATCATCCTCAGTTTTGGTAACCTTTCCGAATGTCAGTCTCTGACGAGTATGAGCCCGGGAGGCGATCTCACCTTGAATGCAAGTCTGTTCAATACAAGTCGCAATGAAAGATAACAGAACCAAAGGCTACTTACTCCTGGACGTTTACGGACTTGATCCGCGATTTCTTTTGTAGGGTTCAGATCGTCTGGTAAAGCGTCCAGCCAGTCGTCAAGAGCACACTCAGTCCGGCGGATTTGCTTCCAGTGTTCCGTATTGTTGGCGCGAAGTGAGTGGATGATGGGAAGCAGTTCTCCGAGTAACTTTGTTAGTCGACACATACAAGGAAACATCTCTGTCGCATGCGTGGAGCTGCCACTGGTGGTCATTGCTGGGCTTGGTTCTGTTGTTGGCAGATCAACATCGTAATTTTGGCTTGAGATACTCGGAGGTGTGCCATGCGATAGACTGGACCTAATGCCAAGTCAGCTGTAGTGTATCTAGACTTGCAGACCGACCATTCATACCAGTGATCGTGTATTACAAGTGCCCACCAAACCTTTGTCCGAAGCTTTTTCTCGGGATCACTGACACGCCATTTGGAATGGTTTCGGTGAAGGCCATGGCTATGAGCTAAGTTGACTGTACGGCCAGCATTGACAATATTGCCAGTGATATGGTAAATAGGGCGACCCAGCATGTCGAGTAGCGCAGCGTGAATGGTAGCCATCGATGGGGCCATAAAATCGTCTCGCAGAGCTAACACTGCCTGGTTCCAAATGAATTGAATGTCAGGTCGGGAATGCCCCTGTAACTTTTCAGAGCAGTCCCAGTATGCGAGTGTTACAGCATACAAATCGCACAGTAATGTTGGTGAGATACGGCGAGGGTCTTTCCGCCACAGAGTCCAGAAGGATGGTTCGTCGATGACTGGAAAGCACGGATGCACCACATCGAAATATCTAGATGAAATCATTAGGGTAACTCACTTTGGCTTTGATGGACGCCGTACAATTTGATGACTTCGGTCTTCAAAGGTCCAAGGACATTCTCAATTATTTCTAATTGTGACAAGCCGGGCGTTGGGGTTTGCCGTAGTCCTTCTCGTCGTCTGGCTACCGTGCGGTATACGATGGACTCGCCATTGGCGCTGAGAAGACGAACATACATCCGTCGCTCAGGCACGTTGAAAGCGCTCTGTGTGGCCAAATGTTGCTCAAGGATGTCTACATCTTCGGCCATGGAGGGATTGACCATGACCGGCGAAGACTCATCATCCTCTTGTATGTTGCCCAGAAGCTGTTGGCCGACGGAGGTGGGCGCTGTGTTGGCCACCACAACACTACCAGCTTTACGTGCGCGTTTGACTGGAGGTACGCGGTCGTTTCGGGCCGACTGTTGTTGTCCTACGGCATGGTCGCAGTTGAGTTTGCGCCTGCGGCAATATTGACAAGGTACAGATGGGTCGTCGACTTCGCAGCGTCCTTTGCGTTTTCGACATGCGCTACAAGCAGGAACTTTGTGCGAACGATAGGGACGCACTTCAGGGTGCTGCAAGCCTTCTGTGCTAGACTCCATTACGGATGTGAAAATGAGTGTGGCGAGTGAACAGTCACGTCCGGGACAGCATGAGAACAACAGCTTTCCGTTAGAGGAGTTTCCCGCTTCGGAAAACTTGACGGGGAGTTTCCCGAAGCTCCACAAAACACATGCAACATTGGCGGCCACTTCCTGGGGTTCCTACATCTCTGTCCTACTTACATTTTCCCACTTTGTAGTTTTCCGATATCTGCAATGGACTTGCACGTGTCTTCGGGAAGGCTAGCTACGGCGTCAAAATGCCTTCATATATAACTTGCGGCCTTCCTTCATTACGTCCCAGATCCATTCAAGCTCTCAAGCTCTCTCTACATCTAATACCTTCATAATGACGATCACTGAGACCATTCCTGCAATTACTACCCCTGTCACCGTCAAGGTAAATGAGGACGACTTCTGGCCTCGCGCCAACAAGTATCTCATGTACACCGGTGTCCCACCTTCACCCGTGGTGATCACAAAGGCTTTAGGGACTCGCCTCTACGACTCCAATGGCCGTCAGATTCTCGACTTCACCTCCGGCCAGATGAGTTCCTTACTCGGCCACTCCCACCCCGAAATCGTAGAAGTCGTCAAGAAGTACGTCGGCGAGCTCGACCACCTCATCAGCAACATGATCACCGAGCCCGTAGTCGAGCTCGCAGAGCGTCTTGCCCGCATCCTCCCCGCCGGTCTCGACAAGTCGTTCTTCCTCAACACCGGCTCTGAGACGACCGAGGCTGCGATCAAGATGGCCAAGTGCGCGACCGGCAAGTTCGAGATCGTCGCCTTTTCGGCTTCATATCATGGCTTGACATCTGGGTCAGGCGCGGCTACGTACTCTGCCGGACGTAGGAACGGAGGCCCTACCATGCCCGGCCAACTGGCGTTTCCCGCTCCTTACCCTTACCGCTCACCTTTCAAGAAAGTCGACGGTTCCTACGATTGGGAAACTGAGCTCGAGTTCGGCTGGTCGATGATCGACAGACAAAGCGTCGGCTCCCTCGCGGCATTTATCATGGAGCCCATCCTCTCTACCGGCGGCATCCTCGAGCCCCCGAAAGGCTACCTCACTCGCATGGCGGAAGAGTGCAAGAAACGCGGCATGCTCTTGGTTCTAGACGAAGCCCAGACCGGCGTCGGCCGCACAGGAGAGATGTTTGCATTCGAAAACGAAGGAATTGTACCTGATATCCTCTGTCTTTCAAAGACGCTAGGCTGTGGTCTACCTCTTGCCTCCGTCACCACCACCGCAGAGGTCGAGAGGGGTTGCAAAGAAGCCAGGTTCCTCTGGTTGACTACTCACCTCAACGACCCTCTGACCGCTGCTGTTGGCTGCAAAGTGCTCGAGATAGTCGAGCGTGACAATGTCCCCCAAAAAGCCGCCGAGCGCGGTCAACAATTGCGCGCTGGTCTGCTGAAGCTTCAACAGAAGTACTGGTGTATTGGCGATATTCGCGGCCGTGGCCTTCTTCAAGGTGTCGAGATTATCAGTGACAAGGAGGCCAGAGCACCTGGGTCAGACCTTGGTCAAGCTGTTTCAGAGGTTGCGATGTCTAGTGGTCTATCGTGCAATGTCGTCAATTTGCCTGGTATGGGCGGCGTCTTCCGTCTTGCGCCTCCTGTGACCGTTACTGTCGATGAGATCGAGGAGGGCCTTCATATTTTGGACAAGGCTTTCGAGCAAGTGTTGACGAAGCGCGGACAGATGTCTGCCGTTGCGTAAACGTATGGCCTTCTTCACTGCCGGCATCAGTACTTCATACTCGACCATAAAAAATCTGTTGGGAATTAATCGATTTTAGTCCCAGCATTCAAATTGCTTTTGATCCGCTCAATCGCATATTGCATACATGTACACATGCATGTATGCATGCAACGTGACGCCGGCTGCAGCATCGACCCTAATTCGTAACCCTTGGAAACGATGAAGATGGTACATACATACATGTATACAGAGGTCCTCCGAGAGCGTGGCGGCAAACAGAATAGATGTACATGTATACAGTCCAGCCTCAGGCCGCACTAAATCGACATTTGCCTCAATGAAGTATACAAAGTCAATCGTCAGGCCAGACAGCCAACGCTTTACACAGCCCATGTCAGCAACAACAAGGCAGCAAGCAAAAAGCAACCCGCTCGCTCGCTTACAAACCCACCCAAAAAGCCGACCGGTGTAGAGATTACGCTAACCATCAACCAAAACCTTCCAACGCCATCAATCTCGATGCACGCATCCTACCTGCACGCGTATTCAATGGACTCTTCTGAGTCACATAGTTAACTATTAAACGCAAAGCATCGCTCCGCTCACGCCGGTGTCACGTTATCGAAACGGTGTCAGATGAGGTGAGTGAGGTGACTCGACCGATTTAACGTTAAGTTCTCGGTGTTTGGGAAGCGGCAGTGTGTAGGTTCGCACGCGGTGTCCTGTTCGCATGCGGCAAGCACTTACAGCTCGCACCAAGATGCAAGATGGAAGCGTGTGGGGCGTGACTCTGACTCTGCCACCACCTGCGCTGCGCTGCTGCGGGCACTCTGAGAACTGCTCAGCCTTGTGCTGCGCCGAGCTGGCGTGCAACCCCACTCGCACGCTCGCACGCACGCGGTTTCGAACGGTCGTGCATGAGCGCGCGCCAGATCAAACCCAGACTAACTCAACTGTTAAGGCTGAGCTGGCTGGGAGTCGCATTCATCGTTACAAGCGTTGAGTTTCACGCTATCGCGATGCAGTATCAGCAGTCAGCACAGCCCGGCACGATTTTGTTTTGCCTTGCGCCTTCGTAGTAGGGCAGAAGCAACTCGACAAGTTGCGGGCGCGACGTGGGCGGCGGTTTTGAGGATCACGAGGTCTGACTCTGCCGCCGCGCGCGCGCAGACTCGCAGATAAGACAGAAAGGTGTTACCGCGGGGTTAGAGCGTTGACAAGCCGGATAGGCATCGGGGATGATTGCGCTCGTGTCTGTTGCCAATCGCGTCAGGGCAATGGGTTCACCGGAGCTGCCGTCTCTCGGCTTTCGAGGGCCAAGGCGCCAGTACAGTAGATCACGCTTGGTGTGGAGAAGAAGAAGAAGAACGAAGTACGAAGGACGGCGGTCGTGAAGACCGTTTGGCGGGACGGATCAGAGAGGGGATGACGAAAGAGAGTGCAGGGTGTCGAGGTGACGTGCAGAGACAGATGCGAGCTGCGGCCGTTGATTTGGCAGGTCAGCGTGGCAGATTCCGTGCGCAGGCTCGCAGGCCTTGTTCGCCCTGTTGATCGTCGGCATGGGAGCCTTGGAGCTCCGGGGGGTGATTTAATTTGGAGTCATTGGGAAGGCATGGATGATGGCGGCATGCTCGAGAGACGGGCGAACTCTGCTGGCCATACCATTGACAGTGATGGTGTGAGGCCATGCCGTCGCCCGTGAGACTTTCAGACTTTCAGACTTTCTCACACGAAGAGGCCGCCCTCTGATGAACTCTCGTGCTGTACTCGAGTCCAGGCCAACACGCAGGAGGTTGCCTCTTCTGCGCAGAGAAAGGCTTGTTCACTGCCTGCCTGCCTCAGACCTGCAGCTCCATGCATCTAGCGCCATCTGCATCACTGCACTGCTGCTGCTGCTGCTGCTGCTGCTGCGCGCACTCTTGCCTGCTCAGCCCGTGACGCCAGGGCAAACCTTGCTTTCGCTTCACCTCTTCGCCCCCCACCAGTTCGGTTGAGTTGGTCGTTCGTCCGCAAGCAATGCCTAGTCCTTCTTCGTGCCGGCAGCAGTAGCAGCACGCGCGCAGGCATTGCCACACACCCTGGCCAAGTCGTCACCGGCCAGTCACCACCCTACCACCCTCCAGGCGGCGTCGCAATCGAGTCCGCCGGCCGAGCCCTTTCGAGGGACCGTGGTTGCCTGATGTGTGCTAACTAAGCCTCCCAAACATCCGGATAGTCGACCACACCCTACTTGCGAAAAGTAGTAGCTAAGTCCCCTCTCGTATATATCTCCTACCTTCTAGCCCGTGTCGTCGCCTTGCCTTTTTCCTTGCTTCCCCAATCACACTCGAACACCACACCTATTCGTCGCCTTGCAGTCAGCGCTGAAGCATCACTGCCCAACTCAATCACCACCACGTCGTCGACAGCCTTGCCACACTACTATTGGTCCAGCTTGCCGCCTAGGCAGGCCACACAAGTCACCATGCCGTCGTCACGCCAGACAAAGCCCATCATCATCGCCGCCTCAAAGGCAACCCACAACCACTCAACCCTCTCACCATCCACTCCGCCTTCACCAAAACAAGTCCGCTTCGCACCTCGCTCTGCCGAACTAGCTTCTCGCCCTCTCACACCGCAAGAAGCATGGTCACTCTACCACTTTGAGACTCACGCTCGCGGCTGCCGTCTATGCAGCAACCACTCACTATGCAGCACAGGCTACGGCCTAGCGCAAGACGTCCAAGTCCTCGTCTGCCAACACGGCGGTGAAATCTGCAGCACCAGGCCTGACGGCGAAGGCAAATGGATCCGCGTCGAGATCCCCCATGGCTACGACCGAGCCAAGTCCATGCTCGGCGTCGAACGCAAGCGTGAGAAGAAGCACGCTCCCATCGTCAGCTACGACACCGACCCTCGACCCGCTCGCAAGCGCGAGCCGCGAGAGAATGTTTATGTCGAGCCGGCGCGCACGCACAGAGACGACGAGAAGCGTTCACGGCATAAGCCAGAGCGATATGAAGTCGTCGAAGTGACTCCAGCATCCAAATACGAGAAATGCGAGCCCGTCCGGCTGCCTGAAAGGACGAAGAGGGGCAGTCTGTACGAGAGCGACATGAGGCGACCCCGACGAGAGTACCGCATTGAGGAGCGGACGCCCGAAAGGAAGGAGAAGAGTGAGGACCGAGAATGGAAGGAAAGGGAGCGGGAAGAGCGACGAGAGAGGCGTCGCAGGGAGCGTGAGTGGCGCGAAAGTGGTCGTTGAGTGGACGCGGTGTCAATCCTGCCAGTTTATGGGTTTATGAGCTAGGGCCGGTCCCGCTAATTTTGCTTGCTTGGTTCTTTCTGATTCTGGTTGGAAGGGAGGTTTTTGGAAAGATACCCAGGGATATATGTCCTGCCTTTATTGTGAGAGATTATGAGATATGCCGACAACGACGGCCGTAATATCAAGCGCGAGCAATTCCGCGAGTACTTATTTCATTCTCAGTGGTCCTTGTCTCTCCACGCTTTCCGAAAGAGTTGTTATGCCGTCTGAAGATACCGGCGGAGGCCTTTACGGTATATGAACGGAGTAATGCGGACGAACAAGATAGCAACAAAACAACTCGATCCACCAGCACGCGCCTTACAATCACATATAGTGTCGGCAAGATCGCAAGGCAAATCATCTTTCCGAGCGGACGGAAGACATACCATCACGAAACGGCCCAACTCACGTGCTTCCGCTGCACGAGCCCGGCTTCGCCCGCTGCAAAGCCAGTATTCAGCGCCTCGCATTGGTCAGTGGTCAGCGACGGAGGAATTACCACCGCGCCAGGAATCCACGGCGGTTGACCGAGCAGAGAGCAAAAGCAGAATGGTCGATAATCTATCGTTGCAAGCGAACATCCAGCAATAACGCAATTCCGCCGTGGATGGTAGGGCAGCATTCATGAGTCAATAATCGAGATGGAGGATTGATGATTCCGGGTTTGTCCTTCGGTGGCTTGCTTGCTTGATCGCTTGTTGCACGGGTTGTGAGAGTGCGTGCCTGGTTGTCATGTCCGACGAGAGCGCATGATTATTGGACCGCGGCTAGGGTGGTGCAACGCGGTGATGCTGCTGGGCTTCTTTGGCCCTTTCCTAGACAAATAATGGTCACGTTACTGGACGTGTGCTTTGCTCGCTGGCTTACGGACAAGCCAAATCGAGCCAACAGCCAAACCGGAAAAGGGTGGGGGAAAGGCCTCTCGAATTAGAAGAGCTCGAGCAACAATTAGACTTTCCATCCCCGCATGCACGTGCGGAGTAGTCGGTCGGATGGGCGTCCAAGGCCAGAGCTTCCATCCAGCCCAGCAGTGCTCCAGCTAGCAAGCAACCAGAGAGAGCAACAGATCTTGGATGGAGGAGTCCATCCAGCCGTTGCGCGGCGATCCGGCAAACAGTAGTCAGTGTACAATGGTACATCCACGAAAACAGCTGTTTGTGTATCCTCGTCAACAATCAATCCGTTTATAGAATGCTGCCCATCATCGCATGATTGTATTCCTGTTGAACGTGGATGCATTGACCTTCCCAGCTGCAGCCTCTAGACGTTGAACCAATCGCGGGGTCCGTGAAAGAGCTTCGCACCGCAGAGAGCCTGGCAAGCACATGTGAGCGAGTGACCACACGGCTTCTCATCTCCGCCCTTGGGACGAGACGTGACGGGGATAATCGGGCGAAGGTTCCCATGGCGCGTACAGGTACCTTTCCGAGGGTAATGCTGCTGTGCTGTAGTGGTGCACTCAAAAGCATGCCCAGGGTCACACACTTTACTTGTCTTTGCTTGCTAGACACCTTCTTTGCTCTCGTTCCTGATCTTGCTCGTGTGCACTGCTCTCGACTTTCTTCCTACAGCTTCAAGCGACTGACCTGACTGATCGAGATACCTACCTTAGACCACCATCGTAGCAGGATTGCAGCTCTGAACCCTGCGTGTATAGCTTCGAGCTTGGATCCTACCACCGCTTCTAATACAAGAGCAGCAGCAGCACTTAGTCGCCCTTCGGCGCAGTGTACGACCCCTCCATCCTTTACTTCGACACCTCCAAACCCATACACAAGATGAGTTCCGCAGTGGAAGCGGCCAAGCGCAAGGCCGATGCTGCAGTCACAGCCGCCAAAGACGTTGCCGCAGACGCTGCCCCAGCAGTCCAGAAAGTCAAAGAGAACCCCAAACAGGCGACGCAAGATTTCCTCCACACGCCATTTGTACGTGCAGCTCTGCCCTTCGTCAACGGCGGTATTGCAGGCATGGTCGCAACCACCGTCATCCAGCCCGTAGACATGATCAAGGTCCGCTTGCAGCTGGCTGGTGAGGGTATCAAGACTGGTCCCAAGCCTACGCCTTTGAGTGTCACGCGAGAGGTGATCGCTGCAGGTCGTGTGCTGGATTTGTACACTGGTCTGTCGGCAGGCCTTCTCAGACAAGCAGTCTACACAACCGCGCGAATGGGTCTCTTCGGCACATTCATGAACCAGCTCACCGCTCGCGCCGAGAGCCAGGGCCGCAAGATCGGTTTCGCCGAGCGTGCTGGTGCAGGTCTCTCTGCTGGTGGTATCGCTGCTATGATCGGCAACCCAGCAGATCTGGCTCTCATCCGCATGCAGTCCGACGGCCTCAAACCCCGCGAGCAGCGAGCAAACTACAAGTCAGTCTTCGACGCTCTCGCCCGCATCGCTCGCAGCGAAGGCGTCGGCGCGCTCTGGAGCGGCGCATACCCAACAGTCGTCCGCGCCATGGCGCTCAACTTCGGCCAGCTTGCGTTCTTCTCAGAGGCTAAGAGCCAGCTGAAAGACACCAGTCTCGGTCCGCGAGCCCAAACTCTCACAGCGTCTGCGGTCGCCGGTTTCTTCGCTTCGTTCTTCAGCTTGCCGTTCGACTTTGTCAAGACTCGCTTGCAGAAGCAGCAGAGGGGTCCTGACGGTAAATTGCCTTACCGCGGCATGCTGGACTGCTTCCAGAAGGTCATCAGAGAGGAGGGCCCGCTCAGAGTATACCGCGGCTTCAGCACGTACTACGTGCGCATTGCTCCACACGCGTAAGTTATGCCGTTGATTTGATGAAATGTTAGTGTTTGGTTGTACTGACTGTACTTTTAGTATGGTGACCCTCATCGTCGCTGACTACCTTGGCTTCATCACCAAGTGAAGATAACCCGGAGAAAAAAAATATGATTGATGATGATCTGAGCAACAAGATGTTGGTCCTGCGATTGCGATTTGAGGAGAATGTGATGGACAAAGCGAAGAACAAATGATACCTAACTCGATATTGAAGCACGGCATGAGCAGCCATAGCCATCGGCGGCTTGGAGGTTGTGAATAGAGTCCGTATGGCGTAATGAATCCTTCTCGGCAAAACTGTTCATTTGCGTATCCGTTCTGTGCATTGTGTTTTGAGTGTCGAATGTTAGACAGTGCTAGCCTACAGAAATGTGAAGGCATCACCAACGGCGTGCAAAACAGGGTCCAGCAGTCTTGCGCCTGCCGATCATTTAAGCTGCCTTTCACGCGACGCGTCGGTACTTTTGGACTTTCTCCCAGCACATTACAACAAACATCCACAAACACATCCAAACCATGTCCAGACGAGCTCGACAATCAACGACCTCGGTCGCACCGTCGCCAATGCAGCAGCGATCAGGCGCCACCCAAGCGCCCTACGAAAAACCACTCTTCACTCTCAACCCCGAAGCGCAACGCGCCCTCGCCGACCTAACTCGCAAACACAACCTCAAGCAACTCGATAATAAATTCGAGAATGCCGGCGCGGCGATCATGAACTCCGCCGCCGAGATCAACGAGCGCTTGAACAACAAGGAAGTGGCGGGCAAGAAATACCGCCAGCGCCAGCAGCAGCAACAGCAGGCGTCGCAGCAGGAAAACCCCGATGCGGAAGCTGCGGTGGCGGCTGTGGAGGCGGATTTGGAGCAGATGAGGGCGAAGGTTGAGAGCATGACGAAGAGGATGGAGGAGGGCATGAGGAAGATGATTGATGGGCGGCTTGCGGTGGAGCAGATGAAGGAGTCGGTGGCTTTTGCGGCGGAGACTGCGAGAGCGGAGGCGAGCACGCAGGCGAGTACGCTTGCGACGAGGAGTCAGGCCAGGAGGCGGAGGGGTGGTGATGATGAAGAGGAGGATGGTGAGAATGGAGAGGAGGAGTACCAGGATTTCACGCCTACGGATCCGTCGGGAGGCACTCAGGCGGTGGCCAGCGTCAGTGAGGCGTGGATGCGCAAGCTGGACGATGAGAAGATCAGATATCAGAGTTTGTCTCTTGGACAGCGATACGCGACGAACAACGACTACATCCAGTTCAAGGGCGTTGTGCATAGTTCACGCTTCCCTGAGGGCGAAGTCGAGCTGCCGCATGCTAGCGCTTGGTTTACGGAGAACGGAGCTGCGCCGCAACCAGGCGTCACTGGTGCTGGTGCAGATGAGGATGACGACGACGATATCCAGATTCAGCGTACCAAGACAAGCACCAAGTGTCCGCTTACTTTGCAGGAGTTCAGGGACCCGGTTACCAGTTCCAAGTGCAAGCACAGCTTCGAAGCCAGCGCGATCATGGAAATGATCAAGAACTCCAAGGAGCTGGTTGGTGCGAAACCTGCAGGTCGTGGGAAGACGACGGGTGGCGAGAAGGCTGTCAGATGTCCCGTCCCCAGCTGCGACCACATGCTCACGAAGAACGATCTGCACAAAGATAAGACGATCATGTACCACATTGCGAGACTGCAGCGTGCGCGCAGACTCGAGGAGGATGATGATGAGGATGATGATGAAGGCAATGGAAGCAGTGGAAGGCAGAGAGTAGATCTTATTGAGAGTGATGCACCTGGTGTCGATGACTATGTTGCCGAGCCGGTGATGAAGAAAGAACCGAGAGGGACTGCCAGGTCGAGGGCGAGTGTTGCTCCACAGAGCTCGAGGGCGTATGGAAGGGATGAGGACGGAGATGAGACGATGGAGCAATGGTGAGGAATGGGAAAAAAAAAAAAAAAGTGAAAAACCTTAACGCGAACATGTAAATTATGAACAAATGAACGAGTGCATGATGGAAGCTATCACGTTGGTCATGATATACAGTAAATAAACGGCTATACTCACAGCATACATATATCCATGCTTAATAAGGGTCCTCGGTCTTCAAGCAATAAAGTTGGTCGGGCTCGGAAGCGGCAGCTAGCTAGATTGACGGTACCCCAGACGAATGGGCAATCTTGGCTCGCTCAAAGGTGTCAAGTAGCTCGAATGTTCTATACATCCACATCCACCTACCTGCCTACTTTACTCCCCCATCCTCACCACCAATATCTCCCCCAGGCCATTGCCCTCCCGCTCCATCTCTACCCAGCTCTCCAGTGCCCTGCGCACCCCGACCTATACCACTCAACACCCGTGCATTCGAAAGGCATGCACTGCTAAGCTCACCGAGCTCACTTCTGTAACCTGGTCTCCCGGTCACATCGAACGGCTTCTATTTCTACCGGTCGCCTCTTTCTTGTATAATAATATACAAGACCCCCGTATCAACTAGACACCATGTCTGCTGAAGGTTCCAACGCTGTCGCCGACGTGCCTGCCTCGGCCGCCGAGCGTCTCATGCAGCAGCACGCTGCCGACGAGGCCCACAAGGTCACGGTATGTTTGAACTTATGAGCTAGCTCTATATGGAGATGGGCGAATCAAAGCCTGGCTGCAGTGCATTAACTAACATTAAATTCCCCAGGTCGAAGAAGTCCCTGACGAGGACGCTCCTCACCCCATGCTCTCCGCCGCCCCCTCGCTGCCCATCTCCACCGACCCGTCTCGCGCCCACACCCCTGCTCCGGATGCCAGCCTTTCCGCCAAAGCCGCCGGCAAGCAGCCTGCACGCGAGAACAAGCTCGACACCCAGTCCGAGGAACTCTTCCCGGCTCTCGGAGGCCCCAAGGCCGCCGCTCCTACCGCCCCGTCTATGTGGTCTCGCAAGCCTGCCGCTGTCGGAAAGGCTCCCAATGGTGCCTCCAATGGCTTGAACATTCCTCTCGCCAGCAACGGCTCTTCTCGCGCTTCTACGCCTGCCTCCGGTCTCCAAACTCCTGGTGTGCCGTCTCGCGGACAGCCCCAGATGACCCTTCCTGGTCGCCAGTCTGAGCAGATTGTCCTGCACCCCAGCATGCTCAAGACGAGGGATCAGCTGAAGAAGCCTGTCTCCGAGGTCATCAGGGAGATCAACAAGAGGAGCAAGGCCAAGGTGGAGATGAAGAACGGTCCCAACGGCGTCTTGGTCTTCGAGGGCACTGGTCCTACCGATTCCGTCAGAGTGGCGCTCAAGGATGTCGCCAACCAGATTTGCGCTGGACAGAACATTACTCTTCCCATTCCTGCTTCGATCCGCGGCAGGGTTGTCGGCAAGCAGGGTGCGACCATCCAGGCCATTTCCAAGCGTACTGGTGCCCGCATCAACATCTCTCGCCAGGAGGCTGCGGAAATTCTTGAGGACGACGATCTGGACCAGACTGTCGATGTTCAGATTGAGGGTGACCCCTTCGCTGTCCAAATGGCCAAGCAGGATATCGAGAAGATTGTCAACGAGCACACATCCACTGCCAGCACTCGTCTGAAGCACATTCCTGCCGAATACTACCCGTTCTTGGCTGCTCCCGGCAACCAGCGTCTGTCTGCTCTCCAGCACGGTCGCGACCTTCGCATGCAGATCCCCGAATACACCCAGTTCGCTCAGCAAGCACCTCAGGTTCCTGCAGGCCGTGGCCCTGCTTCTTTCTCGCCCCAGGCTGGCTACCCCATCCAGCTTTCTGGTGACCGCCAGGCAGTTGCTGAGATCAGGGCAGAGCTCGACCGCCAGGTTGCTGAGCTCCAGCGCCAGCTGACCATGGAAGCCATTGAAATTGAGCGCAACAGGCACCAATTCGTTGTTGGTGAGATGGGCGCTTCGATCAACGACTTCTTGGCTGAGACCGGCTGCTCTGTTATCCAGCCCTCCGGTGGCCAGGACTCCGACGAGCTGCTTATCGTTGGTCCGGCCGACCGTATCGACCAGGCTGTTGATAAGATTCAGGATCTGGCCATGCGCATGTCGTCCTCGACTGCCGACATTGTCAAGCCTCACGCTGCTGCTCCTCGCGGTGGTCAGCGCCACGCTCGCGATGTCACCAGGTACCTCCAGCGCCGCAAGGCCATCCAGGACATTGAGCGCCAGCACAACGTGCGCATCGTTCCTGAGGAGTCTGGTTCATGGCAGATCTTCGCCGCTGATGGCAAGAATGCTCTCAAGGCTCGTGCCGACATCATGAACCTTGTCAGCGGACACCCTCCCACCCGCTTCTCGCCTCTCGAGGTTGACCCCTTCTACCACGAACACATCCGCTCGCAGGCTGCTCGCCAAGTCCGTGACCAGTTCGGTGTGCACTTGATCATCCCTGATGAGTTTGACGACTCACCAGCCCTTCTTGTCTTCGAGGACCGCGTGCCCTCGGCCGACTACGAGCTTCCTCGCAAGGCACCCAGCGCACAGGATGCTCAGGCATACCAGCGCGCCCTGCAGGAGGCGCAGCAACACATTCTTGGCCTTATCAGCGGCCAACAACAGATTGTCTCCCGAGACGTTGAGGCTCCTATCAAGTTCCACGACAAGATCAGGAGGCACGTCGACCGTCACCACCAGTCCCTCGGACAGGAGCACATCCCTGCCCAGGTTGCCTACGGTGGCGCAAGGCAGGCACCTTCTGCTCCCAAGAAGGCTCCTCAGCCTACTGTCAACCTCCGTGGTCCCCAGGACAACGTTGACGCCCTCGTCCAGAACCTGCTTGCCTTCATCGAGCAGGAGAAGCAGGATGAGCTTGAGCGTGGTTTCACTCTCAAGTTTGACTTCCCCCAGAAGTTTGCTAGCCACTTGATTGGTCGTGGCGGCGAGAACATCAACAAGCTTCGTGACGAGTTCGACGTCGACATCCAGCTTCAAGAAGGCGTTTGCGAGATCAAGGGTCCTGAGGCCAAGGCCAACGCTGCGAAGAAGCACATCCTCGAAGTCGGCAAGAAGCTCGAGGACGAGGCTACCCACCACCTCAACATTCCCGCACAGTACCACCGTGACTTGATCGGCCCTCAGGGTGGCCAGGTCAACCGTCTTCAGGACCGCTACAACGTCCGTGTCAACTTCCCTCGCTCCAAGCAGGCTGGCAACGAGGATGAGTCTGGTGACGCTACCGCCACTCGCCGCTCCAACCAGGGACCCAACGAGGTCATCATCAAGGGTCCCAGCAGGGGCGCCGATGCCTGCCGCGACGAACTTCTCAGCTTGCTCCAGTACGTCAAGGACAACTCTTACTCGGCTACCGTGTCCGTCGCTCAGAGCCAGCTTCCTTCCCTGATTGGTACTGGTGGCCGCGAGATGGAGGCTCTCCGTCTCGACACTGGCGCTATTGTTGATGTACCTTCCGCCAAGGACGCTCCTAGCGCCGATGGTCGTGCTGAGGTCAAGATCAAGGGATCTAAGGCGGCTGTTGAGGCTGCTAAGAAGGTCATCGAGGAGAGGGCTAAGGTCTTCGACGACACTATCACCAAGAACATTGAGGTTGACCGCAAGTTCCACAGATTCATCATCGGTACTGGTGGTAAGTCTTTAATTCGACGTTTATCAAGATATTCATCGCTGACATTTGACAGGATCCAACCTCACTTCCCTTGTCGAGAAGGCTGGCGGTCCCTCCGACAGCAGGGCCCGTGCCCGTCTCGCTCGCTTCCCCAAGACTGATGCTGAGGGTAACACTATCCGTCTTGAGGGCCAGAGCTCTGTCGTTGAGAAGCTGGCTGCTTCTATCTTGGCTCTCGTCGCAGAGCAGGAGTCACAGACTACTGAGATCCTCGAGGTCAAGCCCGACAAGCACCGCCTGCTCATCGGTCGCGGTGGTGAGAGCCGTCGTCAACTCGAGCAGCAGTTCGGCGTCACCATCAACGTCCCCCGCCAGAGCGAGACCGGCCCTGCTCGCTCGCAGGTTAAGGTTGCCGGCCAGCCTGAGAACGTCGAGAAGGCCAAGGCCCACATCCTTGAGCTCACCAAGGAGGTCGAGGGCGAGACCATCCAGGTTCCTCTCAAGTACCACCACGTACTTGCCGACAACGGCCAGTTCTTCCGTCGTCTTCGTTCCGACCACAAGGTCAGCGTCGACCACGCCGGCCAGAAGCCTCCGGCTCGCCAATCCGCACCTGCCCCCAGCCGCGGTGCCGCCAGCACTGACATGCCGCTGATCACCGACGACTCCTCCGCCAACGCCAACACTCACTCCTTCGAGTCCCACTCCCTCCACACATCGACCGAGGAGGGCGACATCCCCTGGGTGCTCGTCGGCCCCTCTCCCGAAGCCATCACTGCCGCTCGCACCAAGGTCGAGAAGGCTCTCCAAGAGGCACAGAAGCAGGACACCGTCGGCTACCTCATCCTCCCCGACCCGCGCTCCTACCGCCACGTCGTCGGCCCCGGCGGCGCCGAGATCAACCGCATCAGGAAGAAGACCGGCACCAAGATCCAGGTGCCCCGCGCGCAGAGCGAGGGTGAGGCGATCGAGATCGTCGGCACCAAGGCTGGCGTCGAGGAGGCGAGGGATATCATCTTGGAGATTGTGCAGAACAACAACTAAGGGGAGCAGAAAAGCCTTGGTTGTTACCGGACTTTTGTTCTGGTCCGTGATGTTGTGAAAGATTGCATTTTCCTGTTTATTGTTTGAGCGCGTGGGGAGCGGTTAAAAAATCTTGTTCTTCCTATTTGTTTGGTGTATGATTGCTCGTTCGTTGTTGTAACATACAGATCTTGTTCTACTTTTACTTGGGAGAATGATCTTCTTTGCTGGGATATCCAAGAGTTTAAAAAGTTGAATATGTAGCAGAAATCGTTTTTTATCTCATATCTTGCATCTTTTGGCCGTACGTGTTATCAAACGGTTGTCCTTCGTTCGGCGTGAGTGATTGACTCGTTGAATTGAATATGCAGCTGGGAACACCTCCACAACAAACCAACAAAAGAAACTCCAGAGAGAGTCGCAGCTCGCAAGATCCCAGATAGGATCGTATATCGATCGTCTCGATCACACTCTCCAAGATGAATCACATCTACAAACACAAACACCCTCGCATTGCTTCATCTTATCTCATATTCTCTCCCGATCAACCTAATCATCCATCCATCGTCCTCCTCGCTCACTACTTACGAATCCCTCTACTCTTCACAACAGCAAAAATGCTCGTCCCCCGCCCTGTTCGCTCCCCTGACTCTCCCGGCGACCAGATCTCCACTGAAGGCAATGCCACAATCATACTGGTTCTTGGGATCCTGATATTCCTTGGCCTCACTTACGCTATCCAAGGTTTCATGGCGAGGTTCGATGACAAAGGCAACAGGCAGCCGGTGCCGGTGCGTAGGCTTGTGGATACTTAGGCTAGGTTGGCGGGAGTGAGGAGAGCTGTGTCAAGAGGTCTCAGCGGGAAAATATTGATATTGAAATGTTTGCAGCTGCAAAAAATTCACTGATTGAATGTGTGGCTTGAAGCAAGCGCCTTAGGGCGTTGGCGAGATCGACTTTCTCGTTGGACATTAATTTTATAGAATATGTACAACCGCTTATGTTACCGACTTTGATTTGGTGGGCAACAGTATATCAACTCTGGCATTGCCGTTTTGCTAGAATTCTGAACCACAGGCCTGTTTTTGAAGAGGGTTTTATTGGTGTCAAAAGAAGTACATTTGAATGTCAGGTCGGTCCAACCTATAACGCTATATACGCTACAATTCCCATTATGATGAACCACAGAACGCCGATGATTACAAACAAACAAAATGAAAAGGAAGCAGGATGTCAGCAAAAGTGATCGATCCTCTTCAGTCCCCCCTACTGCGTCGCACGCAAAAATTGTATGCACCGACGCCTCGCTAAAAGATCACACACGCACATCGTCATATTTCTCCTCCACAGCCTAAACTCCCCTCCAGAATTATCAAACTTCAAAATTCTTCTTCAAACTACAACCACGGCATCCAAAGCAGATCCATCTGCGCCAGCTTCTCCGGGTTCGTCGCCTTGGCCACGAAGTCCACAACGCTCTGGTTGGCAGGCAAGTTGTTAGCACCCGGCTCGCGCGCCAGAGCCAAGGCGCGATTGACCACGGCCTCTGCGTTGCGCTGGACGTTCTCGCGCAACTCGTTCTGCTGCAGCGACTGGCGGTGCGAGGTCGTGTACCAGAAAGTAAGCTCGTCGCGGATGAAGATGCTGAGAGCGTGGGACAACTCGCAGCTGGTCGGGTTGTCGGGTGCAGAAGGCGGCGCAGCAGAAGATGTGGCGTTGGGTTGCGCGGGGGTTGTGCCGGTGCCACCGGTGTTGCTGGCACCTGCGGCCGGAGCAGCTGTGCCGCCGGGTGTGGTAGTTGGCGCAGCAGTGCTGTACGAGCTGTCTGCTGTCAAGCAACGCGCAATAGCCATCAGAGCACATGTGAAGATGCCTTCTTGATGAATCGGGCCCATGAGCTTTTGCAGGTTGGGCGTCAGACGGAAAGGCACAGCTTCGTTGTTGTTGTGGAACAACGGCCGAGTTGTAGACAGGTATGGAAGCAGCTCGGAGCCCCAGACGTTGCCGTTGCGACGAGCGATGGACAGCTTGTTCGGGTAGCGGTGAGTCATGTACATCGTGTAAGTGATGTACGTGAGAGCTGCCATCTGGTACGAGAACTGCCTGCGGAAGAGCCAGAAGGCGTCGAAGCTGGGGAACGTTCTCGCGAAGTACTCGCGCACAAGATCAGTCGGAACGTAGCGTTGCTGAATGTAGTTGAGCGACTCGAGACGAACGTTGGGGAATTGATCCTGCTTCGATGCAGTAACAGAGCGCATCTTGTCCATGGTGAAGATCGTTGGGTCGTCTTTGCTCATGTCGTTGCGGCGGCAGTAATCGTCGTAAACGCCTTGGAGCGTGACATACGATGCATCGTCCTGAATCATGCGGATCTGCGGAGACAACGGAACCATGACAGGCAGGTGGAACTGCAGGTTGCGTCTGCGACTCTCCTTCTTCTTCGCCAGCGTGGCATTGAACATGCGGAAGAGCTGGAGGATGCGCTCTTCACGGCGGCTGTGCCTAGGAGCTGGATGCTGGATCGCGAAGGGATGTACGCTACCATCGTGGCCACGAATCTTGATGCGGCGGTGACAGCTAGCAACACCACGGACAAGATCGACAATGGGCAGGAAACGTTCAATTCTAATGAAGTCCTGGTTCTTGTCACGGTGTTGAAGGTATTGTCCGGGCACCTCCACTTCATCGAACCAGACGAATCGGAAGCCGCTCAAGTGCGGAACTTGATCCAGATGGAAAGTCGAAGGTCGGCGATCAAGTTTCTCTGCAAGCTTGTCACGCCACTTACGCAGCTTCGTCATGTATTCGTTCATCGTCGGTTTCTTAGACACGAAGTCCTGTTCGAATGACTTGCGAATGTGGTGCGGCAAGATGGAATCGGCAAAGCGTGTTATGTTTGCCTCCGTCTGGGGTGGAAGCTTGCTGTCCGTGGCGAAAGCGTGTGGCGAGCGACTGACGTAGTTGAGCGCATCGTTAAGTAGAGCAACAATCAGCCTGTACGCGTCCTCGTCTGGCGGGCACTTGAAGTACTTCTGGATCTGCTCGACCATGGCTTCCATAGAGGCGTAGAGAAGTGGGAACGCGGTTCGAAGGGTGATGACCAAGGCTTCAGTGTGCTCCCATGGCTTCCTTGGGCGAGGCGGTTCAGCGGGAGCGGCGGCGTTGGTTGTGTTTGCCGCGCCGTCTTGTGTTGCACCATCGGTCGTTGCAGCAGCAGCCTGGGTCTGTTCGCCACCAGCTGCAGTGCCAGGCCTTGAAGCTCCCTGACTGTCGGGTCTGGCTGGGGAGCCTTCTTGTTTGACAGCCTCGCCAGCCGCTTGCTGCTGCTTCGCCTTCAGCGCCTTCTCCTTCAACTCCTTCTGCTGTTGGCCACGTCTGATGACCTGCATGTCCTCATGGCTTGTGCGCAGCTGGAAGTGCAGTGCCTGTGGGTACGTCTTGGCCAGCTTGGCCAGAATCTCCTGCGAGATGTTTGCTTCGCCCTCACTTCTCGAAAGGTTGTTGAGCAATTGTGGGATGAAGCTGACCCAGTACCAAAGCGGCGTTTCTCCCTTGAAGTTGTTGTACGTCTTCGCCAAGGTACCTTCGGGATCATCCAAACTGAGTAGCCACAAGATGCGACTGAGCAGCTTGCGAGACTTAGCGCTCTTGTACTGGCCAGCGGCTTCCAGGTAGCAACTGATAGCATTTCCAGCAAGTTCGAGATCGTTGGGATCTTCCTTGAAGAGCTGGTCGCTGTATCTGCCCCACTCCGCCCAAGCCTTGGGCAACTTGATGTCGAAGAACAACGCTGTTCCGAATGCATCCTGCGCGTCCTCCTTCTGGCTGAGCTTACTAAGGAACATGCCCTTCAGAGTGTAGAATTCAGCTTTCTGCTGCGGGCCGAAGTAGTTGAGGTTGGTATTGTTAATAACATCCAACCCACTCGTCAGCTCGCTTCGGTTCTGGTAGTGACACTTGGCCTGCTCACGGAGCTTCAGGAAAGCTTCTTGAATCTCGATGTTGGGCAGTGTGTAGATCTTGCTCAGTTGGTTGATGCACACCTCAGGCATCTGGTGCTTGCGAGCCACATGCGCGAAGCGGTTGATGATCCAGGCCGTTTCGTGGTAGCCGCGGTAGGCGTACGAGTTTCCAGTCGCATTTCCAGTGCTGGCGGGCAGCAGGTTGAGATAAGTACCGTTGATCAATTGGAAGATGTGCTGGCGCCATGTGACCAGATCCTGCCAGGCGTTGATGTCATCCCAAAGGTTTGGAAGACGGTCGCGCCAAGTGGACAGCAAGACCTTAAGCTCCTGACTCTTGACATCGAGGTTACCGGCGTTCGTCTGAGCCAAGCTGGAGCAGATGACACTGGCATCGTGAAGCTCTACCAATTGCTGGAAGCTTTGCAGAAGCGTGATGTGTGCATTCGTGATGCGACGTGGGAGCTTGTGCCAGTTCTTGATGGACAGCTGAATGTTTTCGTCGCACACACGAGCGAAGTCTGGCGGTGTCTCGGTCTTGTTGTGTAATTTGAGGAGCGACATGAATGCTTGGAAGAACATGCGCCTAGGCGTGGGAGCGTCAGAGACCGCCTTAACGATACTATCGAGTTGCTCGCGCTGCTCGGCACTGTTCCAGGCCTCGAAGTTGCGCCACATCGCTTCAAGGTAGAGGTCGTTGATATTCTCGTGCTTGGCGAAGTCTCCCAGAATCTCCCACTGTTGCAGCTTTTGCGCGCACTGCACCCACTGATCCTCCCAAAGCATGTACTCGCCTTGCGAGAACGGCAAGGAACCAGTGCGGGCCTTGACTTGTGCCATCTCGTACATTTGCTGTGCCTTGTCCCAAATGCCATTCTGTTCGTACGACAGTGCGGCGTTTGTCTCCACGAATTGTGATCGTCTACGCCACGTGCCATAGAACAAATCACTCTCCTCGAGTCGGGCGTAAAGCTCGGTGAGCGCATCCAGATTGCTCTCCTTGACAGTAGGCATGTCGATTACTGGGTTGATTGCAACCTCTTCCATGAACGTCGCGGCCGTGTACCAGGCGTCGTAGTTCTGCGCAAGGAACTTCATGACGTGCGGTGGGAACTTGACAACTGGTCTCGCGCGAGCGATACCTTCGAGCAAAGTGGAGACGCAGTTGGGGCGCTTGTCAACTTGCCTTTGATGCATATCCTTCGTGAGGAGCGAAATGAGACCTTGTTCGATGTCCTCCTTGTCGTCCTTAGACAAGACCGACCAACACATTGGGAAGTAGGCGACCCATACGTCATGGGCAAGCTGCCAGTCCGTGTGCTGTAGGTCAGAAAGCGGGACGAGAATGTCCTTTGCCTTGACACTGCCGACCTCGGTCATGAAGTGCTTCTCGCCAGCGATCAAAGTTTCAAGAGAGTCTTCAAGCATCAACTCGGCCGCTCTAGAGTCTCCCTTGTAGGTGCCATAAATTCTCGAGGCAGACAAACACCTGAAGTCATCTTGATGCAAGTGCAGTGTTGTGTTCTGGTCGATCGAGCCGAACATGAGTTGGATTATTTGACTCAGCCAGAAGCTGTCGCCCAGGACCTCCCATTGCTGCTCCGCAATGAGCTTGAAGAATCTGTTGCTGGTCGATCTGCTCAGAGCGCGATCGAAGATGGTCATGAAGCGTTGACGCATCTCAATGTCCGGGCTACGGAGGCCAATGAGGAATGCCTGCTCCATGCGCACCGCGAGCTCTGAGCGGAAGATCTTGGGGTCTTCGTAGATGCGGATGACAAGATTCATGAACTTGGAGTACATGGTGTTGTCAGGGCGAGTCTCGAACAACAGCATCTTTTGCAGCACGGCTGTCTTCTCCTTCAACGTAGGAACAGGCTCCGTCGGGCTGAAGACCCAGGCTTCAACCTGGTTGAGGATCTTCTCGCATAGCTTGTTGTCGTTCGAGCGCTCAACAAGCGATGCAAGCACACTGAGATACGGCCTTCTGCGATCGACCAAAGCGCTGATGCATCCAGAAAGCATGTCGATGGTCTTGATGATGAGATTGACGATTACCTCCGACTCTTGCGCATTTGGCAGGTTTTGTGCTTGTAGGCCTTGTGCTGCAGCAGCTTGTGGGGGCAGTTGAGAGCTGAGGTGGTCCTTTGCCAGCTTTGTCTGAAATGTCTTGAGAAGCGCTTCAATGTGCGTGTGAATGTCCTCGGACTTGCGTTGAGCTATGGCCCAGAGAATGTTGATACCAGCAACGTGGTTGCCATTGTTGAGTGCATCACTTGCTGTCGTGTTGAGGAAGGTCTTGAACTCTTCGGTGGGGCTCTCAGCATCAGGCAACTCGTCTTCCGGCTGCTCCAGAGGAATTACTTCCAGCGCACGCTGCAACAAAGGCGGAAGTCTCGGCGAGATATTCTCAGGTAGCTCCAGGCCGTGCAACGCTTCTTGAATCTCGAAATTTTCGTTCTTCAATGGCCCGGTCAGTAGCTTCTGTAGCTGCGGCAGACGAGCAGTGACCCACTCGTCTGATCTGGAGTTGAGCAAGACCTTCAAGATCTGAATCGTGTTGATGATCCTCGTGGTCCCAATCTCAGCCTTTTCGTCGGGCTTTTGCTCGCTGCACAGAATCTGCTCGGTGACCTTAGGGAACATGGCATCGACGTCAAGATCGTCCCAAAGCGGCGCTGACAACAGTCTGTAAAGCAAGTCGATTGCCTTCACGACTGTATCGGTCGGCGGCTGGTGGGGAGGTGTCGACTGCGGGTTCTCGGGAGTCTTGGGTGCTGCAACAGGGAAGCGCTCAGGCACGGTCGCGATGAACTGTACCAGATATTTGATAAGCATCAGTCTCATCTGGGGCGGTGCAACAGCGCCTCGTTTGTTCTGAGGCTGCGGTGAGCCAGCCCGCTCAGCTGTGGGCGACTCAACACCTGCAAGGGAGCCCTGCTCGCGCACCGTACGCTCTTCCCATTTGCAGATCAGGCTGACCAAGTTCAATGCCAGCTTCCTGTTCTCGGACGAAGTGTTTGGTAGCGAGGCAACCTTGTTCATCGATGGTATGATCGTCTGCGCAAACCCCTCGCGTGCTTCGTAGAACAGATCGGGGTGGCGGACAAGGAAGTGGTAGATGCTGGTCAACTGCGCGACGTTCGAGATCTCCTCGCTCAAGATACGTCGAGGCAGCTTGGACCACATGGCTTGTCTGCCATCCGCTCCTCCAAGGCGCTTCTTAAGTACAGGCTCCAGGATTTCCAGAGACTGCATGACGAGATTCTTGCCTTCAGGCTGATGCGCGCGGAGCAAAGCACCATATACTTGCAGGGCGATCTTAGCGGGCGTCTCGTAGTGGGCGATGAAGTATGCAATCAGCACATAAGATGCGTACTTGTTGATGACGTCTTCCAGTCTGATGTAGTTCCAGCCAAACTTGATGATGTCTTTGCGAGCGTCCTGCAGCATGTTGTGGTGGTATTTGACAAGGAACGCCGTGGTCTGTAGAAGTTCCATACGCGAATGGTCGACGCCTTGAGTGGAGTCGTCAGCAACGTCGGCGTGTGACTGTGGCTTCCACAATTTGTTGTGGATCTGGTCGGTCATGGAACGGTCAAGCAGTGCAGTGCCCTTGCTGCCGTCGAACAAAGTGTCCCAATTGCGCTTGACGTCGTTCGCGAGAATTGGGTTGAGCACGTTGTGGAAGACGAACCACTTCAAGCTCTGTGAGCTCTGTCTGTTCGTGTACACGTCAATGCATCGGATCATGACAGATTGTTGATACTCGATGGACTGGTTCGTGATGACGTTCTTGTAAAGATAGGTGTACAGCTCAGGGAATCTTGGGAGCTCGCCCGTCGCGCACGCTTCCAGGACGTCGAACAAAGCATCCAGATCGTCAGGCTTCTGCTGGAGGTACAGAGTCATTATGTAGGTGATCTGCTCGGAGGCTTGGACTGCTGATAGGCGGAGCGAGCCTGATAGCTTGTTCTGCTGATCGGCAGTCTGCAAAGACTTCGCCGCACTGAAAACGGCTTTGCGTAGCTTGTCGTTACCGAGCAGTCGAAGGCCTTGTTCATCAAATTTGCAGATCGAGTAGGTGATGTGAATGGCATTCGCAGCGGCTTGCGCCTGCTCATCACTCATCTCACCAGTAGTGAACATGCTCACAAGGTTGTCCGCCTCTGAAATGACCTTTTCGCGCAGCTCGCTGCTTGTTTCGTTGGCGAGTATCTGAGCGAAGAAGCGACCCTTGGCCTCCTCCTTCAGTGCACCACTGAAAAACTGCCACGCCTCCTTTGAGTAGTGGTTGAGATACTGGATCAGAGGCTCTCTGAAAGTACTGTTCCTGGTACGACGCAACGATGCTTCCAGTTTGAGCACACGATCGACCAAGTCAGGCAAGAACTGCACAGCTGTCGGAGGCAGCAGATGGAAGACACTGAAGATGGCGGTAACAACCTTCATCTTGGGGTTGGCTTCGATCAAGGTGAAAGAAACCTTTTGAAGTATTGTTGGCTCCGCAATGGTCCGCATATGATCTAGGAGGCGGGTGCCAATCTCCACCTTGAAGTAGTTTGTGAGCAACTGCAAAAGTGTCCTCAGACCTTCAAGACCCTCGACACTGAGCTTTCGCGGATCCTGCACGTTCATGAGGATTGGTCTGAGACCATTTTGAAGGAGATCCTTGGGCAGCTTCTGCGTCGCGGCCAACACTATTTTCAGCCCGGCATTTGCAGCGCCAGCAACGTCCTTGTTCTTCGAGTAAAGGGACTTGAAGAAGATGGAGATGATACGAGCACGATGTTGCGTCTGTGCCTGCGTGTTGAAAGCAGTGTAGCGAATAGCTGTTGTCAGAAGTCGCAGACATGCAACACGCAGGTTCACGATTGCCTCGGAGTTCCTATGCTCGTAAGGTTTCGCGGCCAAGCTGTCGTCCTCTGCATCAACAAGGGCAAGAGTCTCGTAGAGCAGTCGGTTCAGTGGATCATCGAATGTCAGAACGTCGTTTTCCATGTCCAGACAGAAGTTGATGGCGTCGATGTATCCGATTTGTGCAGCGAAGGGAAGCGCGCGCAAGGGCTTGTTGAAGATTGGAGCGAGGAGCAAGTCCTTCACCGGCTTGACAACTTCATGCAGCTGGACATTGACACTTTCCGCGATGGTGCGCAGCGCCTCTTGTGCGGCGTGGCGGACGTGCTTGTTCATGTGAGAAACTTCGCCAATGACACGATTGCAGAGAATTTGGATTTTGCTCTCCTTGTCGCCCAGCTGATCTGCTTTGTAGTTTGTAGCGCATCGCTTGATGTGTTCGATGAGTGTATCCTTGGCCTGGATGCGGATGCTCGCAGGCAGATCCTGTGGCATGTCCTTGATAACGTAGAGCAATGCGCGCACAAAGTCGAGCTGGCGGTCGATCAGGAATGCATCACTGAAGTCCATCTTGGAGATGATTATGCTGATGCCGGCTGTACCGCCAGACTTGACGAACCATTCTTCCTCGTAGCATGCATGGACAAATGTCTCAGCCAATCGAGAAAAGAAGGGTAATTGCTCAGCCTTCTCTTCTGACCCGAAGATCGTGGTGGCGATACTCTTGCATGATCGCATTGCACGTTCCGCGACCTCTCTGACGAGACCATGGTCAGACGCGAGAGAGTCAGAGATGACATCTGCAAGAACGCCGGTCTCGACGTAGACAGGTCCATCTCCATCCTTCGAGTCGAAGGGACGTTTCTTGTGCTTCTCTTGACCAAGAGCAGTGCCGAGCTCGATGATCATGAAATGCCTGTATACGTTCTGCAAGAATGCCTCGGCTTCTTCCTGCAAAATCGGTACTGAAGCAGCCACCATGCAAGCTTTGAGCAACTTCTGAAGGGTCTTTTGTTGCTCGTCGCGTTTAGTGACCGATTTCTCTCGTTCTGATATGGCGAACAGATCGGTGCCGGCGTCGTACTTCTTGTCACAAGTGTCGTCTGCCTGAAGTCTCACCAGCCTTGCAAGGTTCTCTGGTAGATCGTCGCTACCAATGAGCAGCTTTACATGTGAGGTAACGAGCTTGAAAGCCTGCCTCTTGTGGTGTTCGTCTGATGCCTTGCCTGACCCTTGTTTGGGGGTTTCGCGGAGCTTGTCTACGGCAACGTCGATCCCGAGACGAGCAGGCAACGCACGCGGACGTCCAGCGCCGATGAGTCTGACATCGAAGCTGGGCTCATCGTCGGAGTATGTCTTGTAAGGTAGCTCGGGCGGAGCGCTCATGAACTTTCGGTTGCGTCCACCAAGCTTGCCCAGGATGCGCATGGTAGAGTGTGCGTGGAAGTGGCTATAAGGGCTCGGCTTGAGGTGGTCCCACAGAGCAGACATCAGCTCGTCGATTACAGGCGCCATGATGGGGTCCAGGTAGTCTGCAGTGAGGTTATCGATGCACAGCTCCAATGTCCGCAGGCCCTGTGCGATCAATTCGCTGCCAGCTCTCAGAGCAACGACCAGTGGACGCATCAGGTAGCTCAGGTGAGGAAGCAGGTGACTGAGCCGGGCAGGTACGGTTAGAGAAAGCTCCACGAAGAGGTCACGTTGCTCTGGTTTCTGCGCCGAGATGAGCAAGTTGTTGAGAACCTCGAGCAACATCTCAAGCAGAGGCAAGATCTCCTTGTACAGATGCTCAAATCTACCTCCTCCGATGCTACGGAACAGTGATCTCAGCAGTAAGAAGTAGTTTGTTGGCTCATCAGCAGTGACAGACAGCTCAATCGATTTCGTGATAAGCTTTGTCACATGAGGCAACAAGACCTGCTCGTTTTGGGGCGCAAAGAGTGTCACCGCCATGAAGCTCAACTTGAAAAGTCGGAGCAGGATCGAAGACTTGAGTGTGTCCCGCGTGCCCACCTCATCAATCTTGTTCATCAAGAATTGTAGCAGCATGCCCGCGAAAGCGGGACTCGTCGCCTCACTGGCGAGAAGGAACTGCGGAATGTGTAGCAGACCTGTGTGCTCGAAGCTCTGTTCGTACATGAATGGAATCTCTGATTGGAAGACCTCATGGAAGGTTGCAGGGTCCAGGTGATGGAAGATGGTGGCAAAGGTCTCGAGTAAGTCCTTCTCTTCCTTGCCACTCGACGCCATGTGCATACTCGATAGTGTTTCGGGCGAGCCGTCCGCTTCAGGCTTCTCCAAGTTGTAGTATTTGAAGACCTGAGTACCCTCGCGGAACAGCTTGATCAGAACATTGACCTCCTCTGCACTGAAGCCATAGGAAAGATCGGGCCAGTTGACCGGCACGTTGTTCTGGTCCATTTCTTCCTTGACTTTGGGCGAGTTTGAATTGCGGAGTTGGAAGAAGAACGTCTTAAGTCCATGTAGTAGGTTCTTGAAGAGGAACTTGTTCTCGGTTACGGGATCGTGTGCTCGATCGCGTGGGTTGACCGTTTTGATTGGCGTTGCTGAGAATATGTCGATCTCGTCCCAGTCAGGGGGTGAGTCCTTGTCCGCCAGGTAGTTTTCGGCCACAGCATCGATGCCAGCATTGGGCTGATTCTGTTTGGAAAGCTTGACCGCGTTGGGATATTGGCGATTCATAGCTGCGAACTTGTCGGCAATACCGTTGAGCACTAGCATCATGTAGTGCCTTGCATCGTTCTTGTCCTTGATCTTCGACATGCACTCGGCCATGTTCAGCAAGAGCTTCGCACTCATAGTTTGGTAGCTCGTGCCGGGGAAATCATCGTGCAGGTTTCGTACGTACACCACAACGGTTGCTCTGATTTGGTCAGGGTCCAATTGGTCACGGACGTGATGGATCAGATCAGCAAGCATGGTATATGCTAATGGTCTGAGCGTCTCATATGATGTGAGTCCATCTCCAACAAGTGTTCGCTCATCTAGCAGCTCGATGATCTTTGGCAAGAAGATGTGACGGAAGTTGAAGTTGATGATGTGTCTGATGGCAACCAGAAGCTCCTTTCGTGTGGCAGATCGTTCGCGGGGGCAGTCTTGTAGCAGACGGACAACAATGCTGGGTAGCTCCACCAGGAAGTCCGTGAGTTTGTTCTGGTGCGCTCTGAGCAGATAGGCCAAGAAACTCATCGTCTTGACTTGAGAAGTGACGAGCTCGCCGAAGGCAGCACGGTTCTTGATCTCTTTTGCGACTCCTGTGAAGATAGTGCCGTTCGCTCGAGCTTCTTCATGTGCAGCCTTCTGAGGACCCGCCTCGAGCTGGAGGGCTGCCTTGATCCGAGGAGTAAACTTGGCAACGTTGTCAGGAGCGAGTTGACGGTGTGCTTGGAATATTGAGACAACGATAATCGGGCACTCCGCTACGACCTTGAACGATTGCATGCCCTTGACTAGCTGTCGGGTCGTTTGTTGCTCGGCTCCTGGGTCGGTTCCAATAGCAGCAGCTGTCGATGCGACGGGTGATCCAGGACGCGGCGAGTTGGCGTACGTAGACTCAAGAGCGGATCCATCCTTCGCTTGGGCAGAATCGAATGTGTCGTGAACAGTTTGTTGCATGCTGTCGAAAAGCTCGAGAATGAGATCGAGGAATGGTTGCGCGCGACTGCTTAGCGCTCTGATGTGGAATCGCTCAAAGTCCATGATGATCTTGAGACAGAGTACAGCATTGTCCTCGTTCTCGGTCCTGACCAGTTCCAAGCACTTGTCCACGATAGCAACGCAGTGAGGTTCAGTCGCTTCGGCTGAATTCATAGGCAGCCGATGTAGAATCTCAAGGACGCAGTTCCGTATCTTTTGTTCCGGAGAAGTACTGATGAAGACGGGCGGTGCACTGAGTATGTTCAACCATATGGGAACGAACTTTTGAAGGAAGAGAGCATAAGTCGAGCCTTGACACCAGCTTTCGAGACCATCGCGTAGGCCAGTGAGGGTTTCGATTTTGGTTTTGGCATCTGTAATGTAAATGTAAGTGAGGGTTTCCTGACCAATTGACTAGGCAGTAATGTATACCGGACGAAGCATCTTGGAGGCGCGCCTCAAGAGCATCCAAATTGCGGTTGTCTGCCATGGCGCGCTGGCGAGGATCGAGTTGCGCCGGAGAAGATAGTATTGAATGCGCTATCGCATTACGGTGCTAATTTGTAACACTCGGAGTTGTATTGAAGAATTGAAGAGAGAGGAAATGCTGTCGCCAATTGCGTTATATGTGGCGAGTTGCGGGAGTGGTGGTGGGTGATCGTTTGCTGTCGCGAGACCACAGTGCAATCGCTCAAAGTCGGCAGCGCGCGAGGCGGCCAGTTGAATTATTCGTAGAGGTGAGGCGGTCGTTTGTTGGTGTGAAAGCACGGCACAATCAAGTGGTGCTGATGTGAGGGGTATTTGTGAGGGGTATCCTGGTCGTCGCAAGGCTGAGATGAAGTGAAAGGGCGAGGCGGAAGAGTGGTGGTGCTGGTGCTGGTGCTGCACTTTGGGACTGGATGCCTCAAGCGACGCGCAAAGCGAACAGCCTCTCTAGAAAGACCAGTCGACGCGGGCATCGTGG
>Ga0265797_10000654_pt1 | contig 62915 bp, 66 predicted proteins | sample P2T30metagenome_FD_192433 | JGI IMG/M metagenome (GOLD analysis project Ga0265797, IMG submission 192433) | Plant litter microbial communities from East Loma Ridge, Irvine, California - P2 T30 | ecosystem: Environmental > Terrestrial > Plant litter > Unclassified | place: USA: California... | reverse complement strand
CACCTACCAACAACGCCTTAACGCTGAACTTGAAGCCGCCCGCCGTGTTGCCGAGGAGAAGAACAAGAACGCTCTTCTCGAGCAAGAAATCAGCCTGCAGAAGAACTTCAGCAAGTCCGTCAAGGCCAAGATCGAAGAGGAGCGCGATGGTCGCCTGTCCAAGCTCGACGACCTTGCCACCTCTGTTGCGGAACTCGAGAAGCTCTCCAATGACTGGAGCGAAGTCGTCGACGCCAACCTCAGTACTCAGCACCTGCACGTCGCTCTTGAGTCTGTCCGTAACGCTGTCCTGAACTCCGAGCACCCCACTCCCTTTATCAACGAGCTTGTCGCCTTGAAAGAGGTCAGCAAGGGCAACGACGTCGTCAATGCTGCTATTGGATCTATCAACCCCGCCGCCTACCAGCGCGGCATCCCTACCCCCGCCAACCTGATCGACCGCTTCCGCCGTGTGGCTTCCGAGGTCCGCAAGGCTTCGCTTCTGCCTGAGGATGCTGGTGTTGCATCTCACGCCGCCAGTGCTGTTCTCAGCAAGATGATGTTCACCAAGAAGGGTGAGCGTGGTCTTCCTAACGGCGATGATGTTGAGGCGACGCTTGCCAGGACCGAGGTGCTACTTGAGGAGGGTGACTTGGAGAGCGCCACCCGTGAGATGAACGGTCTCAAGGGCTGGGCTGGTGTGTTGAGCCGCGACTGGGTCGCCGAAACGAGGAGGGTGTTGGAAGTACGACAGGCTGTTGATGTAAGTGTTCTTCCATGCAAAAACGATGGATTGCTAGTTGCTAACGAATATTTTACAGGTAATCGCCGCCGAAGCCCGTCTTCAGAGTCTGCTCGTCCGATAGGTCTGAGCTGTCGATATCTTGAAAGCAAGTTGTGTCTTTTGTGAGCTATGTAACTATATTCTAGACTAAGTCGTCGAGGACCCTGGTCGGATTGCGGCTGTGTATAGCAAGGAAAAGCAATCTTCTCGTTCATCTCGTTCTTTCGTCATGATCGAGAGACTGGCATCGTTGCATACGACTTGTCTCCATGAAGTGTGAGTTCTGATCTTTCGTTCACAAGCTATATGTCTGCTAAACCGAAGGGCAGCGTCTTGATGCGGTTTGCTGCGTGTTTTGATCAGCTTCGCGCGACATGCCAGTCTTACCTAGATAAACGCGAGCTGCATCCAAATGTATCGATTCACATGCAGAGTAAGAAAAGTGATGCGTCTCAAACTCGCTGTCACATGGAATCTGTCATTTTGTTTCGTCCAATCACACCGATTTACCCCACTACGCTAGTCTGCACTGGGACGACGCCTCAGCTTATACCTTCAAGCGGGCAACTCTACCTAACAAACGATCACTACACAAACACTACAACGCCGCGACGTCCTTCGCGTGATCAAACCTTTTACCACCCAATTCCATCCGACATGGAGCGAACGCTCTTGTCAAGTCTCCCAGAGGAGCTCATCAGCAACATTGCATGCAAACTCGGCAGCGACGACATATTCGCTTTCAGATTGACGTGCAAGGCCATCGAGACCAAATCGCTCCACGAGTTCGCGACCGAATACTTTTCCGAGAAATGCGTTCACTTGACAACAGACAGCCTGAAGGCCCTCGTCGACATCTCCGGATCCAAGCTCAACAAATATGTCAAAGGCCTGTCTCTTGTGACCGCACTATTCGACAAGCAAGGCTTCCAATGCCCCGGTCGCGCGACCACGCATTGGAGACCTTCCGTGCGCCAAAGTGAGGCGTACAAGTTCTACATCAGCGATCAAGGGAAACTGCTCAAGACTGGACGTAGCACAGAAATGCTCGCCCTGGCTTTGTGCTCGCTTCCATCTCTCAAAGTTATTTCCTACATGGACACTCCAGCCAGCCTGAACCCGAACGCGGACTATCGGGGTGGTAACAAAGTCTTCCGTCAGACAGGTACCCGACCAATCAACGGCCACGACTCGTTGGCACGCGTTCGATCAAAGGAGTTCCAAACACACCTTACGAACCTCTGGTACACACTGATAACCGCATTGACCGATGCCAGTGGGAGTGGACTGAAACTTGAAGAGTTCCATACAAGCTTTTGCACCGACGCCAGTTTCCTCACACCCAAGCTATTCTCGTTGAAACCACCGATGCTCGCCAAGCTCTCTGTAGTCTTCGATAGCGTCACTCGTTTGCACTTGCACCTGAAAACGCCCGAAGACAACAGACGGATCAAGGAGATGTTCGCGAGATTCACAGCAACTTTGCCCAACCTGAAAGAGCTCACACTTGACTTCGACACCAAGCAACCAGATAGCGGCCTGCTTTTTCGGAGGTTCACCGCGGGCATTGATCACTCGAAGCTCACCTCTTTGAACCTGACTGGACTTTCGATCGACGCTGCGCTTCTGACGAGATCGATCGTCAAGCTCACGCATGTGAAAGACCTGAGACTCTACTGTGTCGAAGTCAATTCTGGTAGTTGGCCGACGGTGCTCGCAGGCATTCTGAAACTCAAGCACATTGACCATCTACATATGATGTACCTCCGCGAGTCTGGATGCAAGAGCTACTTCCTCAAACAACCAGACCCTGCTGACATCGATCATCCCGATGTTTTGGATCCCGCATTCTTCGCGGACGAGTGGGATGTGGAGGAGGATGACAACGATGACGACGATACCGACGATGATTCCGACGGTGGCATGCCAGACCTTCAGCCCGTCAACGAGTCCTTGGTGGCACAAACTACAGCCAGCGATCCTGTTGTCACACCATCGACCGACCCTGCTGCTGCTGCACCTGCTGCACCTGCTGCTACTTCGCCTGCTACTGCGCCCGCTGCCGCGCCTCCTGCTGCCGCTGCTGATCCTGTCGACACTGCCGAGACCCAAGTCGATGACGATGTCATGTCCGAGTATGTGCCAGACGGCATTTTCGACGGAATCGAGAGGGGTTTCTTCATCTGCATCGAGGGCCACGAGAAAATTGCCAAGAGACTAGTAACATTCATGGACGAGTACAACCTTGGAGAGTTCATGGATCCAGCCGGTGATTTCATGGGCATGGGCGCTGTGGGTGTGGCCGCTATGGGGGCTGGAGGCGGAATGGCCATCCCTGTCGCTGCCGGCGCCGGTATTCCTCCTCCTGGCGCACTTGTTGGTCAATCGGCCGGGGGCTTCGGTGCCTTCATGAACGCTATGGGTCTCGCTAGTCTCGGTCCACTGCCTGGTGCTGCCCCTCACGGCAATCATCATCCGCCTCCGTTCGCTATCGATGCTGCACCTGCTGCCTCCACTGCTCCTGCTCCTGCTACGAGTAATGGGAACACTACGGGCAGCGGAGCTGCTACTACTGCTGCTACTGCTCCAACGATGCCACCCACGGCTAGCACTTCAGACGACGGGGGCTTGGGTTCTGCCGCCAATGCGACCGCTTCTGCTGTTCCCATGCCTGCCACGGCCAGTACTTGGCACGACGACGCAGCATGGGTCGACGAGGACGATGGAGGCGCGCATGTGGACAATGTGGATTGAAAGGACAGGAGCGTCCACGCCCCGGAGCAAACAGATACGTGGGCGAAGATCCCAATGGCAAAGGAACGGGACTTTCAGTGTGTGATAAACCGGTTTCGGTGACGTCGTTACCCAGCAGAACAGGGAACGACCTTTCCTTTTCTCTCTTTTTTCTTTGTGACGAACAGCAATGATGGACTTCGAGAGCATTGGAGGAGGAGAGACACTTCATTCTCCCTCTTCTTTAGCAGGCACAACTTTGAGTTAGACAGATACCCAGAACGCGAGCGAGCTTTCTGAAATTAATGGAATTAGATTACGAAAATTGCCTTTTTGCCCACAAGTGCTAGATGTCATGTCGGTCTATACATGCCTATCCAGCATTACCTACTCGATCCGCCAGACGTCCATCCCGACACCACAAACAAGCACGCCAACCGAGCCATCGTCGTCGCCGTCGTCGTCGTCATCGAGCCGCAAAAGTGACATGCAGGAAACATCCGCGACAGAAGTGTAAACGGTCTGTACTTTACGAACTTGCACGCCCTCAGAGCCGCCACCACCTTGCGCTATCGCTGCATCGATTTGTATCTCCCAGACTTTGATGCGCTGATCGATGCTGGCGCTGAGAAGGTAGAAGGTGTCTTGCTCGTCAGCAGCAGAACTGGCTTTTTGACGCCGGTGAGTAGCCAGGGCTGTGACGGCTGCTGCGTGGGCGCGCGGGATCAATAGTGTGCTACAGGCATCTCCGGCGTTGGAGTTGGATTCGCTTCCTGCCGCGACTTTTGAGTCTCGCGACAAATGTGAGATGGCGATGCCGTTGTCGTCGCTGGCGGTCATCAGTAGCGTGGAATCGTCACGTAGCGTCTGTGTTGTGCTGGCCAAGATGGCGTTTTGGTGGACTTTCTGTCTGCGAGACCAGGCTAGTGACCGGGAATGCGACGAGGATGATGTCCGACTGTTGGCGGCGCGGCTTGCTTCCCATACGGCGATGTAGCCGTCTGTAGCGGATGTGACTAACTGGCTATTACCATTGTGTGATTGCAGGCTCAAGATACCGGTCAGACAGGCCGTCAGATAATCCCCTTCTGCTTGCAAGCTCCAGGTGCCGTCGCTTGTGGCGTAGCGCCACGTTTTGAGGGTCGAGTCGGAGTAAGCCATTGTGATGTCGTAGACAGCTTCTCCGTCTCCTTCTGGGTCTTGATCGACAACAGCAGCCTGCTCGCGCACATCGAAATGCGTGATTCTGAGATCGGAGGTCCTGCTTTTAGGATGTGCAGATTCGCAAACAACTCCAAGGCCGACTAGCGGCACGCCATTGCTTACGCGCCAGACATAAAACTCCTCGGAGCCGGCGCTGGAGAACAGATGGCGGCCATCAGTGGACCATGCGAGGTGCTGGATGCCGGTGTTGTGTTTCCGTAGTGTCTGGAGACAGGAGAAACCGATCGGAGACGAGTAAGCGAAGAGCTTGATGTCGGTGTCCTCGGCTCCGGTCGCTATGATTTGGTGCTTGACCTCGGACACTGCAACTGCTTTGATCTCTCTACCGTGGCCGCCAGGATGGATTGTGTGGTGTGGCAATTCGGACTGCGCCCTGCGCATCAAAGTCGAGGCCTGGGTCCAGACGAATGTACCACCGCCGCCATTTTGCGCGTTCGGTTCATAGGCCCAAGTGAGGTTCACTCTGCCGCCGCATCGGACTGTCAGTACAGTTTGCTGAGTCGTTGCGTCGTGTGCGATGAAGTCTTTGCCTGAGAAGCCCCAGATGCGTAGGTGCGAATCGGCGGTGAAAGCCATTCCTTCAATGCTTGGTCCGAATGGCAAGTCGAGCTGGTGCACCAACTCCAACGAGAGAGCGGAACCTTGACTTTTCACTCGATGTACGGCGTATGTGCCATCACGGCCGGTGGAGAACAGATGACCCGTGTTGCCGTCGTCGTTGACATCGGGTTTCCAACGCATTGCAGTGATAGACTCTTTGCCATGACACGACGGTAGCATATGTGTTGGTGCGAGTACCTGGCAGTATTTGGTGTCTGGTATTTGATAGATAGCCAAGAGACCTTTCCTCGAGCCGAGAAGAACGTAGTCGACGTCGCGACATCGAATGAGCAAAAAGCTGGTTACGACGAACCCGGGTGCAACACTCAGTAATCGTTGTGTTGTGTCGTCGACCGCTCGTTCGTTTTGCTCGTCTACCATGTGGATATGGAGCAGCTGCGCAGTCGTCGAACCTACAGCCGTGACTAGTAAGTCGAGTCCCTCCGGTGCAGAGTGATTGACGTCTTGTGCTTGCTCGCATGAGAACATGCCTGCTACTTTGCCAGATACTTCAGTCACTAAGTGACACTTCCTGGTTCGGAAAGAATACATGGTCACGCTGCCTCCAATACCCGCGACAAATGCCACACTTGATGCGCCAGTGACCATGGAAAATGTTCTGAGGCTTTCATGTGATTCGTGGGCCTCCAGGGACGACGTGCCGTCTTGGCCAGGTGTCAGAGCTACGACTCGTCCGCTCGCAGTCGTAGCTATAAGCGTGTCTGAACCCGCAAACGCATATGACTTGTAGGAGTCGTCAGGTTGACCAGGAATAGCACGGTAGAGTAGGCTGTTCCTGATCTCAAACGTTTGAGGGATTTCCTCGATCGAAGGCAGTAGGGCGATCACTCCATCAGCGCCGCCAGTTGCGCATCGACCGTCGTCGACTGTTGCTGACCAGATATTCTTTCCCGCGTGTAGAGGATGTATATGAGACTGTTCCAGCTCACATCTCAAAGCACCAGTGTCTCCAGTGGTTTCCTTCACCTCCCATGCAATGCGGCTTCCATCTTCGCCAAAAGAAGCCAAGGCCAAAGCGCGATCAGCTGATGCTTCTACTCGTAGAAAATGTATGCTCCAGATTCTTGAGATATGGCCCATGGCTTTAGCCAGGAGCGGCGGTGCATAGACATTCAACTGGTCTGTCGATCCAAAGCCAGTCTCACGCTGAATCTCTGTCAAGCTCGGGCACTCGCTGTCAAGATCAGAGATGTCCCATAGTCGCACAGTCCGGTCATCGCTGCAGCTGGCAAGTACACGGTGAGGCCCTTCTAGTGTTCCACGGCTTATGAGTTGTGAGATCTGCACACCAAAGACTGAACCGTCGTGTGCTTGATATATGTAGTGAGTCTTGATGCTGGGTTCTTTTTGTGTACTTGGGTCAAATGATGTCGACCAAAGGATGATGTCGCCAAAAGCAGTGCCCGACGCAATGAGACAGGAAAAAGCACTTAGCCATGAGATGTGCGAGCAATACAAGATGCAATTTGATCCTGAAACGAGGATTTCTGTCGAAACGCTCGTCCTGTCTGTATCCTTTGAGCCCGAATGGAGCGTACATCGGATGAGGGCATTGTGGGCGGTTACCAATGCAACCTGCGCCAATGTTCCATGTCCTGGTGTTGGGAAGTATGCGGCGTCGAAAATCCAGTCACCAACGTCTTGTTGCGCAACAACGGTGAGTTCTACCAAGTCTTCAGTGGTATGGTTGAAGATGACGAAAGCGACGTGACTGCCCCCATAGACGAGGATTTGGCGTGTCGTCTCGTTGATCAAGATCTTGTGAATGGCCTGAGAACGGAATATGCGCGCAGATCCCAAGTACTCTTTCCGGTCACAGCTGTAAGCCACCAGATGTGTGCCCTCGCCGGCAAGAAGAAGATGAGGCGATGGATATGCCAAGGCGGTCACTGGTACTTTGTGATGCTCATGTTGGAGCGGATTAGCACGCATTGGCAGGATGGTGTAAGTGAGGTACACGTGACCGGACTGGAAATGCTGTCGTGGTTCCTGTCCTGTATTCTCTCCGCGTACTTTTGTACTTTTGTACTGACCCTTGGACGTCGGGCGTCAAGCAGCTTGTTTGACTTCGTCCTAAACGTTTGCCGACGACGACACCCCTGCCATTCGATTGAGCCGGTTGGCAGATAAGTTACCTTACTGTAACTACTAAGTCAAAAGTCGACAACCTCCCACCATTGTTCACTCCGTACCGCCATGCAACACCAACAACCGCCCGACGACTCTGCATCTGCCCAGCCGCCGGCCGACTCGCCTCAGCACCACACGCCGCGACGCCAGCTTGCCCACGCACGCCTACCCTCCAACGCCCCACCTCTTAACTATACACCGCAAACATACCAGCAACAACCACAGCAGCAGCAGCAGCCCTACACGGCAAACCCTCCGCCCGCTTTCAACATCCAGCCGCCAGCTAATTCTGGCTCTGGCTCTGGATCTGGATCTCTTCCTCCCACCATCCTGCCATCCAACGCCGGTGCTGCCGGTATGAGCAACGTCCCCGGCTCCCTGCAGCCGGGACCTGGCGCCAACGTGAGAGCACCGAGCTCGAATGCGCCAGCATCCAACGCCAACATGCAGCCTCATCCCATCCAGACGAACTCGCAACAATATGCGCAATCGTCGCAGCCGCCTTCGCGCTCCAATACACACCACAGCCATTCTCGCAGCAGCCCTGCCGGTATGGACGGCCTCTCGTCGACTGGCCAGAAGTACATACCTTTCAACCAGACTCCTACGCAGACTCCCATCTCCTCGAACCCAAAAGCGTACAACGCCACCACTCCAGCCGCCGGAACCTCGCACAGCCCATTGAACTTGACAGACATTCGTTCGCGAACAATTTCCGATGCACAAGAGCCGGCCATGGGCACGAACATGATGTTCAGCTACAACGATGCGCCGACAAATTCCAATTACATGGCTCCCTTTGCGACATACGCATTCGATTGGTGCTCATGGCCGGTCCAGGGAGGTGGGAGCAGCGCTGGTAAAATGGCGGTGGGAAGCTACCTGGAAGATCCACACAACTTTATTCAAATCCTCGACACGAACATCGTACCGCAGGATGTCACTGGTCCTGGCCAGTCGCCCTATGGGCTAGAATACACTAAAGTCGCAGAGGCTACCTGCGCATATCCTGTGACGAGGCTACTGTGGGAGCCGCCCAGCGCAACGAAGCCGTACACAGATCTTCTTGCTACAAGCGGCGACCACTTGAGGCTATGGAGCCTGCCGGGCTCAACGAACAACATGAGCAGCAACATCAACCGGAGCGCGAATGTCAACACTCGCGAGGCTCCGCCTCAGAAGTTGCAACCGCTGGCTCTGCTGTCTAACAGCAAAACTCCCGAGCACACCGCGCCCTTGACATCTTTGGATTGGAACAAGCTCTCGCCAAAGCTTATAATCACTTCATCCATCGACACGACATGCACGATCTGGGACATCCCAACACTCACAGCCAAGACACAGCTGATCGCTCACGACAAGGAAGTGTTTGACGTGAGATTCTGCTCGAACAGCGTAGACGTTTTTGTCAGCTGTGGCGCAGATGGCAGCGTACGAATGTTCGACTTGCGCAGTCTGGAGCACTCGACCATCATCTACGAGCCTGCAGAGAAGAACGACAAATGTAAGTGCCAGGCCCGCCCTGCGAACTGATATCACAACTAATAATACATTGCAGCTGCCTCGCCCGCAGGCTCATCACCTTCGAAATCCAGCGCCATGACTCCTACACAACCTCTCCTCCGCCTTGCCGCTTCTCCCTTCGATTCCCACATGCTCGCCACGTTCGCATCAGACAGCAATCTTATCCGCATTCTCGACGTACGACAGCCGGGCACTGCGTTGCTAGAGCTTCGTGGTCACCAAGGCAACCTCAACAGCATCGAATGGTCGCCTCATAAGCGAGGCATGCTCGCATCTGGCGGCGACGATTCCCTTGTCATGACCTGGGACCTGATCAACCAAGAAAACCAGGCCGTGCTCCCAAGCATAAATGGCAACGGTGCCAACGTCGGCGATATTCCCATCAAGGGACCCAGCTCAAGCTGGCAATGCGAGTACGAGGTCGGCAATGTCAGTTTCGCGCCGGAAAGCATGTTGACCGCACAAGGCGGAGACTGGCTGGGAGTGTGCGCCGGTCGTGGCGTGTGGGGTGTCAAACTTTGAAGGACGCCTACTTTTGTATGGAATGAGTGATATGCATTTACGAGCGTGTGTCTGGCAGTTATTATTAGAGCATAGGCGTTCTTGACAGAGTAGGTTATTTGGGGAGACAAATTTGTCCTGATTGAATGAAATCCGATCTACCATGAACCAGAAACAAGCCAATGTATCTTGCGCATCTCTCTCTTTACTCTGTTCATAATTCATCTCTGATTTATTGTGTCGTTACGTTGTAACGTAACTTAGCAATACCTACATTAAATACTGTAGTTGGCGTTTGATGTTAAATAATCCCCAGGATCTGGAGATCGGCGGCTTTACCCGCGTGATGAACTTCAGACTGCTTCACCATCGAATAGTACCTTAGTTTCACCTTGCGACAAACGCGATACACCCAACTCCGCCCTCACCAGACTATTCATCCGGCATCGCTGAGTATCTACGAACCCCGAGCGACAGTCTCAACCGAGCGAAAATTCTCCTCGTCTTGTCATAGCGCGTCGACACCGCGACGTTGAGCATACGATCCCACGCAGAGAGATAAGCGCCGAGAGGAATTGTAGCGCCGCGGGGCGCAGGACAAAAGATGAGCGACTTGGACAAGCACATAGAGCAGCTTAGAGCATGTCGACCTATACCCGAGGCGGACGTACGTATCCCACAAGGCGCACGCTCACTTGCGATGGCTCTCAAACGCACGGACATGAGCTGATAATGATAATGATCAGGTCAAGGAGGTTTGCTACAAGGCTAGGGAGATTTTGCTGGAAGAAGGGTAAGCTTATGCGACCGATGCACAGCAGCAAGCTCCCTGCTGACATTCTTGCAGGAACGTGACGAACGTCAATGCTCCGGTTACCATTTGTGGCGACATTCATGGGCAATTTCATGATCTCATGGAGCTCTTCCGAGTGGGAGGCGACGTACCGGATACCAACTACCTTTTTATGGGTATGTGCACGCGATCTCGCATCCATGACGGGCTGTGCTGACTGGAAGTAGGCGACTTCGTTGACCGTGGGTTCTACTCACTCGAATCATTTCTGCTTCTTCTTTGCCTCAAAGTTCGATATCCCGATCGGATAACACTCATCCGCGGCAATCACGAATCACGACAGATCACGACAGTCTATGGTTTCTACGACGAATGTTTGCGCAAATACGGCAGCGCAAATGTGTGGAGGTACTGCTGCGAAGTTTTTGATTACCTGGCGCTGGGTGCTTTGGTGTCAGGCGCAGCGACCGAACTCGAACCAACCGACACATCCTATGTCGACCCTTCGCAGACACAAGCCTCAATCTCATCAGAGGAGCAGGCTGAGTGGGAGATCGAGATACTGAACTCCTCGGGGCAGATTGTTAACCGCTTTCCCCGCGTACGACAACAGTCAGAATACTCCCAGCTCTCCAACGGGCCTTCTTCTCCTGGACAGTCGCCATCCGGTACTGGACCACCAGGCACTGGAGCATCGGGCTCGAGTAAGGGCTCGAGCGGGAACCAAGGCGGCGCCGTACTGTGCGTTCACGGCGGTCTGTCACCTCTCATCGACAGCATCGACAAGATCCGATTGCTTGATCGCAAGCAGGAAGTTCCACATGAAGGCGCCATGTGTGACCTTCTCTGGTCTGACCCGGATGAGATCGACGGCTGGGGTCTTTCGCCGCGCGGTGCTGGATTCCTTTTCGGAGCCGATATTGTCAAATGCTTCAATCACAAAAACGATCTCAGCCTCATTTGCCGAGCTCATCAGTTGGTGATGGAAGGCTTCAAGGAAATGTTCGACAGCTCGATCGTTACAGTGTGGAGCGCTCCCAACTATTGTTACCGCTGCGGCAACGTTGCCGCGATTCTTGAGCTCGGCGAAGACGGTTCGAACGCAGGTTACACGGCGCGAGGAAACGGCGATGCAAACCGCGCAACGGGCGTCTTCCAGCCAAGGGAACAAGAGCGGAAGATGGGACCTGGAAGGCGTTACCGAGTTTTCGAGGCCGCGCCGCAAGACTCGAGGGGCATGCCCGCAAAGAAGCCGGTGGCCGACTACTTCCTTTGATCGCGACGCAGGCGAATGGATGTTCGTGGCAAGGATCCGACTGTTGTTCATAGTGTTGAGCGAACACTGTATTTGCTGATACCCAGACATTACTTAGAGCTTAAATACCCTTTGCACATGGCTCAACTTTATCCTGATTCTCCTGAGCAAACACAGTCTGATGTCCATTGATTACGAATACTAGCCGTCATCTGTCGCTTGAAATCTTTGTTTTGATTGTCGATTGTGCCGTTTCCATCGAGTTCAACTCGGCGTTTCTCAGCCGACATGAAATTGCAATGTCAACATAACATTTACGACTCTGGGTCGTTCATGTTCGCCTTTGCGGTGTCACTTTCAGTTTTCAACCTGGTTTTCCTCGCGGGTGCCTACGAACAACCACCTAATTCTGTTTCATCTGATCGTCGTCCCGTACGAGATAATGTAACGCCGTCTTACAAGACGATTTCGTTCAATGTTATCACCTCAGGGTTAGAGTTGGGGAAGAATTTGGTCGGACCATCGATTTCCCGATTGGGACCCTTGAACATCTCTCGCATGTGACAACTCGCGACATCGAGCTCACACAATGTCGGCGCAATTACTTGGCCGGTTAAGGCAGAGCCGACCGTACGCCTGCCGACCATGCGTGTCTCGACTCACTCAGACACATCGGCAGTTCTCTGGCGGCAGAGCGACATTGAACAGCGCAAAAGACGAGACGAACGGCAACGTTCTCGAACTGCTCGAAGCACGCGGCTACATCAAGGAGATAGCTGGGTCAGTAGCGGTCGTGTGGATAGCTCTTGTATGAATCATAGCATTGCTAACGCGTAGTATAGCGACCGAAATGTCCTCAACAAAGTCCTCCAGACGAAACAGGTCGGCGTCTACGCTGGCATTGATCCCACCGCTCCCTCCCTCCATCTGGGCCACCTTCTCCCTATCATGGTCCTCTTTTGGCTCTACAACCACGGCCATCACGCTGTCTCCCTTGTCGGCGGCGCAACAGCTCGCGTCGGCGATCCAAGCGGACGCTTGACTTCCCGCGAGAGGACACAGACTTCGGTGCAAGAAGCGAACTTTCAAGCGTTGTACAAAGAGGTTGGGAGGGTGTGGGAGAATGCCTCCAAGTACGGCGAGAGACACGGATATGAGCCAAAGTCAAGCTGGAAGAAGACACTTCTGGACAACGCGGATTGGCTGCTCAAGCTCAATATTGTGAGCTTCCTCCAAATGCTAGGCAGCGGTATGCGTGTAGGGACTATGCTTGGCCGGGATACGTACGTAAGTCCTTTGCGGTGACTGCTTATGCTGGTAAATTGCGGCGTTGACGTCGATTACAGGGTTAAAAACAAGATGGAGAAAGGCGACGGCATGTCCTTCGCCGAGTTCTCCTATCCACTGCTTCAGGGCTGGGACTGGTGGCATATGTTCGCCAACCACGATGTGCAGCTGCAGGTTGGCGGCAGCGATCAGTACGGAAACATCATCGCGGGCATGGATGCTATCAAGCACATTGCTCAGATCAGTCCCGAATCTCTGGAAGGCAAAGGTCTTCTAGATGCTAGCGGGAAGTTGAAGAACGAGGTTTTGCCCATGGGTATTACCGTACCGCTTCTCACAACCGCCAGCGGTGAGAAATTCGGCAAGAGTGCGGGTAATGCCATATGGCTGGACAAAAATCTCACATCGCCTTTCGACCTCTATGGCGTAAGTTTCAGATGTAATTCCAGTCCGATCCAAAGCAAAGCACTGCTAACACACTCTCCGAAAGTTCCTGCTTCGCTCATCCGATGCCGACGTAGGCCGCTACCTCGCCCTTTTCACCTTCGTGCCTTTGACTACCATAGAGAGCACCATGGCCGCCCACGCCGCGGATCCCGGAAAACGCCTCGCCCAACACCTCCTGGCAAGCGAAGTGCTTGAACTAGTTCACGGGCGAGAGACGGCCGAAATCACGCGCTCGCAACACCAAGCAATGCGCAACCCCAGCCTCGTGAGCCAAGGCCAATCAAGAAGCGAGCGGACCTTCTTGCCCAGGTCTCTGGTCGAAGGAGCGCCCTTTGCGCGTATCATGTGGCATGCCGGAATGACTGCAACAAAATCCGAAGCTGCCAGGTTGGTGAAGAGTGGCGGCGTGTATGTCGCTTCTGCTCCTTCTGATGCCCCAAGACAGCAAGACGCAGAGCTCAAGTTCGCTCAGATCAAGGACCAAAAGCCCGAAGACATCGAGAGCTTTTCCAAGAATGGCCTAATTGTGCTGAGGACGGGCAAGTGGAAGGTCAGGGTCGTGGAGGTGGTCGACGATGAGATCTTCGAGAGCGAGGGCCATGAGGCACCTGGCTGGGCCGAGTGGAAAGAGAGTCGAAGGGCTTGATCTTATTGGCCGTCGTGCAAACGTTGTATTACTGTAGGATATTTGTATATGTATCGAAGTGGATCTTCACAAGATCAGAACTCAAATAACCGTCGTCTTTTATTTCGAATGCTCTTGTCTTGTGCGCATAGTCACATGTAGCCCTCCCTACCGCAACCCGCAGTAAGGGGAATGAGATGTATAATACGGATATGTATATATGCGCGCGATCATAGATAGGGGGTATCCTTCCGTCCAAACCTATGCATATTGCCTTCCAAAGTGCGCCTGTCGTGCCGTTCATGTAAAAGTGGAAAAAAAAACCCAAAAAAAAACCACGAAGAAACTCCCATGCTGGCGTGCGTCATGTCAAATGAACCATTCTTGTGTCCTCCAAAAACGATAAAAGTGAAAGAGTCGCCGCTTCCAAAATAGGCGTGCATGATCCGCGCGGTGATGCCACTAAATATCAACAAGAGGGGAGAACAAAAGGAAACGAGAGAGAGAGAGAGAGAGAGAGAAATTGATGGAATGTGAAAGTTTTCACTGCCGGCCTGGTGGCTTGAGGCCTTTCAGACCGGTGCTCGTGCTTCGCTTCCCCTTCCGCGCAAGAGAAGGCGATCGCCTCCTCGCCTCTGGCGGGCTGGTGCCGCTGACGTCGTCTGCTTGCTGCTCGTCCGCGGCGGCAGCTGCTGCCGGGGTCTTGGGCGATTTCGAGCTGATGGACCTGATGAACGGGAAGTTCTTAAACATGCTCCTGTAGCGCAGCTCTGGGCTGCTGGGAGGGTTTGGGGTAGTGTTGCTATCCGACGGAGTCGCTGCCGCTGCTGCGGGCGACGCAGGCGTCATGGCGAAGGTTGCGGCGTGCGTGAGGACTGGCGAGCTTGGGCGGGAAGGGGAGAAATTGAAAGCTTTGGAGGCGATGGAGGGTGTTGTCGGTTGGGACTGGGAAAGAGAGCCGTAGGGCCAGCGCGGGATAGGCCTTTTGTTGTTCCTCCTCGGGCGGTGGCTAGTGTTGTCGAGATCGTCGTCTTCTGAATCGTCGCTGTCGGAATGTTGGGGCGAGGAAGAGGTGAAATCGGGGATCAAGGATGGTGAATGTGGCATGTGCATTCCGTCTTCCGAGGAGCTGCGACTTTGAGGGAGCGACATGGAAGAAGAGTAAGGGTCGCTTTGTTTCGAACCTGCGACGATCATACTCTCAGTAACGCGGTGACCTGCTGTAGATCGTCCTCTTCCTCTTCGCAGCTTCGAAGCAGTGGACTGCCTGCGAATAGCTTTCAAGCGCAGATCGACTTGCGAGTCGCTGAAGACCACACGTTCGCGGGCGATCTGAACAGACCTCTCGAGGACGCGCTCCACAGCAGTACTGCGTTCAATGCGGTCAAGCTCGGGCCACGTTGCTCGCTCGCCTTTTGCCATCGCATCGGCCATGAATTCCGGCGTTGGGTTCATCAGAACCTGAAAATTAAAAGAGGTCTTGGGAAGGATTGTGATGTCGCCTGTGTAAGTCTGTTCGAGGATCGAACTGCCAATATGGGTGAGCTTCCGAACAGCAGGAATGGGTATGTCGGAAATTTGACGAAGGCGACGGACGAACTCGATTCGCGCGAACTCTGCCAATGTGTATGGCCAGGATACTTTGGGCGCTGGAGTATCAAGGCCGACCCGTTCACCACGGAGGAAAGGCACTATGTGAGGGTTGACCTGAGATACGATGAAGTGATTGACATCGAGCATAGCCCTGAGGCGGGCTAAAGGGATATCATGGCTGACGGAGCCATCGATGAAATATGTGTCCTCCCCACCGAACCGCTGGATTTTCTTGGTATCTGGATTGCGTTCAAGCAATGGCGCTGGCTTGTAGATGAAAGGCACAGAGCAAGATGCGGCCACTGCAGAGCGAATGAGCACATGAGGCGCGGTGATATAATTGAGTACCAGGGGCTCCTCTTTTTCGCTCTCATGGGATACAGCAATCGACAGGATCCGTTGCGTTTTGTAGTATGCTTCTTGGAAGGTCATGTCTTTCACATGGCCTTCCATAACATTCTCAAGATTCTTGATATCGTAAAGCACACCGTCGTTGAAAATCCTGTAGATCATGCTGCTCCACTTTGCTTCATGTTCGCCTTTGGTGAAGACATCGAGATCGTTGCAAAATTCGGCCAGCAGTGTTGGAATTTCCGCATCAGTTTTGGTACACACAACAGCGGCGACAATACTTCCAGCGGAGGCGCCAGAAATTACTTTGGGCAGGACACCCGCTTCGAACATGGCCTTGACGACTCCAATGTGCATCATGCCCATCGTGCCACCACCAGAGAGCAGAAGACCAGTCCGCCCATAAGATCTTCTCGTCTCGACGATGTTTTGTCGCACGTCGCCGGCGACACTTCCTTCCCTGTTTTTCGCAGCCAATCGCATCGCGCTTTCGATCGTGTCGACGGCGGTTGCAACATATCTTTCGATGAGTTCCTTTGTGCCGAACCGACTGTGATCGTAGAGTTTTGGATTTCCGATCCCTGCAACGTCTCGTCCCAGCTCCATCCGTATGACACGAAGCATGCGCGCCAAGTCCTCGTTGTCTCGCGCCGACTCCAGATTTTCCAGTTTGCACTTGAGATCTTCATGATCGTAGAGATCGCTTTTGTCTTCGGCCTTCCATTCATGGCAGCCGTCCAGCGCATCCAACTCCTTCGCGGCCTTGACCCATTGGCCATGCGCCTTGGCAGCTCTGAGCCTCTCCGCCTGGATCAATCGTTCCCGATCTTCCTCGATCAGCCTGAGCTGCTCTTCCGAGAAGCCGTTCGCGTATCCTCCGACGTTCAACGTCGCTATCGCCTCTGTGACATTGTGGACGGTGTCGAGCGACTCTCGCACGAGCCGCGTCAAGGGCTGGAGGATCGAGGCATATCCACCGACGTCCTTGCTGAGTCTCCGCTTCTTAAGCGACCTTCCGCCATCGTTCCATGCTTCTTGCCCATGCGCTAGCCAGTCCAATGCAACGGGCGCCTTGAAATCGTATACACTGTCCATGCGGAGGTAGTCGGCAGGGCCATGCGCTCAGTCGCGTGCTTCCAGAGATATTTGCTCGCGTGAGAGGAGTGCCGGTCGTCTTTGTTTGTAATTATGTCAGTGGCGACATCCAAACTCTGTTCTGTGAGAAAGGTAGGACTCGAAGGCGGGCACCGGGCGGATCATAAACAACAGCACAGTCCTCCGAGCGATTGACCGCCAGGTGGCAGTGACGCCTCGGTGTGATGGTCACGCGTGGGGCGGCAAGACCGGTAGTATGACACTAGGACGGGCACTGACGGGGAAAGCAAATACCAATCTCGGACGATGATGGTCTAGCGCGCGCCGGCAGTGAGCGGTATGCGGGAGTAGCAAATGAGAGTCCGTGAAGAACAGGGCTGGACCTGACTGAATGATGATGATGATGATTGATTGCAGTGGCTAAAGTCAAATCGAATGGCAGCCAGCCCAGCCTCATAAGGCAAACTCGTCTTGTTATGTCTGCCAAACAACCTACTGTACCTAACCACGCACATGTAATTTTCCCCTTAGCTGTCATGTGAATGTAGCACCAGGCCACAGGTCTCAGATAGATGCAGGGAGCATTATTGTTGGGTATCCTTGTACTCGGTCGGCATAGGGGAGATAGCCTCCAGGGAGATAGGCTGAAATGCGCCATAACGTTAGGCTCCCGGGATCAAAATGCATGTGATGCGGGTGACGCAACACGCATTTCTATTGCAGCCTGTCCGGTAAGGTACGCGTTTCCTTAGCCGTGCACGAAACAGACGTGATAAATCTCGTTTTTAATAATACATAATAACGACGGCCAAACCTCCGGGGAGCCGGCCACTCCGGCCTCATCCTCTGGACCATCCATTTCGAGAGCCTTTCTCTCACACACCGACTCCGTGGAGGCTGAACGGGCTGCTTACTGTACTAGGTATCTACCGACTGACTGACGAGGCCATCTGACCTTGATTCCTCCCTCCATCTCCAAAGAGTGGGATGCAACCCAAGGCCAGAAAAGAAAGACATGACCGATTTTCACATGTTTCGTCGCAGCAAGAAGGCCCGAAGCTGCAAGGGCCCAGCAAGCACAATCTTTTGCACCGCACATGATTGTACCATCTGGTAGCCTCTCATACTACGACACTATAGGTTCAGTCCGGCGTGCCTCGCGTAACTGCTTCTGCAGCTGCAGCCAGGTGTCACGCGAGGACGAGATGGTGGCTCCCGGCAAATCGGGCCACGGCGTTGGGTCAGCTGCTGGAGAGGAGGTACTGATTTATGCTGTTTCAGGCTTGCGTCCCGGACGTGGGGTCGACGAAAATACGTGTTGTGTTGCAAGTGGCATGTGGTATCTGTGCATCGGTGATGGCTGCTGGCACCAGCGGTTTGAGAGAGGTCGAATTGATGAGTGACACGTCGAGAGGGAGCACTTGTGTCGTTTAGAAACACGTGTAGTGAGGCAAAAAAGCAAGGCAATCCATCCTTTTGCGATGAGTCGTCATATTATCATCATCGTTAAGAATAGAGACTGAACTCCGCTCCCCGGCATCATGCGGAAAATGCCAACAAAAAGCGACTGGAATATTTAATCACTATTCCCCTCCTTTAGCCAGGACAACGAGCAAGCTCGCCCTCAGACTCGCGCCCAAAACTTTCTCTGCTGCAACGCCGAGACATCCGGTGCTGCTGTCTCCCACGTTGCCTCTGCCTAGTATAATGATATCACCGCCATTCTTAGGATTCTGTCCGATTTCAGGCGCTGCCCGTTCTACCATGGCATCTAAAGTAGACTCCGCTGATGCTGAGTCGAAGATGACGCGCTCGGCGAGTTCGCTGGGCAGTGAGTTACGCATGGTAGTGAAAAAGGCGGCGTCGGATTCGGTGGTTTGTGAATCCGCGACGGCTTTACCGCCGGCGGTGACGGAAACGCGCTCAACGCCGCCCTCACCGTTAGTGTTTCCGCCAGACGAGCTCGATGGTGCGTTTGAGAGCAGGTGTAGGATGGTGGCTGTCACTTCAGGATTTTCAGCCAATTGTAGTGCGAGACGGATAGCGGCGCGGCCATCAGTACCACCAAGAAACGGTACGAAGATATGGTGGCTGCGGTCAGTGTATGGCAGCGTCTGGTACTCGCTGTGCCTTCGCAGACTTAATTTGCTTGCCGATCGACTTAACGTGGATGGGCGATTGCGCAGCGTTCCGCTGAAGCCTTTGTTGATGAAAACGGCAGTGTTGCAGGTCGACGTCTCGAGCGTGCTGGCGACAAATTGTGTGTAAGCGTCGCTGGAGAATTTGTCCTTGACGCTGTCGTTTGAGATGGTTTGAGTCTCGGAGAGACCACCAGTCTCGCTCCATGGGAGTAGTAGAAGATCTGATGCTTCGTCGGTGGCTTTGTTGACGAGCACGTCCGGGTATGAGCTGACTGGGGAAATAGTGACCTCGCCGGAAACTGCGAGGTTGTAGATTTGGCCGAGGACGCGGAAGGCGTTAATTACCGGGTCGAAGAGGGAGTATTCGTCGACTTCCGAGACCTTCATGACCGTAGAGCCACGTTCCGTCAGCTCTACAAGACGTACGCCGTGCACTTGTAGGGGCTTTTTCCTTGGATAGTCTCCTTGGTCATCGATGACATTGCCCTCTGTGGGTTCTGCTGGTGCGGGCGTTGCAGATCTCTCCAATGAAGGATGCGATCGCTTCACATTATCGCTCGACCGGACGCTAAGCAGCGACACAAAAGCAAGCAGCGTAGGCATGTTGTCGAAACGTAGGTAAACCAGAAGACTCTTGACTTTGTTGGACTGGAGCTTGGCTTGGACAATCTCATGGTCACCGTCGCTGCCGTCGAGTGGTTTGCCGGTGTCCCAGTCGATCTCGCCGCGCTTCCAAGCTTCAAGCTTCCTCTGATACCATGGCGGATAAAGTGCAGCAGTAAGTGGCGTGGTGGCAAAAGTCGTAGCCAGGGCCATAACAACAAAAATTGTGAACGTCCTCGTGCTGAGAATCCTAGCTTGAAGTCCAATGTTGAGCACGATCAGCTCGACCAAACCCTTGCAGGACATGAGAGCGCCAATCGTGAATGACTCTCGCCATACCATGCCGGTCAGTCTAGCAGCCACCGAGGCGCCAATGAATTTGGCAGCAAATGCTACAACAGTGACACCAATCGTGTAACCCCACGTGATTCCGTCGTCCAGTAAGCCAATGTCGGTGTTCAACCCGGAAAGAGCGAAGTATAGAGGTAGGAAGAGCGCGCTGATGAGATCCTCGATCTTTTCTGTCACCTTGATGGCGAAACCGCCCTCGTGAGGGCAAATGAGACCAGCCATGAAAGCTCCGAAAATGGCGTGCACTCCGATGACGCCGGTGAAAAATGATGAGCCAAGAGCAATCATGAGCGTCAGCACGATGATGCCCTGAGAGGGTCCTTCGGTTAGGGCATTTTGACGTCTCAGGATCCAGAGGAAAGCCGGACGGACAGCAAAAGTCAAGAACAGAGCAAATGCGACGCAAGTCAGTAGGACGTAGAGAGCTGTGAGGCCGCTTCCAGCATTCACAAGTGCGACGCAGAGGGCAAGAAGAATCCAGCCTACGACGTCGTTGCCTACACCGGCAGACAAGACAATAATTCCAACAGGAGTCGAGAGCAATTTGAGCTCTGTAAGAATTCGACAAAGTACTGGGAAAGCCTGAGTCGTGTCAGTGATGCTCAAATGCTCCCCAACGGAGGTAACTCACTGTGATAGCCATTGCGACACCGATGAACAGCATATACGTGCCGAACTCGATGTGCACAGTGCCTGGCTCATCTCGAAACTCATTGTAAAGGCCCCAGGCAATGGCACAACCGAGTCCGAAAGGCAAGGCCATACCAGCCAGACCGACACTGACCGCCGGCCTCCAATTACTCATTAAATAACGCACATCAACTTCGAGTCCGACCAGGAACAAAAAGAGGACAAGTCCAAGATTGGCGATGAGGTTGAGGTTAGGTATCGAATCCGTTGGGAAGATGGCATCTGTGAAACCCGGAATGCGACCCATCACGGATGGACCCAGCAGAATACCGCCAATGACTTCGGCAATAACACGAGGCTGTCGGATGCGAGAGAGCGGCCAGTGTAAAAGACGACAGAATATGATGATGATGCCGGCCTGCAAGGCTTGTCAGAGCCGAAATGCTTAGGCAGGCTGGCGGTTGAGGATAGTATATCTTACCTGAATGATGAACAAAATGATCGGGTTCTTCGAGTCGTATACCGATGGATCTTCGCCTTCGAGAATGCCGCCCTGTGGTCTCGCACGTAGTGTGCTAGAAGGACTAGCCGCGCTCGAGGCGGCGCTGGTGACCACGCTGGTGACCACCTCTGTTATTGTCGACATGGCAGCTGGTATCGAGGTATGCTCTTGCCGCTCAGGCTGGATTGGCGACTCTCTCAACCTTTGAGCATGCTCATGCAATGGCGATGGATGCCCGAGAGATATATAGCAGCAGCAGCAGCAGAGTAGTCAAAGACACTTGTGAAAAGTGCTCACGACCTCTCTTGCCCAAGACCGCCCAGATCTGACACGCGCGCACGGCTGGCGCCGAAGAGGCAGAGATGAGGCGCTGGGTGTGGGCTGTGGGATCGCAACCCTGCATCCTCCTACCGGATGACCAGACGCCCGTCGAAATCCCCATGGGCGGGCCCCAGTCGTTTGCGCACCGTTGGGAGGAGGGTCTAGAACCTGGGCATTCCAGAACCGTTGGCCGGGGATGACAATAGAAGATCCCGCCGAACTGTTCTACGGGCCATTTCTGACTGTCAGTGAAGGATCCATCTGCTTGAAGGTTCGTTGCGAGCTTCTGTCTTCTGTAGCAAGCACAATAATAATCGTCAGGTGTCCGTGTCCGTGCTAGAGAGTTTGATCTTTCGCTTCTGCCACCGCTGAAGTCTGTCCAAAGAGGCGTTTAGGGCGCGACTTCTTGGCGGGCCTTCACGTCTCACAAACACGAACACATGATGACTACCTTACAGAGGTTATCTCTTGTTGCTGACTACAGACCGCCCACCCCTCCCATTTTTTTTTTATCGCCATGTGGTTCGCATCACATGTTCAACCGACCTGTCACGATTCAAGTCGCCTTGCGTGGCGCGGGAACACAAACGCTGTTTTACACCGCTGCGGCCCTATCATTGGCATCTTTTGTGCATTGCGTGCGAGCTGTAGCTAGGTCGGTATAGATGCAGTACATGTACCTCCAGGCAGCCTATTGCTTTGCTTCTACGCCGCATCTTGGAACGTCGCGACTCGTTCACGCGACGTGTAGACTTCCTTGTCCCGACGAAATAGATCGAGTCACGCAGCGCATCTTTTAGGTAGTCTGAAGCTCTCTGGCTATGGCGTTCGGGCTCATGAACACGGCACTTCACGCGAGACGTCTGATATAGCTCTACGCGAACCATATTAAGACGCAGGGCTCGGCGGCAGCGTCCCATTCGCCCACCTCACCGCCTCAGGTCCCAGAACAAATTCCATACTGCCGCCTTTGGCGAACACATCTTCCCAAGTCACCCAAGCTCTGTCCCAATCCTCTCCGTTCACTTTCAAGCTCTGGACGTAGAAGCTCTCTTCTTGATCACCGCCACTGCTTTCAATCAAAAGCGTCTTGCCATCACCTAGATCAAGCTCCAGTCTTTCGAACCACGGCGAGCCGATGAGGAAAGTGGTTTGGCCGGTGAGAGGATATAGGCCGATCATGTTCCAAAGGACCCAGGTCTGCATGGCGCCTGCGTCGCTGTTGCCGGGGATGCCGGAGCTGTCTACGTCGTAGTAGCTTTTTGCTGTGTAGCGAGAGTACTTGACGCTAAGGTCTTGTCGGCCTGCAAAGTTGAAGAGGTAGGGTGTGTTGTAACTGCCAGTTTTCGTTAGTGCAAGCTGGGCGAATAGTTCTGTGTTTAGACACAACTTACGCAGGCTGATTGCCAGGATTGTAGATGGTGTTCCCAAAAGCCGCGTTTCCATCGAACACTCCCGGCTCAAAGAACTTCTCCAGTCGAGCCACAAAAGTTTCAGGCCCGCCAGCAAGTTCTATCAAGTGATGAACATCGTGATGAGCGTTCAGCGAGTACGACCAAGGCACGTCTTGATAGAAAGGATCTGATATGTCTTTCGTCAGCCGAGCACACTGAGAATCTTGCAAATGGACCCTCACCACCCCAATAGCACCCGCCACACTGCAAGGGATCATACGGCTCCTCAAAGCTACCATTTTCGTACCTAGGTACAACGAAGCCCGTGAAGCCTAAACTCTCCTGCTGTGTGTTCCAGTGGTTCCTCCAATTCCTCGACCTGTTCAAGTACTTCTGGGCATCTTTCTTCTTCCCAAGCCCTGCAGCGACCTGGTATAGCCCGAAATCATTACCAGCGTACTCAACAGCCCGCGAAACCGCGCGCGAGAATCTCGGCGTGATGTAGCCCAACGACAACCAATCCGGTAACGCGCCACGTCCTTCCTTCGTGGAAGAGTCGGGTGCGATAGGGTCATTATTATTCGGCGGCACGACTTCCGCATCGGTCTTCATGGCCTCGAACGCATCCTCCCAGTTCACAGCGCCTCGAACGCCCTTCACGTACGCATCTGCGAGGACGTTCTCGGCATTTGAGCCGCCTTGCGTGCGACCGGTGAATTGTGAGGATCTAGCGTCTGGGAGGAACCCTTCGTGTCTCCAGATGTCGATCAGGCTGCGGATGATTTCTTCGTATGGTTTGGGCTGCAGTACTTGCCATAGAGATGTCGAGCACCGGAAGAGATCCCACAGGGTGAAGAAGTCGTCGTAGCTGGGCTCGGTGGAACTCCAGAGGCTGTTCTCGCCCGTGCGGTTGGAGGGGATGAGATGCATGCCGTAGAGGTAAGAGTAGAGCTGAGTAAGTATGGTCTCGTTCGTCTCGGATGTCTTGACTTTCGAGAAGACGTCCGTGGCCCAGCGATGCTGCGATTTGGATACAAGTGCGCTTATATCTGTGCCTGCAGGTACTTGTGTGTCTACATTACTGCAGGCTTGGTTGGTTGAGATGAACGAGATGCCGACGCGGGATGTTACACGAGTAGTGTTGAAAGTGAAGACACCGCCCTGTCTGTAAGTGCCGCTTGTTGAGCTCGAGTTGCCGTAGGAGTATATCGTGGTGTCATTGCCGGTAAAGGTTCGTTTACTGGATATGGGCTGGTCGAAACGGCCACAGAAGTATATGGTCCAGTCTGGAGAAAGGTTCCAGCCATTGTTATAGATGCCATGGCCTGTGTATCCATCAAAAGTAACATCAAAACTACCACCAGAGTACTTTTGGCCCCACCCAAACCCACGGAAAGATGGAAGCACATGGCTGACATCTACGACAACTGCCTTCTGGACTTGCTCGGGAAAACTGTATTGAAAGAAGCCAGCTCTTTCGCTCGCAGAAAGCTCAACAGTAATTCCACCCTCGAGCTCGCTCCGGTAGTAGCCCACCTCGGCGACATCCGGAGCAATTCTGTTTCTTGCAAGGTCCAGGAGCGGGTTCGCTAGGTCTCCGATGGCTGGAATTTGGCTCACAACACCATATTTCGGTGCACCGCCCGTGCCATGTTCGTGCATCATGGAGAAACCAAAGATCTGACCGTCGGGAAGATAGCCGGAGTACGCGTCTTGAGTGCCAGATCGAACATCAGGTCCTAGCTTGACCATTGCAAATGGTGCCGCGACAACACCAGGGAATCCGTTGCCGCCGCCGGTGGAGCCGAGGAACAGGTTGGTGTATTGGACATAGTTGGGAGCGTTGCTGGACTGAGCTGACGCAAGCCCCAGCACCGCAAACAGCAAAGGTAGTCGTCCTCTCACCGCCATTGCGCTGTGTGATATGAGAAAATGGAGGTCGAAAGCGGCGCAGGGCTCAAGTACGAGTGATGAAGAGTTTACCAAGGGATCGCTTTATAGCATACCCGGTGCGACTGCAAGCCAAAGCCAAGAAGCGGCCCTCCAATTGACATTGTTGAAGGAGTCGAAGGATGTTTCCAAGGCGGAGCCTGTAGGTACGCATGGCTTGAGGGCGACTTCTCATTCGTCAGTGACTGAGACATGAGGCTGTTATACATGTGGTCAGTTCTTTTGTGGTGTCGCGCTGTAGGTGCTTGACATCAACAATGCCAAAGCAAGAGCATCAGCTGGCTCGTACATGCGTAGGTGGTGTTGAAGCGAGTCGAACAGGCACATTCGTGAGGTACCTTGGTATACCTTGACGAATACCTCCATGCCTAATTTAGAGGTCGTACTCTTATGCGCGCACTACTGGGCGCATCCTCCATGCACGGCTAATGATAGCACGGCGTAGACGAGATTTAAGATGGAGATGCCATGCCATGGCGCGGAACGAGACGATGCGCTCTGCCAACCATGTCCGATACGCGCCTCAGCAAGCGAATCTTGCTTGTATGTCCACGGGTGTGCCTCTGCCGGGTGCTGACCTTCCATCTTCGACCTCGCTCGCGTACATTCAAGGTTTCGTTGCATGCGGTAGGAGGCCAGTAACAAGACTGATGCTGCTTCTCCGAGGCTCAAGGCCCTCCAAGTCTCCTCCGGCCTCCGATCACGGCGTGAAGCAACGGTGGGCTAGAACCAAACAAGAAAGTCGCATCGTCACCTACCCTTTCGCTTTGCGGCTCGCGATAACTAGAGAGAGAGATGCGAATCAAGCGATCCATCCGCGCGCTTGGAAACTACCTTGATATCACGTAGGCACTCCAAGCGCATCCTGGCCGTGGTAATGTCGCCGTCTCCGTCGCAAGTTTGAGTCTCTCGCTGTCTCGCACGCTCGTCGACCCACAAAACCAACCTCTATCGCCATTGGCATGATCGCATCGCATCGTTGACCCTTCCATAGAGCAGATCCAGCGACTCTGACATTCTGTTCATCATGGAAGACACGCAAAACGCCTCTCCGTTGCTCGAGCTACCCGCCGAACTCGCGTACCACGTCCTCCACTACCTCTCGCCGCAGGACCTTGCTCGTGTCGCCCTCACGTGCCAAAAGTTGCGAGCCTTATCCTTCGACGATTGCATCTGGCAGGTTCTCATATCACAACACCTCCCCGAGCCCATCACCGAACCAACGCCGCTCAAGACCTTCCGCGAACTCTACATCGCACACCATCCACACTGGTTCCTGCCAAAACACAAGTTCTGGTTCGCAGACTCGGAGCCGAATGGCAAGCTGCTCGTTGCAAGATATGACCCGCGAAGAGGATGTATAGAAGCTTACGCGGCGACCGCAGTGCGTGGTTCGCATGAGATAGAATTTTGGTCGAGGGATATCGATGTGATCATTCACAGCTTCAATCCGAGGGTCTCGCTCGACTTGAACCAGCCTGTGCTCAAGCTCGATGTCAACAGCTTCCGAACGGATGACCAGCAAGACGTGTACCCAAGCGACCGCGACTATGCACCAGCTTCACGCTACAGTAAAGAAACATTGATGGAAACGTTTACAGAACCAGGACTTTACGGTTCTTTCATGCTCACTCGAAAGTTGTCAGATGCTGCAATCGGTCCCAGTACTGCTGTCTGGCCGCCTTTACGGTTCCCTGCAAACGCACGCGTCCGCAACAACAGCAGGGACGGCTATAACTCGGCAGGCCATAGACCGTCTACACTTGGTGAAGTTAGCGAGTACAACTTCCGCCTACGCAAATGGGTTGAATATACCGGCCGCCGCTCAAGCCCACGCATCATGTCATTCACCTCACCTAATGGACTCTCAGCTGCGATGGGTCTAGGGGGAAATTATTTCGCCGGTAATTCGATCGGCGGTGGCATGAGTGTGAAGATGCCCGAAGACATCACCACATATGCCACGCTGCCTCCGGAATGCTACACGCCAACGAAAGCAAAGCCATGGCAGGGAATCTGGTGTGGAGACTACAGCGGGCATGGGTGCGAATTCCTCCTCGTCCATCAACCCGACAAGGAGGATGAAAGACCGCTGCCCGAAGGCATGAATTATCTGCGCGATTGGTTTAGGAATGGGGTTCGGCGCGGCAGTGGTAGCACTGAGGCCAGCTTTGCGAGTGCCCAGGAGAACCAGGAATTTGCTGATGCGGTGCCAAATTCGAGTGACGTTGAGACCATTGGGCCGTCTGTCGAGAACAAGGATTCTGAAATCGTTGATGCCCGTGACGACGTCTTGTCTGATATGGCAAACCTGCAAGACGGGCCATCCGGGCGCCTCGAAGCCATCAAGCTGACAGGCGACTTGAACATCCCGCGCGGGGAGTACACGTTCATCGCGCCCGAAATAGGTGATGCCGGACTTGTACGTGTCGCCGATGAAGACATCTTCAAGGGTGCGAGGTTTGTGAAGAGCGCCGGACATATTGCTCAAAGAGGGTTCAGAGAAGGTAGGTTCCAATGCTTCAATGGGGGGTTTTGTCGGTCAAGTTGCTAATGTTAGTGTTACCCGAATAGATCAATACACGCCTTCGCAGCTCATTCTGATTTCGGAGAACCGACTAGCGCAATTCTGGGAAGGCTTTGGCCATATTTCGTATTACCAGCGAGTCGATTTGGATGCTTTGTTGAAGGTATGAGAATTGCACAGCTTTTGGATAGGCTAAGCAAAGAGAGGCGCCCCTGCCCAGAAATATAAACGAGAGTTGCAGGATCCCACGCAATATATAGGAATTGTCAAGTCGTTGCACAAGGTGCGGTCAGAAATCTGCACGGTATGCAAGGAGCACGTGCATCGAGTTTTGCTCGCTCGCGAAACGATGCTACCAGATGCTCGCAACAGCTTATCGAGAATACGATCTTTGACAAGTCCAGTATATCGACTGACTGCACAGACGTATGGCATGATCTAGGGGTACAAATCAGGGCATGCTGTCCCGATTTCGTGCGGCGATACCGTGCCGAACGATGGTACGTGATCTCGGGCAAATGAACATTCCGCATTCCAGACGACCGGCCATGCCATACCCGAGCAGCCTGCCGAGCAACAAGGGAAACGTACGGCACTGCAGCCGATCTAGACACTACCTTCACACTCGCACCCTCCGAAAATCACGTCCGTCACGGCCCGTCACATCACGCCACTCGATCGTTCTTGCCCACTGTTTTGGTACATGGAATGTTTTCGTTGCGCACCTGCGAAGAGGCCTATATGGGCGCGTGTCCCGTCATGGCGCGCATCGCGCCTTCCGGCTCGCGCGCGATGCTTTGGCGGTTCTGCATCATGGCTGGACTGATCTCGACACTGCTCGGTGGAGGCAACGCGCAAGTGACAACAAGCAGTCTCGCCCCGACGCCAACGGCAAATCGGCTCACGGCTTCGACGACCTACACGCCTACCAACACCTGGGCTCCCGCGGCTACGTGTTCTGCAGGCGCCCTTGGAGCTGGTGGCTATGGCGGAGGAGTGTACTCGGATGGTTATGGGACATACTGGTCGGTCGCCTGCGGATACGACTTTGATGGACAGGTATATTACGATGGCACTGGATTTTCGTACGTGTGATGGCTGGAATATCCATCTTGATCCAGGGTTCTGACATGTCTAGGACGAATTTCGGCACCAACGGTGGAGGCATATACAACTGCTTCAGAGGATGTTCATCCAGAATTGGCTGCGTGGCTTTTACCTACACTGGAACCATCGACGCAACAACGCCGGCAACAAAAGGTTCTGGCAGGTGCTAGTAAGTTGGCATTCGAACGCGAAATGGATCCCATACTGACTCGCCAGCCATCGCTATCGGGACACCCAAGGCACACTTTACTACAATGGGAGTACTTTCAATTCGCAACCCGTCTACGCAGCTGCCTACATCATACAGCCTAGCCCAAACATACCGTGTTCGTACTACAACCAAACAGCAAACTACGTCAGCGCGTCTGGCCAGACGTACTCCGTAATCTGCGGCGCCGACTTCGCTGGCGGAACCGACTTGCAAGCTGGTGGGATTGCAAATGTCCCAAGTAAGAAGCTCTTCGACCCAAAACCCAAGCCCACATACTGACGATCGATCTCAGCCATGGCTGATTGCATTTTCCGATGGTGCGTAGACACCTGGCGTCGGCCAGTCGATTCACAGCGGATCGGCGGTTGCTAACGTGCTCGCACACAGTGAGCAGAATGTAAACTGCACCCATGTCAGTTGGACGTACGGCACAGGCTACGCCGAACCCGCACCGCCAGGCAATAGTACTGCCGGACAGTGCTACCTCAAGTCTGGGACCGCTAGACTGCCCGTTGGGGCGACCTACAGATCGTTGAATGGCGGTGCGGCTAGAGGGGTGGTCTTTTCTTCGGTGAGTGAAGCTTACGCGCAAGAGTCTTCAGTTCGCCCTCCGATGATATGGTCTATCCGACTGTTCGGGGATGAATGCACTCGGTTTATTGTGGGAGGAACTTTTAGAGGATGCGATTGCTGACAATGGGCAGACTGTTTCAAGCTCGGCAGTATTGACAACTTCGACTTCGACTTCGACTTCGTCTTCTGTCCGCGCGGCGACCCCTACTCCCACGAACGCTTGCTTTGCTTTTGATGAAAGAGACACACAAAACTTTGCCGGAACAACCTACATGATCGCCTGTACTGCAGTAATCTACCCATACGAATTTTTCGCGCAGCAGCCTGCGCCCAACAATTGGAATGATTGTCCTATAATCTGCAACACCTTGGCCGGCTGCACGGGCTTCTGGTATAGCGGCGGAGTGGTGGGCGTTGGACCAGGAACTTGTTTCTTCTCGAATGCTGCGTCCTCAGGTTTCGTCAGGTCTAATAACACTCAAGTTGCTGGCCGCAAGTACCCACAACCACCTGGATACAACGATAATGTTGTTGTACCGCCGACGACGACGACGACGACGACCACCTCGAGTCCGATTCAGACACAAACCTTGACCTTCACGACTGTTTCCTATGCAACAATTACAACTACTAGCTCTTACCCGGTGACAAACACGATTGTCTCGACTCAAGTGCAGACTTTGACTTCTAGCTACCCGGTCACCACCACCCAAGTCTCCACGGCCCCAGGTCAGTCCCTAAGAATCAGATCACCTTGATCTGGATCTTCCTAAGTTTGCAAGTTAACAAGTGCGAAGGAACAACGATCACTACAACGGCAATTTCGACATTTCAGACTACTTTTGTGACGACACAAATATCAACTCTCATCTCAACCCAAAATGTCACTCAACAAGTCACCACGAGCTACCCGATAACGATCACGGCCACACAGCAAGTCACCACAACACAATTGGCATCGACAAATACCCAGACTCAGACCCTAGTATCGACTGAGCGAACAACTGCCATTTCCACCCTAATTTCGATCCAGCCTGCCTCGACAAACACGCGGACGGAAACTCAGACGCTCCCGCCTTCGAATTTGGTTTCTACTATCATATCGACTCAGCCGGCGTCCACAAACACAAGGACGGAAACTCAGACGCTTCCGGCATCAACATTGGTTTCTACCATTATATCGACGCAATTGGCGTCCACAAACACTCGGACTGAGACACAGACACTTCCGGCTTCGACTTTGGTTTCTACCATTATATCGACGCAATTGGCGTCCACAAACACGCTGACTGAGACACAGACACTTCCGGCTTCAACTTTGGTCTCCACTTTGGTCTCAACGCAGCCCGCATCGACAAATACACGGACGGAAACTCAAACGCTTCCAGCATCAACTTTGGTCTCTACCATAATTTCCACTCAGCCTGCGTCTACTATAACAAGCACGTTACCACCGTCAACGATTGTGAGCACCCAGCCGGCATCGTCTGTTACGCAACAAATCACAGAGACCAGATACTCGACCGCCACCTTTACAACAATTTCTCGGGTCACGGAGACGTTTACTACGTCTTTCGCCGTTGTCTCAACAATTGTATCGACAGCTCCAGGTAAGCGGTTCCTTCTGTGGTCTCTCGCGATTGTCGAGAACCTTTTTCCTACATCTCTAGGCCTTTCGAGACGCGGATCGACCCACCGAATTTTTTTCAGTCCCTGTTTTACCAGCTTATTTCCAGTCTCACCTGTGATCAAGTCTCGACACTCTGGTGGTCCCGTTGGAGGCTAATGAACTATCTCTCGACATGGTACTGCCCCTCGAAAGCAGCATCTATACCGAAAGTTGCCGACAGCACACGTGCGTTCTTCTCAGAGAAGCTTCGCAGATATACCTACAAGGCTCTTTGCGATCTCACGTTCCAAAATCTCGGGAACACTGGCATCGTGCGGTCTGCTGGAAAAATCATGGATCTTCTGACGAGCTCTAGAATGGGCGAACTTGCGTATCGTGATGAAGAAAATGCCCTTGTGCTTCAAAATTGCAAAATTTGCCACAAAGATTTGAATTGAACACCGCTGACTGCTCTTCTCCAATTAGGCACGACTTTCACGTCTTACATCACAAATACCGCCACCACAATTGCTCTATCCAGCTATCCCGTGACATTGACTTCAACTTTGGTCCAGACTCTGACATCAAGCTACGCCATAACCTCGACACTGCCTGCCGGGACTATAACAACGACGATGGCCGGAGCCACATTGACTCAGGCCGGCGAAACTAGGACAGAAACCTTGGTTTCCACAGCTCCCGGTAGCACACTACCCGCATCAACAATTTTAGTTACTATCACCCGCGAGGCCAGCACTTTGGTCGTGACCAGTACCCTTGCGCAGCAGACTACTACGCAGCTTGCTTCCACGATTCTAATTACTACAACCCAAGGGGCGAGCACATTAGTCATGACTAGCACAATCCGAGAGACTTCGACTCAATTGGCTTCGACGAATTCATTCACTACAACACAGGGAGCGAGTACCTTGATCGTGACCAGCACTTTGCCGCCGCAGACGCAGACTCAGACAGAGACCCAGCCGGCGTCGACAATTTTGATCACATCGACCCAAGGAGCCAGCACTTTGATTCTGACGAGCACCCTTCCGCAGCAGACGCTGACTTGGACTGAGACACGGCCAGCTTCAACGGTCATATCAACTCAACTGCCGTCGACACTCTTGATCACAACGACAGAAGAGGCCAGCACTTTAACCCTGACGAGCACCTTACCGGCGTCCACCATTACACAAACACAGTCGCCCCAGACGCTGACTCAAACGGAGACACGCCCTGCTTCGACAATCGTTTCAACCGAGATTTCCACAGCTCCCGGAAGCACTCTAATTCGTACTACCACTTTGGACGGATCAACATTGATTTTGACCAGCTTCATCCAGCAAACTACCACAGCTTCGGGGCCAACGAATACAGTAACCGCCGATGGTACCACTGTTCTTGTCACAACCACGGCGGGAGGTTCCACAATTTTGTTGACGACTACTTTTGCGCAAACATTCACAGCATCCGGCCCTACTATAACTTACACAAGCTCGCAGCCAGCGGTCACCTACACGACCATCAGCCAGGTTTCTACAATGATAATTACGAGCACCTTGCAGGGCGAGACTGTCACATCTTTCGCCCCAGCACAAACTGTGGTCCAGACTTACACGAGTATTTTACCTGGAAGTACTCAGACTACCACACTTTGGCAGGTCTTCACAGAGTACTCCACGCTCCCGGGAAGCACTCAGACGATCACGGAAACAACCCTACGCGACGGAACAACATCTTTCATCGAGCGGACAATCACCGCCTCAGCCCAAACATCGATAATCGAGCGCACGCAAGCGGCGGCCACCATTACACAAACCAGCGGTGGAGAGACTTACTACGTGACAGCTACGACGACGATCCCGGCGGCATCTGTCCTCTTCGTGAATGAGGGTGGCTATCGTTCTTCAGAAGGACAGACCGTGACCGTGGCTTATTGCCCGTGCTACCCTGGAATGAAATTCGCAAGGCAAAACAACAACTCGTTCGTTTACCAGCATTGCGACTGCTAGGACTGATGCTACATAAGCAGGGCGTACCGGTGCGACTTGAATGCTTTTTTCGCGGCTTTTCCCTGGATTGACTCTGTTTTACCAGTCGGCGCTGCATTCCCGAAATCTGGCTTTTGTGATATCGTTTGCACTCCGCTTGTTAATGAGTTGCAGAGTACATACCGCACAAAGGATGTCTTTGACGAACCTGTGCGTGTATCGAGAGATTGCGTACTAGCTAGAGCTTCGCTTTACATGTTACTTTGGGTACGAAATCACGATTCGACTGATGATTTAGTCATCACTTGTTTGCTGTCCTCCCTCTGGTCTCCTGTCTCTCCGTCCAGCCGAGTGACCCTGATTAAATCTTCGACAAGTGGTGGGTCACACTCGCACAAGAATGATGCGTGATAGGGGACTTGAGAGTGCGACTATCGGAAACTAACATTCTCACCTTCGAAGGAAATCTTCAACATGGACAAATCATCTAGTAATGCTGTACGCGATGCGAATGACACTCTGTGACACAGCGGTATCACCACTTGCACCGATTAGCCGATCCGAACAGCGCTCTAGGAGGTAAGCAACGATGCCACCAAAACTCCCTCGACATGAAATGATTATCGACAGCTTCGCATAACTAACGGCTCGACCAGCAACTAAAAGGCCATCCAAAAGTACATCCACGGTGAATTCGAGCCGGACACAGAAATCAACATGATGGTCCGCTCCATACATGTGTCCTGTATCATGTATGTACTTGCGCAAATGTATCGCACGCATGGAAGAGTCTCGCGAAGATTTTGGCAGGCGTGCGCTTTGCTTGCCTGGGTCGCTCGCTCCTTCTTTGTGTGGATGTCAAGCAAGCCAGATCTCACACGTTCGCTCCTCTCGTCCAAACCCACCAGACCCCAGCCAGAAAGAGCTCTCTGTTCGAAAACTTACTCTGACGAAGCGCTTCCCAACCGCCAGAGAGGAAGATCACCTCCGCTCAACCATGGAGAGGACTCACGTCCGGGCGAAGATCAAGGGTGGTATCAGCAGCACTAGACTGGGGAAGCGGCATGTTATCCATTGAGATACTTGTGAGTATAGTAATTCATCGCCGTCTTGCGGCCAAGCTCATGCGGTGTTATCACTAATGATGGATTCAAGAAAGGACGTGTTGTCCATTGAGATGCTTGAAGCTATTATAGTCTATCTCAGCCTGAAGGCAAAGCTCATGTGATAATATTAGCAGCCACAGACCTAACAACGACGTGTTATCCATTGAGATGCTAGAAGTGATAGCAATGAATCTCTTTTCCAAGGCGAAGCTCATGCGGTATTATCATCAGCGATGAAGTGGAAAGCGCCTTGTTGGCCACTGAGATATGCACATTTCGGACTTGAAGATTTCATTGATATTCACCGACTTATCCTATCCTTACCGTTTGCTTCCCATTTGCTTACCATTTGCTTATCACTTCTCACCTCTTTTCGCCATTTCGCCGCAGCTGCCTGCTGCTACCTACCGTTTCCGCCAAAAAAGAAACCGTAAAAGCCAGGGAAGAAAAGGGGATGCTCACTCACCGTCGGCATTGCTTCCCTTGCGTGAGAAGACACGCTTCCAGCCACTGCTACCGCTGCTCTTCTTTCCCTTAGCACTGCTGCTCTTCCTTGCCTGGTCGACCTTGGCATAGTGCTTCATGCTCTCCCTGTTCTCCAGCTGAGCGAACAGATCCTCCCTCTTAATGCTGAATCCCTCCTCCATTGCATCTTTCGGCAGGTCGAAGTCCTCCATGACTCCACGCTCGTGGAGCGGCGTGTTGCCGCCGGCGGAGACATAGCGCTGCTCGCTGGGCAGGCGCGGGATCGGATCGAGAGGATCGCTCATGTACGAGGGTGGGAGGCGCGTGGGCGTAGTGTTTGAACGGATGAAGACCTGGCGCTCCGGCTGCTCAACCGGCGAGGTTGCTGCCTTCTGGCGCAACACGGCCGGCCTGCTTCCATCCAGAAGTCTCAGGGTCTCTTCGTTCTGCTGGCGGTCTGGTGGCAAGGCTGGGAGCTGAGGCTCCTCCTCATATGGAGGGAAGCTGCGAGTGTCGTTGTTGGTGCTGAAAGAGGATTTGAAGCTCTGCTTGCCCTTCTGGAAGCTCTGATTGTTCTCATGCATGAACGGCATCGGTGGCATGTTGAACGACTGCTTGGGCGGCGTCATGCTTGCCATGGCGGTGCCTGGACTGAAACGACGGCTTCCGTCGAGCTCATTGGCTTCGAAGCTATTTGGGTTGCTGGAACCTCCTGGTAGCTGTCTGCGAGCCGGTTTGTTGTACTGAAGACTCGACGGCACGGGGGTTGAACTCGAAATTTGACGCACAACATGAGCTTCCTCGCGACGCATATGCATAGCAGAAGAGGCGTCAAGCAAGCCGGGGACGTCCCTCACCTCAGTGCGGACTGCAACCTTGATCTTGCGAGCATGGTTCTCCGCCAGCCAGCGGGTGATGTGGCCAGGAGGAAGTGAGCTCACATCGTACAGACCCTCGAACTTGGACATCTTGTCGTATGTGGGTATTTCACCATCGAAGACAAAGGCTGCGTGCTGCATCACGGCGTAATCGAGAGTGGATGTCAAGAGAGGGTTTGTGATCTGGTCCCAGGAATGCTCCAGTAATTGGGCGAGGTCCAGGACAGTAAGAGGCAATTTGCGACGACCTTCACCTTCAGAGATGTGATTGTGGAGAATGGTATCGCCCATCTCGAACCGCTCACCGTAAGACTCCTTGAGATCATTGTACAAGAACTTGATCTCGGCGATAAGTGCATAGAAGAGGCCATCCCAGAAGGCCAGCGGGAGCGTGTCCAATTCGTCGAGCTCCGGGAGTTGACACTCGTCCAGTGCCTCAGGGCTGTTCGGATCGACATCGATGAACCACGGCGGCATTGCCGAGTAGTGTTCGAATGGAGCATTTTCGGAGTTCTCTGGCTGATAGTCGGCGTAGGACTTGCTCCTCGGCGGCATCACGCGGTGCACAGCGCACAACCACCAGGACACCATAGTCTCGCCGGTACGGAGCTGCTCGGTCAGTAAGGTCCAATGTGAATGTCGTCAGGCAATACACACCCTCTGACGAAACTGCGGAGTGAGCTTCAATTGCTCGTGTATGGTCTTTGCGACAGCCTTGAGCATCTCTTTGACCTTAAGAGCCGGGAACGGCTTCAGTGAGCCATCAGCCATCACGTTGCGCATGAGCTGAATTTGTACTTCGCCGGTGAGCCCAGCGAGTATGGTGTAGCGGCCGCTGGAGTTGTAGTAGCGGTACGTAGTGTTGGAAGCTTCAGTCGCCATGTTGATAAGGAGAATGCGAGGATGCGAAAACGTGAGGGCGAGAGAATGCGATAGAGTCGGAAGATGTTGCGCTGCAGCGAAGTCAAAGTGCCAATGTAGGATGGAGCGAGCTTGCACTCACTTTCGGTGATGATAAGCAAGTAATGAGAGGTGGCTGGGATGCGTAGAAGGCGAATCGTCGGTGCGCAGTGCGAAGCTCGGACAAAATGATGTGAGGTTGAAAGTTGAAGAGGAGATCAGCGTCCAGCGTAGCGAAGATGCGTCGTGCGAGTCAATTGCTTTGGCAATACCAGCGCGGTTTGTTGTTGGTGTTCTTCGGCAACCTGTAGGTTATTGTCGTGGTTTGATAACCTGCGTGGTGTTAAAATTGGAACGGTGGATGTCGGTGGACGAGGGCTAGAAGGGCGTTCACGAAGATCTTGGCTTCACTTGAGCTCGAGATCACATGCGACAGGAGGAATGCGGAACGGTGCATGATCACATGAAGATCGGGTCCAATCGCGTCTAGCCCATGGAAGGCCAGAAGGGCCTCTTGTGTACTGAGGCATCCATCTTCAAGCTGCGCATAGTCATGACCTTGTCATGTTTTTCCAACTGCCTGGATTCACGGATTACAAGGACAAACTTGAGAGCACCTGAAACGGGATATTGGACGTAGCGTGACACCTTCGAGATTTTGGGATAATGCCAATCGCCGCGTGCGAGAATGGTGACATCGAAACCCCACGTATACATGTCAAAGATATGTACAGTGAGGGACTTGTATTGGGGGGTAGGAGGACGTGGCAAGGAATAAGGTCGAGATTTGGATATCTATCAAGGTCAGCATTGTCGGCAAGAAGGTATCACGGCACTTACAGAATACAGATGACCACTTTGGCTCCGAAATCCGAAGGCAAGTTTCAACACCTGACAATGTATGATCTGGCCTGTGCCGCCAAAGCCATTGTTTAAGTGATGTGAGGTCATGGAAGGTGACGGGTTAGCTTTCTGCGGTTGCGTTCCCCTGTCAAACCCGGCGAACATCCTAGACATAACACGACTTAGCGGAGATGCATCTTTGCTACCAAGCTTTCGATCAAGAAAATGGTGTGGTGATGTGATGGAGTTACAGGAAGATACCCAATGCGAGTGAAGTGAGGTTGAGCTTAAACGCCAAGGCCTAGAAGCGGCATTTGCCGTAGTCTCAAGAACACCAATCAGCTATTTGTTATGCATTGCAAATACACATGTCGTTGTAGCTCATGATTGGGACTATCCTGGTGAGGCAAACATGGTTTCCAACATCAAACACAGCTATCCTTTCATGCCAAACATGTTATACAATTCAACATCAGAACACCAAAACGCCTCGCTCTTAAGCACCAAACAGACCGTCACCGTTTTCTTAACGCAATAGCAAGACAACTCATTTCTCGGTCGCATCAGATCCCCTCAACCACCCTCCCGCCGTCGACAATGACAAGCTCATCGATCCTCTTCTGGGTATCAGCTCCGCAGCACTCGACACGTTTCCACGTCACAACGCGGCCAGAGTTTGTATCCACTTCCCACACTCGAACACGGCGATGGAAGCCACCGTAGCCCGCGTAGCCGCCGAAGCCCGAGCCGCCGGCATAGCACATCCAAGGCCCTAGGTGAGGTCGATTATCGTTATGTGAGGTTTGGGGCTCAGACTCTGCATCGCGAGCTGCGTTGGATGTCGTGGGTCGACGGAGAGCACAGTAGTCATTGACGTGGTCGTGACCGCAGCCGACAGCGACAACGCCTGCTTCTGCCAACGCGTCGTAGAAGTGAGAGTTGAATTTTGGTGCGGTAACGCCTTCTTTCCATGCGCCGCCTTTGACCATGAGTTCTTTCTCTCGGTACTCTGGTAGAGGTATATGGATGAAAGCTAGATCGAGGTGAATATGCGAGTACTTCTTGTGAGCCTGCTTCAGGCCATTGGAGGTGGTTTTGAACCAGTCAATTTGGGATTCTTTCAGCCAGTCGTAGCCTTGATAGTTCTTTTCGTCTGGTGTAAGGCTGTGCGTATCGAGTAGGTAGAGGGTGATGGCGCTGTGGTGGCTTGATGAGGCGAGAACCTCGACATAGTAGTTGCCCACGCCGGCGATGTTGTCTGGGCCTGGCTGGGACAAGCTGAATGGTAACGTCTGTAGAAGGGACATCTGCGCCTCACGTGACAAATGGCTGCCTTCGTCATCGTGGTTACCAAAGATGGCAGCATATGGGATCGAGCGTTCAATCAGAGGCGCAGCGATCTTGAAGATAACACTCTGGGTGTCTGGTGCTAGTGGACCTTCAACTTGGTCGCCAGAAAGGACCACGAGGTCTGGTGATTCGGAATCGAGTACGCTTTCAACAAAGTCCAAGGTGCGAGTGTCAGCTTCGCAATTCTTAGCCGGTACCACGTTCCCCGAAGCATCGATCGCATCCCTGCAAACGCCTGTCCCTGTAGCGAGGTGCGCATCGGAAACTTGCAGAATCTTGAACTTTCCGTCCTTCCGTACGCGAGGTACAACCTCCTTGTGGTCTGCCCGTGGTTGTCCGTGTCGGGTCGACAAGCGTGGAGGCAAGAGGTTCTTGTCCGCTTCGATCAGAAGAGGTGTCCGAGCCAATGTCCACCCAGGCCTAGGGTCTACGGCATCCGAGCCAAAGAGTACATCCACGCTCGTTACGGCCTTGTCCGAATCACTATCGTGCTTACGATTGCTCCTCAGGATCCAAATTCCTCCAGGTCTGCTTTCCCATTTCTCACCCTGTTGTCCTTTCTCTCCCACACCAGGGTCCAAACGGCCAATCTTGACACCCATGACTATCCTATCATCGGCCGTCAACTCCTCCTCTTTCTTCCGCTGTACATGCACCCATGCGCTTTGGACCCATCCTGAATTTAGATAAAGGTCCTTCTCGACGCGGTGCCATTTGTTTGCGTCCAGACGACAGCTGGACAGAGGGTTCAGGGTAGAACAGTATGCGACAGTTATATCGGTAATGACGAAGCCGATATGGTGGGATGGCAGGGCGGAGTGAATGCTCGTTGGGAGGACGCGGTACCGTGAGTCAGCGATGAAGACGAGGATGCAGACAATGGCGACAAAGGCGCAAATTTGCGTGATGGCGCGGGTCTTGTGAATGGTGTTAGCTAGTCTCTGAAGGCTGCGAATCATGCGACACACGTACAATTCGTTTAGCCATATTGCCGTTTCGAGTCTCGCTCGGTGGTATCGCCGTTCAAGCAAGCGTGGGCAGTAGCAAGACCAAGTACTAAGTCGTTAGGGAGGATGCTGTTTTCCAGAGCCGACATGCGCCATGCTCTGCGTTCAAGGAACACGTTGACACTCTCACTCTACTAGATTGTTAAGTGCAGGGCAGTGGAACGATGAGAGGGTCTCACTCTCACTCTCCACCGCAAGGGTCGGCTTGTGAAACTCGAGCATGGGGAAAAGGATCCTTGTAATCCACCAGGAGATCGACAAGAGAAGACCGCGGACACCTCAGTTCTGGCCGCACCCGACCAACCACGTGCTCTCTACAATCCTACATCAGTCGCGTGACCTGGTATTCCGCCAACCTACATGAGCCTCCCATGCCACGCTTTCCGCCGCGCCAGCCACGTCTCTAGGATTTTGCGCACCCAATGCAGACGTAGCTACGCAGACACCCGGCCCTTTGCTGTCGGCGACCATGTCGTCCTCCACCCGACCAAGAATCTTCGCCTTTCTGCTCCTCTCCTCCGAGGTCCTCTGAAGCATAGCAAGATAATTGATACACATAGAGGAGTTCTCTCCTACGATGATGTAATAGGGAAATGCGTGCGCGACCTGGTCCGCACTGCGCCAACAAAGGTGGACAAGGATGGCTTCCTCTTCAGACTGCAAGAGTGCTCATTGGACGAGTACGTGCGGCTCAGCAGAAGACTAGTCACACCTATATACCCTGCGGATGCGAACCTGATTGTGAGCCTACTGGATCTACACCCGGAGGTCTACGACCCTGAAAAGTCCGAGGATGAGAAGCTCGAGATTTTGGAGGCAGGTACGGGACATGGCGGTCTTACGCTGCACCTCAGCCGCGCGATCCACGCTGGAAATCCGCCTGCACCCAAGCCTATCCGCGAAGAGGATCCCGAGACGACGAATGCCAGAGTGACGGAGTGGAAGACTAGGCGCCAGGCCATTCTACATACCATCGATGTCTCATCGCAATACAGCGCACACGCTTTGAAGACGATCCGCGCCTTCCGCCGCGGCCAGTATTTGCACAACATTGATTTTCATGTCGGCTCTGTCAGTGACTGGGTTGCTTCCGCCTTGTCGTCCCGTGACGACAAGCCATTTCTCTCACATGCCTTCCTCGATCTGCCAAACGCAGACACGCACATCGAAAATGTCGCAAAAGCACTCAAAGTGGACGGATTCCTGATAGTGTTCAACCCAAGCATCACCCAAATCAACGAGGCTGCGCTCAAGATCAAACAGGAAGGCATTCCGCTCGAACTCGACAGATTCATCGAGCTGGGCGTTAATGGTGGATCTGGAGGGAGGGAATGGGATGTGAGACCTGTGAAGCCTCGTGCGCAACAAAAAGCAGAAGTAGAATCTAAGCCTGCCGCTACCGAGGGCGAGAGTGCTGAAGGTAGTGGAGAAGAAAGTATCCAGGACGAGGATAAAGATTTGGCTCAAGAATCAGCTCCTGCTCAAAATCTGGACGAGGGCAAGTGGCATATGGTGTGTAGACCCAAAGTGGGAAAGGGAGTGGTCGGAGGTGGCTTCTTGGGAATATTCAGGAAGAAGAGAGAGCACTGAAAACCTTTCGCCGACGTGGTCTTCTCGGACGAAGTTGTAAGAATATTGTAAGATCACTTTGTACAAAATGCTTGATCGATGTAACAACACGGCCATTATATGCCCCTACAAAAGCTTCGCAGTACATACGGCACCCATGAAAAGCCTCTAGCTTTGCTGTTCTCCAGCAAAATACGGCGATCTGGACCACCATTAGCGCCTGCAGATAACCAGTCCTTCGTAGTCTGGTCCGGCGAAACTATCAGCAAGGTAAGTATTACAATAGAGCACCTACAGGTTCAAAGGTTCTACATCGGAGTTCGAAAGCTTATCGGTGGAGCTTATCGTGTCCGAGCACAACCTTGCAAGTTCGGACCAATCTCCCAAGCGAACTCCGACAACACAATCTATCGTATCCATTAACAAGCGCATGGAGATAGAGGTGTCATCACTGACTGTGGCAGTAACTCATACTTCCTCCATTGCTTGACTCACGCAGCAATGGCATAGCCTTTTGACACAAGTGGCACCTATGATCAACCTCGGACCTTGGCCACTCGATCGGACCTCTGTACTTTTGTTAGACTGGACCTTCACAAAACACTGTTGGTCTATCCACGCTCTCGACATAATGGGAGACACAGACGCCGGAGCGACGGAGGCGAAGACGCGTCGCAATGGGCAACTCATGTCATGTGAACCTTGCCGGAGATCCAAGCAGCGTTGTGATCACGGCATGCCGCACTGTATGAGATGTCAGAAGCGCGGTCAAGCGGCACGATGCCACTATCATCCAGCCCCAATGACACGAGGCACGAGAATGTCAGTGGCTGGTGTTGTGAAGACAACCTCGAGTTCAAGTAGGAATCGCGAACTCCATCAAGCTCGGTGAGTTACAGTGATCAAACCCGTCACAGAACTAGGTCGCGCAGCTGAGTCGAGATCCTCACCAAAACCCTGAGTGCTGATTGTGAAGAGTCAGACTAACATTTATTAAAAGGCTAATGAAAACCTAGATCCCGAGACAATATCCAGCAGGCAGCACTTGATCGAGGTACCAGCCTCGTGAGCATGGACGACGTGCTTTCCCCACTCATCGAGTCTGGTGTGAACGAGCGTATTTCAACCCGTACGTACACGGCCATAACGCGAACAGGCATTGCCACTCCACTCTTTGCTCCGTCGCCTACTCTGACAAAAGAGGGTGAAAACGTCCTGGAAACTTTGCGCGACTCTCCGAAGGGCCTAGGCCATCTAGTACGTTCCTGGTATCAAAGATTTGGGAGCATGTACCCGTGCGGTCCACTTGTAAGAATCTGCTGGACTGTCGTGAATGATGTGCTTGTTCGAAGCCTGCAAGATGGACCTACTCTTGTGGATCTTTCCACTCAGTCTATGAGTATGTTCCAGAAAACGTCTCAACCTCAACGGTGGCCTCATTCGCCAGCCAATGGTGCTCTCGAGCGAGCACTCTCCATGGATGGGATTCGATGGGACGTTGTGGGCATATACTTTGCTCTTGTCGGCAATGCGGTTGGATCTATGGGAGACGGCGCTGGGGTTATGGATTTTACCCACGAGAAATGGGGACCAGACCAGAAGGCGGCCAGGGAGCGAGCGCTGGAAGCTTCTGTGCAGTGTTTCACCTTTTGCGAACGCGTCGGCCAGCTCAACGATCTCACCATGTGGCTTCTAATCAACGCCACCATTCTCGCTACTTGGTGCTATGGCGACGATTCTTACCAGGCGTGGCGAATGATGGGCGATTTGGCATCCCTAGTCAGCGCTGTCGGTTTTCACCGCGATTCAACCGACGGACAGACGATCCCAGTGTACCTGCAGGAGCTCCGCAAACGTGGTGTGGAATGGTGCCACGAACTCGATAAAGGACTATCAACTTTCGTTGGACGACCACCGCGTCTTTACAGGCGCCACTACGATTTAGGTGCACCATTGGATGTGTCAGAAGATGTGCTTTTTGGAACGACAATAGATCTCCAGTCTGCAATCGAAGAGCTTGACAGTGAAGGGTGGGACAAGAAGGGTCTCGTGCATCCAGCTTCGCGCTTCCGAGTTCAGTACAAGCTTATCACTGTCCGTGAGGAAGCTCTCGAGCTGGCGTTGAACTACAATGCAGAGGACGTCAGCTTTCAGGCACAGTAAGTGGGGATACTCGCAAGATTTCGCATCCCTAGTACTAACTTGCCGTCTAGACGGCTTCTACATAAGTTAGCGACAATATGGGAATCTCTTCCGCCTCATGTGCGGTACACCTCGTCGTCTTGTGAGGCCATGTCGCCTCACGCCATCCCGGTACTAATCATGCTCCGTCTCGAGTACCTGTACACTGAGTTCCTTCTTCACAAGTTAATTGTCAATCGAGATCACACAAGTCGCGGCGCACTGATCCAGACGTCGCATCAGATACTTGGCCCGGTCCTTTCAGTCTTTACCAAAAGGCCCATCACATCTGTGAGCAAGACGGACCTCGAGTGGACGGTAAATGAAGTACTATACTCTACTGCGAGATCACTAGCTGACTTCTCGTACAGATGGTCAACTACGCAATGCCGTGCGCCAGCATTCTGATACTGGAACTCCTACGCCAATCCGAGCAGCCAGAACACCCTGCCATAATCAACCGGTCGAAAATCATACAAGACATCAGTGTTCTCATTTCCTGCGACTGGTTGATCGAACCTGACCAAATGAACTTCGAGCTGTGCAGACGAGCACAATCGCTCTTTTCTAGAAGCCTCGACCGAATATTGAACCACGTCCCAATACGACCCGCTGCCCTCGCTGCGGCACCTCCCTCGCGAAGTTTAGAAAGCGGCACTTCGGATGGGTTCAATCAGGACAACCAGCTCTCGCTTATCGACGACGCTGAATGGCTGGCATGGCTTGAGACTTGTGACTTGTCCGTGGACCCATGGCTAGACATCCTTGCCGACACAGCCCAGGGGTTCTCTGCCGATTCACAGCCTAATACGTTCTGATACATGTGACCAGACATCACTTGCGAGTCAAACTTAGGACAGATGCGAGACGGATCCTCACTGCTCGTACTTTCTGCCGCGGGCGCAGTCTACGTGGAAGACACAAATTGTTGCAACGGCCTTTGGGTTTGCTCGAAAGTTTTGTACTGGCATCCAACCACCCGCCAGAGCTTCATGTCTGATTTTCCAATGCCATTCGATGCAGTCTATCTGTCTCTTGTGCTCTTGCATTGCAGCTCTCGCACCAAAGCATCTGCAGACTTCCAAAGCTTGTCCCGGCCAAACACCTACTGGGTCTTCACCCTAGTGTGAACACCCAATTCCACCGGCAAGACAGTAGCGTTGAACTCCGCCATTGTCAACCCGAAGTGTGTCATAATCCTCGGCTCCCAGTTATCCGAAAAGCGCTCCTCAACCAGCATCGTTGTAAGATCATCCACACGACCGCCGAAGATTGTGAGCATCGTCGATGAGTTCGCGCTGCCGAACATGTTGTGGAACAGACTCTCAGAGTAATTGCTGTTCTCGATCCGCGCCGCAGTCCTTCTTTTGCTCAACGCCCTGCTCAAATCGGCTTTGGTGAGAAGCCTCTCGCCGCTAGGTCCTCTACCTGTAGCCCCGTCGAGAAGCTCTCGGACGAGATCCAGGTCAGGCTTTCCTTGGTCGGGTACGAGGGCTGAGTCCCGGCGTGTTAGGCTTGCGTCGTGTTCAATGGCGTTGTGTTTGCTGAGCTCGGCCAGATCGAAGCTGCCGCGCCAGTACGAGCGTTCGAGGAAGTTGGCTGCAAAGTTCGGGACGAAGAAGCAGAAGGTCGGGGCGAAGTTGAAGGTCTGGTGGATTGTGGTCTTAAGATCGCGGAAAGTGATGTCGCGGCCTGAGCGGGGCAGGATGCCGTGGTTGGCCTGTGAGGTGGAGTGTGAGCTTTTGATCTGGGAGAAAGAGGTTGTCATCTTCGTTCGAAGAGTCTTACCATTGCATTCAACATCGGGCACGCCGATCGCGAGTCGCCCTCTTTCGGAGCGATGTACTTGGGCCATTTGCCCATGTGGCCAGGGACACCAGCTGGGACAACGAGTCCGGGCTTGCGTTTGGGCAAGATGAAGTTCAGAATTGCGAGACCAAGGTCCCATAGCATGACGAACAAGTCAGTCAAGACCTTTTGAATCTTTGCTGCGATAGCCATCTTGTCTTGACGCGAGGTAAACCGATGGGTCAAGAGTCAGCTCGAGTAGAAGATAGCGAATCAATGGTGTCTGTCGGTCCGTCGAGAAAATGGATTGGAGAATTGTCCGCAATGTAAGCTTCCTACGATGAAGAAGAAAGTCCAAGAGGTAGAGGAAATGACTTGGTCATCGAACATGGCTGAAAGCGGTGACGAAGCGGGCTGTTTCTGTTGGGTACAGATCGGCGACTCACCTTAGAACGATAACAAGACTATGGTATATAGCTCGCCAGATAGAGTTCGACTTACGCAGTATGAGTGGACCTCATCACACAGGACCGAGCCGTGGGGATTCGATCGTGGATCCGATCGTGCGTCCAGAGAAGCCTCATAGGCGACCAGTGTCTAAGCTGTATGATCGGCAACTGGACATCGTTCCGGTAGAACGCCTCTGGTCTCAGCCGCCTGCTCTCGAAAGACACACGACTGTTATACAGAACGAAAACAATGTTCCGAATAATTAGACGGCGCTAATGCCCGATCAGTGGAGTGAGATTCATCCCCGAACCAATCACAGGTCTTGAGCGTAAGAGTGACGTAGATCCATTGAGCCAAACAGTTCATTTACATCTGTTGCGGGGAACCGCAGGAGCAAAGTGCATATGCCAGATTGGGATGAAGTGTCAAGTGTCATCGATTGAACAAGAGTAGGTACGCATCTCACATTGCCTGTGTTCCAATCTTGTATCTCAGTCTTCACTCTTGATGTATTGGCATGATTGTCCAATAAGATGTCGTTGGTCAGTGATTGCAGCCACGTGCCTTCCACTGCAGCCTGCTTGGCGACCCGTTGCTTAGTCAGGTCACAGCACGTAAACACACCGATTGCGACGACTTCTGATACGACACATTTTGTTGCAACAGAAAAATCGGAGAGTGAGCTCGCATTGGCTCAAGATGGGCTACTATGAGTTAGGAGTCGCAAGTCACGCGCACACGTAACAATCAACAGAACTCGCAGAAGCTGACCATATATCTTTCTCGCAGGTCCCCTGTCAGCTGTGTGGGGTTCCATTCAAGATCGGCAGGCTCCGCACACAGTTTGAGCCACGCGCCGCTGCCTGGTCCCCCGACAATGGTGACGAACCATTAGGGCACGATGAATCTTATGGCTGCGAACAGGAAGGATGCAAAATCGCGTTCAGGCATCGCAACCCGGAGGACCAGACTCCAAAGGAGCTGTCAAAGGATGGAACCCTCGACGTGTTCGCAGACATCGTACCTTCCGGTGTGGATCGGGAAGGTAACGAGGTCTCTTTCAATGCTTGGTTGACGTTGCATGATCTCACCAGCGACAGTGCAGGCGATTGGGGTCCTTCTAGATGGGACAACAAGCATGGCGAAGCGTACCTGTCATGGTTCGAGGGAAAGACTCAGGACGGCAGGAAAAACCCTCACTCCAGATCTCGAAGTTTCCAGCTTTCCCAAGAAAAATCAGCCGATTACATCGAGCACATTGCCGGCGTTGACTGTGGCTACTTCAAAGGGTTCAATGGAAACGCGATCTCGGCGGAGGAAATGAGGCTTTGCAGCACAGCACAGTACATTGTGATAAAAGACGGCGACTTTCACAGAGATTTAGATGACTCCCCGGAGCCAGACGACGAAGATTTCGAGCGTGAAAGCAATTATGTCCTTTCTGGTCTTGCTACTAGGACCGATGGGTTGGAGGGAAACTGCAGTGTGTCTCCCGTACGCCATGGGCTCAGTGGCAACATGTCGCCCCAGTTCCTGGGGGGTTTCGATCAGGGTGACTTGATCTTCCACCCTCACTGTCTCGAGATATACAAGCGTGTGTCAGCGTTGCGTCTAGGAGGATCAGAGGTGACCCACGTCCCTGCTTTTGCAGATTGGTGGACTTCGGACGGCAAGCACAACGAGCCTCCGTATCATCAGTCGATTTTAGCAGTGAGTGGGCAGTGGTTTGAACACACCAACGGACACGAATTCGTCGCGGCCAATCCGCTCCAGGTACCAGCTTTGACTGCAATTCTGGAAGCAGCCCGACGACCGCACGAAGGATTTGATGCGAGTAAGAATTCTCCATTTGGCGCAAAAGAGGTGACAGGTACGAGCAACACCCAGGACGTTTTTGGCAAGCTACCCAGCGAGCTCCGTGATATGGTGGTTTCATCGCTGAACTCGAAAGAAATTGCAAATCTGCGCCTTGCGAGCAGAACATTCCGCCACCTTCCCATTACACTATGGCATGATCTACTCAAAAAGGAAGCCCCCTGGGTCTGGGAAGCTTGGAGCGACCGCCCATATCCTTACATGTCTTGTACGACGGAGGACGAGCTGGAAGCGCGCGATCAAGCCGTGAAGGCCCGGGTTCACGCAATCCAAGGACTCGGAGATGAGCAAAAGGCCAACCAAAAAAAGCTGATCATTCAAAAGGAACGCCAGTTCCGTGAGCCTCGTGCTGTCCAGCAACTGGACCGCCTGAAAACAGACTGGCACTACCTGTACTGTCAGCTCGCACGGGAGTGGAAGAACATCAAGGGGTTGCAGAACCGCGAGCGCATCTGGAAGACCATCGAGTTCATCGTTCGTCGTATCGCAGATCCTGATGAGGAAGACCCGTATGGAGCTCACAACAAGGCCTTTCCATTCCGAGGCCCTTGATCAGGATTTTCCGGTTAGCCTTTTCCAGCCAGGCCTTTTCATTCAGACTTAATCAGTCAGATCCCACCGGTCAAACATCGACATTCCTCAACCAAGCACTCTCAATCACCCTGCGACTCTCCAGACCAACATTTCCCAACCAAACGGACTCAATCATATTCCCCAAACCAGCCTCCCTCAGCCCAACTTCCTCGGTCCAAGGAAATCCACAGGAAAGGAAAAACCAAAAGTTTGTTCAGTTGCAGCAGAACAGCATGCCGCGTGCCGTCCCTCACCACAGTATATACTATTTCTTCCCAGGTCAAACGGGACGGCCATACAACAAAACACAAAGCGAGAGTTTTCCAGCTCGCCAATGCCCAACAGACCACCTCATGATTCTGGGAACTCTGCAGAAACCCCTTCAAAAATGCGGAGAATTACAAAAGAAAAACACAAGGTAGACAATGAATGGAATAGAATTGGATTGGATTGAACGTAGTGCAAGCAAATTCAACTCCCTTTTGAACCTTGAATGTGTCGCTTTTCGGTACTGTCTGTGTTCCTCCAGACGAAGTGTGACATGATCGGAGCTTCTTGGACCAACTCCCGAGCGGACCAATGCCCAAGTAAACGATTTAGGTCTGGCAGTTTCAAGACATCGAGCACAAATGAGAAAATCCTCTGGTGAGCGCGAATGAGATCGATACATGTCCGCATTCCACGTCTTGGAGTGAACCACAGCCATGGCTTCTCTGTGTGTTTCCATTTCATCTCGTTGGCTTTTTACGATGCTTTCATGCACACACATGCTGGTATCTCTATGCATCTTTGTACCCGATCTTCCCCGAGATCTCAAACTCCTCGAACGCCGCGCAAATCATGAGCATCTAGCAAGTCTGCCATTCCAGGCCTCTCAAATCCTCAGCATACTTGACCTGCTCGTAACGCCATCGAAAAGACAGCAGTTGTCGATAGGGACGTACTGGGCCGTGAGGACCTTGATGATTTCTTGGGCAACCATGCCGCCAGCCAGAGAAGCGATGTTGTGCAATTCCTTGCCACCAGCTCTTGTAATCTCGATGCAGGTCTTCTCCACGTCCGCTTTCAGATCCGAGTACTCTGGGTCTTCGATTTGGGTTCCAGCCTCGTTGATCAGGTTGTCGACAATCTTGTGTGCGATGCCTGTGAGCTTGGTCGCGTCCGCTTCATAGTCGGCGCCTGGTTCACCGGGAGCGATGAGCGCGGAAACAGCGTCAGTCTGCGTAGTGGGTGTTGAGTGAGTAGCGACGAAGTCGTCAAACGCGAGGAAAGCAATGTACAAGCCGAGCAAGCTCTCTGGGTTGGTAAGCTGGTTGACCATGGCTTTCGCGCGATCTGCAAACTTCACATCTGCGCCTGCTTGAATTGTTTGCAGAGGCCTGCCGCGGACGAGACGAATGTGTTTGGCGCCTCTGCAGAAGTTCTCGACTTCGTTTGGGTCGATGCTTGAGTTTGATCGTCCTGTCGCCTTCTCCAGCTGCTGTACAATGGCGACTATCTCGGCACAGTCTTGACGAGCCTTCTCTTTGTAAATCTTCTGAAGAGTAATGTAGTCGTTCGAATGTGCCTTCATGTCTGGCAGACTTCCGGGGAGCGGCAGAACGCCATGCTTGGTCCAGAAGTCTTGAACAGCTCGAGCAATGAACCAGAATGATGCTGATGTGGGAGATAAATGTTGGGCTTCCTGCGCGGCAAAGATGTCGCGAACAGCTGAAGGAGTTTCTGGAGGATTGAGTGACTTCAAAGTTGCGGCGTAAGCTTCTTCGAAGTTCTCCTCGTTCCCGCCTTCTGCGCCAATCATGTTCCTCACAGCACTCTTGTCCTTGTAAGACTCTGGGAGTTTGCCATCATTCTGCGTCTTCCACTTATTGACGTAGTGCAACAGCAGGCAGACGTAAGGTATGTGGCCCTTTTCATGTGCACTCATCGAATCCAAGCCTTTTGTCTTCTCTTCTGAGAACTGCAGGAGTTCGGGCCATGGCTTGAGCACACGCAGATCTTCTACCGCAGTTGCTTCGGGGTGTGTGTCGACAATCGGAAATGCTGGAGGGAGCTGAACGGAGAAGTGGGCGTAGTATCCGACAGAGTGGAGGTAGAAGAGAGGGATGTTCAAAGCGGAGGCGTGCTTCTGGATGAGCGAGAGGTTTGTGGGTTCGATGGGTGCGGCCACGAGTATGAGGGTGTATGGCGTCAGGACTTTGTCTTTGGCAAGGAAGGTTTCAATCGGCTGTTGTACATGTTAGCATAATTCACATCGCAGCAATGTTATTACACCAACCTCTTTGACAGCAGTTCCCTTGACATCCGGATTGAGTTCCAGCAACAGCCTCACCGTCTCCTCGGCGCGAAACTTGCCCAGGCTCTCATCTTCCAGGAAGAAGTTCACTCCCAAGTCGGCTTCTGTGACAATGGCGGGATCCAGAATGGAGAAATGACCTATTCCGGGCAGAACAAGATTCTTGAGCGCCTCCACAGCAGTAACGCCAGAGCCATTGTTGATGACCAGGATGTGTGTTTCTTCGAGAGCTTGCTGGCCACTGGCGCCCCAAAGACGCAGCTGGCGATCGTACTTCCTCTCCTTGGCAGTGGGAAGATCGTGAAGCGGTGGTGGCGTAGCGACCCTCTTTGATGCCATGATGTTGCTGGATTTGAGTTGGTGGAAGTGAAGTTGAACGGGAACAAGCACGTGTTTGTCAGGCAGACGCGATCTCGTTCAAACGGAGCTCACCTGGAAAGTCCACCGTGCCACCGACCATGCATGCCGTCATTTAATTGTGGGGTTGCGAGTTGCGTTCTGGCGCGGGGTGTATGGATTGAAGATGTAGAGGTCCGAGATCCGCCGTGATTCACATGACAATATTTTAGGTACCTCCACTGTAAGCTACAGGTAGTACACACAGTAGTATCCACAGACCCCTCATCACTCTTCTCACCTCAATGCTAATACACCACGTAGCACCTCGCAACATCCTCTCCTCCAAGCTCTTCAGAAACCACCAGCCAACAACACCACTCTCAATCCGAGCCCTCGCCCAACGAGCCCTCTCAACAATGTCTTCTACCACACAATACGACATCCCCCCGCCGGCCAAACAGCTAGACAACATCGAGTCGGCAAAGCGCAAGGCCGCCTTCCGCGCCGTCCAAGACCACTTCCGCAGCGAATACCGCTTCGTCGGCATCGGCAGCGGCAGCACAATCGTCTACGGCGTCGAAGCCATCAAGCACCACCTAACCGTCCACCCGCCCCCGCAAGGCCACCTGAACTGGTTCGTGCCGACGGGCTGGAACAGCCGCAAAGTGATCGAGCAAGCCGGTCTGGTGCCCATCGCCTTCGACAGCCTGCCCGGGGACGCGATGCTGGAAGTGTGCTTCGACGGCGCGGACGAGGTCGACGCGCAACTCAACTGCATCAAGGGCGGCGGCGCATGCCTGTTCCAGGAGAAGTTGGTCGCGACGCGCAGCAAACGTTTCATCTGCATCGCCGACTACCGCAAGCAGCAGGCCCGCCTGCTGACCCAGTGGCCCAGCATCCCGATCGAAGTCGCACCCATCGGCCACGTGAGCGTGCTGCGCGAGCTGGAACTTCTGGGCTCCAAGAACCCGCAGCTGCGCGAGCACTCGCTGGCCAAGACGGGTCCCGTGCAGACGGATCAGAGCTTCTACATTATTGATGCGCCTTTCTCCAAGCTGTTGACTTCTGAGGACGTGCAGAGTGGCCAGGACGGCTCGGGCGAGAATGGAAGCTGGGAGGTGTCGGTGCTGGCTGACAGGATCAAGCGCATCACAGGCGTGTTGGACGTCGGGCTGTTCTACGGTCTGGACGGCGATGAGGCGCAGGCCGCGGGCATGAAGGGCGGACAGAAGCCCGTGGCCGCTTACTTTGGCATGGAGGATGGCAGTGTCAGCGTACAGAACTCGCCGAGGCGGCAATGAGCTTTTGAAGAGCACTGGAGTCTTCGTCTGAGTGTATGTTGTGCATGGAAAGAGCGAGCATAGTCAAAAGCATCATCGATAGAGCAAAACACATTGAACGACATGAAAAGCGATTTAGATCAGAAAAGTCGAAACGGATTTCAGAAGAGAAGACGTGAAGTACATAATCCCACTTCCGCCTAATGTCTAAGATCTACCATTGTGTATGTATCCAAAGGACCGAAAGCCAATGTGGAGAAAGGGTAGCAAACCCGACAAGCCATGCCCATGCCCTGCCTTGCAAAGTCGGTCAAAGAGCATCCAAGTACCCGTGTAGAGCACCCTAGACTAGGGCGGCGACCACGATAGGGGAATGCCATAGGGGAAGATATCGGGAACTCGTGATTTGATGTTGCCCACTGACCGGCCAGGTTCACTCCCTCTCAAAGAAATACAAAACGCCTTCGCTATGCCATGTCTGTTACGTGCAAACGGAAAAGCAAAAAGTTGACAATAATCAAACCCTGTCCGTCTGTCGCACACCTCCGGACCGAACATGCCTTTTCTCATTCCTGTTCATGACCACCATCTGTCCACTCAGTCGCCGCCTCGCTATGCAAGAAATCTTCGTATTTAACGTGCCGTGAAAGACGCCTTTCTTCCGCCCGTCCCAGTAATCATTCAATTCAAAAGTGAAGGAAAAGGGGTATCTTTGCTTTTGGTTCTTGGGTTTCCGTTCCAGTGGTTGGAAATTAGCAGCCAGCCGGGACATACCCTTGTCGTGGCACGTCGGATAGCCATCGCTGTATCTTTGCCCAAATCATATGTATAGCGTGCGTAAAGTGTCGACGGGTGGAGTCTGCGTGAGGCCGTTTTTACGAAGCGATAGACCCGCAGCGGATACATTCGGAACGTCTGCTTCCTTTGCAGCCTCGTGACCTTCGGCAGTGGATGCCTGCTGCTGACGCTCCTTCCTCGCAGCCTTCTGGGCTTGCTTCTTGATGTCTTTCTTGTCCCGGGCTGAGATCCGGGGACCGGGCTGGGACAAAGCTGTCTTACCTGCAGGCTCGCTGCTCGCTCGCTCATCCTTTGGCTTGTAGTCCGGAGGCGGCTTAGGCGGGCGGAGTTTCAAGCGTATGGGAGGTCTTGACGGGGCGGCTGTGGATGTGGATGTGGATTGAGCCGTGGTGGTGCTTTGTTGTGATGAGTTGGGAATGGTCGACGCTTCACTGTCTTCGCCGGTCGAGTTGGCGAAAGAGTCTTGCGAGCCATCTGCCGTTTCCAGCTGCGAGAGAGCATGTCTTGTCTCGCTGGATCGGGGTTTGCTCTTCTTTGCTGCTCGGCTCAAGCGGCGGTCTTGCTTCTTGTTCGGGCCAGCGTTCGTGTCGTCGTCACTGTCTTGATCGCGTTCGACGCTGGAGCTTTCCTGGGCGGACGAGCCACTTCCATTTTCTTCTGCGTCCATCAGATTCGAAACGGCAGCATCGATGTTCCCTTTGGAAGCCTCCAACGCTCTCTTGATGGTTGGTTTGTCTGCGAGGAACGGCAAGCAGTTCGAGACTACGTCGATCTGCCAGGGTTGTACGTAGGGTGTAGCGTCCAGCTTTTGCTTTTGCTTGAGCTCCTCCTCTGGGCTCAAGACTTTGGGCGTCACGTTTGGCAGCCCAGTGTGTGGACCGTCCAAATTCCGGATCGACGAGTAGTGCTCCCACATGTGGTATGCAATGTGTGCAACAGGGCGGTCGATCTGATCGCGGTATTCCCCAGCTCCTGACACCATGTATGCAAAGTCCCTCTGATAGATCTTCACGTCGACGCCAAAAGCACTACTGAAGGCTGTGATCTCCATGTTGTCTCCGTAGGTTCCTCCTCGTGCCATGACGTCTAGGTGACCCTCGAAGACTCTATCGATGTCTGCCTCAGTCGGAGCGGCAATGTTGGCCGGGCTGTTGAAGGCTCCAGCATTCTTGCGTTTAGGGTTGCGTCGTGTGCCGCCGCCGGGGTTGACATCGATGAATTGTTTGTAGTAGGCGGCATGGTCACGCATGTAACAGATGACTTGGGTGCGGATGGCAGCGTGGGAGGATTGGTCGCCATAGATTTGGTCGGAGAGGGCGTTGAACAGGCAATTGCCTAAGGAAGGGAAAGAAAGTGGTTAGCACGTGTTGAAGCCAACAAGCGGGCATGTGAAGGCGAGACGGAGGATTAGAGGCAGCGACAGGAGGTAGCGACGATGCAAAGCAACAAAAGTGAGGTGGCAGCCGGTCAATCATACCATCGCCGCGGATATCTGAAGCATATAGGCCTAGAGCAGAGAGGCCTGGGAATTCATTATTGTCGCCCATGCTTCGAGGGAAGACTTTGGGAGTTTGGCGGTGGGAAGGGCAGCGGCAGCAGGCTCCTGTGTGGAAATGCGGAGCAGCAGCAGCAGCAGCACTGGACAGCGAGCGATTGGCAGAAGAGTCATTTGAATTAGGCGGGCACTGCAAGAGAGTGGTGACGACCAATGCGATCTAGAAGGAGGCCATGACTTCCAGATTGATGTGAAGTGGATTGGAGTTGAGGGCGAGGGTGGATGCAACAATAATAATCGTGCAGGGTGAAGGCGGAGACGGGCAGAAGAAATGCAAGCAACAGACAGACAGACAGCTCTGTGTTGATGACGGCGGTGCGTTGCTGCGACTGGAGGGAACACACGCCGGCGCCCGGAGGGAGGCAGGCGCTAGCAAGAGATCGCCCTTCTAGTTGACCTGCATATGCCTGGACGTGGTTTTTTTTTTCTTTGCAACCTATTATATGTTGCTTGGTATGGGTTTGTTATTTCGTTGAAGCAGAGAATGGACTATTATTGCAGTGCAGTCCTTATTTTCATCAATCATACTGGCTACAGTAACATCCTTATGTACACTCACTTCCACAATCCATCCATCCATCCTCGTGACCGCTCACTTCATGCCCGCCTTGGCATACCCTGACCCATCCCATTTTCTGCCTGCACCAGTAATAAGCTTTCCCCTCTCCTGCAAACTCCCTGACTGCTACATGATGTATATGTCACCTCCTGTACCTTGCTGCGAATGACTGTCACAAAAAGGAGACACCTGCTGTACGCCTGCCTCACAACCTCACGTGCTTGTCCATCTACACGACTGCGTGACTGCATGACTGTGACTTGCAGCGGTGAACTCGTTCTTCGCGCTACCGAGACGATGCATGTGCTGCTTCGCCCGCATCGGCATGCCTCGCTGAGGTTTAGTCTAGTGGGTATGGTGCTGTGCTGTGCCGTGGATGCTTGCTCGCGTGTCCCAGCAAGCTGAGTCGCCGACATCCAGACTTCCTCGCGTGGAAGCATACGTGTATTTGTACTTACGGCAGCACCGTTCTACCTATGCAACGACACATCTCTTTGCAACATGCAAGGATGTCTATTACATGTATCTTCTTATTATACGTACACGTTTGTAACAAATTTGAAATCTGGCAACCTGCACGTCTTTCAAGCTGTCATCAACCCAGACTTTCTGACGACACGTGCTCCAAACTCTGTCAATCACCAAGTCCACGTCGACGTTTCAAACGCCTACATACATCATGTACCACCAAGCAGTCAGGTACATCCCACATGTACTAGATACGGCTGACTACACACTTATTCAGCCTATCTGATGTTCCTACCTAGTCTAATCATGGGTTGCCCGCTATCGGCGAAGCGGCCAATCTTATCTACGTTATTCACAGGGCGTAAAGTCAATGGGTCAGCCACTCGCTCAGTCACTCACTCACTCATATAAAGATTCATTTGCCTGTAACATTGCTCAACCACATACACACCCTTTGAGGCCTGCAACTCACGGAACAAAAAATGCCGTCAAACATAGTCGTCCTAGGGTATGACACACCTCCATGCCGACATTCAAACACACGTTCAAGTACTGACGTTGAATCCTATACAGTGCCGGAGTCAGCGGTCTCACCACCGCACTCCTCCTAGCAAGAGACCATGGCCACAATGTAACCATCGTCTCAAAACACATGCCCGGTGACTACGACATCGAATACGCAAGTCCTTGGGCCGGCGCCAACTCCCTACCAGTCGGCAAACCCAACTCACCCTCGCAAAAATACGAGACCGTCACGTGGAGAGAACTCGAGCGCCTGGCCCGCGACCTCCCAGAAGCCGGCATCCACTTCCAAAACAACTTCATCTACCGGCGGGCCAAAGACGCCAACAGCCCGGTCGGCGAGTGGTTCCGCGAGCTCGTGCGTGAGGACGCTTGGTTCAAGGATGTTTTGCCTGATTTTAGAATCCTCGCGAAGAACGAACTGCCGCCAGGGATGGACGGTGGAACTGCTTTCACTACTGTTTGCATCAACACGGCTTTGTACCTGCCTTGGCTAGCCTCGCAATGCCTCAAGTATGGTGCTCAGATCCGCCGTGGAAACGTCAAACACATCTGCGAAGCCGCGAATCTGCACCACTCCGGAAAGCGCGCGGATCTAGTCGTCAACGCCACCGGTCTGGCCTCTCTCAAACTCGGCGGCGTTGAAGATACGACTATGTATCCCGCTCGCGGGCAAATCACAATCGTGAGCTAACTCAATGTGACCCTATCACAATGCGTCTTTGACTAACTCATCTCTCCAGGTCCGCAACGACCCAGGCATGATGGCCTCAACATCCGGCACCGACGACGGCGGCGACGAAGCGGCATACGTCATGCACCGCGCTGCTGGCGGCGGCACCGTACTTGGCGGCTGCTTCCAGGTAGGCAACTGGGAGAGCCAGGTCGACTTGAACCTCAGCACCCGCATCATGAAGCGCGCCATTGCACTTTGCCCGAACCTGGTCCCTGAGGGAGCCGGTATTGAGGCGCTGGATGTTGTGAGGCATGGTGTTGGGTTGAGGCCGATGCGAAAGGATGGAATCCGGGTTGAGGGTGAGGTCATTCGGGGTTTGCCGGTTGTTCATAATTATGGACACGCCGGTTACGGCTACCAGACATCGTACGGGTGTTCGGAGGATGTTGTGAAGTTGGTTGACGAGGCGCTGCGAAGTCGGACTAACAAGGCGAAGCTTTGAGAGAGATTGCTGGCTTAGTAAATGCGGAAACGATTGAATGATCCACTAACTTTGGGCTTTCACTGAGGATGATCGAAGTTGCCGGTGCTAACTCATACATGTTTGTGTCCTCTAGAAAAAGAAAGCGCCCCTAACTCGGAAGAGAAACATAAAATGGTCTGGCTATCAACTCATCATCGTCTTGACCTCGAATCACTCCCAGACTCCTCGCCATCACTGGGACGCCGAATCGATGACTTATCACGCCCAACCGAATCAACATCCTTCACCGCAGGCGTCCACTCGGCATCCCCCAAACGATCCGCCGTAAGCCCAGCGCTACCAGCATTCTTCCACCCTCTCTTCGCCTGCCTCTCACGACTAACATCCCTCAACATCTCCGCCTCAGCCGGAGTCAAACGCAAATAAAGCTCAATACCGAGCACGTGCAAGAAAAAAGCCAGCAGCCCGGCTCCCGCAAACGTCCCCTGCAGCGCAGCCATAATCTCCACCACCCCGCCGCCGTTGAAATCCATCCTCACGGCCGTCCACCCGAACGCGTCCGCCGCGCAGTTGGCGTACAACTCCGCCAAGCCGCCGGGCTCAGTGACCGAGTCGATCTGCTGGCACGCTATCATGCGGTACGAGTCTGGGATGCGGCCGATGAGCATCGCCGCCAGGATCTGGATGAGCCGCATGGTGATGATGCACGACGCCCAGACCCAGGCGCGCAGCATCCAGGCGCGGTGTTGCTCGATTTGCAGACGCTTGATGTTGATGTATGCCAGCGTAGTGGCGACCACGACTGCGATTCCGACGAAGCCGGCGAAGACTTGGGTGGCGAAGTCGCCGCCGAAGGCGACTTTGGAGATGATGATGCCGGTTATGCAGAAGAGGAAGACCAGCAGCATTACTAGGTAGCCGTTGATGCGGTGGGAGAGCAGGGCTTTGTGGCGGATGACGGGGATGAATTGCAGGGCTGCGAGGAGGCCTGAGGGGATCACGATCACGATGTGCATTGTCAGGGCGGTTTTGTAGAGGGGGCCTTTGGTGGTGTATGCTCAGGGTTCGCCTGGGGCGCTGGCGCTGGGTGTTCAGTAGCCCCAGACGTTGAAGTATCGGACTTGAGAGAGGCAGAAGCCGACCAGGCAGCCGAGGGCGATGAAGGCTAGGATTGCGTTGTAGCCTTTGTTGAAGCCTGCTGGGTTGTAGACTTTGCGTAGGGAGCGCACGAGTGGGTTGGGGTTGGAGTTGTGTTTCCAGATTGCCATGATGGGGTGGTGTGGTCAGGAGTGGTGCGAGATGGTAGATGTGGAGTGAAATTGAGGGTGCCTATAAGTATCTTGTTGTTGATTCAGTTGAGACGGCTTCAATATGAGACGGTTTTGACTAGACTGGAGTGACGAATATGGTGGTAAAGAATATATGTAGGTTTGATGTACTACCTATATACATCTCCAACGTGTACAGTGGTACGTGAAGACACTCAGCTTTTTGTATAGTGTTTCCTGCTATCAACGATGGATGGTTCTTGCCATGGCTGAAGATGCTTGAATGCTTGACGGTGGAAAGATGTAATCGTCATAATTAGATCCTGTCTCGCACGTAAGGGCACTCAAGAGATGCATGTCGCACGGGACGAGGGATGAGGTGTGAGAATCAAGACGGCGTCAAGAGTCAGAAAGCACGCTGATTGGTTGAGCCATGTACAGTAATCTTCCCGTCCGCCATGCCTCCTGCAAGCTGTCGACATGTTTGTTTCCAGCCTTGCTCGAGACTGACTGGCCGGACAACCAAGACTTGCCAAACCTCTCAACACACTGACTGTACTGCATTGCACTCGTGTTCCAGTCCAACATGGCGGTGCCTACGGACAGAAAAAGCATCGTCTTCGTGCATCCAGACCTTGGGATTGGAGGCGCCGAGCGCCTAGTCATCGATGCGGCCGTAGGACTGCAATCCTGCGGGCACAAAGTCACAATACTGACGTCGTATCGCGATAAGAAGCATTGCTTCGATGAGGCTCGAGATGGTAGGTCTTTTCCCACTCTACAAAATGTAGCCTGGCAGGTGCAGGTACAGTCACTTCAGGCGACACAGGCTAAGTATTACTCAAGGAACACTCGACGTGCGCGTGCGTGGCGACAGCATCTTCCCGCAATCGATCGCTGGCCGCTTCATGATCCTTTGCGCAATACTGAGGCAGGTCGCTTTGGTCATCAGCACGAGCCTGTTCTCATCCGAACTGCAGACACTTGCGCCAGATGTCATATTCGTCGACCAGCTGAGCATCTGCGTGCCTCTCTTCCGCCTCATCTACCCTCGCGCTAAGGTTCTCTTTTACGGTCACTACCCGGACCGACTACTGGTCAAGCAGGACCAAGGCTGGACGAAACAGATCAAGCGTGCTTACCGCGTGCCCTTTGACGCTATTGAGGAATGGAGCACGGGTTGCGCCGACTCCATCGTTGTGAACAGCAAGTACACGAGGAGTGTCTATAGGACGACGTTCCCGTGGTTCAGGATTCGCTCGCTGCGCGTGATCTACCCATGTGTCGACACTGTGGATAGTCAATGGGCCATTGCGCCCAGTTCGCCGTGGCCTGATCGGAAACTCTTACTCAGTATCAACAGGTTCGAGGGCAAAAAGGATCTATCCTTGGCCATCGAAGCATACGCAGGCTTGTCTCAGCAAGAAAGGAGCAAGGCTCGCCTTGTCATCGCCGGCGGCTACGACGCAATGATTCACGAGAACGTCCGAACGCACAAGGCCCTGCAGGAACTCGCAGACTCACTGCAGCTCTCACACGCCACTTTCAAGCCTCAAGACACAGCATTAACCGACATGTCGACCGATGATGTAGACGTGCTGTTCCTCCTCTCCGTGCCGCAAGAGCTGAAAGGACGCCTCTTAAGAACAGCAAGCATTCTCGTCTACACTCCGACCAACGAGCACTTTGGCATCGTCCCTTTGGAGGCAATGCTGGCAGGTATACCAGTCCTGGCGACAAACACCGGCGGGCCATTAGAGACCATCTACGACGGACGAACCGGTTGGCTCAGAAGTCCCCACAAACCCGAACTCTGGACAGAGGTCATGCGCAAACCGCTGATTCCATCCAGTGCCGACAGCTTGAAGAAGATGGGCCAGAGCGGGCGTGAGAGGGTGCTAGCGGAGTTCAGCCAGACGAAGATGACGGAGCTTTTCGACCACGAGATCAACCGTGTCGTCACGAGCAATGAGAAGCGGCCGGTCGTTGTGCCGGGGTGGTTGTACGTTTTGCTGTGGGTTCTTGCCATTGCGATTCCTGGTATTGCTCTTACTGCTAAAATCGCGTCGCGGGCTTTTGGTTCCGACAAGGGCCACGGAGAAGTGGTAGAGATTGTCGAGACTGTTACGAAGACTATCTCCGGTCTTTCTTCGAGTGCTACTGCGGCTTCTGAGGAGCTTTGAGTGAAGAAACATCAGCACAACAATATAGAAACCCAACCTTTCTGCGAACTGGCAAAGATTCGCGAGCTAGAATATGTTCATTGCAGTCCCATGGCGGCTTGATAAATCTAAACGGTCCACGAAAGGCCGAACGGGAGGCACACGATACATCAAGCCAAGCTCAAACAATCCTCAGTAGTTCTGTCAATCGGATAGTACTACTCTTTTCTGTCCCGTTTCGATCCACTACCGAACATGTACTGCGTTCCCTACTCGGGGGATTGTTGTCCGGTTGCTTTCCCCGCCTTCAACAACGACCCTGACAAGCACCTGGTTCCCGAGGTACAGTACAGTAGAATCAGCATATATACACAATCAACCAATCCCAATAACGAATCGACTGATCACTCGTCTATAGCATCTTACCCATTGTTAAATAGAAAGCCAAAGCAAAAAATGGCACCTCAACGCCCAATCCGAATCGCCGGCTGCTCAGGCGCCGTCACAGACCGACGAGCAGCAATGGCCCAACTAGCCCACAACCACCCCAACGATCCCGTGGACGTGATCATAGGCGACTGGATGAGCGAGTACAACATGACGACCCGCGCGGCGATGAAAACTTCCGCAACAGGTGAAGCCCAATACGAACCGACCTTTCTCGAAGCCCTCGAGCCCGCCTTGCAAGACCTGGCCAAACACGGTATTAAAGTCGCCGTCAACGCCGGTGCGTCGGACACTAAACTGCTGCATCGTGTTGTGACGGAGTTGGTCAAGGGGAAAGGGTTGGGGCTTAAGGTCGCTTATATCAGTGGCGATGAGGTTTTGCCTGCGATACAGAGGGCTCAGAAAGGGGGGGGGAGTAAGTTTGAGAACATTTGTACGGGGGAGGTGCTTGAGGATTGGAAGTTTGAACCTTTGTCCGCGCAGGCTTACTTGGGTGGGTTGGGGATCGCTGCGGCATTTGAAGCAGGGGCTGATATTGTTGTCTGTGGTCGGGTGAGCGATGCCAGCCCTGTGATTGGCGCTGCGTATTGGTGGCATGGGTGGCGGAGGGAGCAATTGCAGGAGCTGGCGAATGCTTTTGTCGCAGGCCATTTGATCGAGTGCAGCAATTACGTCTGCGGCGGGAATTTCACTGGTTTCAAGAGTCTTGAAGGCGCGAATTGGCTTGACATCGGGTACCCTATCGCGGAGATCGCGGGCAATGGGCAGGTTGTTGTTACTAAGAGCAAGGGTTCCGGTGGCGAGGTCAGCTCGCAGACTTGCACTTCGCAGCTTCTTTACGAAATCCAGGGGCCGTGGTATTACAACAGCGACGTGACGGCCGTTCTCGATGGGATTTGGTTCGAGCAGCTGGGTCCGGATCGGGTTGCTCTTCGCGGTGTGAGAGGCGAGCTTCCTCCTTCGACGACGAAGGTCGGTTTGACAGCCAAGGGAGGATATCAAGCTGAAGTGCACTGGTTCCCCTGTGGACTGGACATTCCAGAAAAAGCGCGAATGCTAGAAGATCAAGTGCGGCACTTGCTGAAGCCTCACATCCACCGCTTCAGCAAGCTCGAGTTCACACTTAACGGCACCGCAGGCGAGAACGCCAGCAGCCAGAGAGCCGCAACTGTAGACCTTCGAGTCTTCGCACAAGCGCCGAAGGAAGAAGACTTGATCCCAGCAAAGTTCCTGCGGCCAGTCATCGACCCCATCATGCAGAGTTACCCAGGCGCCACGTTCCAGCTAGACTTACGAACGGCTTTCCCAAAACCCATCTACGAGTACTATGTGACGCTCTTGCCACAGGACGACGTCGAGCACCGGGTACACCTGTGGGATGACAGCAGCTTCGTGATCCCTCCGCCGCCGCAATCCAAAACTTACACGGCGCAACAGCCCTCGCAGCCATCGACCAAGAACGCCAAAACTGACTTTGGACCTACGACACGAGGCCCTCTAGGGTGGATCGTCCACGCTCGCAGCGGCGACAAGGGCTCCAATGCTAATGTCGGGCTGTGGACGAGACACGGCGACGAATGGGACTGGCTGCGCTCGATCTTGTCCACCGACGCGATGAAAGAGCTGCTGGCAGACGAGTACAATGGCAAGAAGATCGATCGCTTTGAGCTGCCGGAGTTGCATGCTGTGCATTTCTTGCTGCATGATCACCTCGATCGGGGCGTGAGTTGCTCGAGCACCTATGACTTCTTGGGCAAGAATGTGGCGGAGTTCTTGAGGTCGAGGCATGTTGATCTTCCGAATCAGTTTTTGAACCGGGGGAAGTTGTGATCTTGAGGATGATTGATACAATCCTGTTCGACCTGCCCGCATGTGCACAATATAGCGTTTAGGCAATCCCCATGGATGGAAGAGGCGGGATAGATACATGCTGACCTTTGCTTTCTGGTTGGTTTGAAAGTGTATTGACACGCACCTTCCTATTGACTTTGATGTCTGCATTTTAAATCAGCTACAGCAAACACGCATCTGAACAAAATGAACGGATATCAAAATCAATTCAGGCAAAGGAAATAGTGAAACACAATTGTTTAAACAAGACATTCCACCAGGGCTAGGGTCGATCCGCCCTACCGCGGGCAAACAACGGCGGATCGTCATCGGCTGGCGCTGTTGGCGCCAGCATCATCAGAGTCTCATGTTCTCTCATCGACTTCCACGCCCA